>Ga0302314_10008446_pt1 | contig 18311 bp, 12 predicted proteins | sample III_Palsa_N2_3_FD_200533 | JGI IMG/M metagenome (GOLD analysis project Ga0302314, IMG submission 200533) | Peat permafrost microbial communities from Stordalen Mire near Abisko, Sweden - III_Palsa_N2_3 | ecosystem: Environmental > Terrestrial > Soil > Palsa > Peat permafrost | place: Sweden...
GCGGGTGGTGATGTCGGTTGCGATCTGCATCTGCGCCAGATGGCCGTCCACCCACTGGATGTACTGGCGGCGCACTTCGAACCACTTCTGGATGCCCTGTACATAAACTTCCTGGGCATCGGCGGTGCTTTCGGTCAGTGCCGCAGCCGGCAGGCCGGCGTAGGCGTCGACCATGTCGATCGAATCGGAAGAGGCCTCGCCGCTGTCGAAGCCGCCGCCCGCGAGCTCCAGATGACCGTCCGGGCGAATGCCGAACAGGTGGCGGTAATAGCGGTTGGCAAATAGCAGTTCGGCTTCGTCGGCGGCCAGCACGGAAACGGCGGCGTCGAGGCTTTCGAGCACGGTGGTGAAGCGCTCGTGCGCGGCGGCGAGTTCTTCGCGGGCGCGTTTGGGCTCGGTGATGTCGGTCATCGACGACATCCAGCCGGTCTGACGGCCCGAGCTGTCGATCAGCGGCGACACGTAAAGGCGCGCGTGGAACAGCGAGCCGTCCTTGCGCCGCACGCGCAGCTCGAAGCCCGAGGAGGGCGCCTTGCCGCGCAGCGTCATGTCGAGCTGGCGCTGCATCTCCGGATACGCGTCGCGTGGCCAGTAGGGGAAAGGTGCGTTCTTGCCGACCAGATCGCTCTCGTCCCAGCCGGTCATCCGGCAAAAGGCGGGATTCACGTGGGTGATGCGGCCGTGCATGTCGAGCACGCGCATGCCGATCAGCACGGAGTTTTCCATGGCGCGGCGGAAGAACGCTTCGGCATACAGCGCCTGCTGCGCTTCGAAGCGCTGGCGCGTGTGTTTCCACAGGCTCCACAGACTCCACAGCACGAAGCACGACAGGCCGGCGACCAGCCACACGAGCGTGTTGTTCGTGAAGTTGGTCATCTGCGGGAACGCGTAGACCCGCACCGAGATGCCCTGACCCGGCGGGTCGAGCGGCAGATCGTAGAACATGTCGCGCGGCAGGCGCGGACGCGTCGAGGTGGTGGCGAGCTCGCGGTTGTTGAGGTCGATGATCGAGATCTTGTACTTCGCCGACAGTTCAGGCGGGATGTCGTGCTTCAGGACGCCTTCGATCGAGAACACCGCGGCGATCGAGCCGAGAAACTCGCGGTCGCGATACACCGGCGTTTGCAGCGTTAGATAGCCGTTGCCGAGGTCGTCATAGATGAGCGGCGAGTACACCTGGCGGCGCGAGGTGCGCGCGTCGTTGAACGCGGCCTTCACGGCTTCGTCCATCTGTGTGTCGCTGGGTTTGGCGAGGCGCTGGCCGAACACCGGCAGCGCCGTATTGGGCCAGCGCGGCTGCTGCTGGGGCGTGTACCAGTTCATGTAGAGGATTTCGGGATGCCCCTGCATGATGTCCGTGGTAGACACCTGGAACGAATGGGGATCGGCGTGGCCGGCGGCGAGGTCGCGCGCGAGTGCCTGGATCTGTTCCTGCGCGCCTGTCATGGACAGGCGAATCTGTTGCTGCGCCCACGCTACGTTACGGTAGAGCGTGTCTTCCTGCTGCTGCTGCTCGCGCCGGTTCAGGCTCCATAGAATCAGGCTCATGACGACCAGGAACACCAGGATCGACAGGAGCGGCGTCAGCAAATAGGAATTCGACCACCATGGTCCATGGTGCCAGCGGGACGGCGACGAATCCGCCGTCGTTCGGGCGGGCCGCGCCGAGCGTGCGAAAAGCCGTTCGGTCAACATGGCTGGCATTGTAGCGCAGCGTGTGACTAGCAAATGGCGCAAAAAAGCGCTGAAAGTACCGCTAATCGGAGCAAACTAGCCGACGTATCCGTTGATCCGCCGCTAAACCAGGGTGCGCCGCAACAATTTTCCGCATTATGAGAAGTGATCTCGTAATTCGAAAATTTTGTTGCGCAGACAGCGAGCGCCTTATTACAATCGGCCCCAAGCTGCCGCGGCCGGGCCTCGTCCGCGTCGTCTGTTTAAAGAGCGTTCCTTATCCTCAGGAGACGAGCATGTCCGCTGTACCCGACGAAGTCATGAAATATGTCGCCGCCGAGAAAGACGACGATCCCCAGGAAACCGGCGAATGGCTGGAAGCGCTGGATGGCGTGATTTCTGCTGTGGGCCCTGACCGCGCCCACTATCTGATCGAAAAGCAAATCGAATTTGCTCGCGTGCACGGCGAACATCTGCCGTTCTCCGCCAACACTCCCTACATCAACACGATTCCTGTCTCGCGTCAGGCGCCGATCCCCGGCGACCAGGATATCGAACACAAGATCCGCTCCTACACGCGCTGGAACGCCATCGCGATGGTGCTGCGCGCGGGCAAGGACACGAACGTCGGCGGCCACATCGCTTCGTTCGCTTCGGCTGCCACGCTGTACGACGTCGGCTACAACCATTTCTGGCATGCACCGTCGGACCAGCACGGCGGCGACCTCGTGTTCGTGCAGGGCCACTCGTCGCCGGGTGTCTACTCGCGCGCGTTCCTGCTCGGCCGTCTGACCGAAGACCAGCTCGACAACTTCCGTCAGGAAGTGGGCGGCGAGGGCATCTCGTCCTATCCGCACCCGTGGCTGATGCCGGACTTCTGGCAATTCCCGACCGTCTCGATGGGCCTCGGCCCGATCATGGCGATCTATCAGGCGCGTTTCATGAAGTACATGCAGGCGCGCGGCATTGCGAAGACCGATGGCCGCAAGGTCTGGGCCTTCCTCGGCGACGGCGAAACGGACGAGCCGGAATCGCTCGGCGCGATCGGCATGGCCGGCCGCGAACGTCTCGACAACCTGGTGTTCGTGATCAACTGTAATCTGCAGCGCCTTGACGGTCCGGTGCGCGGTAACGGCAAGATCATCCAGGAACTCGAAAGCGAATTCCGCGGCGCGGGCTGGAACGTCATCAAGGTGATCTGGGGCAGCCGCTGGGATGCGCTGTTCCAGCGCGACAAGTCGGGCGTGCTGATGCGCCGGATGATGGACGTCGTGGACGGCGAATATCAGACGTACAAGTCGGAATCGGGCGCGTTCGTGCGCGAGCACTTCTTCAATACGCCGGAACTGAAGGCGCTGGTCGCCGACTGGTCCGACGAGGACGTGTGGAACCTGAATCGCGGCGGTCACGATCCGCACAAGATTTATGCCGCGTTCCAGGAAGCATCGAACTCGCAGGGTCAGCCGACCGTCATTCTCGCGAAGACGATCAAGGGCTACGGCATGGGCGAATCTGGTCAGGCGATGAACATCACCCACCAGCAGAAGAAGCTGCACGTCGATCAGCTGAAGAAATTCCGCGACCAGTTCCGTCTGCCGATCTCGGACGAAGACCTCGTCAACGTGCCGTACCTCAAGTTCGAAGAGGGTTCGAAGGAACTCGAGTACATGCGCGCTCGCCGTCAGGACCTCGGCGGCTATCTGCCGGCGCGTCGCCGCAAGGCGGAGTCGCTGCCGGTGCCGGAACTCAGCGCATTCGAGCCGCTGTTGAAGGGCACGGGCGAAGGCCGCGAGATTTCCACGACGATGGCGTTCGTGCGGATCCTCAACATCCTGCTGAAAGACAAGGCGCTCGGTAAGCGCGTCGTGCCGATCGTGCCGGACGAGTCGCGTACCTTCGGTATGGAAGGCCTGTTCCGCCAGATCGGTATCTGGAATCAGCAAGGCCAGAAGTACGTGCCGGAAGATTCCGACCAGTTGATGTTCTACCGCGAATCGGAAACCGGCCAGATCCTGCAGGAAGGGATCAACGAAGCCGGCGGTATGTCGGATTGGATCGCAGCTGCGACGTCGTACTCGACGCACGGCGAGATCATGATCCCGTTCTACATCTTCTATTCGATGTTCGGCTTCCAGCGTATCGGCGACCTGGCCTGGGCGGCGGGCGACATGCGTTCGCGCGGCTTCCTGCTGGGCGGCACTGCTGGCCGCACGACGCTGAACGGCGAAGGCCTGCAACACGAAGACGGCCACTCGCTGCTGTGGGCGGCTTCGGTGCCGAACTGCATCAGCTATGACCCGACTTTCGGTTACGAACTCGCCGTCATCATGCAGGACGGTCTGCGCCGCATGGTCGCGGATCAGGAAGACGTGTACTACTACGTCACGGTGATGAACGAGAACTACGAGCACCCGGCGATTCCGCAGGGCGATAGCGTAGCCGCGGACATCATCAAGGGCATGTACTCGTTCAAGAAGGCCGAAGCGGACAAGAAGGCGCCGCGCGTTCAACTGATGGGTGCGGGCACGATCTTCAATGAAGTGATCGCCGCCGCTGACCTGCTGAAGAACGACTGGGGCGTCGCTGCTGACCTCTGGAGCGTGCCGAGCTTCACGGAACTGGCCCGCGAAGGCCACGAAGTGCAGCGCTGGAACCTGCTGCACCCGACCGAACAGAAGAAGCTCTCGCACGTCGAGAAGCTGCTCAAGGACGCACAAGGCCCGGTCATCGCATCGACCGACTACGTGCGCGCGCTGACCGAGCAGATCCGCGCGTTCGTGCCGCAGAAGTTTGTCGTGCTGGGCACGGACGGCTATGGCCGTTCGGACACGCGTGAAAAGCTGCGTCACTTCTTCGAAGTCGATCGTTACTGGGTCACGGTTGCCGCGCTGAACGCGCTGGCAGACGAAGGCACGATCGAACGCAAGGTCGTCGCCGAGGCGCTCAAGAAGTACAACCTTGATCCCGCCAAACCCAACCCGATGACCGTCTAAGGCATCATTCCCCGTGTGCCACGGCGTGAACGCCTGCTTCTGATCGACAGGAGCAGGCGGCGTACGCGGCCCAGGAGACACTAACAATGAGTCAAGCGATCGAAGTCAAGGTGCCGGACATCGGCGATTACAAGGACATCCCTGTGATCGAGGTGCTGGTGAAGGCGGGTGACACCGTGGAGAAAGAGCAGTCGCTCGTCACGCTGGAATCCGACAAGGCGACCATGGATGTGCCGAGTTCGGCTGCCGGCACCGTCAAGGAAGTGAAGGTGAAGGTCGGCGATAACGTGTCGGAAGGCTCGTTGATCGTCGTGCTGGAAGGCGCCGAAGGCGGTACGGCGGCGGCCAAGCCGGCTGCTGCGCAGGCCAATGGTGCCGCAGCGGCGCCCGCTCCGGCACCCGCGCCTGCTGCGGCGCCGGCACCTACTCCGGCACCGGCTGCAAGCGGTGGCGGTGTGCAGGAAGTGAAGGTTCCGGATATCGGCGACTACAAGGACATTCCCGTGATCGAGATCGCGGTGAAGGTCGGCGATCGCGTCGAGAAAGAGCAGTCGCTGGTCACGCTCGAATCCGACAAGGCGACGATGGATGTGCCGAGCACGGCCGCCGGCGTCGTCAAGGAACTGAAGGTCAAGGTTGGCGATACGGTGTCGGAAGGCTCCGTGATCGTAGTGATCGAAGCCGAAGGCGGCGCGGCTGCCCCGGCTCCCGCTCCTGCGGCCAAGCCTGTTGCAGAAAAGCCGTCCGATGCGCCGGCCACGCCGAGCCCGGCACCGGCTGCACCGTCCGCGCTGGCCCAGGCGCCGCTCATCCCGGCGGGTGAAGGCGGTGCCCTCAAGGCAAGCCACGCGTCACCGTCCGTGCGCAAGTTCGCGCGCGAACTGGGTGTGGATGTGTCGCGCGTGCCAGGTACGGGTCCGAAGGGACGTATTACGCAGGACGACATCACCGCATTCGTCAAGGGCGTGATGACGGGTCAGCGTGCGGCTCCGGCTGCAGCACCTGCTGCGGCGGGCGGTGGCGAGCTGAACCTGCTGCCGTGGCCGAAGGTCGATTTCACCAAGTTTGGTCCGGTCGATCCGAAGCCGCTCTCGCGCATCAAGAAGATCTCGGGCGCGAACCTGCATCGCAACTGGGTCATGATTCCGCACGTCACCAACAACGACGAAGCGGATATCACCGAGCTCGAAGCGCTGCGCGTGCAACTGAACAAGGAACACGAAAAGGCCGGCGTGAAGTTCACCATGCTGGCGTTTGTGATCAAGGCGGTGGTTTCTGCCTTGAAGAAATTCCCGACGTTCAATGCCAGTCTCGATGGCGATAACCTCGTGTTCAAGCAGTACTACAACGTTGGGTTTGCTGCCGATACGCCGAATGGTTTGATGGTGCCCGTTATTCGCGATGCGGATAAGAAGGGCCTGGTTGATATCGCTAAAGAGATGGCTGAGTTGTCCAAGGCCGCTCGTGAGGGCAAGCTCAAGCCGGATCAGATGCAGGGTGGGTGCTTCTCTATCTCCTCGCTGGGCGGGATTGGCGGTACGCACTTCACGCCGATTATCAATGCGCCTGAGGTTGCCATTCTTGGGCTGTCCCGTAGCGCTATGAAGCCGGTTTGGGATGGGAAGCAGTTTGTGCCTCGGCTGACCATGCCGTTGTCTTTGTCGTATGACCATCGCGTCATCGATGGGGCCGAAGCTGCTCGCTTCAATGCGTATCTGGGTGCGATTCTTGCCGATTTTCGGCGTGTGATTCTGTGATCGTTTGACGTTTTTGTTGCGCCCGGGGGCGTGGGTTTTTGTCGGTGATCCACGTTCCTCGCTGAACTTGCTTTCATGTCGGTCTATTAGCGTCGCCCCTGTGCGGGGCAGCACCTACTTTTCTTTGCACCCCAAGGGTACTTCCTGCGGGGCGTCTTCCAAAGAAAAGTAGGCAAAAGAAAGGCGCGTCCTTGGGCGGACAGCAAAGGATGTTGCTGTCCAGCGCGCTGCTAGCTTTCAGGCTGCTTCAAGTTTTGTTTGCGCTTCCGTCATCAACGCGATCAATAAGAGAAGGGGACACTATGAGTCTCGTCGAAGTGAAGGTGCCGGACATCGGTGATTTCAAGGATGTCGACGTCATCGAAGTCAATATCAAGCCGGGCGACGTCATCGAGAACGAACAAGCTCTCATGACGCTCGAGTCGGATAAGGCTTCCATCGAAGTGCCCAGCGATACCGCCGGCACCGTCAAGGAAGTCCGCGTCAAACCCGGTGATAAGGTGTCCCAAGGGACCATCATCGCGCTCGTCGAATCGTCGGCGGACGCGGCTCCGGCCAAAGATGCTCCCAAGGCTCCCGCTAAAGAGCCCGAGAAAGCGCCCGCTCAAGCCGAAGCTAAACCGCAAGCTGCTGCTGCTGCCGCTACGCCCGAGGCTGCGGCTCCCGCACCCCAAGCCGGCAGCTTCTCCGGTAACGCCGATATCGAGTGCGAAATGCTCGTGCTCGGTTCCGGCCCCGGTGGTTATTCCGCTGCGTTCCGTTCGGCCGATTTGGGTATGAAAACCGTGCTCGTCGAGCGTTATTCAACGCTCGGCGGCGTCTGTCTGAATGTGGGCTGTATTCCGTCCAAGGCGCTGTTGCATACCGCGCTCGTCATCGACGAGGCCGATGCGCTTAGCCATCACGGCATCACGTTTGGTAAGCCGCAGATCGATCTCGACAAGCTGCGTGACTTCAAGTCCGGCGTCGTCAAGAAGCTGACCGGCGGTCTCGCCGGCATGGCCAAAATGCGTAAGGTCGAAGTCGTCACCGGCACCGGTACGTTCGTCGACCCCAATCACATGGAAGTCGTCACGGGCGGCGGCAAGAAGGTCGTCAAGTTCAAGCAGGCCATCATCGCGGCCGGCTCGGAAGCGGTCAAGCTGCCGTTCATTCCGGAAGATCCGCGTGTGGTCGATTCGACCGGCGCCCTCGAACTGCGTCAGATTCCCCAGCGCATGCTCGTGATCGGCGGCGGCATCATCGGTCTCGAAATGGCTACCGTCTACTCGACGCTCGGCGCGCAGATCGATGTCGTCGAAATGCTCGACGGCCTGATGGCCGGCGCCGACCGCGATCTCGTCAAGGTCTGGGAAAAGTACAACAGCAAGCGTTTCGCTAACGTCATGCTGAAGACCAAGACGACCGGCGCAGAAGCGAAGGACGATGGCATCTACGTGACCTTCGAAGGCGAGAAGGCTCCGGCCGAACCGCAGCGCTACGACCTCGTGCTCGTCGCCGTGGGCCGCAGCCCGAACGGCAAGAAGATCGGTGCCGACAAGGCCGGTGTCGCCGTGACGGATCGCGGCTTCATCGAAACCGACAAGCAGATGCGCACCAACGTGCCGCACATCTTCGCGATCGGCGATATCGTCGGCCAGCCGATGCTCGCGCACAAGGCCGTGCATGAAGGCCACGTGGCGGCTGAAGCTGCGCATGGCGAGAAGGCCTACTTCGACGTGCTGCAGATTCCGTCGGTGGCCTACACCGATCCGGAAGTGGCCTGGGCCGGCAAGACGGAAGACCAGTTGAAGGCCGAAGGCATCAAGTACGGCAAGGCGGTGTTCCCGTGGGCCGCTTCAGGCCGCGCCATTGCCAACGGCCGTGACGAAGGCTTCACGAAGCTGCTGTTCGACGAAGAAACGCATCGCGTCATCGGCGGCGGCATCGTGGGTCTGAACGCCGGTGACCTGATCAGCGAAGTCTGTCTCGCAGTCGAAATGGGCGCGGACGCAACGGACATCGGCAAGACGATCCATCCGCACCCGACGCTCGGCGAATCGGTCGGGATGGCCGCTGAACTGTATGAAGGCGTCTGTACCGATCTGCCGCCGCAGAAAAAGAAGTAAGGCTGAAAGGGGGCGTTTGCGCGTACTTCGCGTGAGCGCTTTCGATCAGCACAAAAACAAAACGGCGCGCCCCGCAAAGGGCGCGCCGTTTTTTTGTTTCAGCGGGGCAGGGCGTTCGGCCTGCGCCTGTTTCTCACGCTCCGATCACTCGCTTCGTTCACCGGCCTGGATAGTGGGACAGCCGTCGCCCGGACAAAAAAATCCCGGCCTTAGCCGGGCAAACGATACGCTGTTCAACGTATCGGAGCGTTCGGCCGGACAGTGAACGCGTAGGACGCGAGGCTGCACGGCACTGTTGCTGCGATAAACGCCGGCCAGTGAAACCGGCCGGCGCGTGTTGATGCGCGAGAGACTGAAACGCTTGAAACCTCAACCGAAACCTCAGTTAAAACCGGAGTCGAAGACTTAGACAGCCTTCTTGGCCGAGCGCGAAGCTTGAGCTGCAGCTTGCGAAGCGGCCTTCGACGCTGCCGTAGCGGCTGCGTTGAAGTTGCTTTCAGCGATTTCGACAGCTTGCTTGGTGGCCTTGTGAACCGTTTCGTACGTGGTGTTGGCGGCGGTGATGGCCGACTTGATCACGGCGACAGCGGTTTCCGAACCAGCCGGTGCGTTCTTGGCGACGTTGTCGACCAGCGATTGCACCTTGCGGTTTTGCTCTTCATATTGAGCTTCTGCAACACGGGCGAATTCGGCTTGCGTAGCGGACACGATTTCATACACGTGACGGCCATACGACAGCGCCTTTTCCGAGATCGGCTGCGTGAGGCCAGCCTGCAGCGCGAAAAATTCCTGTGCGTCCTTCACCGACAGAGCACGTTGCGCATTTTCCTGGCTTTCCGCGAGCGTCGACTTCACGACTTGCAGGTTCAGCTCGACCAGCTTTTCGATGCCTTCGAATGCCTTGGTCGTCAGACCAAACAGGGTTTCGAGGTTGGCTTTCTGTGCTGCGGCGATTTGCTCAGGGGTCAGCAGAGACATGTTTACGCTCCTGGATGACGATCCGTCTGATGCGGACCGTGTTGGGTTAATGGCAAAACGTTGAATCGTCGATCTGCGATGTATGGTGCATCGCAGCAATGACACCTATTTTAGGATGATGCCGATGGATGTCAAGTACTTTTTGTGCGCCGCACAATGTCAAGAAATTCTCGACAAAACAAGACGTTATGAAATGCATATGACATAGCTGTGACGCATGTCGGATTGACCGTTGCACAGTGCTGGTGCGTGCTGGAGCGGTAGTTTTTGCTGCATCTGCGAAGAAACGGACGTTGCGTCGGCAGTTTGCAAAAGGGACAGGCAATGAGCAGAAATCTGACGTTGAGATGCACTTAAACAACAATCCGTGTAAACCGGAATCTGTCACGGAACGTTAATCGTTCATCTCGGTCGAATGCGCGATGGTTCGATCTGCAGCAGATGCTTAACTGTCTGCGGGCCGATGCATCGGCCGGAGCCTCGAGGAACGCCTGCTGGCCACCGGCTAGCGGTGTTTTACGGCTCGCAGAACGACCGTATTTCCCCTGATCAAGGTTGTCTCAAATTTGCCGTTATGCTGATAGGATCCTTGAATCCCATGCATGGCAGCCCCGACGAACGTCCGCGAACATGATCGTTTTTTTCGATTGCGTTTGCGATACTTATAGGCTTTTTACAATCGGATCTGACAAGCCGGTTTAAGGAGCGTCGATAAGTGCTTAATATTGCTAATTTTTCGTGGTTTTACTACACTTGCGTAAAATCCTCGCCGCCCCTGACAGAACACCAATGAAAACCGACATGTTTTCGTCGCTAAAAGTGATCCACGGCGTGGCCCTCAGCACCGCTGTGTCGGTGGCCGCCTCAGTGGTCATCGCAGCCGCGTTCGCTGCGCCTGTCGACGCTTTCGCGGCGACGGCCACAGCCGCTGCCGCCCCCGCCCAAACCAGTAAGAAGACCCTCAAATCTGCGAAATCGGCTAGGAAGCCGGGTTCTGCCGTTGCTGCGAAGAAGTCATCCAAGGTCGAGAAGACCGCGGACGCGACTGACGACGCGCCGCGCGTGGAAACCCGCCGGCGCCGCGTTTCATATACGTTGAACGGTCGCCGCCACTCGGTAGTCCGCCAGGTCGCGTTCGAACCGCGTCAGCCAACGGTCGGTCAGGCGTTCGGCCTGCATGACACGCCGGATGCACTCGCCTTGCGTTCGAGCGTCGCCTACGTGATCGACCAGAATACCGGCGAATCGCTGTTCGACAAGAACTCGCGCGCCGTGGTGCCGATCGCTTCGATCACCAAGCTGATGACGGCAATGGTGGTGCTGGACTCGAAGGCAGCGCTCACCGAGCAGATCGAAGTCACGGACGAAGACCGCGACTACATCAAGAACACCGGTTCGCGTCTCGCCGTCGGCTCGGTGCTCTCGCGTGAAGACATGCTGCACATCGCGCTGATGGCGTCGGAAAACCGCGCGGCCGCAGCGCTGTCGCGTTACTTCCCGGGCGGCCGTCCGGCCTTCCTCGCGGCGATGAACGCCAAGGCCAAGCAACTCGGCATGACTGACACGCACTTCGAAAGTCCGTCGGGCCTGACGAGCGAGAACGTGTCGACCGCGCGCGACCTGGTGAAGATGGTCAATGCCGCCTATCAGTACCCGATGATCCGCCAGTTCTCGACCGATCATAGCTACGAGGTGTACACGGGCAAGCGTTCGATCGCTTACAACAGCACGAACGCGCTGGTGCGCAACCCGACGTGGGACATCGGTCTGCAGAAGACTGGCTTCATCAACGAAGCGGGCGAGTGCCTCGTGATGCAGGCGACCATTCATGGCCGCCCGATGATCGTGGTGCTGCTCGACTCGTCGGGTAAGTACTCGCGCTTCGCGGATGCGACGCGCCTGCGCACGTGGCTCGACAACGGCGGTGATACGCACATCACCAGCGCCGACGCCGGCGGTCCGGGCACCTGAGCGCGTACGACGCTGCAAGATCGCTGCCTCAGAGCCTGTCGGTGGCACCAACGAAAAGCCCCGCAATTGCGGGGCTTTTTGCATGTGGAGCATCCCTTGACGGTGCGCCTCGACGGGCGGGCTTCAATCAGGCGTGTTGATGATGCGGCTTGGCTGACGGCGTTTCCGGCTGATAACCGAGCGATGCGGAGATCACCAGCGCCGTCTTGCTGAGCTGCCCCAGCCAGGAGTCCTGCAGACGGTCGGCCGGGGCCGACAGCGACAGGCCTGCGACGAGCTTGCCGGTATCGTCGTAGATGCCCGCTGCGATGCAGCGCACGCCGAGTTCCAGTTCCTCGTTATCGCGGGCGGAGGATTGCTGGCGCACGTGCAACAGCTCGCGCTCAAGCTTGGCGAGATCCGTGATGCTGTTCTGGGTATGCCCCGACAGGCCCGTGCGGGTCGCGTAGGCGCGCACGCGGGTCGATTCGTCCGCGGCGAGGAACAGCTTGCCGACCGAAGTCAGATGCAGCGGCGCCCGTCCGCCGATCGCCCGCACCACCTGCATGCCGGAGCGCTCGGAATAGGCCCGTTCGATATACACGATCTCGTCGCCCTGGCGTACCGACAGATTCACAGTCTGGCCAGTCAGGCGATGCAGCTCGCGCATCGGCGTCAATGCAGCGTCGCGTACCGACAGGCGTGCCTTGACCAGATTGCCGAGCTCGAGCAGGCGCATGCCGAGACGATAAGTGCCCGGATCCGAACGGTCGACCAGGCGACAGGTCACCATGTCGTTCAGGATGCGGTGGGCGGTGGAGGGGTGCAACTCAGTACGCAGCGCGAGTTCCTTCAGGCTAACCGGGTCGCTATGCGCAGCCAGGGCGTCGAGCAGCCGCATCATGCGCTCGATCACCTGGATCGAAGTCTTGGGATCCGGGTTCGTATCGCTCATGGGAGAAATCGGTTGACGCAACAAACAGCGGAGAATTGATTGTATATCGTATTGTGAAAAAAGCGAACGCCGTTCGAGGCGGGATTCGAATTCGCTGCTGCACCCGGCGAACACCGCGAAGTGCGGGTTCGGCGTTGGTATTGTTCGGCAAACAGCGGATAATCAGGGACGTTTTCCCGGAGGAGCGCCCATGCGAGTCGGATTGTTCGTCACCTGCCTGATTGACCTGATGCGTCCCGAAATCGGTTTTTCGGTCATCAAGCTAATCGAGCGGGCAGGCTTCGAGGTCGTCGTGCCGCCGGCGCAAACCTGCTGCGGGCAGCCCGCCTACAACTCCGGCGAGCGCGGTCTTGCGCGCGATCTGGCCGAGAAGACCCTGCGGGAATTCGAGCAGTTCGATTACATCGTAGTGCCGTCGGGTTCGTGCGGCGGCATGATCCGGGTGCACTACGGCGATCTGTTCGGCGACGATCCGGACATGATGAGCCGCTTCGGCCGGCTGCGCCCCAAGGTCTACGAGCTGACCGATTTCCTCGTGAATGTCGCCAAAGTGGAGTTAGCGCCGGGCGAGTTCGCGGGACCCGTCACCTATCATGATTCCTGCTCCGGGCTGCGCGAGCTGGGCGTCAAAACGCAGCCTCGTGCCCTGCTCGCGCAGGCAGGCGTGGCGGTCACCGAAATGAAGGATTGCGAGCACTGCTGCGGTTTCGGCGGCACGTTTGCGGTCAAGTACGGCGATATTTCGACGGCGATCGTCGACGAGAAATGCGCGAACATCGGCGCGAGCGGCGTGGGCGCGGTGGTCCTCGGCGATCTCGGCTGCATGCTCAATATCGAAGGCCGTTTGCGCCGCAAGGGTGACACCGCAACGCGCGTGCTGCACATCGCGCAGGTGCTGGCCGGCGACGCATAAGGTGTGATCCCGGACCGCGTAGACAGCGTTAGCCACGGCAACGCTGTCGCGCGCAGTGCCGTCGATCGTTGAAATTGAATCCGGAAGCGAAACCAAAGGCCGCCATGCAAGTTCAAACGATGCAGTTCAAGGCCCGTGCGGGCCAGAACCTCGCCGATCAGCGCCTGCAGCAGAACCTTACCAAGCTGTCGACCAAGTTCGTCTCGGCGCGGGCGGCCGCCCTTACCGCGATCGATTTCGGCGCGACCCGCGCCGCGCTCAAGGAGCTCCGCAATCGCGCGCTCGAGAACCTCGATGTCTGGCTCGAGACCTTCGAGCGCGAGGCGACCCGGCGCGGCGTGACCGTCCTGTATGCGGAGACGACTCAGGAAGCGGCCCGGCTCGTTGCGGATATCGCCCGCCGGCACGACGTGAAGAAGGTGATCAAGACCAAGTCGATGGTCACCGAGGAAATGCGCCTGAACGAAGTGCTCGGCCAGATGGGCGTGCAGTCGATCGAGACCGATCTCGGCGAGTACATCCTGCAGATCAACGGCAACGAACCGCCGAGCCATATCATCGCGCCGGTGGTCCACAAGGATAAGGACGAGATCGCCGATTTGTTCGCCAAAACGCACCACCGGCCGAGGTTGACCGAGATTCCTGAGATGACCCGCGAGGCCCGCGAAATCCTGCGCCCGCATTTCATGACGGCAGACATGGGCGTGACCGGCGGCAACTTTCTGGTGGCGCAGACCGGCTCGGTTGCGCTCGTGACCAACGAGGGCAACGAAGGCATGTGCACGGTGATGCCGCGCGTGCATGTGGCGGTCACGGGTATCGAGAAAATCCTGCCGACGCTCGAAGACCTGGCCACCGCGATGCGGCTGCTGCCGCGTTCGGCCACCGGCCAGGCGACCTCGAACTACTTTTCGGTGCTGACCGGACCGCGCGGGCCGGGCGATCAGGACGGCCCGGAGCATATGTATGTGGTGCTCGTCGATGGCGGTCGCACGGGGCTGATTGGCGGGGACTTCCAGGAGATGCTGCGCTGTATCCGTTGCGGCGCCTGCATGAATCACTGTCCGGTGTATCAGAAGGTTGGCGGTCACGCCTACGGCTGGGTCTATCCCGGGCCGATGGGGTCGGTGTTGACGCCGAGCTACGTAGGGCTCGACAAGGCGCTCGATCTGCCGCAGGCCGCCACGCTGTGCGGCGAGTGCAATAGCGTCTGTCCGGTCGGTATTCCGCTCTCGGACCTGCTGCGCAAATTGCGCGAGAAGCAGATGGAGCGGCATTTGCGGCCGTGGCGGGAGCGCGCAGGGCTGGCGGTGTGGGGCTTTCTCGCGCTGCATCCGGATGCCTACGCGCTGTTCACGAAGCTGGCCGTGCGGGTGCTCGAACGAATGGGCGGCCGTCGGCGCGCGATTGCGCGTCTGCCGCTCGCAGCGGGTTGGACCAACACCCGGGATATGCCAGCGCCGGTTGGCCGCACGTTCCGGGAGTTATACGCGGCGCAGCGCAGTCACCTCGGATAGTGCACGCGTTTTGCCGGGGGTTCCGGCAGATTGGCGAGTCCGGCAGTGGCCGTGGCGAAACCTCACGGCCGCGCGCGGGGCCAATCTGGACGTCCGATCTGAGCGGTGTCGCTCAAGCTGGTCCGCGCGGGATCAATGCGAGTTGGAACGCTGGCCGTAGCCATAGCCGGCCGAACGGTTGTTTCCACCACCGGACCCACCGCCGTTGCCGCCACCGTGCTGTCCACCGCCGTTGCCGGCCTGCGGCGGCGGGGGACCACCTGGGCGTCCGCCCGGCGAGCCGCCATGAGCGGGGCCGCCTGGTGCGCTTCCCGGTGCGCTCCCCGGCGAGCCGACCTGCGGCGGCGGGTTATGCGGTCCTCCTGGGCCGGGCGGGGGATGCGCGCCGTAATCCGGGCGCCGGTGTTGGTCCCCGTTTGGCTGGCCGTGATAGCCGGGGCCGTAGCCACGACGCTGGTCGTAATACGCCGGGCCGTAAGAGCCGCCAATGCCAATCGACACTTCCGGTTGAACCACTGCGGGTCCGTCTCCATATCCGTAATAGCCGCCGTCATACCCCGGTCCGCCATCAGGGTAGGCGGCACAGCCGCCGAGGAAGGCCAAAGCGGCGCAAGCAGGCGCAAAGCGTTTGATTCGATGAGACATGGTCTGGGCTGCGTTTTTGTCGAGTCGCTATTGTGAATGCCCGGTGAAAGAAAACTGTAGCGGTTTGTAAGAATATGGTTTTTATCAAGGCCAGGCGCATCCCCCGCGCCGCTTACGGGCCATTGTTCCTGCCAGCGCAACGCTGTATCTCGCTATGGCAGGTTTATCTTGATTGATTTCTTCTATACCATTTCGACTGGGCATAGTGGGCCATAAGGCGCCTGGTGCCTCAATCGGAAGAGAATGACATCATGAGAAAGACAATATCGATGTACTGGCCGCTGGCCGTGGTTATGCCGCTCGCAGCGGCGGCCTGCCTGTACGTAAGTGGCGAAACCGCCTCGCGGATCGCCCAGCCGCCGCTCGGCGCCAATCAGCTGACCGCCGAATTGGCGCGCACCGTTTCGTATGGCCTCGTGGGCAACGATCCTGTGCTGCCGGGCAAGTCGGTGCGCGCAGTCGCTTCGCTGCAGGCCCCTGCAGCGTCCTGAGTGTGTAATGAGAGCGCAGGCGGCCAACACAGGCTGGCGGGTAAGTTCGCGCCGTGGCTGTCAAGGTCCTGCGGCGCCGCGCTGCGCGCCGTACGCGCACCGGGCGCGATTTTGCTTGCCTTTGTATAATCGCGGCACCGTTCGCTAACCTGATCCGGATGCACGGCATCCAGCGCCATTGATGAAAACCATCTCCATCTGCTTCGTCTGCCTCGGGAACATCTGCCGGTCCCCGACTGCGGAAGGGGTGATGCGGCATCAGGTGGACGAGGCGAAGCTGACGGAACGCATCACCGTCGATTCGGCCGGAACCGGCGACTGGCACATCGGCTCGGCGCCCGACGAGCGCGCGCAACACGCAGCGGCACAGCGCGGCTACGATCTTTCTGGGCTGCGCGGCCGCCAGATTGCGGTGCCGGACTTCGAGCGCTTCGATCTGCTGATCGCAATGGACGACGCCAACGTCGCCGCCTTGCGCCGGATCTGCCCGCCGGCGCAGCACGACAAGATTCGCCTGCTGATGGAGTTCGTGCCGCAAGCCGACGCCCGCTGGGCCGGCGAGCGGGAAGTGAGCGATCCCTATTTTGGCGGTGCAGCAGGCTTCGAACAGGTGCTCGATCAGTGCGAGGCCGCCTGCCGGGGACTGATCGCCGCGCTGCATCCGCAGTTGGTGTACTGAGCGGCAGCGGACGGCATGGATCCGATAGGCTTCCAATCACGCCGTTTCAATGCCCTGTCAATTAAGCAAATGACCCAAATCGCGATAGGGATACTTGACTAATTTGCTCATGTATTTATACTTGACCAAACTTGTCGAGAATTGCGATCCCCATACATCATGAGACTCACCACAAAAGGCCGTTTCGCCGTCACGGCGATGATTGACCTGGCGCTGCGCCAGGAGCAGGGCCCGGTGACGCTTGCGGGTATCAGCCAGCGCCAGCACATTTCCCTGTCCTACCTCGAACAGCTGTTCGGCAAACTGCGTCGCCATGAGATCGTCGAGTCCGTACGCGGGCCCGGTGGTGGCTACAATCTGGCCCGCCGCGCCGAAGACGTGACCGTCGCGGACATCATCATCGCCGTTGACGAGCCGCTCGACGCCACCCAATGCGGTGGCAAGGGCACGTGCGAAGGCACCAAGCAGCACGACGGCCACTGCATGACGCACGAATTGTGGTCCACCCTGAACCAGAAAATGGTCGAGTACCTGGATTCGGTCTCCCTGAAAGATCTGGTCGATCAGCAACGCTCGCGCGAAGGCGCGCCGGCCGTGCTGCGCGACCGCCGCAGCGAGGCGCCGGCGGTCGAACCCGCCCGCGTCGCGCCGCGCGGACCGAATTCCGTTTTCAACATGGCCAGTTCATAGAGCGCCGCGCAGCAAGCGAACTCAGAACCCAAGAGCCAGAGCAATGATGTCCCCCGGAGCGATTCATGAATAACGACATTCCCCACCTGCCCATTTACATGGACTACAGCGCCACGACCCCGGTCGACCCGCGCGTGGTGGACAAGATGATTCCGTACCTGCGCGAGCAGTTCGGCAACCCGGCATCGCGCAGCCACTCGTATGGCTGGGATGCGGAACGTGCGGTCGAAGAAGCGCGCGAGAACGTCGCTGCGCTGGTGAATGCCGATCCGCGCGAAATCATCTGGACCTCGGGCGCCACGGAGTCGGACAACCTGGCCATCAAAGGTGCGGCGCACTTTTACAAGAGCAAGGGCAAGCACATCATCACGGTGAAGACCGAGCACAAGGCCGTGCTCGACACCACCCGTGAACTCGAACGCGAAGGCTTCGAAGTCACGTATCTGGATGTGAAGGACGACGGTCTGATCGACCTCGACGTGTTCAAGGCCGCGCTGCGCCCGGATACGATTCTGGTCTCGGTGATGTCGGTGAACAACGAGATTGGCGTGATCCAGGACATCGCGGCGATCGGCGAGATCACCCGTGAAAAGGGCATCATTTTCCACGTCGACGCCGCTCAGGCCACCGGCAAGATCGAGATCGACCTGCAAAAGCTGAAGGTCGACCTGATGTCGTTCTCGGCCCACAAAACGTACGGCCCGAAGGGCATCGGCGCGCTATATGTGCGCCGCAAGCCGCGTATCCGTATCGAAGCGCAGATGCATGGCGGCGGTCACGAGCGCGGCATGCGCTCGGGCACGCTGGCCACGCATCAGATCGTCGGCATGGGCGAAGCGTTCCGTATCGCGCGTGAAGAAATGGCCACGGAAAACGAGCGCATTCGCATGCTGCGCGACCGTCTGCTGCGCGGCCTGCAGGACATGGAAGAAACCTATGTGAACGGCGACATGGAAAAGCG
>Ga0302314_10008447_pt1 | contig 18311 bp, 18 predicted proteins | sample III_Palsa_N2_3_FD_200533 | JGI IMG/M metagenome (GOLD analysis project Ga0302314, IMG submission 200533) | Peat permafrost microbial communities from Stordalen Mire near Abisko, Sweden - III_Palsa_N2_3 | ecosystem: Environmental > Terrestrial > Soil > Palsa > Peat permafrost | place: Sweden...
TCATGGCGGCGACCGTAACCCTCATCGCCGTATCGAACACGCTGACCTGGGCTAACTAGCACCGCACTCAAGCAGTCGGGTCCGGAGAGAGGTGGTCTCTCCGGACCCGATCCCTATTTCGACGACATCGTCGATGAGTCATCCTCTGGTGCGGTGAGGAGGTCGTCAGCGGTGACGGAGAAAGAAGCTCCCGTCTTCTCGTGAAGTTCGTCGACCGTAACCTCGGGCGCCAACCCGCGCAGCACTAAGCCATCGGCTGTGATATCGAAGATCGCCAGGTCGCTGATGATCCTCTGCACCACGCGAGCACCGGTCAGCGGAAGGTTGCATTCCGACACGATCTTCGGTGTCCCGTCTTTCGCGACGTGCTCCGTAACCACGATGACGCGTGGGGTGCCGGCGACCAGGTCCATCGCGCCGCCCATCCCTTTCACGAGTTTCCCGGGGATGGTCCAATTGGCCAGGTCGCCTTTGGCTGAAACCTGGAGCGCCCCGAGGATGGCGACCTGAACGTGCCCGCCTCGGATCATGGCGAACGATGTCGCTGAGTCGAAGACGCTCGCACCCTCGAGCAGGGTGACCGTCTGCTTGCCGGCGTTGATGAGGTCGGCGTCTTCATCGCCCTCAAAGGGGAATGGCCCCATCCCGAGAATTCCGTTCTCGCTCTGCAACGTTATGCGCACGCCAGCGGGGAGGTGGTTCGCGACCAGAGTCGGGATGCCGATTCCCAGATTCACATACTCGCCGTCGCGCAACTCTCTGGCCGCGATGGCCGCCATCTGATCGCGTGTCCACGCCATGGTGTATCGCCTCTTTCCGATGTTTCAGTCGACGGCGTCGCGGCTGCGTACAGTCCGCTGCTCGATATCTTTGATGCGCGGCGTCGATTCCACGAGTCTCTGCACATAGATACCGGGGGTCATGACCCGGTCCGGTTCGAGGTACCCGTCCAGCAGGATGTGTTCAGCGTCGGCAATCGTCACGACTCCGGCTGTGGCGACCACCGGGTTGAAGTTGCGCGCCGTGTACCGGTACAGCAGATTTCCCTCCAGGTCGGCCTCGAAGGCATGCACGAGGGCGAGATCGGCGACGATACCGCGCTCCAGCACATACAGCTGGCCGTCGAACTCCTCGACCGGCTTCCCCTCGGCGACAGTCGTCCCGACGCCAGTTCGGGTGAAGAACCCGGCGATGCCGGCACCGCCCGCACGCAGGCGTTCCGCGAGCGTGCCCTGCGGGGTGAACTCGACCTCGAGCTCGCCGTCGAGAAACTGCTGCGCGAACAACCTGTTCTCCCCGACGTATGACGCGATCACCTTGCGAACCTGATGATTCTCCAGCAGCAGGCCCAAACCTTTGCCGTCGACCCCCATGTTGTTCGAGACGATGGTCAGGTCGCGGGCTCCCGAATCGCGGACCGCCTCGATGAGGTCGGTCGGATTGCCGCTCAGTCCGAATCCTCCGACAGCGATGGTCGCGCCGTCGCGCACGAGCCCGGCGACCGCTTCCGCCGCGCTCGACCATTGCTTGGACACTTGTGCTCCTGTATGCGTTCGCGGCTGTCCACTTAGTGGACGCAGCAAGACACGACTGAGGCTAGATCGGGCGCAACGGGTGTGTCAATTGCTACGACTCCTCACCATGAAAGTAATCGCTCCACAGGACCGAGTTGATAATGTGTCCACATTATGAACATCATGCTCAGTCCAATCCCACCCAGGGCGCGCAGGTGGTTATGAGGGTTGCAGCAGTGCTCAGGGCGGTCGGGCAGTTTTCGTCCGCAGGCGTGACAACTGCCCGGGTTGCCGAGCTGACGGCTCTCAACCGGTCGACGACTCATCGGCTGCTGACCTCCCTGTTCACCGAGGGCTTCATCGATCACGATGTTCGGCTCGCCCGCTGGTACCCCGGTCCGGAGCTTTTTCTGCTGGGATCTTTGGCTGCAGCCCGATACGACATCGCCGACATCGCCCGCGAAAGTGTTCATACTCTGGCGGCTCAAACGGGCGAGAGTGCGTTTCTCTCGGCTCGGCGAGGAGGCGAGACGGTCTGCCTGATTCGTGAGGAAGGCAGCTTTCCGATTCGATCATTCGTGCTCTACGAGGGCGCAAGGTTTCCCCTCGGAGTCGTGTCCGCAGGGCTTGCGATCCTCTCGTACCAGCCCGACAGTGAGATCGATTCCTACCTCGAGACCGCACGGCTGCCCAGTCGGTTCGGCGAGTCCCACTCATCCTCTGAGTTATGGATGCGCATCGCTCGAACACGGCAAACCGGCTACGCCGTCAACCCCGGGTTGATCGTCGAAGGAAGCTGGGGGATGGCTGCCACGATCTTCGACGAGCGCAACCAACCGTCGTGGGCCCTCAGCATCACCGGAATCGAAAACCGGTTCAGGCCCGAGCGTCAGGCCGAACTCGGCGCCCTCCTGCTTGAACAGGCGCACATCGTCACTCAGCGCTTGCGAGGCCGGCATCGGGTGACGCCAGGTTCCCGCAATGGCGACGGGTGATGGTGCGGCGTAGGCCTTCTACGCTTTTCTGGCTTTGACCGCGTCGATGAGTTGCGGCACCACCGTGAACAGGTCGCCGACGACGCCGAAGTCGGCGATGTCGAAGATCGGCGCACTGGCATCCTTGTTGATCGCAATAATCGTTTTGGCGCTCTGCATGCCGGCCCGGTGCTGGATCGCGCCCGAGATTCCGAGCGCGATGTAGACGTTGGGCGAGACGGTGACGCCCGTCTGCCCCACCTGCATGTTGTGCTCGACGTAGCCCGCATCCACCGCGGCCCGGGATGCGCCGACCGCGCCGCCGAAGGCGTCGGCGAGTTGCTCGACCAGCACGAATTTCTCCTTCGATCCGAGACCACGGCCGCCCGAGACGACGACATCCGCCGACTGGAGCTCTGGCCGCGCCGAGACCGTGGACTTCTCGTGACGAGCGGTGATCGTCGTCCTGGGCGAGATGTCACCCGACACGTCCAGTGCGGTGACGATACCGGCCCCGGCGGGGGCCGCCCCTGAGACGGAGTTCGGGCGCAGCGAGATCACCGGAATACCTCGGCCCGCGACTGAGGTGACCGTGAACGCTCCGCCGAATGCCTGCTGGATGACCGCCCCCGACGACTCGAGGCCGACGACGTCGCTCTGGTAGGCGCCGCCGATGCGCGTGGCGAGGCGTGCTCCGGCCTCGCGGCTGTCGAGCGTGTTGCCGACGATGACCGCCACGACGTCACCGGACGCGGCGATGGCCGACGCGAGTGCGGCGACAAGGGGCGTGACGAGCGCCGAGTCGGCGTCCGGCACGGTCGCGACATACACGGCGCCCGCGCCGAGGGCGCCGAGCTCTGAAGCGAGGCCGGCGCCATCTCCGTCGGACACGATGACCGCGGATGGGCTGCCGAGCACCGCGGCGGCAGCGAGCAACTCGGCGGCGGAACCCGCGATCGAGCCCGTAGACAGTTCGATGAGAACGAGTACTTCTGGCATTTTTTTCGTCTCTCTAGATCAGTTTGGCGGCGGCAAGGAACTCCGCGATCTGGGTACCGGCTGTTCCGTCGTCCTTGACGACGGTTCCGCCCGCCCTCGGAGGTCGGGGCGTGACACTTTCGACGACCGACCAGGAGTTGGCCCCGCCGGTTTCGCCGGGCTCGAGGCCAAGGCCGGCAAGACCGACCGTCTCCACCGGCTTCTTCTTGGCCGCCATGATGCTCTTGAAGTTCGGGTATCGGGCTTCGGCGATCTGCTCGGTGACCGAGACCAACGCGGGCAGCGCGGCGCTGACGTCCACGTGCCCGTCTTCGGTCATCCGTTCGCCGGTGACAGTTCCGGAACTCACCTCGAGGGTGCGCAGGAAAGTCAGTTGGGCGATACCCAGGCGCTCGGCGAGCATCGCCGGCACCGCCGCGGTGCGGCCGTCGGTCGACTCGTTGCCGGTGATGACGAGATCGAACGCTTGTGGCGCGAGTGCGGCGGCGAGCGCTGCAGATGTCTGCGACGCGTCCGACCCGGCAAGGCCGTCGTCGATGATGTGGATGCCCGCGTCCGCCCCCATCGCGAGCGACTTGCGGATGGCGTCGAGCGATGCCGACGGGCCCATTGTCACGACCGTGACATCCGACCCAGGGTTGGCCTCCTTGACCAGAAGCGCCGCCTCGACGGCCTTCTCGTTGATCTCGTCGATGACGAGGTCGCCGGAACGGTCGACCCGCTTCGTGGCCGGGTCGATCTTTCGGTCGCCCCACGTATCGGGGACTTCTTTAACGAGCACCGCGATCTTCACTCGCAACTCCACTCCGTCGATTTCGTCGATGAAACTCTATGGTCCAACAATTTACTGGGGTTTACTTGTATGTCCTAGTAATTTGGTTGATGTCCTAGTAATTTAGTTGGATGTCCTAGTAAATTACAACCAGCAGCCGCTCGACAGGCTGGCGAGGAGAGAAGCGGAACGTGTACACAATCACCGAGGACCAGCGATCCATTGTCCAAATGGTGGGGCAGTTCGCGGCCGAGTGCCTCGCGCCGCACGCTGCGGAATGGGATGAGACCCACCACTTTCCGATCGATGTGCTTCGCCAGGCCGGCGAGCTCGGCATGGGCGGCATCTACGTCCGGGAGGACTTCGGCGGCTCGGGTCTCAGCCGGGCCGACGCGGTGCTGATCTTCGAGGAACTCGCAAAAGGCGACACGACCATCGCCGCGTACATTTCAATCCACAACATGGTGGCGTGGATGATCGACGCCTACGGGAACGACCTTCAACGTGCGGAATGGATTCCCCAGCTGGCGAGCATGGAAGCACTCGGAAGCTACTGCCTGACCGAGCCGGGAGCGGGCTCCGACGCGGCCGCGCTCTCGACTCGGGCCACGAGGCACGGCGACGACTTCGTGCTGAACGGGGTCAAACAGTTCATCTCCGGCGCGGGCACTTCCGCCGTCTACATCGTCATGGCACGAACTGCGGATACCGGCAGTCGCGGCATCAGCGCGTTCATAGTGCCGGACGGCGTGCCCGGCCTTTCGTTCGGACCGCTTGAGAAGAAGATGGGCTGGCATGCCCAACCGACACGCCAGGTAATTCTCGAGGATGTTCGAATTCCGGCCGCCAACCTGCTGTCCGGCGAAGGCGACGGTTTTGGAATTGCGATGACCGGTCTCAACGGAGGCCGTGTGAACATGGGCGCCTGCTCGCTGGGCGGCGGCCAGTCCGCGCTCGACCAGACGGTTCGCTACATGTCGGATCGCGTGGCATTCGGCAAGCCGCTCATCGAGAACCCGGCACTGCTGTTCCAGCTGGCCGATATGGACACCCAGTTGGAATCAGCTCGCACCCTGCTGCGCCGCGCCGCCGAGGCCATGGATTCGAAGGCGTCGGACCTCGTGCGGCTGTGCGCGATGGCGAAGCTCGTGGCGACGGATGCGGGGTTCACTGTCGCCAACACCGCCCTCCAATTGCACGGTGGATACGGGTACCTTTCTGAGTACGGGATCGAGCGAATCGTGCGCGATCTTCGTGTGCACCAGATCCTCGAGGGTACGAACGAAATCATGCGACTCATTGTCGGTCGATCGCTGGCGGGCGCGTAGCAATGGCAGACTCATCCAACGACGGCCAGGCGGCTCCGGAGATCCTGTTCACGCGGGACGGTGGGCTTGGCAGGATCCTGCTGAATCGGCCGCGAGCGATGAACGCGCTGACCTTCGGCATGGTGACCGCGATGGCCGCGCAACTTCGGCAGTGGCGAGATGATCGCGAGATCGAAACGGTCCTGATCACCGGAGCGGGCGACCGCGGGCTCTGCGCCGGCGGCGACATCGTTTCGCTCTATCGCGAAATCCAGGGCGATGTCAGCGGCGCCGCGCTCTTCTGGGCCGAGGAGTACGCGCTGAATCTCGCCATCGCCGACTACCCGAAGCCTTACGTCGCGCTGATGGACGGTGTTGTTCTGGGCGGCGGTGTCGGAATCTCGGCGCACGGCTCCGTGCGAGTGGTGACGGAACGAACGAAGATCGGGATGCCCGAGGTCGGGATCGGCTTCGTCCCGGATGTCGGTGGAACGTGGCTGCTCGCGCACGCGCCCGGCGAACTCGGCACTCACGCGGGCCTGACCGGCGGATCGTTTTCGGGTGCGGACGCAATTGAACTCGGACTGGCCGACCACTTTGTCGAAAGCGCGCGGCTGGATGAGTTCGCCGAGGCGCTGGCGTCGATGTCACCCTGGGACGCGCTCCTGCGCTTCGCTTCGGACGCACCGGCGTCCGAGCTCGCTGCTTCGCGCGCGTGGATCGACGAATGCTATTCGACGGACGATGCGATCGATGTCCTGGCGCGTCTGTCGGCGTCAACGATCGAGCGTGCACGTGCGAGCGCGGACGTCATTCGGTCAAAGTCCCCCCGCGCCGTTGCCGTAACCCTTGAGTCGATTCGCCGGGCACGGTCATCCGCCACGCTGGCCGAGGTGCTCGATACGGAATACCGAGTCTCCCTGCATTTCGCGCAGGGGACCGAGATGGCCGAAGGAATCCGCGCGCAGGTCATCGACAAGGACAGGTCGCCACGGTGGTCGCCGTCCACGGTCGCCCAACTGACGCGGCAGGACATCGATGAATACTTCGCCCCGCTTGCGCAGGGCGAATTGGGGTTGTCGACGGCGACGACCTCCGAACAACCGGGTTGGAGCAAATCATGACCACGCGAATCGCATTCATCGGGCTTGGCAACATGGGGGGACCGATGGCGGCCAATCTCGTCAAGGCGGGCTACGAGGTCGTCGGCTTCGACTTCGTCGAGGCGGCAGTAGAGCACGCACGAGAAAGCGGCGTGACGATTGCCGCGAGCGGGGCGGAGGCTGTCGCGGGTTCGTCGGTCGTCATCACGATGCTGCCCGCGGGAAAGCACGTGCTCGCGGCCTACGCGGACGAGCTGATTGCCGCGGCCGGTCCCGACACGCTCTTCATCGACTCCTCCACAATCGACGTCGTGGATGCGCGCGCCGCGCGAGATCTCGTGGTCGCGGCGGGTCATCGCGGAATCGACGCACCTGTCTCCGGTGGAGTGACCGGCGCAGCCGCAGGCACACTGACATTCATGGTGGGCGCCGACGACGCCGACTTCGCGAGCGCGGAACCGATCCTCCAGGTGATGGGCGGTCGAGTGGTGCACTGCGGCAGTTCAGGTTCGGGGCAGGCAGCCAAGGTCTGCAACAACATGATCCTCGGGATTTCGATGATCGCGGTGAGCGAGGCCTTCGTGCTCGGCGAGAAGCTCGGGCTCACCAACCAGGCCCTTTTCGACGTCGCGTCGGCGGCGTCCGGCCAGTGCTGGGCCCTCACGACGAACTGTCCGGTTCCCGGCCCAGTGCCGACCAGCCCAGCAAATCGCGACTACCAGCCCGGGTTCGCCGGGGCGCTCATGGCCAAAGACCTCGGGCTCGCGGTCAACGCGCTCGAGTCGACGGGTGTGACGGCCGAACTCGGAACGCTGGCCGCGACGATATATCGCCGGTTCGCGGATGAGGGCGGAGCGGGACAGGACTTCTCGGCAATCATTAACACCATCAGGGCCAACTCGGAGGCCGCGGCATGATTGCAACCGGAGAGACTGCTTACGGCGGCCTCGAGGAACGCGATCCGCAATTCACCAATCAGCAGTACCGACAATTCGGGAGTTCAGCATGACGAATCTCGTGAGTTTTGACACCGCCATCGACACGACGTCGACTCAGACCGGTGCCGATCAGCCCATGTGGATCAACGGGGAACGCGTCGCGTCCACAACCGGGGAATGGCGCGACGTGCTGAACCCGGCGCATCGCGGATCGGTCATCACGCGCGTGCCGGCCGCCGGTATCGACGACGTCGACCGCGCTGTAGCGGCGGCGAAGGCGGCGTTCCCGGCCTGGCGTGCCCGCCACTTCACCGAGCGCGCACGGGCGCTCGCGCTGATCGCCGACGACATCGAGGCGAACGCCGACGAGTTCGCCCGTCTCACCGCGCTCGATACTGGCAACGCGCTGCGAACGCAGGCCCGCCCGGAGGTGACGACCCTGGTCGCGCTGTTCCGCTACTTCTCCGGGATCGCCGGCGAGGTCAAGGGCACGGTATTACCCGCGGGCGACAGCCAGCTGCAGTACACCAGGCTCGAGCCGCTCGGCGTGGTCGCCTGCATCCTTCCGTGGAATTCGCCGCTCATGATCGCCGGCTTCAAGGTTCCGGCGGCGCTCGCGGCCGGCAACACGGTCATCCTGAAGGCCGCGGATGACGCGCCGCTGACCATCCTGCTGCTCGCCGAGTACTGCAACCGCCACCTGCCCGCGGGCGTCGTCAACGCGCTCACCGGGCGCGGCAGCCTCATCGGTTCCGCGCTCGCCGAGCACCCCGGCGTCGACAAGGTCTCGTTCACCGGATCGACCGAAGTCGGCCGAGGCGTGGGGCGGCAGGCGGGCGAGCGGCTCGCCCACGTCTCGCTCGAGTTGGGCGGCAAGAACCCGTCGATCGTGTTCCCAGATGCCGTCGACGATGACCTGATCGACGGCCTGTTGCTCGCGTCGCGGTTCGCCCGGCAAGGTCAGAGCTGCACCGCAGGGTCGCGGCTGTTCCTGCACGAGGATGTGTACGACGAGGTGCTGGAGCGACTCGTCGCAAAGCTGGGTGCGATGAAGGTCGGCGACCCGCTCGACGAAGCGAGCGACATGGGCGCGATCATCAACGCCAAGCAGCATGCCTCGATCGACGAGTTTCTTGCCGAGGGTCGTGCCAGCACCGAGATGAAAGTAGCGCTGGGCGGCAGCGCGCCCGTCGATGGCCCGCTGACCGAGGGCTACTATCACGTGCCGACGGTGTTCTCCGGCGCGCGAAATGACTTCAGGCTGGCCAGGGAAGAGATCTTCGGGCCCGTGCTCGTCGCCATCCCTTGGCGTGATGTCGACGACGTCGTGCGTATGGCCAACGACTCCAACTACGGACTGGCCGCCTTCGTCTGGAGCCACGACCTGGATGCGGCGCTGAACACGGCGAACCGTGTCGAGGCCGGCTGGATCCAGGTGAACCAGGGCGGTGGCCAGATCGTGGGACAGTCATATGGCGGATACAAGCAGAGCGGTATCGGGCGCGAGGTCTCGCTCGAGGGGATGCTCGCGGGCTTCACCCAGACCAAGCAGGTCAACATCAAGCTGAGGAGTTGACCGTGGCGGCCAACGAGCTCCCGCTGCTCGGCATCCGCGTACTGGACCTGAGCCGTGCGCTGGCGGGACCCTACGCGACATCACTGCTCTCCGACCTCGGCGCCACTGTGACCAAGGTGGAGAGCATCAAGGGTGGCGACTCGACTCGCGGATGGCCGCCGTTCGAGGGCGAGCACAGCCTTTATTTCGACTCCGTCAATCGCGGCAAATCATCGATCGCGGTCGACTTCTACACGCCCGCGGGCCAGGCGCTGCTGCGGGAGCTCGCTCTTGCGTCCGACGTCGTGATCGAGAACTTCAGGCCGGGTGTCATGGCCGAGATCGGGCTTGACCCGGTCTCGCTACGGGCCGAAAAACCCGCCCTCATCGTGGCGTCCGTCAGCGGCTTCGGGGCCACCGGCCCACTGAGCCAGACCGCCGGTCTGGACCAGGTCGCCCAGGGGATGTCCGGGATCATGTCGGTCACGGGGGAGAACGTCGACTCGATGTATCGCGTAGGCATCCCCATTGTCGACATCTACGCGGGTATCTTCACGGCCTTCGGAGTCGCCGCAGCTCTAGTGGGTCGCGAGTTGTCGGGCAATGGGCTCGAGGTGTCGACCTCGCTTCTCGAGGCGGGTCTGGCCATATCGGTGTTCCAGGGCCAGCGCTACCTCAGCACCGGCGAGATTCCCACCCCGCAGGGCAACAACCATCCCGTGCTCGTGCCGTACGGCGTTTTCGCCACTGCGGATATTCCGATCATCATCGCGGCCGGAACCGACAAGCACTGGCGGGACCTGTGCGTACTGCTCGGCGATGACGAGCTCGCGAGCGATCCGCGATTCGCCACCGGAAAGGACCGGACGCGCAACCGTGACCTGGTCAAGGGGCGGCTGGAGAAACTGCTGGCGTCGCGATCCGGAATCGAATGGGTCGACGCACTGCGCACGGCGGGCATACCGGTCGGGCCGATCTACAACTACGCGCAGGCCTTCGCCGATCCGCAGGTTGTGCATCTCGATATGGTGCAGCACGTCAAAAGGCCCGATGGCAGCGACCTGCCTCTTTTGCGTGGCCCACTGTCGATTGCGGGAGCACCCACTCGCATTCGCAAAGCGCCACCGGGCCTCGGCGAGGATACCCTGGCCGTTCTGGCCGGTCTTGGGCTGACTGACGAGCAGGTGCGGGGCCTTCTCGACGCGGGCGTCGTCAGCACCGGCGTGCCGGTAGCGTCGAAGGTCTGAGGATGCCGGGGCTCAGGGTCACGACCGCAGACGGCGTCGCCACGCTGACGATCGACAACGCGGCCAGACGCAACTCGCTGACGCTTTCGATGTGGAAGCAGTTCGGTCCGTTGCTGGAGAACCTCGCGGACGATCCCGAGGTAAAGGTGGTCGTTGTTCGCGGCGAAGGAGACAACTTCTCGGCAGGTGCGGACATCCGCGACCTTGCGGCTATCTTCGAGGGTCCGACCGACGGCGGCTGGGTGACGGAAGCCGAGGACGCGATCGCGTCCTTTCCCAAGCCGACGATCGCGGCCATCGACGGATTCTGCGTGGGCGGGGGCTGGGAGATCGCGGGAGCGTGCGACATCCGGATCGCGTCCGGACGCGCTCAATTCGGTGTCACGCCCGCCCGAATAGGAATCATCTATCCGCTGTCGGGCATCCAGCGCCTGGTTACGGTCGCCGGGCCGGCGATCGCCAAACTGCTGCTGCTGACAGGGGAGCTCATCGACGCGAACCGCGCCTACGAGTTCGGCATGGTCACCCGGGTGGTCGACCCTGGCAGCTTCTGGCCAGCCGTGGGCGAATTCGCCGCGGAGTTGTCGACCCGTTCGCAGTTGTCGACGAATGCAATGAAAGAGCTGGTGGACCTTCTGGCCGCGGGCGGCCATGCGCAAGCAGGCAGCCGGCTCGCCTTCTGGCAGCAGCAGGCGGCCGCGAGTGACGATGCTGCGATTGGGGCCGCGGCATTTCTCGCTCACACAGACCCGCAGTTCACCTGGTCGCGTTCCCTCGACTGACCAGTGCGTCAACGCACTAGTTGACAGGTGGCCTCCGGAGACATAGCGTGGATGCCGAGATGCTCGCGTCTAGGTACTGCCGGACGTGGTCGTCGGCCATGGAAAGTTCTCCTACACGAACGCCGGGTACCGACCAACTTTTATCCAGAATCCCGGGGAACAATGAAGATCTCAGGCAAGGTCGCTTTCATCACCGGAGGAGCATCCGGCCTCGGGCTGGCGACGGCCCGACGTTTGACCTCCGCAGGCGCGAAAGTCGTCATCGTCGACCTGCCGAGTTCGGCAGGAAGCGATATCGCCAGTGGGTTGGGCGGCGATGCTCGGTTCGTCGGCACGGATGTCACCAGCGAGCCCGACGTGGAGGCCGCGCTCGACGCGGCCTATGAACTCGGCGGCCTCGACGTCGTCATCAATTGCGCGGGAATCTCCATCGCAAACCGGGTGGTGGGAAAGAACGGGCCGTTCCCTCTCGACCAGTTCCGCAAGGTCATCGACATCAACCTCATCGGCACCTTCAACGTCATCCGGCTGAGCGCTGCACGCATGATCCACCAGCCCACTGACGACGAGGAGCGCGGCGTCATAGTGAACACCGCGTCTGTTGCTGCGTTCGACGGCCAAGTGGGACAGGCGGCGTATTCGGCCTCCAAGGCTGCGGTCGTGGGCATCACTCTCCCCATCGCCCGCGATCTGGCGCAATACAAGATTCGCGTGATGACCATCGCGCCCGGGCTGTTCCATACGCCTATGTTCGATTCCCTCCCCGCCGACGCGATCGCGTCACTCGGGTCCCAGACCCCGCATCCGGCCCGACTCGGGAAGCCTGAAGAGTATGCCGATCTCGTCGCTCACATCGTCGAGAATCCGATGCTGAACGGCGAAACGATTCGCCTGGACGGCGCGATCAGGATGGCGCCCCGCTAACTGCACCGCCACGCAATGAGGCATTGTTATGCGGCAATCGACGATGGAGTGAAGAGTGTCCGGTTACATCACCGGCCAGGTGCTGAGCGTCTCAGGTCGGCCCACTATCAGCTGAGGATGGAGCCGGATGCGACCGCCCTGTAATCGAGGAGTCGAGAAGCTCATGACCGAGTCGCTCACTGAAAGTCGGATTTCGCAACGCCGCCAGGCGGCGCTTTCCGAGGGCGGGGCTGGCTACAGCGCCAAGCGTGCGGAACTCATCCGAGTCTCCGCCATCGTCTTCAGGGAGAAGGGGTACGCGGCGGCGACTCTGAACGATGTCGCAGCCCTGTTCGGTACGGATCGCGCCTCGCTCTATTACTACGTCGCAAGCAAAGAGGAACTGTTCCAGGAGTGCATCCAGAGCGTCCTCGATGCCACCCTCGCGAAGGCGGAGCAGATCTCGAGGCTGTCGGTGTCGCCGCGGGAGAAGCTGTCGAAGCTCGTGGAACTAATGATCACATCGCAGGTCGAGCACTATCCCTACATGTACGTCTACATTCAGGAGGACATGCGGCAGGTTGTGTCCCAGGACGCCCGCTGGACGTCACGGATGGTAGAGCAGACACACCAAATGGAACGATTCGTCATCGACGCGCTGGTCGAGGGGGTCGATGACGGGTCCTTCCGCGAAGGCATGTCGCCCACTCTGGTCGCCAATGGGCTGTTCGGGATGCTGCTCTGGACGCACCGCTGGTTCGTGCCGGGACGCAAGTATGAGCCCAGCGACCTGATCGATACCTTTGTGACCATTTTCTTCGACGGGATCGAAAAGAACTGAGCGGATCGCTCATCGACTTCGACCCGATCGTCGCGCGGGCGCGGATCCACGTCCACCCCATCGGTCGGTTCGGCCGCCCGGAGGAAGCAGTCGAACTGGCGGCGTTCCTGCTCTCGGACGCGGCATTCTTCGTCACGGGGTCGACGTATTTCGTCGATGGCGGGGCAAACGGCATCTGATGCCGAGCGATCGCGGGTCGACCGGGTGGCTGTTCAGTCGACCCGGATGACCAGTGCGTCGCCCTGCCCGCCGCCGCCGCAGAGCGCTGCCGCACCTAGGCCGCCACCTCGCCTCCGAAGCTCGTAGGCGAGCGAGAGAACGAGGCGTGCACCGCTCATTCCGACCGGATGCCCCAGAGCGATTGCTCCGCCGTTCGGGTTGACCTTCGCGAGACTCACGCCGAGTCGGCGACTGGACGCGATCGCGACGCTGGCGAAGGCTTCGTTCATCTCGATGACGTCCAGGTCGGCGATGGTGAGACCGTCTGTGCGGTGGAGCGCATCAGCGATTGCGTTGGCCGGCTGGTGAAGAAGTGCCGCATCGGGACCGGCCACGGTTCCATAGCTGACGATCTCGGCCAGCCACGTGAGTCCGCGACGAATCGCCTCAGCCTTGTCCACGACGATGAGCGCCGCGCCGCCGTCGGAAAGCTGTGACGCCGATCCGGCGGTGATGGTGCCCTCCGGCGAAAACGCCGGGCGCAGCTTGCCGAGTGACTCGGTGGTGGTCTCGGGCCTGATTCCCTCATCCGTGTCGACGATCGTCGTCCCGGCTCGTCCCACGATGCTGACTGGGACGATCTCGTCGGCGAATCGGCCCGCCGCGGCGGCCGCGGCAGCCTTCTGGTGTGAAGATGCAGAAAACTCGTCCTGGTCGATCCGGCTGATCCCGAGTGACGACTGGTGGTCCTCCGTCGAGGCTCCCATCACCCTGTTTTCGATCGAGCAGATCAGCGCATCCCGATCGAGGGAGTCTTCAAGGGTGGCCGAGCCGTATTTGTAGCCGGACCGGGCGCCCCGCAGAAGGTGGGGCGCGTTTGTCATGGACTCGATGCCACCGGCGAGGACGATGGACGACTGGCCGGCCCGAATCGCCAGGTCGGCGAGCGCGACGGCGGTGAGCCCGGACAGGCAGAGCTTGTTGAGGGTCGTCGCGGGGATCGACATCGGTATGCCGCCGGCAAGTGCGGCCGCTCTAGCGGGGTTGGCTCCCACGCCGGCCTGCACGACGTTGCCGAGGATGACGGCGTCGAGGTCGGATCCGCTGATGCCGGCTCTCTCGAGTGCGGCCGAAACGGCGACCCCGCCTAATTGGGGAGCCGTCATCGACTTCAGAGATCCGAGAAGCTTGCCGATCGGAGTGCGTGCGCCGGCGACGATTACTGAAGTGACCACTTTGGCTCCCGTTGACCTGGTGTGCCGCGGTAATCCGGCCACGAGAACGCGACCGGATTTATTAGCACGTCCTTGCGAATGCTAGCACTTCCTAGTAATTCAGCCGGAATAGGTTTGCGGGTGTGCGGACCGTTACAGGGGTTCGGGTAGCACCGGCGGGTCGACGAAATCTCCGGAATCGCGGCGGAACTGAGCAAGGATGCGAACCAGGCCAGAGAGGTCGTCCTGCGACAACCCGGGTTCGGTGAACACGGACGTGTTCAGCGCCGACGTTGCAGCGAGCACGAGCTCTCGCCCCGCTTCTGTGATCGTCACGAGGGTGGCGCGGCCGTCGGTCGGGTGCGCCGATCGACGGACCAGTCCGTCGGTCTCGAGCCGGTCCACGGTGTTGGTCACACTCGTGGGATGCACCTGCAGACGCGCGCTCGCGCTTGTCATCGGCAGCTGGCCTCCTCGCGTGAAGCTGAGCAGGGTCAACAGTTCGTATCGGGCGAACGAGAGCGCGAAAGGTTTCAGCGCGGCGTCCACCCGCCCGAGCATGAGTTGCTGCGCGCGCATGATCGAGGTCACCGCCGCCATCCCGTCCGCCGCATCAACCCAACCGTGGATCAGCCACTGGCGCTTCGCCTCAGCAATGGGATCTATGGGGAGCGGTGTCGAAGATGGCACCCGAGTGGTCCTCTCGCTAGACGTCGAATGTCCACGCTACAGCGAAAGAGACCTCGATTCGCGGATGGCACGGCAGCTGCGGCAAGCGGTCGGAACTGGAATCCGAGTGGCTATTCGCCGTGGAACTGGGGTGCTCGCTTCTCGATGAACGCCGACATGCCTTCCTTCTGGTCGTCCAGCGCGAAGAGCGGCTGGAAAACGCGGCGCTCGAAATTGAGGCCCTCAGCGAGAGTGGTCTCGAACGCTCGATTCACCGCCTCCTTGGCTGCCATGGCAACCGGGAGCGATTTCTCGGCGATTTCCGCGGCGATCCCGAGTGTGGTTTCGAGAAGATCTGCCGCAGGAACGATGCGCGCGACAAGTCCCGCGCGCTCCGCTTCTTCGGCATCCATCGTTCGACCGGTCAGGATGAGGTCCATTGCTTTGGCCTTGCCGACAGCCCTGGTGAGCCGCTGGGTTCCGCCGATTCCGGGGATGACGCCGAGGTTGATTTCGGGCTGGCCGAACTTCGCAGTGTCGGCGGCGATGATGAAGTCGCACATCATTGCGACCTCGCATCCACCCCCAAGGGCGTAGCCGGCAACTGCGGCGATGATCGGCGTTCGGAGTGCCGGTATGCGGTCCCACGCAACGAATAGTCCGGACAGGTAGACCTCGCGGTAGGTCTTGGACGCCATTTCTGTGATGTCGGCACCGGCGGCGAAGGCTCGCTCGGATCCGGTAATGACGACGGCGCCGATGTTCGGGTCGGCATCGAAACCAGAGGCGGCGTCGACCACCTCGTTCATCAGCGCGCTGTTCAACGCATTGAGCGCTTTGGGGCGGTTCAGTGTTATCAGTCCGACTCGGCCGCGCGTCTCGACAAGTATCGTCTCGTACTGGGTCACGTGTGGCGCCTTTCGCTGTCGACTTCGTCGTGCGGTCCGAGCCTAATCGGTGCAACCCAGGTTTACTAGGACATGCACGTATCTAATCGGCCCCTAGACTATTTCGTAGGCTAACCGAACGGCACGCGTCCCAGATCGCGGTTAGCGGCAGACGGATTTCCGGCGACCAGGTGTAGAAGCGATAAATGGCGCGGCCAGTCCAAGCCGATCACCGCAACAGTTGTCGGACTTCGCACCAGCGGCCTCCAGCGCGTTGATGCAGTCGAACAGAACGTCGGCTCTGCGCTCCAGTTGTGGCTGTCACCTGGGTCAACGGATGATAGAGGTCTCGATACGGGGATGATGGATGAACGCAGGAGTTCTCTCCAACGCCGAGGGCACTCAGGAGTACTTGTCGACGAACTACCCCCTCCTGCCACCGAGAACAAAAGGAACAACCATGAGCAGCCACTACAAAGTCGTCAACCCGGCAACCGGCACGGTCGAGCGCGAATACCCGGAGATCACGGATGCGGAGCTCGGCGCGGCGATCGAATTGGCAAGCGCGACCCATCGGGACTGGTCGCTCACGACGACTGTCGCGGAGCGCGCGGCGCTGGTGCAGCGCGTCGGCGAGCTTCATCTCGAGCGACGCGAGACGCTGGCCGAAATCGCTGTGCGAGAGATGGGCAAGCCAATCGGGCAGGCATTGGGTGAGGTCGACTTCAGCGCGGACATCTACAGCTTCTACGCCGAGAACGCGGCCGATTTCATGGCTGACGAGGCGATTACGCTCCGTGCGGGCGATGGTTCAGCGCTGATCCGTCGCGGCTCGCTCGGTGTCTTACTCGGAATCATGCCGTGGAATTTCCCGTACTACCAGGTCGCGAGATTTGCCGGCCCGAACCTGGTCGTCGGCAACACGATCCTTCTCAAGCACGCTCCGCAAACCCCGCAGTCTGCCGCCGCGATCGAACAGATCTTCCTGGACGCCGGGTTCCCGATCGGGGCGTACACGAACGTGTATGCGACGAACGAGCAGATCGAGACCGTGATCGCGCACCCGCGAGTGCGCGGGGTGTCGCTAACGGGCTCGGAGCGCGCAGGCGCCGCTGTCGCAGAGATCGCCGGCCGCAACCTCAAGAAGGTGGTTCTCGAGCTGGGCGGCTCCGACCCCTTCCTTCTTCTGGGCACAGAGGATCTGCCATCCGTTGTCGAGGCTGCGGTCCTCGCGCGGAATGACAACAACGGCCAGGCGTGCAATGCCGCGAAACGGTTCATTGTGCTGGATGAGTACTACGACGAGTTCGTCGCCCAGTTCACCGCCGCTGTCGTCGCGACCAAGCCCGGCGATCCATTCGACGAGTCAACCGAGCTCGGCCCGCTCTCGTCGACTGCTGCAGCGGATCGCCTGCAGGAGCAGCTCGAGCGCGCCATTGGCGACGGAGCCGTTGTTGCAGGTGCCGGCACCCGCGACGGCACCTACTTCGCCCCGGTCGTGCTCACGAATGTGAAGCCCGGCAACGCCGCGTATTACGAGGAGTTCTTCGGTCCAGTGGCGATAATTCATCGGGCTCATTCGGAGGACGAGGCGATCGCGATCGCCAACGACACCCCGTTCGGCCTGGGCTCCTACGTGTTCACGGATGACCCTGAGCAGGCTTTGCGCGTGGCTGACCGCATCGAGGCCGGGATGGTCTTCGTCAACCTCGTCGGTGCGGATGGCGCCGAACTTCCGTTCGGCGGCATCAAACGCTCCGGATTCGGACGCGAGCTCGGACGTTTCGGCGCGGAGGAATTCGTCAACAAGAAGCTCATCCGTATCGGCTGATCCCGCCGTGCGCTTCGGTTCGCTGCTTAACCGAAAAACGCCCCGGTCACTGGAGAGTCCCCCGACTCTCGATCCAGGAGGGGCGTTTTTTCGAATGATGCGGAACCGACCCGATCGGTTCAACTCGATGGTTCAACGGTACTCGTCGCGGCTTTTGGTTGCCTAGCCCCAGTGCGGGTGTTGGCGCTTTGGGGGACAAACCGGGGTACAAAACTTGCCGGAGCGGCCTAGACCGAGTCGAGCGCCCTGCGCGCCCGATCGAGCGACCCGCCGAGTCCCCACCGTTTCGACAGGCCGTCGAGTGTGTCGGACTGCTCGGGCGTGCGGGGTCGGATGCGAGCGTCGAACGGTGCCAGCTCGAGGTCCCGCACCACCTCGACGACCTTTGGCGCGACCGCGAGGTAGTGAGCAGCTGCGATGAATTTCGAGCGGATCGTCGCGGCCATCACAGACGAGTCATCCCTGGCCGCGGCGATGATGCCGGAGAGGTCACCCCAGGTGGCCAGCAGAGACACGGCGGTCTTCTCGCCGACCCCGGCGATGCCGGGGAGGCCATCCGAGGGGTCGCCTCGCATTACGGCGAAGTCGGCATACTGCCGCGGCGTGATTCCGTACC
>Ga0302314_10008448_pt1 | contig 18310 bp, 15 predicted proteins | sample III_Palsa_N2_3_FD_200533 | JGI IMG/M metagenome (GOLD analysis project Ga0302314, IMG submission 200533) | Peat permafrost microbial communities from Stordalen Mire near Abisko, Sweden - III_Palsa_N2_3 | ecosystem: Environmental > Terrestrial > Soil > Palsa > Peat permafrost | place: Sweden...
TCCGCGCTGCTGGTAGCCGCGCGATCGTCCAGGCCAGCAGCAGTCCAACGCTCGGGATCAGCAGTAGTACGAAGCGCCAGACCTCGACGGGCTCGCCGGCTATCGAGAGAAGCACAGTGACGACGAGCGGAATGACCAGCCAGGCAGCGACCAGAGCCAAGCGCCCCTCTGCGCTGGAACTCACCGTACGGCGACTCAAGGTACGGCGAAGCACACGGTAGGCGCCGACAAGACCCGCCAGGAGCAGCAATCCGATGAGCACCGCCGTCGGAGTCGCTGTTGTGGTTCGTGGAAAGTTGGAGGGCAGAGCGGCCGAGACCAGTGTGGCCATCGATCCGCGGAAGACCGAGAAGGTAAGCGGCGCCACCCAGAAGAGTTGTCCAGACCCGCGTTCCGCCGCGAGCACGACTAGCGGCACGCAGAGGACGACGACGGCCGCCAGGCAGCCGATCACCGTACGGATCCGCTCCCGGAAGAACGGCAGCAGCGCCAGCTGGGCGAGGATCAGCAGTGCCGCGTCGTAACCGACGTAGAGCATCGCTGCGGTGCAGACCACGTAGGCGGCCATCACCCTACGGCTGTCATGCTCGACCAGCATCGCGAACGCAAGCATCGACGCCGTCGCGAGCGTCACCATCAGTGCGTAACCGCGCGCATCCTGCCCCGAGAAGACTAGTGGCAGACCGACAATGGTCAGCAGTCCGGCGGCGGCCGCCTGACGGCGGTCAGCCAGCAGCCGCAACCCGAACGCAGCCGTTAGTGCCCCGGTCGCCGCGGTGGCCGCCACCGACGGCAGCCGCAGCACCCAGGCGGCGCTGCCGAACAGGCTGATCACGACGTGGATCAGCAGGTAATAGAGCAGCATGTTGCCGCCGTCATGGGCGATCCCGCGCCAGAGCGCAGCGCCGTGCTGCGAGGCGATCGCAAAGGTCGAGCCCTCGTCCAGCCAGAGGCTGCGCGTGTTCAGCTCGATCGCGCACAGCAACGCCCCGACCACGGCCGGGATCGCGAGCACGATCAGATCACGACCGGCAAGGCGCGGCTTCGCGGTAGCGGGTGTCGGGCTTTGAACCGCGGTCACGCGGCGGAAGCTAGTTGATCCGGCGTCCCGCTAGCGACCAGAGCGGATCATCCCGGCGCCGACGGTGTCGTTGGTCGACTCGTCGATCAGGATGAGGCTGCCGGTCGTGCGGTTGCGACTGTAGGGATCGACCACCAGCGGTGTGCTGGTGCGCAGGTGCACTCGGCCGATCTCATTGAGCTTGAGCTCGCTGACGTCGTGGTCGCGCTCGAGCGAGTTGACGTCCACGCGGTACTCGATCTTGTCGATCACTGCCTTTGCCGAGCGAGTCGTGTGCTTGACGGTGTAACGCCCACCCGTCCGCATCGGTTCGTCGCTCATCCAGCAGATCATCGCCTCGAACTCGCGGGCGACAGTCGGCGCCTCCTCGGTGTCGACGATCATGTCGCCGCGGGAGATATCGATCTCATCCTCGAGCCGCAGCGTGACGGACATGGTCGGGAAAGCAACGTCCAACTCGCCGTCATAGCTGTCGATCGACTTGACCTTCGTCTTGCGCCCGCTCGGCAGCACTACGACTTCACTGCCGGGACGCAGTACGCCGGCGGCCATCTGGCCGGCATAGCCACGATAGTCGTGGTACTCGTCATTCATCGGCCGAATCACCCACTGGACCGGGAAGCGGACGTCATCCATCTCACGGTCGGTCGCAATCACGACGTGCTCCAGGTGGTAGAGCAGCGACGGTCCCTGGTACCAGGGCATGTTGGTCGAACGGTCGACGACGTTGTCACCCTGCAGCGCTGAGATCGGGATGAAGACAATGTCCGCAATCTGTAGGCGCGCGGCCCAGTCGGTCACCTCAGCGACGATCGAGTCGAAGACCTCCTCGGAGAAGTCGACCAGATCCATCTTGTTGACGGCCACCACCAGGTGCGGGATTCGCAGCAGCGAAGCGATGAACGCGTGGCGACGGCTCTGCTCGCTGACGCCACGACGGGCGTCGATCAGGACGATCGAAAGGTCCGCCGTGGAAGCGCCGGTCACCATGTTTCGCGTGTACTGCTCGTGGCCGGGCGTGTCGGCGATGATGAACTTGCGGCCACTCTTGAAGGCCTCGGCGAGCGCATCGTGCGGCTCGTCGGCGAGGCCGGCGGCGGCACCGGTCTGGAAGTAGCGGTAGGCGACGTCGATCGTGATGCCCTGCTCGCGCTCGGCACGCAGGCCGTCGGTCAGCAGCGCCAGGTTTAGGTAGCCGTCACCGCGCCTCTCGGAGGTCTCGGCCACATGCTCCAGCTGGTCCTCGAGGATTGACTTCGTGTCGTGCAGCAGCCGCCCGATCAGAGTCGACTTGCCATCGTCAACCGACCCTGCCGTCGCGATCCGCAGCAGCTCACTGCCACGCCGGGCGCGCACTAGAAGTAGCCCTCGCGCTTACGATCTTCCATCGCAGCCTCGGTGACGCGGTCGTCAGCGCGGGTCTCGCCGCGTTCGGTCACGCGCGTTGCGGCTATCTCAGTCACAACCTCGGTCAGCGTGACCGCGGTCGAGCGCACAGCGCCCGTGCAGGTCATGTCGCCGACCGTCCGATAACGAACCGACTCCTGGAACGGCACCTCGCCGTCCATCAGCTGGATGTGCTCGCTGGTCGCGTAGATCATGTTGTCGCGCCGGAAAACCTCGCGCGTGTGCGCGTAATAGATCGACGGGATCTCAAGCTGCTCGCTGGCGATGTACTGCCAGACGTCGAGCTCGGTCCAGTTGGAGATCGGGAAGACGCGGACGTGCTCGCCCTTACGAATCTGGCCGTTGTAGAGGGCCCACAGCTCCGGGCGCTGGTTCTTCGGGTCCCACTGCCCGAAGTCATCACGGAACGAGAACACGCGCTCCTTGGCACGGGCGCGCTCCTCGTCACGGCGGGCGCCACCGAAGGCCGCGTCAAAGCCGTGCTCGGCAATCGCGTCGAGCAGCGTGGTCGTCTGCAGCCGGTTGCGTGATGCTCGCGGGCCGGTCTCCTCGCGCACTCGTCCGGAGTCGATCGAGTCCTGGACGCTGGCGACGATCAGGCGCTCGCCGAGCTCAGCCACGAGTTTGTCCCGGAACTCGATCACCTCGGCGAAGTTGTGCCCGGTGTCAACGTGCATGACCGGGAAGGGAAACTTGCCGGGACGGAAGGCCTTTTCCGCGAGGCGCATCAGCACGATCGAGTCCTTGCCGCCGCTGAACAGCAGCACCGGGCGCTCGAACTGCGCGGCGACCTCGCGCATGATGTAAATCGACTCCGCTTCGAGCGCCTGCAGATGCGAGAGCTCGTAATGCGTTGGGGCTTCGTTGCCAACGGTCATTCCGTGACCCACCTCAGATGTGCAGTCCGCACTCGGTTTTGTCCTCGCCGGCCCAGCGACCAGCGCGGCCGCTGCCCGGCTGGGTGCACGGGGCGCAACCGATCGACTCGTAGCCCTGGTCGTGCAGCGGGTTGTAGGGAAGATCGTGCTCGAAGATGTAGCGCCAGAGGTCCTTATCGGTCCAGTCGGCCAGCGGGTTCAGCTTCCAGATGCCGCGCTTTTCGTCACGCTCGAGCTTCGCGGCGTTCGCGCGCGTCGGTGACTGCTCGCGCCGGATACCGGTGATCCAGGCATCGGTGTCTGATCCGAGCGCCTGCTCGAGGCCGTCGACCTTGGCCTGACCGCAGCAGTTGGACTGTGTCCATGGCGCCCCCGGGCTCGACGCGTCGATCACTTCGATCGGCAGCCCGAAGCGCTCCTCAAAGCGCTTCCAGGTCGCGAGCGTCTCCGGGAACAGCACTCCCGTGTCAATCATGAACAGCTTCGCGTCCGGCGCAATCTCCGAAAGCATGTGCGCCAGCACTGACTCTTCCTTCTGGAATGAGCAGGCGGTCTTCAGACGTGGGTGAAACTGCTTAACGGCATACGCCAGTACTTCTTGAGCGCTGGCGGCCTCAAGCTCGGGTGTGGTGGTGGTCACAACGGTTATCCAGGCTAGCGATCGAATTGCTTAAGCGCACGCTAAGTGGTGGTTCGTGTGCGCGTTGTGCGGCTTCTCGTAGGCGGCGGCGCCCCTCACACGGCGCACTCGCCCTCTCCCCGCTCCACCTGGAACGGGCTGTTCTTGGTCCAGTCGATGAAGTAGTTCATGTTCTCCAGAGAGAATTCGACCGGCATCGAGAGGTCCTTCACCTGAGCCTCGAGCTGATCGACGCCGACGCGCTCGGCGAACCGGTTGAACTCCTCGTCGGGCTCACGCTCGGCCTCATAGAAGCGGACCCAGCGCTCGACGGCATCGGGCACGCGCTTGGCCGGCAGGCGGCTCTTCAGGCGCGTGCCGAACTTGACGTCGCCGCCCTCAAAGCTGCCGGCGATGTGCGGGATGTAGGCCGGGATGGTGTGTGCGCCGACCTTGATCGAAGCTCCGTAGAAGCCGATGTTGGCGATGTGGTGCTGGCTGCAGCCGTTCGGGCAGCCGCTCATCTTCACGTGGATCCTGCGCGTCAGCGGGTCCTCGATCTTCATCTCCAGCAGGCGCTCACGCACAGCGCGATTGAGCCCCATCGAGCTGGTGATGCCGAGCTTGCAGGAGTCGGTGCCCGGGCAGCTGACCACGTCCGTGATCTCGTTGACGCCGGCGTCGCCGAGGTCCAGATCCTCCAGACGCTTCCAGACGTCGTACACCGCCTCGTCGCGCACCCAGCGCAGCACGAGGTTCTGCTGCACGGTCGTGCGCGCGTAACCGCCGGTGAAGTCGCGCATGATCTGCGCGAGTCCGCGCAGGTGCTCGGGCGTGACGTCGCCGCGGTCGATCTTGACCTCGACCGTCGAGAATCCCTGCTGCCGCTGTGGCCGAACGTTGCTCTCGAAGAAGCGGCTGAACTCGCGCCGGTCACCGTTCGGTGAGCCGTAGCTGGCCGGACGCGCGGGGGCGTTGTCCTGCTCGTCATGCTCGAACAGGATCTGCTCGATCGAGAAGTCGCGCTCGGCGACCCAGTCGCCCTGGATCTCCTCTTCGACCAGCTCACGGAAGGCGTCTACCCCGATCTTGTCGACCAGCACCTTGATGCGGGCGCGAGCGCGGTTGACGCGCAGAAAGTCCTGTCGGTCGAAGATCCGGAAGACGGCCTCGGAGATCTTCAGGTAGTCGCCGTTGTCCAACTCCACGAACTCATAGAGCGTCGGAGCCAGGCGAGGCATGATCGAGGTGCCGCCGCCGACCTTGATCTCGACGCCGCGCACGCCGTCCCGCAGGCGCGGGATGAAGGCGATGTCGTGGATCTGGGTGATCGCGTTGTCGCTGTCGGTCGCGGTGAACGCGGTCTTGATCTTGCGCGGCATCAGCTGCGTCGTCGGGTGACGGACGAAGTACCGCACGTACGCGCCCGCGTACGGGGTGATGTCGAACAGCTCGCCCTCCAGCAGCCCCGCGCGCGGGTCGCCGGTGATGTTGCGCACGGTGTTGCCGCAGCCCTCGCGGCTCGAGAGGCCTGACTCACCAAGCTCGCGGATCATGACCGCCATCGTCGGCAGCGGAATGTGGTGAACCTGAATGTTCTGGCGCGTGGTGATGTGGCCCTTACGCAGCGGCGCGTACTTCTCGATCGTGTCGGCGAAGGCGTCGAGCTGATCAGGCGTGACCCCACCCATCGGCAGCTTCACGCGGACCATCTGGACGTCCGCCTGGCGCTGTCCGTAGACGCCCTGACGGAGCCGGAACTTCGTGAACTCGTCGTTCTGCAGGTCGCCCTTGAGGAACCTACCGGCCTCGGTGTCGAAGTCGTCGAACTCGTGCTGGAGGATCGGGATCACGTGCCCCGGCACGTTCTCCAGGATCTCCGGGTTCTCCAGCGAGCCCTCCTTGGGGCTATGTCCCGCAGCTGTTTCTTCAAGCGACGCCGGCACCATTGTCTTGCCTCACACGTGGTCGTAAGGAACGGGATCGGAAATATACCGAATCCCGAGTGGCTTTACGACTATTAGACTCCGCGGCGCCTATTCCCAGGGCCCGATCGCTCCCGGCTGGCGCGAGATGCCGTCCTCGAGAGCCGCCCGATGCCAAGACCTCATCCCCGGTGTGGAGGCCGAATGAGCGGGGGCGATTTGCGGCCCCGTGTCCCGCATGAACTGCGCGACGGCCGCCATCACGGCGGCGGCCTCTTCAGGGGAGGCCGTGGGCGGCGCTTGCGTCAGGTGGGAACGATCATCCATCGGTGTGCGCAGGGTATCGTGACGCCCGATGCCGGCACATCGGGTTGTGATCGTTGGCACCGGCTTCGCCGGGATCTGGGCTGCGCTGGGCGCGGCTGCGGCGCGGCAGTCTGCGCACGCCGAACAGGACGTCGAGATCACGGTGATCGGTCCAGGCGATTCGCTGCTGATCCGGCCCCGGCTGTACGAGCTGGACCTGCGCGGCACTCGCGTCCCGCTGAACGGCATCCTGCCCCAGATCCAGGTCCGTCACGTGGACGGGATGGTCAACCGTCTGCTGCCAGATCAGCAACGCGTGCAGACGATCGGGGTTGCGGGCGAAGAGCTGGTTCCGTACGACCAGCTGGTGCTCTGTGCCGGAAGCCGCCGGGCCGTGACGCTCGAGGCACCGCGCCACCACGGCGTCGACAACCTCGCCGAGGCGCAGGCCCTGCATGAGGTCCTGGACTCGTTCGGCAAGACCAGGCCGATCGTGGCCGTCGTCGGCGCCGGCTTCGAGGGGATCGAGGTCGCTACCGAGCTGACTGAGCGGGCTGATGTACACCTGATCGAACAGGGTGATCACGTGGCGCCGGGCTTCGGGCCGGCGGCTCGGGCCGTGATCGAGGAGGCGCTCCGCGATCTGAACATCGCCGTGACGCTCGGGACCACGGCGACGCCACTTGACGACGGCAACCTCAGCCTCTCGAACGGGACCTACCTGACCCCGAATGTCACCGTCTGGGCCACAGGTCCCCACGCCGGCAACATCGGCGCCGCTTTCGGGATCCAGCACGACGAGCTGGGCCGGATCCCCGTGGACGCGACTCTGCAAACGTCCGTCGACGGGGTCTGGGCCGCGGGCGATTGTGCTCGTGCTGTGGCCGACCGCGGCCATCTGGCGCTGATGTCCTGCCAGCACGCGATGCCCATGGGCGCACGGGCAGGGGCCAACGCGGTGCGGGACGCGCTCGGTCTGCGGACCGAGCGCTACAGCCAACCTCTGTATCTCACGTGCCTGGACCTCGGTGCCAGCGGCGCGCTGCTGACCGCCGGCTTTGAACGCGACGACGTGCTCGCCACCGGGGAGAGCGGCAAACAGTTCAAGCGGTACATCAACCGCGGCCTGATCTATCCGCCGAGCGGGGACGCGCAGGCGCTGCTCAAGCTCGGGGCCACCCGGCAGCCGAGTGGGGCTGCGGCGGCCGTGCAGCGCCGGGCACTGCGGTCGGCGGCGCTGCGACGAGGGATCACGAAGGGTGAACCCGACCGCGCCAGCCAGCATCTGACCACCTGAGCCTCGCGCGAGCGCGCGCGTGAGCGGCTAGAGCGGGATGTTGCCGTGTTTGCGGCGCGGTCCCGGCTGGCGCTTGGTCTCGAGCATCCGCAGCGACTCGATCAGCTTGGGACGCGTCTCGTGCGGAATGATGACGTCGTCCATATAGCCGCGCTCAGCCGCGATGTACGGGTTGTCGAAGTGCGCCTTGTAGTCGTCGATCAGCTTCTGCCGACGCGCTTCCGGGGTCGGTGAACCGGCGATATCGCGGCGGTAGACGATGTTGACTGCCCCCTCAGCGCCCATCACCGCCACCTCTGCGGTCGGCCAGGCAAAGTTCATGTCAGCGCCCAGGTGCTTTGACCCCATCACCAGGTAGGCGCCGCCGTAAGCCTTGCGGGTGACGACGGTCAGCTTCGGCACGGTCGCTTCAGCGTATGCGTAGAGCAGCTTGGCGCCGTGGCGGATCACACCGTTCCATTCCTGCATCGTTCCCGGCAGGAAGCCGGGCACGTCGACGAAGCTGACGATCGGAATGTTGAAGGCGTCGCAGGCACGGATGAAGCGCGAGGCCTTCTCCGACGACTCGATGTCAAGCACGCCGGCCAGCTGGGCCGGCTGGTTGCCGACGATCCCGACGGGATGCCCGTCGAGCCGCGCGAAGCCAACGATGATGTTGCGCGCGAACAGCTCGTGGACCTCCATGAAGTCACCATCGTCGACCACGCGGTGCACGACCTCACGCATGTCGTACGGCTTGTTGGGGCTGTCCGGCACGATCGCGTCCAGCTCTGAATCCATGCGGTTCGGGTCATCCGCGGAAGCGGTCCGGGGCGCCGGCTCGAGGTTGTTCTGTGGGAGGAACGAGAGTAGGTAGCGCGCCTCCTGCAGGCAGGTGTCCTCATCTTCGGAGGCGAAGTGGGCGACGCCGGACTTGGTGCTGTGGGTGATCGCGCCGCCGAGCTCCTCAAAGCCAACGTCCTCACCGGTGGCCGTCCTGATCACCTCGGGTCCGGTGATGAACATGTGCGATGTCTCCTTCACCATGAAGATGAAATCGGTGATCGCCGGCGAGTAGACCGCGCCCCCGGCGCACGGGCCCATGATCAGGCTGATCTGCGGGATCACACCGCTGGCCTGGACGTTGCGCCAGAAGACATCCGCGTATCCGCCGAGCGCCACAACGCCCTCCTGGATGCGGGCACCGCCGGAATCGTTGATTCCGATCATGGGGCAGCCGATCTTCATCGCCAGGTCCATGACCTTGCAGATCTTCTCGCTCATGACCTCACCGAGCGACCCACCGAACACCGTGAAGTCCTGGCTGAACACGCAGACCCGGCGACCGTCAATCGTCCCGTGTCCGGTCACCACCGCATCCCCGTAAGGACGGTGGTCCTGCATGTTGAAGTCGGTCGTGCGGTGGCGGACGAAGACGTCCAGCTCCTGGAACGAGCCCGGGTCAAGCAGCTTCTCGATGCGCTCGCGCGCGGTGTACTTGCCCTTGGCGTGCTGCTTCTCAACCGCCGCCTCAGTACCGGCGTGAATCGCCTCGTACCTCAGTTCCCTGAGCTGATCGAGCTTCTCGGCGTACGTCTCAGGGGCGTGGTCGCGCATATAGCTGCGCGAGTCTAACCAGAGGGTCCTGGCGCTACCGGGAGAACGGGCGCTTGTGCGCCTGGCCAAGGCTGTCCAGGACGGCATCAAGCGCCGCCGTGGAATCAGCCGTGACCGTCACCTTCGTGCCCCAGCCCGACGGTTCGATCCGCACCGTGCCGCTTGCGCGATCGCCCTCCCAGGCGACGGTGGTTTCCGGCTCGAGCCGCGTTATCCGAATCTCTCCAAAGGCCTCCAGATGCTGGGCCAGCGTTTCAGCATCGCTGCACACCGCCCACAGCTCCGGAGGTGACTTGACGAGTGTCCGGACGGCCGTGACTTCACTCATTGCTATGGGGTTTCGCCCCCGGCGCGGGCGACTCCTGCGAATGAGTTGGAATCTGCAACCGCATCACTGCACGACCATGAAGAAGACGGTGGCGACGACCAGCAGCGCCATGAAGAAGCCGACCTGGTCAGCTCGACCACGGGCCGCTACGTAGTCCTGGCTCCATTTGATCTCGCCCCCAGACGCCGCGTCGATGTCGCTCTGAGCGAGCTCAGCCAGCTTGTTCGACTGGCGGATCACGAACGCTCCTTCGAGCGCCCCGAGCACGATCACGACGCCGATGCCCCATTGCACGTAGAACTGGTGCCACTGGTGCAGCTTGGCCGCCAGATAGAGACCGGCGATCACCACCAGCAGCAGTCCTGGGTTGACGAGGCTGCGGCCGACCACCACGCGTACGCGGTGCATCACCGGCACAGAACGGCGATCGAGTCGCTCGGCAGCCATCGCAATGAACGGATAGGCGACGATCGCGCCGAAGGCGGCGACGACGAAGATCACATGGATGGCAAGGACGACCTGCCAGAAGAAGACCGCGGGTATGAGCATCGTCCGCATGTTCCCAGTTCCATACGAGGTCTGGCGCATCCGTCTTTGCAAAAAACAGAGCGGGCGACGGTCTGAGACCGCCGCCCGCTCGCTTACAGCTGTGCGGGTTTGGGCTTGGCGCTAATGCGCGGCCCCTGCGGTTGGGTAGACCTCCTCGACGTACTCATCCACCTTCGACTCCGGCAGGCGCCGCGAGATCGCCCAGTAGAAGCAGACGAGCGCCCAAGCGGCGGTCGCGCCCAGTGTCCCGCCCAGGGTCAGATCGTCATTGCCGCCATGGTCGAGCACGTGCTTGAAGACGCCGACGCCGCCGATGATGCCGCCGGGGCCGAAGTCCCCGAAGTACGAGATCACCAGCATGCCAATGAAAAAGCCTGCGATCCACGGCGCTGCGATCCAGTCCATCGTCGGCGCTTTGGAGTTGGCCTTGGTCGCGTAGGAGAGCCAGATCAGCGCGTAGCCGATCAGCATCGCCACCATCAGCGTTGTGTATGTCTCCCAGCCGGAGAAGACGATGATCCAGCAGGAACCCACGAACGCAGCGGGGGCGAGGACTTCAGCCCACGCCACTCTGTAGGGGCGTGGCAGGTTCGGCTTCGACTTTCGTAGTGCGGCCAACGCCAGCGGCGCGGCCGCGTACATCAGCACGGAGGCGGCGGTTACGACGTTAACCAGCTTCGTCCAACTGGGGAACGGCAGCAGGAACAGCGCCCCGACGATCACGGCGATGATCACGCTGAAGACCGGCACGCGCGTCCGTCGGTCGACAGATTCGAAGAGCTCCGGCAGGAAGCCGTTCTTTGACATACCGAAGCTGAGGCGCGATGCCGAGGTGGTGTAGATCAGGCCTGTACCGGCGGGCGAGATGACGGCGTCGATCCGCAGGACTGTTGCCAGCCAACCCACGCCCGCCAGGCTCGCAACCGTGTAGAACGGACCGGCGTTGAGCTGCATGATGGCGGGCAGCTTGCTTGTGCCGAGACCGGCCCAACCCCCAGCCTCCTTGAGCAGATGCGGATCCATCGCGCCGATGAAAGCGACCTGGATGAGGATGTACAGAACCGCGCCGATGATGACCGAGCTGATGACTGCCTTGGCCAGATGCTTCTGCGGGTTCGCTGCCTCACCTGCGAGCTGCACCGCCTGCTCAAAGCCGAGCAGCGAGAAGACGATGCCTGCCGGCAGCGTCTCGATGATTGCCTTGATGGGGCCGGGATGCACGAAGAACCCGCCGGCCGAATGACCGAAGTTCCCGGAATGGAAGTGCCCGAAGATCAGGATGATCACCGTCAGCACCGGGATGATGACCTTCCAGGTCGTGATCGAGTTGCTGATCCGCGCCAGCCACCTGATGCCGACGATATTGAAGATCACGAACAGGATCAGCAGGATGAATGCCGCCAGGAAGCCGACACCGTGGAGTTCGTCTGAGCTGCTGACGAAGTTCCGCGCCCAGTGGGCTGTCGACAGGTACTGAACAGCCGCCAACACCTCGATCGGCGCCACACTCGCCGCCTGCAAGTAGGACGCCCAACCGAAAGTCGCACCGGCGAAGCTACCGAAGGCGTAGTGCGGGAATCGGCTGGTTCCGCCGGTGACCGGAAACAGACCGCCGAGCTCAGCGTGAATCAGTGCCAGTACGGCGATGATGATCGACGCGAGGACCCAGCCGAGGATCGCCGACGGGCCGGCGAGCACCGCGGCACCCAAGGCACCGAACAACCAGCCCGATCCGATGATCGAGGTCTCAGAGGCCCACAACAGGCCAAAGAACCCCAGCTTCCGATCGAGGCCGTCAACATTCAGCTCAACCTCTGGCTGACTTGCAGTAGCTCCCAACTTCCCTCCCAAGGTGTGGTTAGCGAAAGCGCGACAGTAACTCACGCTTCGGCAGATTTACAGGTGTCTTTTGTTGCATAGAGCGGCTTATGCTCCTCCAATGGACGTTCAAGTACGCCTTTTCGCAGGTTTGCGTGAGCGAGCCGGCGCCGATCGTGTCGATCTGGAGCTTCCAGAGGGGGCGCTCGTCGGCGACGCACTGGCCGCACTCGGCTGGCTGACGGGCGATCTAAAGGTGGTGATGGCCGTCAACCGCGAGTACGCATCCGCGGAAGATCCGCTGAGCTCGGGTGACGAGCTGGCCCTGATCCCGCCGGTCTCCGGTGGAGGCGCCGACCTGGAAGTACACGTGCGTATCAGCGCGCAGCCGCTCAGCGTCGATCAGATCACAGCGCGCGTCAGTGACCCCCGAGCCGGAGCGGTCGTGACCTTCCTGGGCGTCACGCGCGAGGTCCCGGCACTTGAGTACGAGGCCTACGTGGAGATGGCGGAGAGCAAGCTCCTGGAGATAGTCACCGCCGCGGCCCAGCGCCATGGACTGTGCGCGGCAGCGGCCGAGCACAGAATCGGAACGGTTGAGCTCTCTGAACCGTCAGTCGTGGTCGCGGCCTCAGCTCCGCATCGTGAGGAGGCGTTCGCCGGTGCGCGCGAGATCATCGACCAGATCAAGCTCCAGGCTCCGATCTGGAAGCGTGAAGAGGGGGCCTGGCTCGGATCGGAGCTGCCCACCGATTCGGGGCAGACGCCTAGCTGATGTAGATTGCGCGCATGTCAACTTGCCTCGTCACCGGCGGCGCCGGCTTCCTCGGGTCGCATCTCTGCGACTCACTGCTGCAGCGCGGAAACCGCGTGATCTGTGTGGACAACCTCGAGACCGGGTCGCTGTCGAACATCGCTCACCTGCGCAGCGACAAGTTCGTGGTCATGAACCTCGACATCATCGAGCCTTACTTCGTCGATGAACCGATCGACTTCGTTTACCACTTCGCGTCTCCAGCCTCGCCAATCGACTATCTGCGCATTCCGCTGCAGACACTCAAGGTCGGCTCCTACGGAACCCACCACACGCTGGGGTTGGCAAAGCGCCACCGTGCCCGCTTCCTGACCGCGTCGACGAGCGAGGTCTACGGCGACCCGCAGGTCCACCCGCAGCCGGAGGGCTACTGGGGCCACGTGAACCCGATCGGCCCGCGCGGCGTCTACGACGAGGCCAAGCGCTTCGGCGAGGCGCTGACCATGGCCTACCACCGCCACCAGGGTGTCGACACGGCGATCGTGCGGATCTTCAACACGTACGGCCCGCGGATGCGCGCCCGTGACGGCCGTGCGATCCCAACGTTCCTGCGCCAGGCGCTGCAAAACCAGCCGATCACAGTGTTCGGCGATGGTTCCCAGACCCGCTCGTTCTGCTACGTGGACGATCTGGTGCGCGGGATCATCCTGCTGGCCGAATCGGGCCATCACGACCCGGTGAACGTCGGCAACCCGAACGAGTTCACGCTGCTCGAACTGGCGGAGGCTGTGATCGAGCTGACAGGCTCGGACTCGAAGATCGTGTACGAGGAGCTGCCGACCGACGATCCGCAGGTCCGCCAACCCGACATCGCCAAGGCGCGCGAGCTGCTCGGCTGGGAGCCGCAGATCGAGCTGCGCGAAGGCCTCGTCAAAACGATCGAGCTCTCCGGTCGCGAAGCGCTGATCGGCGCGCGGTAGACATTTAGCGATGCCGCCGACAGACCGATTTGTAATCAGCTTCGCCGCCGAGCCGCCCCAGGAGGCGCTGCCGTATGGCCGCTGGGCCGACACCCTGCGCGAGCACTTCGTCGCCGCCTGCCGTGACATTGATGCGGGCGAGGAGGAGATCGGCGAGCCCGGCGAGATTCGCTGGTTCCCAGACCGAACCTTCGAGGGCGTCACCTACGTGCCTGCCGTGGCGCGCACTTCCACCGGCTACGAAATGTTCGGCTACGTGTCCTTCACCGATAGCGGGGACAACGGCAGCGGCCCCGACGACTTCGAGGCTCGCGCGGACTTCACGTCCGATGTCGCGGAGCAGAACCCTGATTGGAAGCTCGATCTCAACGAGATGGTGCTCGGGAGCTGGCGCGGCGAAGGCGGCAACAGCGCCGAGATGACGCTCGTCTGGGGCGTTCCGACAATCCCCGGCGGCGATGTTGTTACCGCCGAACTGGCCGATCTGGCCGTTGATCAGTGCAGCCTGGTCGAGGAGCGATTCACGTTGATCGCCGCCGACAACTACCGCGGCGATTACCTCGACGTGAAACTCTGGGGCCGCCGCGGCGAGGTGCTGGCGGTTGAGTCTCTGTACGTCGAGGATGACGACGAAGAAGAGGAAGAGGACGCGCCGACTGCCTGAGCCAGGCGACGGTTATCTTCCTCCCGCCAGCCGCTCCCCCAGATCTGAGTAGCGGACGATGCACCGTGCCGCCTGCACGGCGTCCTTCCAGCCGATCTTCTTGCCCTCCGCATATGTCCGCCCGGAGTAGCTGATCCCGACCTCAAAGATCCGGTGGTGCCCGCGCGCCAGCTTTGCCGTGATCTCAGGCTCAAAACCAAAGCGATCCTCACGGATCTCGATCCCCTGGATGATCTCGCGGCGGAACGCCTTGTAACACGTCTCCATGTCCGTCAGGTTGAGGTTCGTGAACGTGTTCGACGCGAGCGTCAGCCAGCGGTTGCCGACCGAGTGCCAGAAGTAGAGAACTCTGTGCGGTCGGTCGCTGATGAAGCGCGATCCAAAGACCACGTCCGCCTTGCCGGCGAGTAGAGGCCCCATGATCTGCTCGTAATCAGCGGGGTCGTACTCGAGGTCAGCGTCCTGGACGATCACGAAGTCAGCGGTCGCTTCCGCGAACCCACGCTTCAGGGCTGCGCCCTTACCCATGTTGCGAGGCTGTTCGTACGCCCGGATGCGATCGTCACCAATGCTTCTCACAAGCGCGAGCGTGTTGTCCTGCGATCCATCGTCAACGACGATGACCTCTGCCACGTACGGTGAGGCGAGCACGCGGCCCAGAATCTCCTCGATCGTGTTCTCCTCGTTGTAACAGGGAACGACGACCGAGAGCGATCGGTTGGGAGAAGCTGAGGGTGAGGGCATGCTGTGTTGCGAACGGTCCGGTCGGAAGCGCGACTCCTGCGGCGACGCAGTGAACCAGAATCGCGACACTGGATACGCTGAGGCCCGCGCCCTCGTAGCTCAATGGATAGAGCACGCGCCTCCTAAGCGCGGGATGCAGGTTCGATTCCTGCCGGGGGCATGTTCGATCCCGGCAGGGTGTATGAAGACTGGCGTCAAGGATGGTTTACGCAATGGGTTGCATCGCGCGCTACTGCGGGACTCGCGAGAATCGCTCGTAGGAGGCGCGTAAAGCCAGAGCCCTCGGGGCCTCGGGTGCGCCGGAGGGGCGTATAACATCGCCGTCGACCGCTCAGGAATTTGCCGCTTCTGTACGAAACCCCTGTGCCGCACTAGACTGGACACGACTGTGAAGACGGCTATGACACGAGTGGCGCTCATCGTCGGGGCGTTGATGTTGCTCTCCGGTCCTGGTATGGCCTTGGCTAAGGGCCAGCCGACCAATGCTGCCCAGGGTCAGTACACCGAGGTCGTCCCGACGATCAAGGGCAGCAAGCCCGACAAGTCGACGAAAACGACGAAGTCGACCACGAGCCAGACGTCGAGCACGCCGTACGTCACGACAACGTCGACGACCAGCCCAACGGCAAAGGCCAAGCACCACAAGAGTGCCAAGCACAAGGCTAAGGCCAAGCCGAAGACCAAGCACAAGTCGACCACGAGCGGTAAGAAGCGGGCTCTTTCAGCCAAGGCGACCCGCGGTGCGACCGGACAGGTCGTGGCTGCCGCGACCGGTTCAGGTGTCGGCGCGGGCGTATGGCTGCTAGTGGTCTTGGTCGTGGCACTGGTCGCCGCGTCGGCCACCGCAATCATCAGGCGTCGCCGAACCCACTGATGGCACTGGCCGCCGGCCAACAGCAGCCCCGTGCTGCGGGGTGGCTGCCGTCGCGCGAACAGATCACGCAAGGGCTCGGCACATGGGTGCTGACGCTGGTATTGGTCCTATACCTCGCGTTCAACGGTGGTGGGTATGCGATCACTACGTACGCGCAGGTCAGTATCGCCGTCTGGTGGATCATCGCCGTCTGTACGGCCTGGAGCCTGCTGCCTGTCGTCCGGCCAGGCAGTGGCGCCCGAGCCGTGATCCTCCTGTTTGCGGGGTTCACGGCATGGACCGCGCTCGGGATCACGTGGTCCATCAGTAGCGGTCGCAGCTTCCAGGACCTTGCGCTGATCAGCTGTTACCTCGGGATCCTGGTACTGGCGGTACAGATCCACCACGAGCGTGGCGCTGCTCTGCGCCGAACGCTGGCAGCAGTTGCAACCGCAATCGTGATCATCGCCGTGATCGCAGTCGCCTCGCGGCTGTGGCCGCACCTGTTCTCCGGTTCGCAGAGCGATGTGATACCCGGCAATCCGGGCGACGCCTCTGCGCGGTTGTCCTGGCCGATCGGCTACTGGAACGGACTTGCAGCGCTAATGGCAATCGGCCTGCCTCTGCTGCTCGGTTTGGCAACCTCAGCGCGCGCACGCTGGGTACAGGCGACGGCTGTAGCCGCGGTGCCGGTGGTGGCGCTGTGCGCGGCCCTGGCGCAATCTCGAGGGTCGTTGGTGGAGGCCGCCGTGGGTGTGGCGGTATTCATCGCGCTCGCTCCCCAACGCGCCACCAAGCTCGTCACCTGCGCGATCGCCGCTGTCGGCAGCGGGCTGCTGGTCGCCTACGGGCTGCATCAGCATGCGATCAAGTACAACCTCCCGGGCTCCCACTCACATCAGGGGTGGATGGTGGCGCTGGCGACGGTGCTCATTTGCGCGTGCGTCGGCCTCGCTCAGGTAGGAGCAAGCAGCGTGATTGCGCGCGTGAAGCTGCCACGCCTGTTGAGTCCGCCGCTGCGGGAGGCTCGTGTTGCTCTGGCCGCCGCCGTGGTGCTGCTGATCATCGTCGGGCTCGCCGCACACGGCCCGTCGCATATCAGCCACGCCTGGGACAGCTTCAAGAGCACGTCCGGCGCGGACCCCACGAACCACTTCGCGGCCAGTGGCGGTGAGGGCCGCTACCAGTTCTGGGTTGCCGGAATCGACTCCGCCAAGTCCCACCCGTTCACCGGCTCGGGCCCCGGGACCTTCCAGCTGGATTGGCTCCCGCGCGCGAAGATCCCGATCTACACCACCAACGCGCACTCGCTGTACGTCGAGACCTACACCGAACTCGGACTTGTCGGGTTCCTGCTGCTGGCGGCCTTCCTCGTAACCGCGCTGGTAATCCTGATTCGTCAGGTACTCCGCAGCCGTGACGCGGAGCGTGTACGGGCTGCTGCCGCAGCAGCCGCCCTGACAACCTTCCTCATGGCAGCGGCGATCGACTGGGTCTGGCAACTACCGGTAATCGTGGCCGTGGTGCTGTTGATTATCGGCGCCAGCGTGGCGCCGATGAGCGGTGTCGTGCTGCAAAGCCCGGACGACCGCGCCGCGCCCCCGGCGATTCTCACTCGCTGGCCGATCCGCGTTGTCACGGTGGTGGCGGGCCTGGCCTGCATCTTCGCGGCCGCTTATCCGCTGGCAACCAGTCAAGCGATAAACAGCAGCAGTGACGCCCAGAACGCAGGTGACCTCGCCGCCGCCATCAGCGACGCGCGAAACGCAGTTGCGATCGAGTCCGGCTCTGCTGCTGCGCAACTTCAGCTGGGCGAGGTTCTCGCTGACGACCGCCAGTACCAGGCAGCGCTCGCGCCACTGCGCACCGCAACTCTCGACGAGCCCCAGGGTTGGACCAGTTGGTACGTGTTGGGCCAGGTCTACACTGCGCTCGGTCGCGACACGGCCGCCAAGTCCGCTTTTATGCGCGCGCGATCACTGAACCCGCAGTCGTACCCCTCCTAAACCCCGCAGCCGTAACCCGCAGTTGTCTCGCTTCCAACAATGAGAATGCTGAATACTCCTATGCCCAAACGCCTTCTGAAGCTGCCAATCTGCGCCGTAGCCCTGCTGCTGGCGTGTGCCGTGCTCGCCAGCACGGCTGCTGCTGCGACGACGCAGCAGCCGCAACCAACCCTGCAGAGCGTGAAGATCGTCAAGCAGCCCGCGATGACGTTCGGAATCAGCAACAGCAATTCGACCCCGCTTGACCTGGAGTCCAAGAACACCTCCCGCGACGCGACCTGGACCGCTCGCGCGAAGAAGATCGGCGCCCAGATGGTGCGGATTGCCGTCTTCTGGAACCAGATCGCTCCGGCGACGCTGCCGACCGGCTTTGTCGCCAGCAACCCCAACAGCGTCGGCTACAACTGGACAGCGCTTGATCAACAGGTCCGCCAGGTAGCCAAGGAAGGCTTCCAGGTCCTGCTCACGGTCAACGACGCTCCGACTTGGGCAGAGGGCGCGAACA
>Ga0302314_10008449_pt1 | contig 18310 bp, 21 predicted proteins | sample III_Palsa_N2_3_FD_200533 | JGI IMG/M metagenome (GOLD analysis project Ga0302314, IMG submission 200533) | Peat permafrost microbial communities from Stordalen Mire near Abisko, Sweden - III_Palsa_N2_3 | ecosystem: Environmental > Terrestrial > Soil > Palsa > Peat permafrost | place: Sweden...
CTGCTTGCCGGGCATCGCGTCCAGGGTGAAGCGCGCGCCGACTTCGGCGATGCGCTCCGCGCCCTTGGTGACCACGATGAAGTTGATCACGACCAGGATCGCGAACACGATCAGGCCGACCGCGAAGTTGCCGCCGATCAGGAAGTGGCCGAACGACTCGATCACGTGGCCGGCGGCGCCCGGGCCGGTGTGGCCTTCCAGCAGCACGACGCGCGTGGAGGCGACGTTGAGCGACAGGCGCAGCAGCGTGGTGATCAGCAGCACCGTGGGGAAGGCGGCGAAGTCCAGCGGGCGCACCAGGTTGGCGGCCACCATCATCACCATCAGCGCCATCGCGATGTTGAACGTGAAGAACAGGTCGAGCACGAACGACGGCAGCGGCAGCACCATCATGGACAGCACCATGACGATGAAGACGGGCGCCATCAGCGCCTTGCCGAGTGCGCCGTTGCCGCCGGTGACGGTGGCGATGAGCTTCTGGAGTTCGTTCATGGACGGGCTCTAGGAATGCCTCAGGCGGAAGCCGAGGCGGCGCGCGGCGGGCGTCGACGCTTGGGCTTGGGGCCGCCGGTGAGCGGGTCGAGTTCGGGCGGCACGCTGACGTTGGGCGCGCGCACGTTGAGGTTGGGCGCGGCGCGCAGCTGGTAGACCCAGGCGAGCACCTGCGCCACGGCGGCGAACAGCATGGCCGGCACTTCGCCGTCGATCTCGACGTGCGTGTAGAGCGCACGCGCCAGCGGCGGCGCCTCGAGCACGGGGACGCCGGCGTCGCGGGCGAGGTCGCGGATGCGCATCGCGAGGCGGTCGGTGCCCTTGGCGACGACGCGCGGCGCGCCCATCGCCTCCTGGTCGTACTTCAGCGCGACCGCGTAGTGGGTCGGGTTCATGACCACGATGTCCGCGGCGGGGACGGCCTTCATCATCCGACGCTTGGCCATCTCGCGCATCTTCTGCTTCATCTTGGCCTTGACCTCGGCGTTCCCTTCGGACTCCTTGTGCTCCTGCTTCTGTTCCTGCTTGCTCATCTTGAGCTTGTCCATGAACTGCTTGCGTTGCCAGGGCACGTCGACCATCGCCCAGGCGGCGAGCACGCCCACCATCGCGAGGAAGCCGCCGCCCAGCGTGCGGCCGACCGTGGCCAGGCCGTCGGGCAGTTCGACGGTGAGCACGCCGCCGAGGTCGGAGAAGTGGTTCTTCAGGTACATCGTGCCGGCGAAGCCGACGGCGATCGCCAGCAGCGAGGCCTTCAGCACCGTCACCAGCTGGTGGAAATTGAACATGCGGCCGAGGCCGGCGATCGGGTTCATGCGGCCGAAGTTCGGCGTGACCGCCTTCATCGCCAGGTTCCAGCCGCCGAACGCGATGTTGGACGCGAAGGCCGCCGCCATGAACAGCCCGCCGACGATCATCACGATCATCAGGCCGCGCGTGAACAGCCCGACGGCGTGCTCGCCGCTGAGCTGCGGGCTGGCGATGGTGGCGTGGTCGAAGGTGAGGCCGTCGGCCAGGAGGCGCTGCGAGTAGCTCGTCAGCGACGGCATCACCGTGAACAGCAGCGCGGCCGCCAGGCCCATCGCCACGAAATGGCCCAGGTCGCGCGAGCGCGGGACGTTGCCCTCCTCCCGCGCCTTGCGAATCTTCTTCGCTGAGGCGGGTAGGTTGCGGTCTGCGTTGTCGGCCATGGGGGATTCGGAAGCGGAATGGGGGCAGGGGAATCGTGTGTCGACATGTTGCCGGCCCGGCCCGCAAACTTGAGCGGGAAAAGAGCCCGAAATCCCGCCAGACCTGGCGCCCCACGGTCGCGAGCGCTCCCTGCCCCCGAGGGGCCGGCCGCGAACGGCCCGGCGGAGCCGGATCCGTCGCTCCCTTGAATTTCGCTGGGAATGACGAGCGGCGGCACCGGGCATGCGGAATCTCCCCGCCAACGCGCCAAAGCCCCTGCCGGGCAGGGTCGAATCCGTCCAGCGGGAGAAGCCGGGCAAAATCCGGTCTTTTCCCCAGACAGACGCCCGAGCCTTCGAGGGCGCCCCCAGACGATGTTCCGCACCCTGCTCAAATCCAAGATCCACCGCGCCCGCGTCACGCACTGCGAGCTCCACTACGAAGGCTCGTGCGCGATCGACGAAGACCTGCTGGACGCCTCGAACATCCGCGAGAACGAGCAGGTGCACATCTGGGACGTCGACAACGGCGAACGGCTGATCACCTACGCGCTGCGCGCCCCGCGCGGCAGCGGCATCATCTCGCTCAACGGCTCGGCCGCGCGCCGCGCCGCCGTGGGCGACCTGGTGATCATCGCCGCCTTCGCGATGGTGCACGAGGACAAGCTCGAGGACGCCGAGCCCAGGCTCGTGTTCGTCGACGAGAAGAACCGCATCAAGCCGCGTCCGCCGTTCGTCGGCCACACCGAAGAGACCGTCGCGGCCGGAAAATGACCGCGCCCCTCACTGGTTCGAACGCGGCCTGGCGCGCGCGCAGCCTGCGCGCCGTCTGGCATCCGTGCACGCAGATGAAGGCGCACGGCGCGCCCGACGGCCCGGCGGCCGATTCGACGCCGCTGATCGCCATCGCGTCGGCCGAAGGCCCGTGGCTGGTCGACGTCGAAGGCAGGCGCTATCTCGACGGCGTCAGCTCGTGGTGGACCAACCTGTTCGGCCACGGCCATCCGGCGATCCGCTCCGCGCTGGTCGACCAGTTGTCCAGGCTCGACCACGTGATGCTGGCCGGGATGACGCATGCGCCCGTCGTCGAACTGTCGGAGCGGCTCGCCGCCCTCACCGGCCTGGGCCACGCGTTCTATGCGAGCGACGGCGCGTCCGCGACCGAGATCGCGCTGAAGATGAGCGCGCACCACTGGCGCAACGCGGGCCAGCCTGCCAAGAACCGCTTCGTCGCGCTGCAGGGCGGCTACCACGGCGAGACGGCCGGCGCACTGGGCGTCACCGACATCGCGCTGTTCCGCGAGGCCTACGCGCCGCTGGTGCGGCTGTCGGCCACCGTCGCATCGCCCGACGCGCGCGGCGCGCAGGGCGACGAGAGCGCCGCCGACGTCGCGCGACGCGCCGCGCGCGACCTCGAGGCCTGGCTCGCGCAACACCACGCAGAGACCGCCGCCGTCATCCTCGAGCCGCTGGTGCAGTGCGCCGCCGGCATGGCGATGCACGACCCGGCCTACCTGCGCGAAGCGCGCGCGCTGTGCGACCGCTACGGCGTGCACCTGGTCGTCGACGAGATCGCCGTCGGCTTCGGCCGCACCGGCACGATGTTCGCGCACCAGCAGGCCGGCATCCGGCCCGACTTCATCTGCCTGTCCAAGGGCCTGACCGGCGGCACGCTGCCGCTGGCCGCGGTGCTCACCACCGACGCGATCTACGCCAGCTTCTACGACGACGACGCCGCGCGCGGCTTCCTGCACTCGCACTCGTACACCGGCAACCCGCTCGCGTGCCGCGCGGCGCTGGCCACGCTGGACATCTTCGAGCGCGAGAACGTGCTCGCCGTCAACCTCGAACGCGCCCGCATGATAGCCGGCCTGCTGGAGCCGTTGAACGCGCACCGGCGCGTGCGCAACGCGCGCCGCATCGGCATGATCTGGGCGTGGGACATCGTCGGCGCGCCCGCGAACTTCGCGCGCCGCTACGCGCGCCACGCGCTGGCCAACGGCCTGCTGCTGCGCCCGATCGGCTCGACGCTCTACGCGATGCCGCCCTACGTGCTCGAGGAAGACACCGCGCGCCATCTCGCCGACGGCGCGCTCACGGCGTTGGAAGCGACCCTGGCCGAGGCCGGGCCGTCCTTGTTCGGCGACGAGCGGGCGCTGCCATGAGCGCGTACTTCGTCGTCGGTACGGACACGGGTATCGGCAAGACCCACGCGACCTGCGCGCTGCTGCACGCGCTCGCGCGGCGCCACGCGCGCGTGTGCGGCATGAAGCCGATCGCCGCGGGCGGCGTGCAGACCGCAGACGGTCTCTCCAACGAGGACTCGATCGCCCACCGCGCCGCGTCCACCGTGCGCGTGCCGCCCGAGCTGGACAACCCGATCCTGCTGCCCGAGCCGCTGTCGCCGCATCTCGCGGCCGCGCGCGCGGGCACGCCGATCTCGTTCGACGTCGTGCTGAAGGCGGTCGACGCGCTGCGCGCGCGCACCGATGCGCTGGTGGTCGAGGGCGCGGGCGGCTTCCTGGTGCCGTTGTCCGAGACGCAGACCGGCGCCGACCTGGCCGTCGCCTTGCGGCTGCCGCTGGTGCTGGTCGTGGGCATGCGCCTGGGCTGCCTCAACCACGCGTTGCTGACGGCCGAGGCGATCCGCGCGCGCGGCCTGACGCTGGCCGGCTGGATCGCCAACCGCGTCGATCCCGGCTTCCTCTGCCCGGAAGAAAACCTGGCCTACCTGCGCACGCATCTGGGCGCGCCGCTGCTGGCCGACCTGCCCTATTCCGCCGCGCGCGATCCGCGTGCCGATGCCGATCGCTTCATGCTGCCGGCGTGAGATCCTCCGTTTCCGATGACCGCTGATTCCAACGACTCCGGGCCGTCCTGGCTCGACGAGGTCCCCGAGCGCCTGGCTGCCCTCGACGCCGCGCACCTGACGCGCCGCCGCCGCGAGGTGCGCCCCGCCGCGGGCGCCTCGCTGTGGGTCGACGGCCGCCAGATGCTGGCCTTCTGCAGCAACGACTATCTCGGCCTGTCGCAGCACCCCGCCGTGCGCGCGGCCGCGATCGCCGGCGCGCAGCGCTACGGCGTGGGCAGCGGCGCGTCGCCGATGGTCAGCGGCCACAGCGAAGCCAACGCCGCACTCGAACGCGAGCTGGCGGAAGTCGTCGGCCTCGAACGCGCGCTGTACTTCTACGCCGGCTACGCGACCAACGCGAGCATCGTGCCGGCGCTGGTCGGCCCGGGCGACGCGCTGTTCTCGGACGCGCTGAACCACGCGTGCCTGATCGACGGGGCGCGGCTGTCCAAGGCCGACATCCATCGCTTCGGGCACGCCGATCTCGCGCAGCTGGCCGCGCTGCTGCAGGCGAGCCCCGCGCGCCGCAAGCTGGTGATCAGCGACGCGGTGTTCAGCATGGACGGCGACGTCGCCGACATCCCCGCGCTGGTCGCGCTGTGCGAACGCCACGACGCGCTGCTGCTGCTGGACGACGCCCACGGCTTCGGCGTGTGCGGCCCGCAAGGCCGCGGCTCGCTGGCGGCCGTCGCGCGCACGGGCGCGCGGGCGAGCCGCCGCGTGCTGTACATGGCCACGCTGGGCAAGGCGGCGGGCGTGTCGGGCGCGTTCGTCGCCGGCAGCCGCGTGCTGGTCGAATGGCTGCTGCAGAAGACGCGCAGCTACACCTTCGCCACCGCGGCGCCGGCGCTGCTCGCCGAGAGCGTGCGCGCGGCGCTGCGCGCGATCCGCGACGAGCCCGCGCATCTCGCGCGGCTGCACGCGAACATCGCCGCGTTCCGCGCCGGCATCGGGCCCGCGATCGAAGGCACCGGCTGGACGCTGCTGCCGTCGCTCACCGCGATCCAGGCGCTGGTGATCGGCGCCAACGACGAGGCCTTGCGCGTGATGAACACGCTGGCCGACGCCGGCCTGTGGGTGCCGGCGATCCGTCCGCCGACGGTGCCGGAGGGCACGGCGCGGCTGCGCATCGCGCTGTCGGCGGCGCACACGCCCGAAGACGTCGCGACGCTGTTGAACGCACTCGCCGCCGCGGCCCGCACGCGCGCCTGAACCGCCGCGGGCGACCGCGTCACTTGCGCTCGTCGTCGTCGGGCTTGCGCTCCGGCGGCTTGTGATCCTTGGCCTTGGCCTCGTCCGCCTTGGCCTTGGCTTCGTCCGCCTTGGCTTCGTCCGCCTTGGCCTCGTCCGCCTTGGTCTTGGCGTCGTTGGCCTTGGTCTTGGCGTCGTTGGCCCTGGTCTTGGCGTCGTTGGCCTTGGCGGCCTGCTCCTGCTGCGCGTGCTGTTGCTGCGCCTGCTGCTGGGCCTTCTGGGCCTGTTCCTGTTGCGCGGCGTGCTGCTGGGGCTGCGGCTGGCCGCGTTGCGCCGGCTGCTCCTGCTGAGCCTTTTGCTGCGCGGCTTGTTGCTGCGCATGCGGGGCCTGTTCCTGCTGGCCCTTCTGCTGCGCCTGCTGCTGCGCGTGTTGCTGCGCCTGTTCCTGCTGCGCCTTCTGTTGCTGGGCCTGCTGGGCCTGTTGTTGCGCATGGGCCTGATCCTGCTGCGCCTTCTGCTGCGCGGCCTGCGCCTGTTGCTGCGCATGCGGATCGTTGGCCGCCGGCATGCCCGGACGCCCTGGCCCCGCGCCGTGCGGCGCCACGCCGCGCACCGGTTGCGCGGGCGGCAGCGTCGGCGCCGGACGGCCCGGCTGCCACGCGGCGACGGCGGTCGTCGACTGCGGCGTCGGGGCGGTCGGACGTGCGCCCGCGGCGGCCGGCGGCGGCCGGTGCGGGTCGGCCGTGACGGCCTGCTGGAAGCCGCGCCCGTTCGCGGTGGCCGCCGGCGGCACGATGATCGTCACGTTGCGCACGTTCGTGATGTTGGTGGTGTTGTTCGTGACGTTGTGGCTGTTGTGCTCCACGTTGCCGGTCACGCGCATGCCCACGTTGATGACCGGCGGCGCGCCGATGACGACGCGCGGCGGCGTGCCGATCGGCGCCGGCACGATGATGCCCGGACGCGAGCCCGGCGGCGGCGGGATGAACACGCCCTGCGGGCCGTCGGGATGGTGGCCCGCGTGCACGCCGAAGGCGATCACGGCCGCCGCGATGGCGATGCCGATGGCCGGCGCGACGAAGGGGTGCTGCGGCGGCGACCAGTACGCCGGCACGTAGACCACCTTGTCGCCGCGATGCTCGTAGTACGGCTGCTGCCACGTGTAGTCGGGGCGCGGCGGGCGCGACCAGCGGCCCGCGCCCCACACCCAGCGGCCTTGCCAGGCCCAGTAGCCGCCTGTCCACACGGCGTCGGGATACGGCGGCGGCGGCACGTCCTCCACCAGCATCGGCGGCGGCGCCCAGTCGACGGCCACCGGCGCCGGCTGCTCCAGCGGCGGATCGACGTAGACGCTGACGACCTGCTGCTGGTCGTCGTTGGCGTAGTCCGGGTCGTCGGCGTAGGCCGGCGCATTCGTCGCGTCGTCGACGTCCGCGGGCGGGTTGCCGGCGGACGGATTGACGCCGATCGGCGCGTTGTTCACCGCCACGGGCGCCGGCGTCGCGCCGCCGGTCGGCGCGGGCGCGCCCGTCATGGCGTCGGACGCGGCGGCATCGGAGGCCGCGGCCAACGGCGCCGTGTCCGATCCCTTAGAGCAGGCGCCGAGCATGGCGATCGCGACCCACGCGAGCGCGTGCAGCTTGAACGAGACGGGACGGACGGATGAGCGAGCGAGCATGGCGGGGCCTTCGAGCTGGGAGTCGTCCCCCCTTGGCAATCGGCCTGCCCGGCCGTGTCTCGGCGTGTTACGGCGGCGACCAGTCCGTCCGCGCGGGCGCCTCGTCGAGCAGGCGGTAGAGTCGGGACGTCGTTCCAGCCGCGCGAGCCCGCCATGCACGAAGAGGACTTCCACGCCCCCGCCATCGCCCGCCTGCGCGCCGACCTCGCGCTGGCCTTGCGCGCCGCCGCGCACCACGGGCTGGCCGAGGGCATCTGCAACCACTTCAGCGTCGCGCTGCCCGACGACTCCGAGCGCTTCCTGCTGAATCCGCGCGGGCTGTTGTGGAGCGAGATCCAGGCCGACGACATCGTGCTGGTCGCCAACGACGGCCGCAGGCTCGCGGGCCGCCACGCGGTCGAGTCCACCGCGATGTTCATCCATGCCGCCGTGCACCGCCTCGGCAAGGCCTGCGTGCTGCACACGCACATGCCCTACGCGACGGCGTTGACGCTCACGGCCGGCCGCGGCCTCGACACCTGCCTGTCGCAGAACGCGATGCGCTTCCACGATCGCATTGCCGTCGACGCGCACTACAACGGCCTCGCGCTGGACGACGCCGAAGGCGAGCGCATCGCGCGCGCGATGGGCACGGCCGACGTCGCGTTCCTCGGCAACCACGGCGTGATCGTCTGCGGCGAGAAACTTTCGCACGCGTACGACGATCTCTACTTCCTGGAACGTGCCTGCCTGCACCAGGTGCTGGCGCAATCCACCGGCCGGCCGCTGGCGCGGGTCGACGCGGCGCTCGCGCGGCGCGTGGGCGAGCAGACGCGCGGCGAACGGCTGCAGTCGGAGCTGTTCTTCGAGGCGCTCCGGCGCACGCTGTGACGACCGGCCACCCTGCCGCGGCTCACGCGACAATGCGGCGCGTCGCCCTTCCGCGCGACAGGGGAACCGATCCGTGAACGACTTCTCGACCTGGCGATTCCTCGCCGACGCCGTGCTCTGCTCGCACGTCGCACTGATGCTGTTCGTGGTGCTGGGCCTGCCGCTGATCGTCGTCGGCAACCTGCGGCGCTGGGGCTGGATCAACGCGCCGTGGCGGCGCTTCGCCCACCTCGCCACCATCCTCGTCGTGGCCGGCGAGGCGTGGCTGGGCATCGTGTGTCCGTTGACGACGCTCGAGATGTGGCTGCGCCGCCAGGCGCACGAGACGACCTACGACGGCAGCTTCGTCGAGCACTGGCTGCAGGCGCTGCTGTTCTGGCAGGCGCCGGCGTGGGTGTTCACGGCCGCGTACTCCGCGTTCGGGCTGTCGGTGCTGGCCACCTGGTGGTTGTGGCCGGTGCGCTTCGGAACGCCCCGCGCGGCCGCGCGCGCGTGACACGCCGGGCCACGCGCGCGGCCGCGCGTGCCGGCGTGTCGGACAACGCCGCGTCCTGTCGCGCACGGCACATGGCTTGCCGATCCTGGTCTTCAGCCCGACGCACCGGGCGCCATTGCAGAAAGACCATCATGAACAAGACCCTCATCGCCGTTCTCGCCGCCGCGGTCACCACGCTGTCGTTCGGCGCCCATGCGCAGGACACCGTCATGCCGTCGCAGGCCAATGCCGACAAGACGCAGGCCAAGGGCGACTACAAGGCCGACAAGGCGCAGGCCAAGGCCGACTACAACCAGAACAAGACCACCTGCAGGCAGACCACCAGCGGCGGCGTCCAACACGCCTGCAAGAAGGACGCGAAGGCGCAGGAGAAGCTGGACAAGGCCGACGCCAAGGTCGAGTACAAGTCCGACAAGGCCGCCATCAACGCCGACACGAAGTAAGCGGCCAGCGGGGCTCGCCTGCGCCGGTCACCACCCGGAAGCCGCGGCACGATTCATGGTCGTGCCGGGCGTACCGGCCCGGTCTTGAGGCATGATGCCGCCCCGGTCGCGTTCGACCGATTCCACACAGACACAAGAAAGAGGCTCCCCATGTCGTTCGCCAAGCTCATCGCCGTCGCCGCCGTGCTGTCGATGTTCGCGGTGGCGGCTGACGCGCGTCCGCGTCACCACCACCATCATCGCCATCACCACCACCATCGCGCCGTCGTCGTCCATTGACGCGCGACGGGCCGCGGCCGTCGTGGCCGGGGCCGTCGACGCTCACTGCGCCGCGTCGAGCCCGCGCTTCTTCAGCAGCGGACCGATGTCCGGCGCCGCGCCGGTGAGGTTGCGGAACAGCGTCAGCGCGTCGTCGCTGCCGCCGCGCGACAGCATCGTGTCGCGGATGTGGTCGCCGTTCTGGCGCGTCAGGCCGCCGTGCGCGAGCACCCAGGCCGTCGAATCGGCGGCCAGCACCTCGCTCCAGATGTACGAGTAGTAGCCGGCCGAATAGCCGCCCGCGAAGGCGTGCGAGAAGTACGTGCTGCGATAGCGCGGCGGCACGGGCGGGAAGTCCAGGCCCACGCGGTGCAGCGCCGCGGCCTCGAAGCCGGTGACGTCGGCCGCCTGCGGCACCTGGTCGGCGGGCAGCTGGTGCCAGGCCTGGTCCAGCAGCGTCGCCGACAGGTACTCGGTGGTCGCGAAACCCTGGTTGAACTTCGCAGCGGCCTGCACCTTGTCCAGCAGCGCCTGCGGGATCGGCTCGCCCGTCCTGTAGTTCTTCGCGAAGTTCCTCAGCACGTCGGGATAGGTCGCCCACATCTCGTTGAACTGGGACGGGTACTCGACGAAGTCGCGCGGCACCGACGTGCCGGCGAAGCGCGGGTACTTCACGTGCGACAGCATGCCGTGCAACGCATGGCCGAACTCGTGGAACGCGGTCGTGACCTCGTCCTGCGTCAGCAGCGTCGGCTCGCCGGGCTGCGGCTTCGGGATGTTGAGGTTGTTGACGATCACCGGCTTGTCGCCGGCCAGGCCGTCCTGCTGCACGTATTCGCTCATCCACGCGCCGCCGTTCTTGTTCGGGCGCGCGTAGTAGTCGCCGATGAAGATCGCGAGCTGCGTGCCGTCCTTGTCGAACACGTCGAACACGCGCACGCTGGGCTCGTACACCGGCAGGTCGTGGCGCTCCCTGAACGTGAGGCCGTACAGCTTGTTGGCCGCGAAGAACACGCCGTCCAGGATCACGTGGTTGAGCTCGTAGTACGGCTTGATCTGCGATTCGTCGAACGCGTACTGCGCCTTGCGCAGCTTCTCGGCGTAGAACGCCCAGTCGGCGGCCTCGAGCTGGAAGCCGCCGTGCTCCGCGTCGACCAGGGCCTGCAGCTGCGCGGCCTCCTTGCGCGCATTGGCGACGGCCGGCACGGCCATCTGCGCGAGCATCCTGTTCATCACGTCGACCGAGCCCACCGTCTGCTCGGCCAGCTGGAACGCCGCGTGGGTCGGATAGCCCAGCAGCGCCGCGCGTTCCGCCCGCTTGCGCGCGAGCGTGGCGACGACGGCGCGGTTGTCGAACTCGCCGCCGCGGCTGCCGCGCGCGAGCGAGGCGGCCATCAACTTCATTCGCGACGCATGGCTCGTGAGGTTGGTGAGCACCGGCTGGCCGGTGGTGTTGACCAGCTCGATGACGAACTGGCCCGGCTTGCCGGCCTTCGTCGCCGCATCGGCCGCGTTGTCGATCTCGACGTCGCTCAGGCCCGCGAGCTCGGCGCGCGTGTCGAACGTGACGGCCGACGCGCCGCGCTCCTTCAGCGTGTTCTGCTCGAAGGTGGTCTGCAGCGTCGCGAGCTCGGTGTTGAGCGCGCGCAGCTTCGCCTTGCTGGACTCGGACAGCTGCGCGCCGGCGCGCACGAAGTCCTGGTGATAGCGCCACAGCAGGCGCGCGGATTCGGCGTCCAGGCCCAGCGAATCGCGTTGCCGGTACAGCGCGTCGATGCGCGCGAACAGGCGCGGGTCGAGCTGCACCTCGTCGCGATGCGCCGCGAACTTCGGCGCCATCTGGCGCTGCACGTTCTGCAGCGCCGGGTCGGTGTTGGAGCTGGCCAGGTTCGAGAAGATGGACTCGACGCGCGACAGCGTCCGGCCCGAGCGTTCCATCGCGACGATGGTGTTGTCGAAGGTCGGCTTGTCCGGATTGGCGGCGATCGCCTCGATCTCCCTGCGGTGCTCGGCGATGCCCTGCTCGAACGCCGGCAGGAAGTCGCCGTCGCGGATCTGGTCGAAGCGCGGGAAGTGCAGCGGCAGCGTGCTCTCGACGAGCAGCGGGTTCGCCGGCGGCGCGTCCGCGGCCTGGACGGCGCCCACGAGCGCGGGCAACGAGGAAGCCACCAGCAGGTGGCGCAGGGTCTTGGTCGAGGGGTGCATGGACGGACTGGTGCGGCGCGCGCGAGGCGCTGGTGAAAGACGGTCCGGCGCGCTGTCGGGCGCGGCGGCGGCGCACAGTCTATCGAGCCATGGGCCCCGGGAGGTCGCACGTCGGCATGCCTTGCGACGAAACGCGGAACGAAGGGGGCGAGCGCCGGTGCGAACGCGTCGACCGGCGGCGCCGACCGGCCGACGGAGCTGCCGGACCTCGCGAACCGGGGCGCGAGCCGTTGCAGGAAGCGATCCCCCTTGCGGTTGGCACGCCGCGCCTGCGGGCGCGGCGCCCGTACTGCCGCGCAGGACGCTTGCCAAGTCCGTGGATACCTCATGATGTATGACCCGGAAGGCCTTCATCGGAGGGCTCGGAGATGCGGTCGCCTCAAGCAGGCCACGTCGCGACCAGCGGCCCGGCGCAGGCCTGGAACAGCTGCTGCATCTCGTCGGCGGTCGCGGCCATGCCGTTGTCCGTCCACCATGCCAGCAACGCGGCGAGCTCCGCGACGATCACCCGCGCCGCGACCGCGGCGGTCAGCGGCGCGCGCAGGGACGCGCCGGCGGCGATGTGCTCGTCCAGCACGCCGCCGACGCGCTCCTGCAGCACCTCCTGCAGGATGCGCAACGAGCGCGCCGCGGCGGAACGGCCGGCGATGAGGCGATACAGCATCGGCACGTCGCGCACGTGCGCGAAGAGCGGCGTCGCGTCGAGCAACCCGGCCGGCCCGCGGCCCGCGCGCAGCAGGGTCGATACGTGCCGCAGCTGCGCGCGCAGCAGGTCGTCCTTGGAGGTGTAGTGCTCGTAGAAGGTGGCGCGGCCGACGTCGGCCGCGCGCACGATGTCGCTGACGCCCACCGCGTCGTAGCCGCGGCGTTCGAGCAGCGCGAGGAACGCCTCGTCGATGCTGCGGCGCGTGCGCGAGACGCGGCGGTCGTCGGGTTTCCGGACAGTTGCGGGCAGGCGTCCGCTTGTGGACATGGCGGCCTCGTTGACGGTGGATGTGGCGATGAAGCGGGCCGATCATAGGTGCCTCTCATTCCTCGAGGCCCGCCCATGTCGGATTCCCGCCCCCGTTCGCTGTCGTCGTCCGTGCTGCCCCTGCTGCTGCCGCTGCTGCTGGTGCTCGTCTTCGCGCTGCACATGCGAAGCCTGCCCCAGTTGCTCGACTTCCGGCTGCGCTACGAGCCGACGCCGCCCGACGTGGTGGCGCGCTACCTCGTGGGCAGCGCGCGCGACGACGGCCTGCGGCTCGATCCGCATGTGATCGCCTACCTCGTGCTGCCGCTGTTCCTGGCGACGGGGCTGGCGCTGCATCGCCGAACGCGCAACCGGCGCCCGCTCGCGAGCAAGGTGGCGTTCGCGCTGACCGCCATCGGCACGATCTACGTCGGCGGCCTGTTCGGCATGTGGACGGCGTTCTACGACGGCATGTCGCACATGGCCGCGGGCGATGTCGACGCCGCGGCCCGCACGTTCGCCGCGATGTCGGCGCCGCGCGGCGCCTTCCTGATGACCACCACGCTGGCCAAGCTGGCCTTCGTCGGGCTCGCGCTGCAGGGCCTGCTGCAGTGGAACCGCGACGCACGCTCGCGGCTGGCCGCGGTGGCGACCTTCATCGGCAGCGCGCTGTTCCTGGTGTTCTGGGACCTCGACAACTGGATGCTGGTCGGCAGCCTGTTCCTGCTCGCGGGACTCGCCGCCGGAGGACGCGACGAGGCGGCTTGAGGCCTATTCCTGGGGACTCACGCTCATGCCAGCGTGGCGACGACCCGTTCCAGCTCGCCGAGATTGCGCTCCCAGCCGTACTTCGCGCCCATGAAGTTGCGCTGGTCCTGTTCGCGGAAGCCCGACTGCTCCACGCGCACCAGCACGCCGCCGTCGACCGGCTGCAGCGTCCACCTGACGACGGTCTTGAGGCCGTCGGCCGCCTCCTCGCCCGACGCGTTCCAGGTGTAGGACAGCTCGGCATGCGGCACGACCGTGAGCACCTCGTAGTCGGTGACGCCGTTCCAGCCCTGCATCGGCGGCATGTGGAAGGTGCCGCGGTGGCCCACCTTCGCCTCGAAGTCGTTGGCCATCAGCCAGTCCTCCAGCAGCGGGCTCTGCGTGATGGCGCGCCAGACCTTGTCCAGCGAATGCGGCATGCGGCGTTCGAGGACGACGGCGCGGGTGGGGGCGGTGTTCATTGGTCCATCCTGTTCAACAAGGCCTCGAGGCGATCCATGCGTTCGTCCCAGAAGACGGCGTAGAAACGCATCCAGTCCATCAACGGAGCCAGGCCCTTGGGCGCGGCGCGGTAATGCACGACGCGGCCCTGCGGCCGCTCCAGCACCAGCCCGGCCTGCCGCAGAACGCCCAGGTGCTTGGAGACGGCCGGCTGCGACACGCCCGACGGCTCGGTGAGCGCGCGCACGTTCAGCTCGCCCTCGCGCAGCAGGCGCTCGAGCAGGGCGCGGCGCGTCGGGTCGGCCAGTGCGCGGAAGAGATCGTCCGGTGCGGGGTGCATGGCCAAATCATAACCAATCAGTTATTGTTTTGTCAAAACCTGTCGAAGCCTTCTTCGGCTACGCTGGCGCGCATGAAGACGCTGCCGCTCCGACTCGACCCCGGCGACGACCTGCGCCCCGCCCTCGACGCCGCGCTGGCCGCGCACGGCGCCGAGGCCGCGTTCGTGGTGGCCGGCATCGGCAGCCTGCGCGAGGCGCGCCTGCGTTTCGCCGGCCGCGACGGGCTGCACCACGCCGTCGGCGACCTCGAGATCCTCACGCTGTCGGGCACGCTGGGCGCCGGCGGCTCGCACCTGCACGCCAGCCTGGCGGACGCCGACGGCCACGTCTTCGGCGGCCATGTCGCGCCCGGCTGCATCGTGCGCACGACCGCGGAGATCCTGCTGGCCGTGCTCGACGACGCGACGTTCACGCGCGAGCCGGACGCGGCCACCGGCTACGCCGAGCTCGTCATCCGGCCGCGCACGTAAAATCGCCGGATTCCCTCTCGACAAGAATGACGACCATGACCGACGCCGCCCCGGCCCCGACGCTGCCCACCCTGCCCGACCGCCTGTCCGTCGACCCGCGCAGCCCGCACCACGTGGCCGCGATCTTCGAGCACGACGTCGGCATCCGCTTCAACGGCAAGGAACGCTTCGACGTCGAGGAGTACTGCATCAGCGAAGGCTGGGTGCGCGTGCCGGTGGGCAAGACGGTCGACCGCAAGGGCCGTCCGCTGACGGTCAAGATCAAGGGCGTCGTCGAGGCGTTCCTCAAGCCCGCGCCGGAAGCGCCCGCGGCCTGATCAGTCCTTTTTCGAGCGCGCTTCCTTCTTGGCCCTGCGCGCTTCCTCGGCGGCCATCCCGGCCGCCCACCATGCCGTGAATTCCTCCGGCGTCTCCAGCGTCACTCGGCCCCAGGCGCCGCTGCGGAAATCGTTCAGCGCGATCTCCGCGGCCTTCTGCATGTTCACGCGGCCGCCGGCCATCAGCCCGCCGCGCTTGCGGCCCACCTCCTCGAGCAGGCCCTCGTCGGTCATCGCCGAGAAGTCGGCCGTCCTGTAGCGCGCGGCGACGCGGTCGGCGTAGCGGTGGCGCACGCGAGCGAGCAGCGCCATCGCCACCTCTTCCTCGTCGTACGCGTTGCGGCCGATCGCGCCGCTGGCCGCGAGGTTGTAGCCGCCCTCCTCGATCACGATGCGCGGCCACAGCATGCCGGGCGTGTCGAACAGGTAGAAGTCGTTGGCCAGCAGGATCTTCTGCTCCAGCTTGGTGATGCCCGGCTCGTCGCCCGTCTTCGCGGCGCGCTGGCCGTTGAGCGTGTTCACGAGCGTCGACTTGCCCACGTTGGGGATGCCGCAGATCATCACGCGCACCGGCTTGACCATCCCGCCGCGGTTGGGCGCGAGCGCGCGGCACGCGGGCACGAGCGCGCGCGCGGGAGCGGTGTCGCTCGCGTCCAGGCCCAGCGCGTTGGTGCCGGGCTGCGCGCGGTAGTACGCGAGCCACTGCTCGGTGAGCTCGGGGTCGGCCAGGTCCTGCTTGTTGAGCACCTTCAGAGCGGGCTTGCCGCGCGTCATCTCGGCCAGCAGCGAGTTCGCGCTGGAGCCGGGCAGGCGGGCGTCGAGCAGCTCGATGACCACGTCGATGTCCGGCAGTCGCTCGGCGATCGCCTTGCGGGTCGTGTGCATGTGACCCGGGAACCACTGGATGGCCATCTGGAAGCTGCTTTCGGAAACGGTCTCAATCCGCCATTTTCCGCCAGGTTGCGCGCGCGGCGGCTCAACGCGCGCCGCGATCGGCCGATAGTCCTCGGACAGGCCCGTCGACAATCATGCCAGGCGTCTCCCTCGACAACGTCAACGGCTCGCAGCCGGCCGTGCTCGATCACGGCCCGACGCAGCCGCCGAAGAAGGCCGTCAGCCAGGACGAGGCGTCCGCGCTGGCGTTGCTGTCGGCCGTGCCGGCGCCGCAGCTGGCCACGTCCGGCATGCTCGGAACCCAGCTCGACGCCTGGGCCTGACGCCACGAGGTATCGTCCCGGTATCGCCAGACACCCGGACGACCTTCGTGAAGAATCCTCCCCCGACCACTCCCTACCCGATCGGCACGCCCGGCACGCCCTGGGGCGACGCCGAACGCGCCGCCTGGCTCGCCCGCCAGGACATCCAGCGCAGCTATGCCGACGAGGTCGTCGCGCCGCTGCGGGCGCGCGTGCCCGCGCGGGGCGAGCTGTTCCAGTACGGCGTCCTCGACTACACGCGGCTGGGCCTGGCCGCCTATCCGCTGCTGGCCGTGCGCAGCCGCGAATGGCGCGCCGATCGCCCGACGGTGCTGGTGACCGGCGGCGTCCACGGCTACGAGACCAGCGGCGTGCAAGGCGCGCTGCAATGGATCGCCACCGAGTTCGACCGCCACGCCCAGCACGCGAACCTGCTGGTGCTGCCCTGCCTCAGCCCGTGGGGCTACGAGACGATCAACCGCTGGAACCCCGACGCGCTCGACCCGAACCGCCAGTTCCGCGCCGACAGCCCCGCCGCCGAGGCGGCCTCGGCGATGTCCTGCGTCGTCCGGCAGTGCGCGAGCGTCGACCTGCACGTCGACCTCCACGAGACCACCGACACCGACAACAGCGAGTTCGGCCCCGCCAAGGCCGCGCGCGACGGCAACGCCTTCGACTGGCACGAGATCCCCGACGGCTATTACCTGTGCGGCGACTCCGCGCGCCCCGAGCCCGACTTCCAGCGCGCGCTGATCGCCGCGGTGCGCGGCGTGACCCCCATCGCCGAGGCGGACGAACACGGCCGCCTCATCGGCACCCCCGTGGCCCAGCCCGGCGTCATCTACTACGCGCAGCGCGCGCTCGGGCTGTGCGGCGGCATGACCGACGCCCGCTACACCACCACGACCGAGGTCTATCCGGACAGTCCCAGCGCGACGCCGGCGCAGTGCGACGACGCGCAGGTCGTGACGGTGACGGCGGCGATCGACTACCTGCTGGCCGAGCGCACGTAGACTGGCCCACTTCCTCATCGAGCGCCCATGAACCGACTGCAGACCGAAATGAACCGCCTGTACCTGGGCGGCCTGGTCTTCGCGCAAGCCGATGCGCAGGACTTGTCGCTCGCCGATGCGCGCGGCCGCGTGCGTGCGTTGGTTCTCGAGGTGGCTCAACCGACGGGCTGGGACGCGCTGTCCGAGGTCTGGCAGGGCGTGCAGATGGAGCTGGAGTTGCCCGCTCCGGGCATCGCGGTGTCGGGTCGCGACGGCCTGCAGCTGTGGTTCTCGGTCGAGACCGCGATTCCCGCGCGGCAGGCCCACGACTTCCTCGAGGCGCTACGCGTCCGCTTCCTGGCGCACGTTCCCGCGGCACGCATCCGCCTGTGGCCGACGCCCGCGCAGCCGCCACAGCATGCGGCACTCGTGCCGGCGCTGCAGGCCGACACCGGCAACTGGTCGGCCTTCGTCGCGCCCGATCTCGCGGCGATCTTCTCCGAGACGCCGTGGCTGGACGTCGAGCCCGGGGAGGAAGGGCAGGCGGCGTTGCTGCGCGGCCTGCAGTCGATCAAGCCGGCGGCGTTCGATGCGGCCTTCGCGGGGATGCGCGCGACCGCGCCTCAGGTCCAGTCGCCCGCGCCGACGCCGGCGCACGAAACGGTCGGTCTTCCGCAAGCCGCCACCGGCGATCCGCGGCAATTCCTGCTCCGCGTGATGAACGATGAGACGGTGCCGCTCGCGCTGCGCATCGACGCGGCGAAGGCGTTGCTCTAGCGATGTGGTGATGCCTGCGGCGCCGTGACCCGCCGCTGCGCGGCGGGCGTTCCGGGTGGGCTTGGTCGCGGGCGGCAGGGTGGGCGTGTCTCGGCCCTTCGAGGGCCTCGACAGCCTGCGCGCCAGCCGAACGCTGCGGACTTTGAATCTGCGCGCGAACGGGTCGGCTTCGCGCTTGCCGAGTCGGTTGAATGGAGCGGTCACGTGTTGCACGGATGCGGGGGCAGATGCTGCCTTTTGCGTCGGCACGCGCCGGCTTGATATGGAAGTCGCCGCGAGGCGGAAAAGCATGGCCTGATCCACGCGTGTTGTTGCAGGACACGAGACCTGTCCCCCAAGCACCCGCCGATGTTGGATGAATTCCGCGGACGCGAAGCGTCCGCGGTGTTGGCGGATGTCCATC
>Ga0302314_10008450_pt1 | contig 18309 bp, 15 predicted proteins | sample III_Palsa_N2_3_FD_200533 | JGI IMG/M metagenome (GOLD analysis project Ga0302314, IMG submission 200533) | Peat permafrost microbial communities from Stordalen Mire near Abisko, Sweden - III_Palsa_N2_3 | ecosystem: Environmental > Terrestrial > Soil > Palsa > Peat permafrost | place: Sweden...
GGCCACTGGCGTTGAGCCGGCGTCGCATCGGTTCTGCATAACGGGGGGATGGCGCGCGGGCCGCGCCATCCCTATTTCTCTGGCGCCGCGGCCAGTCCGCGCGATGCGGGAGGGAGCGAGCATGTCGATCACCAGGAAGGCGCCCAGCTTCACCCTCGCAGGCCTTGCGCTGGGCCGGGCGGACGCGCTGTGCGAGCGCGACGCGTTCGAGGCCGACCCGACCGCGCCGACCTGGGCCACCATGCGCCGCGAGGCCGTCGAAGCGGTGGAGCGCGACGCGCTGATGGCCGGCCAGGTCAACACCGCGGTGCTGCGCCATGCGAGTTTCGCCGAGGGGCTGGCGGCGCGCATCGCCCACAAGCTGGCCGATGCCGACGTCGCCGAGCCGGTGCTGTCGGCGCTGGTGGCCGAGGCGATCGCCGACACCCCCAGCATCGCCCGCGCCGCCGCCCGCGACCTGATGGCGGTGCGCGAGCGCGACCCGGCATGCCGCGACCTGATCACGCCGTTCCTGTTCTTCAAGGGCTTCCTGTCGTTGCAGTCGTACCGCATGTCGCACTGGCTGTGGCTGCGCGGGCGTGAGCATCTGGCGCGGCAACTGCAAAGCCGCATGTCGGAGGTGTTCGGCGTGGACATCCACCCGGCGGCGCGCCTCGGCTGCGGCATCATGATCGACCACGGCACCGGGTTGGTGATCGGCGAGACCGCGGTGGTGGAGGACGACGTCTCCATGCTGCACGGCGTGACGCTGGGCGGCACCGGCAAGGACTGTGGCGACCGCCACCCGAAAATCCGCCGCGGCGTGCTGCTCGGGGCGGGCGCCAAGGTGCTCGGCAACATCGAGGTCGGCGAGGGCGCCAAGGTCGGCGCCGGCTCGATCGTCCTCGACCCGGTGGAGCCACACACGACGGTGGTGGGCGTGCCGGCGAAACCGGTCGGTCCGCGGCTGACCGACATGCCGGCCTTCACCATGGACCAGACGCTGCCGCCGCCCGACTACGTGATCTGAGACCCGCGGCCCGCGCGATGAGCGCGGGCGCCGCATTGTCGCCGGCTGCGCAGGTCTCGCGGAGTCGCACACGTGCCCGCATGACGATACGACAACGACTTGTTGCGGTTGACGCCGCTGCGAGGCCGTGTTGAAGTCGCATTCGCGGGGGGCGGCCAGCCTGTTGCAGTCATATGGCCGCCGGTCGTGTGGTTTTGTTGCAATCCAGCCGTATTACGCTGTCTCGCGTGCGGTCTTTATTTGGCTGCGCGGCCAGCTGAACTTGTCAGAACGGCGGCTGCGCTGGCGGCCCGATGGGGAACAGGAATGTCCGGCGCCAACACGATCAACGCCAATGGTGGCAGCCTGACGCTGGATGAGAGCAATTACACCGACCCGAGCGGCGGCCATGTGCCGGCCGGCGTCGTCATCAACAACGAGGCCGGCCTCAATACGATCTTCGCAGGCGTCTCCTGGGCCTATGTCGACGAGTCGAGCGCGCTGACCACGGATTCGCTCGTCGTCAACAACTTCACGCAGGGCGATTTCCTCGACTACCACCCGGCCGACACGCTCACCGCCGTCGACGGGACCGAGGAGTCGTTGGAGACGCTGACGCCGAACGGCAGCATCGTCGATCTCGGCACCTACACGGTCGACGGGCTGACCGGCGTCGGCATCGAGGTGCCGGTGATCGAGACGATGGCGACCAGCGGCGCGCAGAGCCAGACGGACAGCCGGATCGACCTGCTGATCGTGCCCGGTCCGTCGACGACGGCGTTCCAGGTCTCCGACCTGACACTCGCGAGCGACGGGGCCGGCGGCATCGTCATCGGCTCCGACCAAGCCTGCTATTGCGCCGGCGCGCGCATCCGCACGCCGGGGGGTGACGTCGCGATCGAGCATCTGCGGCCGGGCGACCTTGTTCTCACGGCGCGCGGACGCAAGGCGGGGCCACAGCCGGTGGCGTGGATCGGCCATCGCACCGTCGATTGCACGAACCATCCGCGGCCGGAGGACGTGCTGCCGGTGCGCGTGCAGGCGCATGCGTTCGGTCCGGGGCGGCCGGAGCGCGACCTGTGGCTCTCGCCCGACCATGCAGTGTTCGCGGGCGGGGTGCTGATCCCGATCCGCTATCTGGTCAACAGCGCCTCCGTGGCGCAGCAGCGGGTCGATCGCGTGACCTATTTCCATCTGGAGCTGCCGCGGCACGATGTGGTGCTGGCGGAGGGGCTGCCGGCGGAATCGTTCCTAGACACCGGCAACCGCGCCGCGTTCGTCAATGGCGGCACGGTGGTGCAGATGGCGCCCGACTTCGCACGCCGCGTCTGGGATACGGCCGCCTGCGCGCCGCTGGTCACGGCGGGGGCGGCGGTCACGCGCACGCGCAAGCGCCTGATCCGTCGTCTCCCTGCCCTCGGCCACGCGCTGACCACCGATCCGTGCCCGGCCTTCCGTTGCGACGGCGCGCCGGCCGCGGCGCGGCGGTTCGGCGCTGACGGGCGGTCGAGGACCCGCCGCCCGGATCGCGGACGCTGCGGCTCGGCTCCCGCGTGGCGCGGCCGGGATTTCGACCCGCAGACGGACGATACGCGGCGGCTCGGCGTCGCGATGCTGGCGCTGCGGCTTGACGGGCGCGACGTGCGGCTCGCCGATCCCGTCCTCGGCGACGGCTGGCACGCGGACGAGGACACGATGCGCTGGACCAACGGCGACGCCGCGATCGACGTCACCGGCGCGCGGCTCGCCGAATTGCGGCTCGTGTCCTGGCTGACCTATCGTGACGACACGCCGGCGGAGCGAGGCCGCGCTAAGCTGCGGCGATCCGCTCCATCCCGCCGGTGAACGGCCACAGCGCCTCGGGAATGAGAATGGACCCGTCGGCCTGCTGGAAATTCTCCATCACCGCGATCAGCGCGCGGCCGACGGCGACGCCGGAGCCGTTCAGCGTGTGGACGAAGCCGACCTTGCCGTCGGCGCCGCGATAGCGGCCGTTCATGCGGCGCGCCTGGAAATCGCGGCAGTTGGAGCAGGAACTGATCTCCCGCCACATCTGCTGGCCGGGCAGCCAGACTTCGAGGTCGAAGGTTTTCGTGCTGCCGAAGCCGGTATCGCCGGCGCTCAGCACCATACGCCGATACGGTATGCCCAGCAACTCCAGCACGCGCTCGGCACAGACCGTCATGCGCTCGTGCTCGGCGTCGCTCTCCTCGGGGCGGCAGATGCTGACCAGTTCGACCTTTCGGAACTGATGCTGGCGCAACATGCCGCGGGTGTCGCGCCCTGCGGAACCGGCCTCGCTGCGGAAACAGTCCGACAACGCCGTCTGCCGCAGCGGCAGTTGCTTGTCGGCCAAAATTTCGTCGCGCGCGTAGTTGGTCAGGGGGACTTCGGATGTCGGGATCAGCCACCGGCCGTCGGTGGTGCGGAACGCATCCTCGGCAAATTTGGGTAACTGGCCGGTGCCGTACATGGTCGCATCATTGACCAGCAGCGGCACCTGCACTTCCTCGTAGCCGTGCTCGCGCGTGTGCAGGTCGAGCATGAACTGGCCCAGCGCCCGCTCCAGCCGCGCCAGCGCGCCACGCAGGATGGTGAAGCGGGCGCCTGCGATCTTTGACGCCTGCTCGAACTGCATCAGGCCGAGCGCCTCGCCGAGTTCGAAGTGCTGGCGCGGCTGAAAGCCGAGGTCGCGCGGTTCGCCGACCTGCTTGATAACGACGTTCGCGGTTTCGTCGGCCCCGTCCGGCACGTCGGCGTCGAGGATGTTGGGGAGGCTCTCCAGCAGTCCACGGATCTCGGCTGCCGCCTCTCCTGCCTTAGTTTCAGCTTCCTCCATAGCAACACGTAGCGCCGCCGCTTCCGCTTCAAGGCCGCTCGTGTCCTCGCCTCGACGCTTGCCTTCGCCAACCTGTTTTGACAACGCGTTACGACGAGCCTGATCCTGCTGCAGTAGGGTGAGTACGCCACGATGGAAATTATCCCGACTACGAATCGTCTGGGCCACCGGCGCCAGCCCCCGCCGCGCCATCGCTGCATCAAAAGCCTCAGGATTGGCGCGGATCGCGCGAATGTCGTGCATATCAATCCTCCGGCGGCTTCGGCTCGACCAGCTTGGCCGCGAGAATCGAAATCTCGTACAGCAGGATCAGCGGCCCGGCCAAACCGCATTGCGTGATCACGTCCGGCGGCGCCAGCACGGCGGCGATGATGAACATGCCGACATAGGCGTAGCGCCGGTACTTCTTCAGCCCCTTCGACGAGACGATGCCGACCTTCGCCAGCAGCGCCAGCGCCACCGGCAACTGGAACGCGATGCCGAACGCGAAGATCAGCTTCATGACGAGGTCGAGATACTCGCCGACCTTCGGCATGAGCTGAATCGGGATGCCAGCGTCGCTGTTCGGCGTCTCGAAGCTGATGAAGAAGCGCCATGCGAACGGGAACACGAAGTAGTAGGCGAGCGCCGCGCCCATCACGAACAGCACCGGCGTCGCCACCAGGAACGGCGCGATCGCGCGCTTCTCGCTGCGATACAGGCCCGGTGCCACGAACAGCCAGAGCTGGCTCGCGATCATCGGAAACGAGATGAAGGCGGCGCCGAAGAAGGCCACGCGCAGGTAGGTGAAGAACGCCTCGTAGAGCTGCGTGTAGATCAGCGAGTGGTTGCCGCCGGGCTTGGAGGCCAGCGCATTGACCAGCGGCTGCGCCAGGAAGCCGTAGATGTGCTGCGAGAAGTAGTAGCAGACGAAGAACGCCAGCAGGAACGTGACGGCGCACCAGAGCAGCCGCCGCCGCAGCTCGATCAGGTGATCGAGCAGCGGCATCGGCTTGTCGTGGATCGGGTCTTCTTGGGTTGTGGTGGCCACGGTGGTCCTGTCGGCGAATGGCTACGCGGGCGGCGCGCCTGGGTGTGTCATCCCCGGCGGGATGAATGCGGGCGGCTCGGGCGGCGGCGTCGCGGGCTCGGCGACGACCGGCGGCAGCGGCGTGCCCGGCGGCATGAAGGCGGGCGCCTCGAACGCTGGCGGCGCGTCGGCGTCCGGCGGCGCCTCGATGCTGTGCGAGCCGGCGGCCGGCACGTAGGTCGAGGCACTGCTGCCCGCGGTGCTGCGGAACGGGTCCTCGTTGAACGTCGCGCGGATCGCGCCGTCGGCGTCCACCGCCTTCTCGATCTCGCCGCGGATGTCGAGGTTGCGGATTTCGTTGATCTGCTGGCGCACCTCGGCGAGCGAGGTGTCCTTGACCATCTCGTCCACGTGGCTCTGGAACTCGCCGGCCATGCGCCGCATCTTCTTGACCACGTCGGAGACTGCCTTGACGGCGACAGGCAGATCCTTCGGGCCGATCAGCACGAGGGCGACCACGCCAATCAGGGCAATTTCGGTCCAGGCGAAGTCGAACATCACGGGGCTCCAAGGGTCCGGTGTGCTAGCAGGAAACCGGGACGATGGGAAACGGGGGGAGGCATCCTCCCCGACTGGCCGGGGCGTCAGGCGGCGCCGGCGTCGGCGGCGGCCGCATGGGTCTGGCGCCAGCCGCTCGGGCTCTCGCCGGTGACGCGGCGGAATTCCCGGTTGAAGTTGGATTTGGTCTGGAATCCGGCCTCCAGCATGACGTCCGTCACCGGCCGCCGCGTCTCGCGCAGCAGCCGCTGGGCCTCGGCGACGCGGTGGTTGTTGACGAACTGCGACACGTTCAGGCCGCGCACCCGGTTGACCGCCTGGGAGACGCGGCGGGCCGGCACGCCGAGTTTTCGCGCGAGCCGGGTGATGGTCAGCGCCGGGTCGCAGTACAGGCGCTGGCTCGCCAGCAGCGCCTCCAGCGCGGCGATCAGCGCCGCGTCCTCGTCGGTCGGCGGTTCCGGCGGCGGCGCGGCCGGCGCCTCGGGCCCGGCGGCGCGATAGACCGGCCGGGCCAGCAGCGCCCAGGCCATCGAGGCGATGATCAGCAGGTTCATGCCGGCCAGCAGCGGGGCTGCCGGCACGACGCCGATGAACAGGGCCAGGTCGGTCGCGGCCGACACCACGTGCAGCAATATCACCACTGTCAACATGCGCAGCATGCCAGGGCTGTCGCCGAGGCTGGTGGCCACCAGCACGTCCGGCCCCTGCGCGCGCAGCCGGGCGAGCAGCGCCGCATAGACAAGAAAACTCGTGACGATCGCCAGATCGACCGGCGGGCGGCCGAGCCAGAGCAGCAGCGCCGCCACCGGCACCGGCCAGAAATGCCGCGCCAGCACCACGCGCCACCCCGGCCACTCGGCGGCCGTCAGTGCCCGGAAGGCCAGGTAGGAGAGCGGCGCCGGGGTCATTGCCAGCACCGCCCGCAGCAGCCCAGCCTCGCGGAACTGATAGCCGAAGCGCAGCCCGGCCAGCGCCGCGAGCGTGCCGACCGAGGCGAAGAACAGCGCAAACAGGGTTTTCGCGCGCGGGTTCGTCGCGTCGTCGCGCCACAGCGTCGCGGACAGCAGTGCTGCCAGCAGTGCTGCGGTGAAGGGCAGCGGGAAGGACAGGTGGCTCATCGTCTGGGGCGCAGGTTCCGGATCGCGTTCCGACACGGCCTCGATCGCGATCCGGGTCGCGCCGGCCTGCCGACAGGGGGAGTTTAGCCGGGCCGGCAACCGGCCGGTATCAGCCGCAGGACGCAACCGCCATGACACGCCTTCGCCTCGCCGTCGCCGCCTTGTTGCTGGCGACCGTCGCCGCCCACGCCGAAACCCCGGTGGGGTTCGCGGAACTGCACGTCGCCGACGCCGACCGCCCGTTGAACGGGTTCGTCTGGTATCCGGCGCAGCCCGGCGGCATCGCGACCATGCTCGCCGACACACGGCTATTCGTCGGCACCCCGGCGATCCATGGCGCCGCGCCGGCGTCCGGCGTGTTCCCGCTGGTGGTGCTGTCGCACGGCCTGGGCGGCAACGCGCTGAACCAGGACTGGCTGGCGACCGATTTGGCGGCGCACGGCATGATCGTCGCCGCGATCAACCACCCCGGCACCACCACGGGCGACGTTCAGCCGCAGGCCTTGGCCACGCTGTGGGACCGTCCGGCCGACATTTCCCGCACCATTTCGGCGCTGACGGGCGACCCGGAATTCGCCGCGCATATTGACACTGTCCACATTGCGGTCATCGGCCATTCGCTCGGCGGCTACACGGCGCTGGCGCTGGCCGGTGTGCGCGTGGAACGCGGCGCGATGGGCCGCTACTGCGCCGACCACGACGACGAGGGGTGCAGGCTTGCCCGCCGCGCCGACCTCAGCGCCACGCCGGGCGACCGCTTCGCCGCCTCCCACCGCGACGACCGCGTCGCGGCCGTGGTGGCGATGGCGCCCGGCCTGACGCCTGGGATGACGGCGGAGACCCTCGCCGCCGTGCCGGTGCCGGTGCTGCTGATCGCGGGCGCGCGCGATGCAGTGATCCCGGTCGCGGATGTGCGCCGGGTCGCCGCCGACCTGCCATCCTCCGCGCGGTATGTGGAACTGCCGGACGCCGCTCACTACGACTTCCTGCCGCCCTGCAAGCCGGGCGGCGCCGCCCTGCTGCGCGCCGGCCAGGATGAACCGATCTGCGACGGCACCGCCGACCGCACCGTACTCCACCAGGAGATCGCCGCGCGGATTCGCCAGTTTCTGGAGAGCCAGGCGTTCGGCAAAGAGTAGAGGCCGCCAATGTTGACACCGGCAACATGCCACCCACCCCAACACACACCAGCGTTCCCTCGCCGCCCCCGACCGGCTATGTCCGCAGGCCAAGCGGCGGGGAACGCCGAGGCCATCACGGGAGGACGCAATGCGAAACCGGGTTGCCGCATGGCTGGGCGGGCTGGTTGTGCTGGTGCTGTCCGCAGGCTTGGCGACAGCACAGCCGGCGCTGGAGACCGAGAGCTACACGATCCCCTCCGCCGATCCGGGCATCGGCCTCTATATCCGCAACAAGCACCCCGCCGGCGTCACCGCGTTCGCGCCGGACAAGATCCTGCTCTACGTACACGGCGCCACCTACCCGTCGGAGACCGCGTTCGACCTGCCGCTAAACGGGCTCTCGATGATGGACTACATCGCGCGCCAGGGGTTCGACGTCTATCTGGTCGACGTGCGCGGCTACGGCGGCTCGACGCGCCCGGCGGCGATGGACGCACCCGCCGCCGACAATCCGCCCTTTGCGACCACGGCGGACGCGGTGCGCGATGTCGGCGCGGCGGTGGAGCACATCCTGCAACGCCGCCACGTGGCGAAGCTCGACCTCATGGGCTGGTCGTGGGGCACCGCAACGATGGGGGCCTACGCCGCCCAGCACAACGACAAGGTTTCCCGGCTGGTCCTGTACGCGCCGATGTGGTTGTTCGAGGCGCCGCCCCTGATCGGCGGTGGCGACAAACTGGGCGCCTACCGGACCGTCTCGCGGGAGGCCGCCAAGGAACGCTGGTTGAAAGGCGTGCCGGCGGGCAAGCAGGCCGACCTGATCCCGCCCGGCTGGTTCGACCAATGGGCCAACGCCACCTGGGCCACCGACCCGACGGCCGCAAAAACCGGCCTGCTGCGCGCACCGAACGGCGTGGTCGCGGACGTGCGCGCCTACTGGATGGCGGGCAAGCCGTATTACGATCCGGCCGACATCCGCGTGCCAACGCTGCTGATCCATGCCGAATGGGACGCCGACCTGCCCAGCTATCAGGCCCGCGCCTATTTCGCGAAGCTGACGCACACGCCGTACAAGCGCTTCGTCGAACTCGGCGAAGGCACGCACACCATCATCATGGAGAAGAACCGCATGCAGTTCTTTCGCGAGGTGATGGCGTTCCTCACCGAGCCAGACCCGCAGGCATTGCAGTAGTCACACCACGATCGGGCTGCCGCCGCCGTCCATGCTGATGTTGACACCGGTCACATACCCGGCACGGGATGAGGCCAGGAACACGACGACGTCGGCCACCTCATCCGCCTCCGCCATCCGGCCGAGCGGGATTTTCGCGACGGCGCGGGCGCTGGCTTCCGCGGCGGAGATGCCGCCGAGGCGGGCGTCGGCCGCGAACCCCTCGGCCACCCGGTCGGTCTCGGTCAGGCCCGGGTTGACGCCGACCACGCGGACGCCGCGCGGGGCGTAGGCGATGGCGAGGCCGGCGGTCGCCAGCATCAGCGCCGCGTTCGCCGCCCCACCAGCCAGATGCACCGGCGAGGCGACCTTGCCGCCGTTGCCGATGACATTGACGATCACGCCCGAACCGCGTGCCGCCATGTGTTTCACCACCGGGTCGATCACATGGATGTAGGTGAAATATTTCGCCTCCATCGCCGCGTGCCATGCCGCCGGCGTCAGGTCGTCGGGCGGGGTGCGCCGCGCCGCACCGGCGGAGTTCACCAGCACGTCGATCGGCCCGAGTTCCTGTTCCACCGTCGCCACCATCGCCGCCGCCTGCGCGGGGTCGGTCAGGTCGGCCTCGATGCCCAGCACCTCGCCAAGCGTCCTGCGCGCGCGCGAAATGTTCTCGGCAGAGCGCGAGGCAATGGCGACGTGGGCACCTTCCGCGAGGAACCCGAGCGCACACGCAAGCCCGATCCCCTTCGAGCCGCCCGTCACCAGCACAATCTTGTTCGTCAGACCGAGATCCATCGTCCCCTCCCCGGATTGTTCATCACTGCGCCGGCGTGGTTGCCGGGTGGGCATAGCGCCCCCACATGCCGGCCGTCCTCAGACGTCAGAAGAAGGCCTTCGCCACGATGCGCTACAACCAACTCGGCCGCACCGGCCTGTTCATTTCGGAACTCTGTCTCGGCACCATGACCTTCGGCGGCTCCGGCGAGATATGGAGCAAAGTTGGCACCCTGCAACAGCCGGAGGTCGACAAGATCGTCGGTGGCGCCCTCGCCGCCGGCATCAACTTCATTGACACCGCCGACGTCTATTCGTTCGGCGCGTCGGAGCGGCTGCTCGGCCAGTCGCTGCGCAATCTCGGCGTGACGCGCGAAAGCGTCGTGCTGGCCACCAAAGTCTACGGCGCGATGGGCGACGGCCCGAACGACCGCGGCGCCTCCCGCGCGCACATCATCGACAGCGTGCGGCAGAGTTTGGACCGGTTGCAGACCGACCATATCGACCTTTATCAGATTCACGGCACCGACACGGTGACGCCGATCGAGGAAACGTTGCGCGCGCTCGACGACCTGACCCGCCAGGGCCTCGTGCGCTATGTCGGCGTTTCCAACTGGCAGGCATGGCGGATCATGAAGGCGCTCGGCATTTCCGAGCGCCAGGGCTACGCCCGATTCGAAAGCCTGCAAGCCTACTACACGATCGCCGGCCGCGACCTGGAGCGCGAGATCGTTCCGCTGTTGACCGAGGAGCGCGTCGGGCTGATGGTCTGGAGCCCGCTGGCGGGTGGATTGCTCTCGGGAAAGTTCGGGCCGGGCAGCAACGGGCCGGAGGGGGCTCGGCGCGTCAGCTTCGATTTCCCGCCGGTCAACAAGGATCGTGCCTGGACCGTCGTCGCCGCGATGCGCGAGGTCGCGGTGGCGCACGACGTCTCGGTCGCGCGCGTGGCGCTGGCGTGGCTGCTCGCCAAACCCTGGGTCAGCAGCATCATCATCGGTGCGAAGACGCAGGAGCAGCTTGCCGACAACATCGCCGCGACGACGCTGACGCTGAGCGCCGAGGAGATCGCATCGCTCGACGAGGTCAGCGCGCTGCCAGCGGAATATCCCGGCTGGATGCTGGCGCGGCAGGGCGAGCATCGCCGGCCGAAGCCGTTCGTGCCGCAGGCGTAGCGGACGCGAGAAGAGAGCGGTAGAAAGCCCCCTCCCCTTGCGGGAGGGGGAGACGTTTGCCGCCCCTTCACGATCTTTCGCGACCGACCCGGAACACACCAGATGCAATCCCCCCTGCCCGATCCCTTCGCCACGTTCAGGCTCGATGGCCGCACGGCGCTCGTCACCGGCGCGCGCCGGGAAATCGGGCGGGCGATCGCACTCGCCTTGGGCGGTGCCGGCGCGCGCGTCGCCGTGCATCATGCCGGCGGCGCCGAGGAAGCGGCCGACGCGGCCGAAGTGGTGGCGCAGTTGCACACCTCACCCTTGCCCGGCCCGGCCGGTTCGGCCGCCTTCGCCGCCGATTTTTCCGGGCCGCATGCCGGCGCCGTGCTGGCGGCGGAGGTGCTGGCGGCGTTCGGCCGCGTCGATATCCTGGTGCTCAACGCCTCCGTCGAGATCGTGCAGCCGTTCGAGGAGATCAGCGCGGCGGCGTTCGACAAGCAGATTTCGGTGAACCTGCGCGCCACACTGCACCTGTTGCAGGCGTTGATACCGGCGATGGCGGCGCGCGGCTGGGGCCGCGTGGTCACCGTCGGCAGCGTGCAGCAGGCGTGGCCGGCGCCGACCATGCTGGTCTATGCCGGCAGCAAGGCGATGCAGCACACCTGGGCGTTGGCATTGGCCCGCCAGTACGGCGCGCGCGGCGTCACCGTGAACAACCTCGCTCCCGGCGCCGTCGAGACCGCGCGCAACCGGGTGCAGTTGTCAGACCCCGACTCGCGCGCCTGGCTGCTGGAGCGGATTCCGGCGCGCCGCTTCGGCAAGCCCGAGGATCTGGCAGGTGCCGCGCTGCTGCTCTGTTCGGATGCCGGCGCCTACATCAACGGCGCACACCTGCAAGTGGATGGCGGGCGGATGCTGGGGTAACGGCAGCAAAAGGTCGCTATCGTCGCGAGCCGCCCTGCACGACCCCTGCCAATCGCGCAAACGTCGCCAGCCGCGCGGCGTAAGTATGCTCGGCCAGCACGCGGCGACGCCCGCGCTCGGCGATCTGCCGCGCCCAGGCCGGCTCGCGCCGCAGCCGCGCCGAGAACGCGTCGATCTCGGCCGCGTCGCGCCAGACCACGACCTCGGTCTGCGGGTCGAAGCAGCGCTGCAGATCCGGCTGCTCGTCCGTCACCACCGCCGCGCCGCACAGGAACGGATCGAAATTGCGCTGGTTCAGCCCGGCCAGCACATGGGTCTCGTTGCGCATGTTCAGCACCGCCGCGTGCCCTCGGTACAGCGCGCCGACACCGCTGAGCGGCACCCGGTGCACGTGCACATCGTGCACCGTGCCACGCAGTTCTGCCCAGCCGGGACCATGCAGCACCACCGGTTCGCGCAACTGCCGCAACGTCGCCACGCGCAGCGGCGTCGGGTTGGCGACGAACACCATTTTCTCCGCGCGCGGACCCGCGACGGCGGCCTCGCCGAGCGCCGCGTTGGCAGCGTGCGGCAGATAGAACGCGTCGGCGCGCAGCTCCATCTTGTCGTGCAGCGACGCGAGGCCGCTGTCGGTGTAGCCGATGGCGGCGAAATACGGCGCGCGCGCGGTCGCGTAGTCGCCGAACAGGTCGCCGACCCAGCCGAACAGCGGCGCCAGGCCCGGCGCGTCGCGCAGCCGTGCGAGCAGGCTGAGCGGCGTGCTGAACGCATCGACCGCGACGATCAGGTCCGGCGCGAACGCCCGTATCCGGCGCGCCAGCACGGCCGCGCGCGGCGCCCCGATGCGCTCCGAGAACAGCGCCCGCTCCAGCGCCGGGTGCAGCCGCGCGTCGCGAAAGATCGCGGCCATGACGGCATGGCCGCCGCCGCGCCACGCCGCGACCGCGCCATCGACCCACCCGATCACGCTGCCGCGCTTGCCCAGCACACAGACCCGCATGCCGCATGCATCGCCGAAGCCGCCCCGGCACGCAAGCGGCTGACGCCCCGTCAGCGTCCGTTCGTAATACGTTCGTATTGCATTTTGCGAACTACGCGCCGAGAAGCAATCGTCACGATCAGATCGATAACGAGGCGTGAACCGCTCGTGAACATCTCACGAATCCGGCATTTTTCCCCGTGGCAAATTGCAACGCGATTGCGGTTGGGCGCGGCTGACATAGGATACCGGCCCGGCCGGCAGCACAGGCGCCCATGATCCAACCAGACGGTCTTGCCGCACCCCGGCGCTACTGGGCGTATGCGACGGTGGCGTTGGCGGTGATCCTGGCGGTCATGGACGGCGCAGTCGCCAACGTCGCGCTGCCGACCATCGCGCGCGAGTTCGGCACCACGCCGGCGCTGTCGATCTGGATCGTCAACGCCTATCAGCTCGCCGTGGTCGCGTCGCTGCTGCCGCTGGCCTCGCTCGGCGAGATCTACGGCTATCGCCGCATCTACATGGGCGGGCTGCTGGTGTTCACGCTGGCCTCGCTGGCGTGTGCGCTCTCGCCGACGCTGGCGGCGCTGACCGTCGCGCGGGTGGCGCAGGGGTTCGGCGCGGCCGGCGTCATGAGCGTGAACATCGCACTGGTGCGCTACATTTTCCCGCGCGCCCGGCTGGCGCGCGCGATCGGCATGAACGCCATGTTCGCGGCGCTGGCGGCGACCATCGGGCCGACCTTCGCCAGCGCCGTGCTCGGCGTCGCAAGCTGGCCGTGGCTGTTCAGCATCAACGTGCCGTTCGGCCTGCTGGCGCTCGGCATCGGCAGCTTCAGCCTGCCGGACAGCGACCGCGCGGCGCACCGCTTCGACATCGTCAGCGCGCTGTTGACGGCGGTCACGTTCGCAACCGTCATCACTGCCATCGACAGCGTCGCGCACGGCGCCGCCTGGCCGGTCGTCGCAGGCCAGGTGCTGGTGGTCGGGGTGGCCGGCTTCTGGGCATCGGTGCGGCAACTCAGCCTGCCCTCGCCGCTGCTGCCGATCGACCTGCTGCGCATCCCGGTGTTCGCCTTGTCGATCGCCACCTCGGTCTGCTCCTTCGCCTCGCAGATGATCGCCTTCGTGGCGCTGCCGTTCCACATGCAGACGGTGCTTGGCGTGGCGCCGTCGATGGTGGGGTTCCTGCTGGTGCCGTGGCCGCTCGCGGTCGGCGTGTTCGCGCCGATCTCCGGCCGGCTGGTCGAGCGCTATCCTGCCGGCCTGCTCGGCGGCTGTGGGCTGCTGCTGCTGGCCGTGGGGCTGGTGCTGGTCGCCAACCTGCCGCCGCATCCCGGCTTCCTCGACGTGGCGTGGCGCATGGTGCTGTGCGGCTCGGGGTTCGGCCTGTTCCAGACGCCGAACAACCGCACGCTGATCGGCGCCGCCCCGCGGGCGCGCAGCGGCGGCGCCAGCGGCATGCTCGGCACCGCGCGGCTCATGGGGCAGTCGATCGGCGCCGCCCTGGTCGCGGTGCTGCTGTCGCATTTCCCGGCAGACGGCACATTGCTGTCGCTCTACATGGGCGCCGGGTTCGCGGCCGTCGCCGCAGCGGTCAGCACGCTGCGGGTCGCCACCGGCACGCGGCCTGCGGCCGCATGAGCCACCGCTAGGCCCGGATCGAATAGCCGCCGTCGGCCGGAATCGCGGTGCCGGTGATCCAGTCGGAGGCCGGGGCGGCCAGGAACACCGCGAGCCCGGCCAGATCGCGCGGCTGTCCCCAGCGGCCGGCCGGGGTACGCGCCACCACCGACTCGGCAAGCCCGGGGACCGCCTGCTTGGCCGTCACCGTCATCTCCGTCTCGATCCAGCCCGGCAGGATCGAGTTCACCTGGATGTTGTCCGCAGCCCAGGCCGTCGCGAGGCCGCGGCCCAGTTGCATGATCCCGCCCTTGCTCGCGGCGTACGGCACATTGTGCGGCGCCGCGAGCAACGAATTGAGCGAGCCGATGTTGATAATCTTGCCTCCGCCCGCCCGGATCAGTTCAGGATAGGCGGCCTGACACATCAAGAACGCAGCCGTGAGGTTGGTATCCAGAATCGTGTGCCACTCGGCTTCCGTGAACTGCTGCGGCGGTTTGCGGAGCGACGTGCCCGCGTTGTTCACCAGCACGTCCAGCCGGCCGAAGCGCGCCACCGCCGCCGCCACCAATGCTTCGCACTCGGCCTTGCGGGTGACGTCGGCGACCGCGAAGGCCGCCCGCTCGCCCAAGCCGCGCGCCGCCCGCTCGCCCTTCTCGCGATTGCGCCCGGACAGCATCACGCTGGCCCCGGCTTGCAGAAACCCTTCGGCGATACCGAGCCCGATGCCGCCGTTGCCGCCCGTGACGATCGCGACCTTGCCGGTCAGGTCGAACATCTGCATTCCCGCGTCCCTCCCCCGCGCCGTCCGACCGGCGCCGCCCGCATGATCGCGGCACTTCGCCTCGCGGGCAATCCGCCGTGCAGCGCCGCATGAGGCTGCGCTGGCGCCCGTCATGGCTCGCGCGCGTTCTCCCCACGCGCCGGCGCGGCAAGCTGTGGCACTGGGCGCTGGTGGCGCTGACGGTCGCGCTGGTCTGGACCGGCATCATCCTGCACCTGCGCGAGGCGTCCGAGCGGGCATGGCGGGAGGCCGCGAACGACACGCAGAACTTCGCCCGCGCGTTCGAGCAGAACATCGTCCGCACGCTCGATGCGATCGACCAGACGCTGCTGTTCGTGCGCGAACTCTATGCGCGCGATCCCGAGCATTTCGACCTGACGACCTGGGCGCGCAGCCGGCAGTTCGTCCGCGGCGTGACCTTCCAGATCTCCGTCGTCGACCGCGACGGCTGGCTCGTAGCCAGCAATCTCGGCCCGATCGCCACGCCCGTGAACCTCTCGGACCGCGAGCATGTCCGGGTGCAGAAGCAATCCACCGACGACCGGCTGTTCATCAGTCCCCCGATCGTCGGCCGCCTCTCCCGCCGGGTCTCGCTCAATATCACGCGCAAGGTGCTCGATGCGCAGGGGCACTATGCCGGCAGCGTCGTGGTGTCGGTCGATCCCTACGACCTCACGCGGTTCCAGGAGACGCTCGACCTCGGCAACGGCATCGTCGTGCTGGTGGGCGACGACCACATCGTGCGTGCCCGGGCACCCGCGACGGCGGGCGCACTCGGACGGCGGCTCGACGATGCGGCGGCGGCGCGGTTCTTCGCCGGGCCGCCGACCGGCACGTTCGTCAGCGTGAGCCCGGTGGACGGCGTGCAGCGCCTGCTGAGCTTCCGCCGCGTGCCGGACTACCCGCTCACCGTCGCGGTGGGGGTGGCGATCGTCGAGGTGCTGGCCGACTACCGGCGCGAGCGCACGGAATACCTCGCCGTCGGTGGCGTCGTCACGCTGCTGGTGATCGCCGCGGGGGTGCTGCTGGTGCGCCAGCGCGACCGGCTGGTACGCAGCCAGATCGCGCTGACGGCGACGCTGGAGAACATCAGCCAGGGTATCCTGATGGCCGACACCGACGGCCGCGTCGCGGTGTTCAACCAGCGCGCCTTGCAACTGCTCGACCTGCCGGAGACCCTGATGCAGGGCCCGCCGACGTTCCGCGAAATCGTGCAGTGGCAGACGCGGTCGGGCGAGTTCGGGCCGCCGGAGCAGATGGAGCCGACACTGCGCCGCCTCGTCGAATCCGGCGGGATGGGCGGCACCAACGTGGTCTACGAGCGGGTGCGCCAGAACGGCACGGTGCTGGAGATCCGCAGCCAGCGCCTGTCCGACGGCAGCATGGTGCGGACCTTCACCGACGTCACCGACCGCCGCGCCAACGAGGAGGCGCTGGCCGCGGCGCGCGACGCGGCCGAGGCGGCGGTGCGGGCGCGCAGCGAATTCCTCGCGGTGATGAGCCACGAAATCCGCACGCCGATGAACGGCATCATCGGCGTCGCCGGGCTGCTGATGGACCAGGAACTTGGCGGGATGGAGCAGGCCTATGTCCGCATCATCCTCGAAAGCGGCAACCATCTGCTGCAACTGATCAACGACATCCTGGATTTCTCGCGTCTCGACGCCGGCCGGCTCGACCTGGAGGACGGTGCCTTCGATCTGCCGGACATGGTGCGCACGACCGTCGACCTGCTGGCCTCGGAAGCGCAGGCGAAGGGCCTCGATCTCACGCTCGACATCGCGCCGGATATGCCGCACCGCGTCGTCGGCGATGCGCGGCGGCTGCGCCAGGTGCTGCTGAACCTGGTCGGCAACGCGGTGAAGTTCACCGAAAAGGGCGGCGTGCGCATCAGCGTCACGCGGTTGCCGGGCGCAGCGGATGCGGTTCATGCCAGTTTCGCCATTGTCGACACCGGCATCGGCATCCCGCCCGATGCGCTGGGCAAGCTGTTCACCGAGTTCACCCAGGTGGACAGCTCGATCTCCCGCCGCTTCGGCGGCAGCGGCCTCGGGCTTGCGATCAGCCGCAAGCTCGTGGATCGGATGGGCGGCGCGATCTCGGCCGAAAGCACGCCGGGCCACGGCAGCATCTTCCGGTTCGACGTGCGGCTGCGCGTGCATGACGGCACGGTGGAGGCGGCGCCGGCGCTGCCGGCTCCGCCACGCCCCGGCCCCACCCTGCCGGCCGCCGCCGATGCCGCGCTCGCGCTCGATGCGGCGCCGGCCCGCGCCGCCACGTCGCCGTCCGGCAAGCTCCGGGTGCTGGTGGCGGAGGACAACGCGACCAACCGGCTCGTCGTCATGCGCATGCTCGAACGCCTGGGGCACCACGTCGACACGGTGGAGAACGGGCGCGCGGCCGTGGAGGCGATGGCCGCGGCCCAGTACGACCTCGTGCTGATGGACGTGATGATGCCGGAGATGGACGGGCTGGCCGCCACCGCCGCCATCCGCGCCCTGCCCGGCCCGGCCGCGCGCACGCCGATCCTCGGCCTGACCGCGAACGCGATGCGCGCCGACGAGGCCGCCTGCCTCGCCGCCGGGATGGATCATTTTGCGACCAAGCCGATCAGCGCCGGCAAGCTGGAACAGGCGATCAACGAGGTGCTGTCGCCGGAAGTCGCCGCGCGCATGGCCGCGAAAGTGCACGGCGCCGAAGACGACGGCGCCGACCGCGCCGCGCTCGCCGGGCTGGTGCGGGACATCGGCCTCGATGCAGCCACCCAACTGGTGCGGCTGTTCGTGGATACCGCGCCCCGCCACTTCGACGTGCTGCGCGGGCTCGCGGCGCGCGGCCAGTTCAGCGACCTGACGCGGCAGGCGCACACGCTGGCCAACGCGGCGCGCGCGCTCGGGCTGGCCGACGTCGCGCGCGCCAGCCGCGAGCTGGAGGACCAGACGCGGTTCCCCGCGACCACGCCGCCGACATCCCTGGAGCACCTGGGCACGCTGCTGGAGCGCGGGGTGGCGGCGCTGCGCGCCTGGCTGCCGGCGCCGATCGAACCGGGTTAGACGCGGCATCGCCGCTCGCAAAAGCGCCGCCCGGAGCGGTCCGGGCGGCGCTTTGCGAAGGGTCGGCTCAGCCGTGCGCCGTCAGCACGACTTCTGGCCGGCCGGGCAGCTATGGCCGCTCTGCCGCGGCGCCGGAGCGGGCGCGCGGGCCGGCGCCGCATTGCGCTGCACCGGTGCCGGCGGCGCCGCGTGCACCGCCGCAGGCGCCA
>Ga0302314_10008451_pt1 | contig 18309 bp, 14 predicted proteins | sample III_Palsa_N2_3_FD_200533 | JGI IMG/M metagenome (GOLD analysis project Ga0302314, IMG submission 200533) | Peat permafrost microbial communities from Stordalen Mire near Abisko, Sweden - III_Palsa_N2_3 | ecosystem: Environmental > Terrestrial > Soil > Palsa > Peat permafrost | place: Sweden...
CGGACTTGCAAGAGGCTATGACAAGTATCTGACAACGGGTGAGACCGGCATTACGGCTGGAAAGCTTGATACGCGTGTGACGGATGCGGATTCGCTGCGTGAGGGCGTGTTCCAGCTTACCGGAGCAAAGATGCCATACGACGCGTACACCGCAAGCCCGGTACACCGCTTCTTCCAGATGTGGCAGGAGCTGGATTGCAATGCGGATTACATTACGGAAAAGAACGCAAGCGGCTGCTTGAATGATCTCTTTCCGTGGGTGGAGACGAGTGTAGGAACGGGCAGCAATGGGGCGAAGCAGGCTGCGACCTTTACCGATACCACCACGGGTGAAGGTTCTGCTGCGATGGGCTTCTACAACATGGCCAAGGGCGACGCTCCGTACCTGAAGCAGCTTGCGGATGAGTACACCATCAACGACAACTTTCACCAGTCGGTGATGGGCGGCACGGGCGCGAACCACATCATGTTCGGCTTCGCGGACGCGATCTGGTACAGCGATGGCAAGGGCAATGCGCTTGTTCCTCCGACCACGGAGGTTGAAAACCCCAATCCCCAGGCGGCGACGAACAACTTCTACGACCAGGATGGATACGGTGGCGGAAGCTACGTGAACTGCCAGGACATCGGCCAGCCCGGTGTTCCCGCTGTGACCAACTATCTGCAGTCGCTGCCGCGGCCGGTTGCGGGGAACTGCCAGAAGGGTCACTACTACCTGGTGAACAACTACAACCCCGGCTATAACGGCGATGGCACCTTGACCTCGCAGTACTCGCCGTTCACGATTCCTCCGTCGAGCGTGAAGAGCATTGGCGATTCACTGATCGCCAAGAATATTCCGTTCAAGTACTACGGCGAAAACTGGGATCTGTATGTGACCGATCCGACCGAATCGGCGGAGTTCGACGAATACTGCAACATCTGCAATCCGTTCCAGTATGAGACCTCGATCATGGGCACACAGGCGACCCGGGAGAAGTACATCAGCGACACGACGCAACTCTATGCGGATATCGATCTGGGTACTCTTCCCCCGGTATCGATCGTGAAGCCGAGCGGCTTCAACGACGGTCACCCGGCCTCGTCCAAGCTCGATCTGTTCGAGGGCTTCGTGAAGAAGATTGTAGATCAGGTGAAGTCGAACCCGGCGCTCTGGGAAGATACGGCGATCTTCATCACTGAGGATGAGGGCGGCGGTTACTATGACTCGGGTTACATCCAGCCGGTTGACTTCTTCGGCGATGGAACCCGCATTCCGCTGATCGTTGTCTCGAAGTACTCCGAGGGTGGGAAGGTATCGCATGAGTATGGCGATCACGTCTCCATCATCAAGTTCATCGATAAGAACTGGGATCTGAAGCCGATTACGGGCCGCAGCCGCGACAACCTGCCGAACCCGGTGCAGAAGGCGGATAACCCGTATGTTCCGGTCAACAGCCCCGCGATCGGTGATCTGACGGATGCGTTCCACTTCACGAGGTAGATGGGCCTGACTGTAATCTAACTGCGTTCGACGGCCGGCGTGGCTGGCCGTCGAACCTATTTGAGGAGAGACGTGCTCCAGAATCAATTTGATTTCTTTGTTTCGCGACGCGTGAGAGCGATCGATCCTTTTGTCAGCTTAGTTTTGTTGATGAGTCTCGCTGTTTGTGCGTCTGCCGAGGAGCTTGAGGTACATGCCTCCGCCGAACCCACGCCCTACCGTGTGGCGAGCCGGTGGCAGATTGGCGGCCTCGGAGGCTGGGCTGCACTCGCGGTCGACAGCAAGGCGCATCGACTGTATATCCCGCGCACAGATCGGGTGATGGTGGTCGATGAAGAGAGCGGTAAAGTCGAGCAGGAGATACCGGGGCTCAAGAATGCGCGGGGCATTGCGCTCGACGATCGCGGGCAGTACGGGTACGTTGCCGATCCAACCGATGGGACAGCCGGTTTTCTAAGGGTGTTCGACCGCTCGACGTCCAAGTTCATTGCCTCGGTTCCGACTGGCCTGGTTCCAGCGGCAGTCGTCTATGACCCGCTTACGCGCAAGGTCTTCGCGTTCAACGCCCATAGCCACAGCGTGACGATCGTGAATGGAACGACGCAGGAGGTGGCTGCGACGCTACCGCTCGAGGGAAGGCCTGGAGCAGCAGTGGGGAACGACAAGGGGCAGATCTTCGTTTCGCTTCCTGCGCTGGGAAAGATTGTCCGGATCGACGCTGCGAGCGTGGCAGTCTCTGCATCCTGGACGATCGCGCCATGCGCGGGACCGGCGGAGCTTGCAGTCGACACGAAGCGGCACCAGCTGTTCACGACGTGCGAAGACCACACGGTCGTCGCCGTCGACACTGAGAGCGGAGCGGTAAGCGCGATCGGCGAGGCTCCGGCGAATCCTGGAGATATTGCGCTCGATGAATCACAGAACAGGCTCCTGATTGCAGATGCAACGGGCACGGTGACGATCCTCAGTCGAAGTTCCGGCGGAGAGTATCGGGTGCTGCAACATCTTGAGACGGCAAAGGGGGCGAGATCGATGATCGTTGATCCGATGCGGCACCAGGGGTTTCTGCTGACGGCGAAGTTCGGTCAGAATACAGCTGCGACCTCGGAAGAGATGCGGTTTCGACCGACTCCCGTGCCGGGGACGTTCTCCGTCATCGTGATCGACGGGCAGTAACGCGAGAGTTGCCCGCTGCGAATTCGCACGAGGGTGTGGGCTAGAATTGACTCGTGCGAATCACCTTTTTCTCTGCAAGCCTTCTCGCGTTCCCGCTGACCGTTGCCCTGACCGGCTGCAGCAAGCCCTCCATCGACGTGCCCGCATCGTTGACCACGATCGGGCAGTCGACGCCTGTCGCCGTGCATGTGCATGATGCTCACGGCGTCAGCAAGCTCACCGTCACGCTGGCGCAGAACGGGGCTCCGTACCAGGCCTGGCAGACGACCGCAGCCTCAAAAGACGCGGACACCACATTCAACTTCAATCTTGGCGTCAAGACCACGCCTCAATTGCACGACGGCGCCGCCAAGTTGGTTATCGAGGCCACTTCGGGGAGCCTCTTCCACAGCGTGACGCGCTATGAGCGTGACGTCAACGTGGTCACGCAGCCGCCGCTGGTCAGCGCGGACTCTGACCAGCACTACCTGTATCTTGGCATGGCCGATCTCGCCACCATGAATGTGACCGGAGCCTACACCTCGGCGGGCGTCCGGGTGGGCAACCAGACCTTCCGGGCATGGCCTATGCCTGGCGGCAAACCCGGACTCTTCTCTCTGTTCGCGTTCGCTTGGAACATGCCATCCGGCACGACGCCCTTGGTCTACGCCTCGAACGCGGCGGGCAACGATGTGACGACGCCACTGACCGTCATCTTCCCCAAAAAAGAACAGCCGGTCTATACCCAGCACGAGATCCAGGTCTCCGATCAGTTCCTGCAGAAGGTCCTGGGCGAGCTGGATCCGAACGGCACCGGCGATCCGATCGCGCGCTTCGTCAAGATCAACAGCGAGATGCGTAAGGCCAACAACGCAACGCTGGCTAACCTGCGCCTCAAGACCGCCGATCATTTTCTGTGGTCCCAGCCCTTCACGCGCCAGGCTCACTCGCAGGCTGAGGCGACGTTTGCCGACGTGCGCAGCTACATGTATCACGGCAAGAAGATCGATGAGCAGGTTCACCTTGGCTACGATCTTGCGGTCACCCAGCATGTGGGGGTCGAGGCCTCGAATGACGGGCGCGTTGTGTGGGCAGGTCCGCTCGGGATCTATGGCAATTGCATCGTGGTCGACCACGGTTATGGATTGCAGACCATCTACGGCCATCTCAGCCGGATCGACGTGCATGAAGGCGACATGGTCAAGCGCAGTCAGGTTATGGGACTGAGCGGCATGACCGGCATGGCGGGCGGCGACCACGTCCACTTCGCCATGCAACTTGACGGGGTGCAGATCGACCCCAAAGAGTGGTGGGACGCGCACTGGATCCTGGACCACATTGTCCGGCGCGTCGAGCTGCCTGGCTTCAGCAAATAGTTTGGTCGGAGGCTGGGCTATTTTGGGCTCGTCTCAGTGAGCGGTCGCGTCGGCACAAGGTCAGCTTCGCGGCGGTAGAATCTGCCGCCGCGTGGGTGCCCGCTGCCAACTGACCACGCAGTGCGCTAAGATCCTTGTGGTTTTCAGGTTTGCTCCCAAGGAGATCCATGCGTTCCCTCGCTCTTATCGCACTGCCGCTCCTGCTCCTCGCTTCTTTGCCGCCAGCCGGCATCGCAGAATCGCCCGCGAAGGCTGCGGACGCCAAGACTCTCGCCGCCACCCCACCGATGGGTTGGAACTCCTGGAACTGGTTCGCGGGTAAAGTCACGGACAAGGACATTCGCCAAGCCGCCGATCTGCTGGTCTCCTCCGGCATGCGCGACGCGGGCTACGTCTACTTGAACATTGACGACACCTGGGAGGGTACGCGTGACGCCTCCGGAGTGCTCCACACCAACGACAAGTTCCCTGACATGAAGGCGCTTGCCGACTACGTCCATAGCAAGGGCCTGAAGATTGGGATCTACAGCTCACCCGGCGCGCAGACCTGCGCCCACTTCGAGGGTAGCCTTGGCCACGAGCAGCAGGACGCCGACCTGTACGCCTCCTGGGGCATCGACTATCTCAAGTACGATCTCTGCGGCTTTCGGGAGAACATGCGTAAGGAGCATCCGGGCGACAGTGCGGAAGCCATCGCCGGACAGGACAAGATGATGCGCGACGCCTACGAGAAGATGCACCAGGCCATCCTCAAGACCGGGCGCCCGATGATCTATAGCCTCTGCCAGTACGGCTTCGACTCAGTGTGGCAGTGGGGCCCGGAGGTGGGCGCCAACCTGTGGCGCACCACCGGAGACGTCAACGCCACCTTCGACCGCATCTCGTTGATTGGGCGCGAACAGGCCGGACTTGAGCGCTACGCCGGTCCCGGACACTGGAACGACCCCGACATGCTCGAGGTCGGCAACGGCAAGCTCACCATCGACGAGAACCAGACCCACATGGGCCTATGGGCTATGCTCGCCTCACCGTTGCTTGCAGGCAATAACCTTTCACAACTTACGCCCGAGATCACGGCCATCCTCACCAACCGCGAGATTCTCGCCATCGATCAGGACACTCTCGGCAAGCAGGCGGAGCGGATCTATGCGGAAGGACCGGTGGAGATCTGGGCTCGCCCCCTCGCCGACGGAAGCCGCGTTCTTGCGCTCTTCAACTTCGGCGAGCAGCGGTCTTATCTGCGCGGCATCAAGCTCCACCTGAAGGAGGCTGGCGCTGGAGACGGCTGGCACGCCCGCGACATCTGGGCGGCCAAAGACCTGGGAGCCATCAAGGACACTACGAGCTTCAGCATCCCACGGCATGGCTCAATCATTCTGCGGCTTACGCGGTAATCCACAAACCAAAATGCCCCAGGGAGGACATCGTATCGTCCGCCCTGGGGCTTTTTTTGCGTGCTTCTCTCTACCAACAAAGCTCTTTGCGAACAACCTTGCGTGCAGGCGTTGACCGCTTAGCCAGCTTTTTCGCTGAGCTCGGCCCAGCGAGCGTAAAGCTTGTCGGCATGCTCTTGCGCGGATTCCATCTCGGCGAGGGCGGCGGTTAGCTTGGTTGGGTCTGTCGCTACGGCGTTGTCGTCAAGGGCCTCGCGAGCGGCTTGGAGGCGGTCTTCGGCGGTCTCGACGGCGGCTTCGATTCCGGCGTACTCGCGGGCTTCGAGATAAGAAAGCTTCTTCTTGCCGGTTGATGCCGGGGCAGGGGCGGAGGCTGAGGCTACGGCTGTGCCTGTCTTGCCGGGGGCGATGGAGGCGGTGACGAGTTCACCGGTGTCTTCGTCGCGGGTGCTGTTGCCCTGGCGGACGGACCACTGCTCCCACTGGGAGTAGTCGCTGAAGCGCTCTGAGCCGCCGTTGCCATCGAGGCCGAGGACGACGGTGGAGACGCGGTCGAGCATGTAGCGGTCGTGGGTGACGAGGACGAGGGCGCCGGTGTATTCGAGGAGGCTTTCTTCCAGGATTTCCAACGTTGCAATGTCGAGGTCGTTCGTGGGTTCGTCAAGCAGAAGGAGATCGGCGGGCTCGAGCATGAGCTTGGCGATGAGGACGCGGGCGCGCTCGCCACCGCTGAGGCGTTCGACGGGTTGGTTGAGCTGCTCGCTGGTGAAGAGGAACTTGGTCGCGTAGCTGGCGACGTGGACGACGCGGCCCTGGTAGACGACGGAGTCGGAGTCGGGTGCGAGGGCGCGGCGGAGGGTGAGCTTTTCGTCGAGCTCGCGGGTCTGGGAGAAGTAGACGAGCTTGAGCGAGGAGGCAAGTTTGATGGAGCCGGTGTTGGGCTGAAGCTCGCCGGTGAGGAGGCGGAGGAGGGAGGTTTTGCCGCTGCCGTTGGGGCCAACGAGGCCGACGCGGACGCCGGAGGTGATGAGGAAGTTGAGGTCGTCGACGATGCGGCGCGCGGTGGAACCTTCGCCGAGGACGACGCTGACGTTCTCCATTTCGACGAGGCGCTTGGTCTGCCGGTCGGTGGCGGCGAAGTCGATTCCGGCGGTCGAGGTCTGGGTGCGGGAGTTGACCTCTTTGAGCTGGCCGATGAGCTCCTGCGCGCTGTCGATGCGGGCCTTGGACTTGGTGGTGCGGGCCTTGGGGCCGCGACGGAGCCAGTCAGTTTCGATCTTGACGCGGTTCTTGAGGGCATCCTGGAGCTTGGACTGGGCTTCCATGTACTGCTCTTTGCCTTCGAGGAACTTAGAATACGGGCCTTTGACGCGGAGGAGGCCGTCGGCGTAGACGCGGTTCAACTCGACGGTTTCGTCGGAGGTGTTTTCGAGGAAGTAACGGTCGTGGCTGACCATGACGACGGCGGAATCGGTCTCTTTGATCAACTGCTCGAGCCAGGCGATTCCGGCGAGGTCGAGATGGTTAGTGGGCTCGTCGAGGAGGAGGACGTCGGGGTGAGTGACGACGGCTTCGGCGATGGCGAGGCGCTTGCGCCAGCCTCCGCTAAGCTTGGCGGCTTCGGCGTCGAGCGAGGGGAAGCCGGTGCGGCCGGAGGTCTCGCGGAGGCGACCTTCGCGCTCGGCTTCGGGGACGTTGGCCTGCTTGAGGGCGTTTTCGAGAACGTCGCGGACGGTGAGACCGGGGGCGAAGACGGATTCCTGGCGGACGTAGCCGACGCGGGCCCGCTTGCGCACGGCGACATCGCCGGAGTCGGGATCTTCTTCTCCGGCGAGCACCTTGAGAAGGGTGCTTTTGCCAGCGCCGTTGGGGCCGATGAGGCCGATGTGGTCGCCGTCGGAGATGGTGAAGGAGACGTCTTGAAAGAGCGGTGTGGCGCCGAAACGCTTACTCACGCCCTGCGCATTGAGGATTGGTGGCATTTCTCCAGTTTACAGGGAATGGGGATTGGGGGCCGGAAAGCGTGTCCTGCCGGACGGGCCCGCTGCGCGCGGGGCGGTCACTTCGTGACATGTGATCGCTTTGCGTGGTGCTCCCGATGGTCGCAAGGACACGGTGTGCGAGGAAAACGCGAGTGTTTATCGGTTTGTCTTTGGGCCTCGCTATACTACGGGCATGTTTCGAAATGGGTCAGTTCTGCGCTCCGCGTCCGCCTTTTTTCTGCTTCCACTGCTTGCCGTGTCACCTGCCCTCGCGTGGGGGCCGGATGGGCACAAGATGATCAATCGACTGGCCGGAGCGGCGTTGCCGCCGGATGTTCCGGCGTTTTTGCGGTCGCCTGAAGGGCTGAATGCGCTCGAATACTTTGGGCCGGAGCCGGATCGGTGGCGGAGTAAGAATGAGCCGGAGTTGAATGCGGCGCAGGCCCCGGAACACTTTATCGATCTGGAGTGGGCGGACCTGGCGGGGCCGTTGCCGCGCAACCGGTATGACTTTGTACGAGCGCTCGTGGTGGCGCAGGCGGCGCATCCGGAGATGATGCTGACGCCGGAGAAGGTTGGGCTGCAGCCCTGGGTTACGGATGAGGTGTATCAGCGGCTGAAGGCGTCGATGCGGGAGTATCGGGGGCTGAAGGCGGCGAATGGCGATACGAAGCCGGTGGAGTGCGAGATTGTGTTTCTGGCGGGATGGCTCGGACACTATGTTGGGGATGGTTCGATGCCGCTGCATACGACGATCCAGTACAACGGATGGACCGGTTCGAATCCGAATGGCTATACGACGGAGCATAAGATTCATGCGCTGTTCGAGAGCGTGTATGTTGCGGCCAATGTGAAGCCTGCGGATGTCGCACCGCTGGTGGCGAGCCAGCCGGTGTTGCTGACGGATGTGTTTACGGACTATGTGGCGTATCTGCGGCACTCGCATACGTTGGTGGAGAAGGTGTATCAGCTGGAGAAGACGGGTGCGTTCGCGGGTGCGGGCACGCCTGAGGGAAAGGCGATGGTTGATGAGCAGCTTGCGGCGGGGGCGACGGAGTTGCGGAACATGATTTATACGGCCTGGGTAAGGTCGGCGGATCCGGTTCCGGCTTATAAGCCTTAGAAGCGTGTCCTGCCGGACGGGCCCGCTACGCGCGGGGCGGTCACTTCGTGACGTGTGATCGCTTCGCGTGGTGCTCACGATGGTCGCAACAGAAGAGTGTGCCGAGCAACGGGAGGAGCGACGCGAAGCGGGTATACGCCCGCGCAGGGCGTCTTTGTTCTTGCTTATGGCAGGATGGGGTACTGGTGACGCTCGACGCGGAGCAGCAGGCGCTGGAGTAGCGGGCAGAGGCTAAGGGCGAGTGCGGGTATCGCGATCGCGGCGAGGATCGACCATAGGATGAGCGCGTGCCACTCCCACATCCAGAGCTGGCGGATGAGCGCGAGTGGATGATGGCGCGCCTCGAGGAAGAGCGTCTTCGGCGTGAACGGGATAGGGCCGGTGTGGAAGATTTGTGTGCCGACGCGCAGGAACGGGATCACGAGAAGAATCTGGAACGGATAGGCGATGTGGTTCGCGATCTGCGAGGCGGCGATGTTCAGCCGGAAGACGACCGCGACAGCCATGCAGAGAAGCGTGGTCGAGCCGAGCAAGGGGTTGATGCCGATGAGCAGACCAATGGCAAGACTCCAGGCGAGCCGCTCAGGGCTGGCTCCCATGCGGAGCAGCGCCAGGATAGGCAGCGCGATGCTGCGGTAGATCCAGCCATGCGCCACGGGTTTAGGTGTCAACGTCACGTCGTTCAGCATACCTTTCTCGATCGTGCGATGCCGTGAAAGACACTCGCGATAGGATGAATCGCTAAGGGAACGAATTTGAATCGGGAATCTTCGACACGCATGGCTTCTACGAATGGGTTGGGCTGGGTACGATCGGCGTGGCGCAGTGCGCGGCTTGCGGGAATGTTCGTGCGGGCCAGCGTTGAGTTGGTTTGGATGAAGCCGAAGACGCGCCTGGAGCGGGCGGCGTGGCTGCATCGGTTCTGTGCTCGGGCTTTGCAGGCGCTGGATGTGCGGGTGGATGTGGAGGGTCAGTTCCCTGCTGGCGGCGCTGTGATCGTGAACCACCGCAGTTATCTCGACATTGTGGTGCTGGCGGCAATTCATCCGTGCGTCTTCGTCTCGAAGAGCGAGGTGAGTGCGATGCCGGTGGTGGGGTGGATGACGACGATGTCGGGGACGGTGTATGTGGAGCGCGGGCGTGGGGGCTCGGCGTTGACGGCGGGCAAGGGTGTGCAGGAGGCGGCGAACGATGGGCTGCCGGTGGTGTTCTTTCCGGAAGGCACGACGAACACCGGGGCGGAGCTGCTGAAGTTCCACTCGGGGTTGCTAGGGCAGGTGATGCTTGAAAGAATGCCGATCCAGATGGGGTATCTGCGGTATCGGCTGGATGGGCCGAATGCGCCTGGAGTGACGGTGGAGCAGGACGTTTGCTGGGGGACGACGCCGCTGCTGACGCATGTCTTCCGGGTGCTGGGGCTGCGTGGATTGCGGGCGGAGGTTCGATTTGCGGATGAGCCAATTGCGTTTTCGGAGAATGCGGCGAATCGCAAGATTGCCGCAGAGGAGGCGCGAGCGGCGATGGCGCGGCTAGGCGACGAAGACGGACGCGAGACTACGGTTGCCGGGTTGCTTCCCCAAAAGTTGCACTGTTTATGATTCAACAAATGTTTCCCGGACTGTAGACGTTTCGTAACACAACTCGACGCAGAATGAGATCGCACCTCACCGCCCATTTGGTTCTGGAGAGTCGATGCTCACTGCACACGAGTCACCTTCCGTACTCCTGTTGCCGACGATCTCGTCGGTTCCGCAGCTTCCTTCGAAGAGAGACTTCCGGTTGGAAGCGGGGTCGTATGTGGCCCGGCTGGCGCTGACGGAACGCGAACGGGCGGCGGCGTATCGGCTGCGGTTTGTGGTGTTCAACCTGGAGCTGAATGAGGGGTTGCAGTCGTCGTATGTGGATGGGTATGACAAGGATCACTTCGACGATGTGTGCGACCACCTGATCGTGGAAGAGAAGACGACGGGCGAGATTGTGGGGACCTATCGCATCCAGATGGGCGATGTGGCGGGCAATCATTTTGGGTACTACAGCGAGCAGGAGTTTTGTTTCGCGCCGTACGAGGGGATGCGCGACCAGATCGTGGAGCTGGGGCGGGCGTGCATTCATCGCGAGCATCGGTCGTCTGAGGTGTTGAACCTGCTGTGGCGCGGGATTGCGCGGTATGCCCTGTTGAATGGTGGCCGGTACATGATGGGCTGCTGCTCGCTGACCTCGCAGGACCCGGAGATGGGGTACGCGGTGTATGAGTCGCTGCGGCCCTGGATGGTGGAAGAGCCGCTGCAGACGGTAGCGACGGCGCCGTTCAAGATGCCGAAGCAGACGGTGGAGATGCCGCAGGAGCGGGCGCCGAAGCTGCTGCGGGCGTATCTGACGATTGGCGCGAAGATCTGCAGTGAGCCGGCGATCGATCGTGAGTTCAAGACGATTGATTTCCTGACGCTGCTCGATTTGCAGACGCTGCATCCGCGGGTGGCGCGCCGTTTTCTCGAGGGCTGCTAAGGGCGAGTATGGGCGTTTGGACTCGGGTGAGTGCGGCTGGCCGGTGCTGCGTGCGTGGGGCGCATGTGGTGGGGTTGCTGCTGGCTGCGGGTGTGGACTTTCGGCTGAATAAGCCGGAGTCCGGCGCGGCGGGGGCGGTGCAGATCCATCGCTGGTGTAGGCGGATTGTGCAGGCGATGGGGGTGTCGGTCGAGGTGGTGGGGCGCGCTCCTGCGGGTGGGGCGGTGGTGTCGAACCACCTGAGCTATCTGGATATTTTGCTTTATAGCGCAGTGCGGCCGTTTGTGATGGTGTCGAAGAGCGACGTGCGGGGATGGCCGCTGCTGGGGTGGCTAACGGCGCAGGCGGGGACGGTGTATGTGGATCGCTGTGGGACGCCGGAGAGCTATCCAGCGGTGAATGCGGCGATGGCTGGGGCGTATCGGACGGGGCTGCCGGTGCTGTTCTTTCCTGAGGGCACGACGACGAATGCAAGCGAGGTGATGCCGTTTCGGCGGGGGTTGTTTCACTCTGTGCTGCATGGGCATGTGCCGCTCAGGACGGCGGCGCTGCGGTACTCGTTGGGGGATGGGAACAGCGGGGCGACTGTTGCTGATGATGTGTGCTGGTGGGGCGATGCTCTGTTGGCACCGCATTTGATCAAGCTGCTTGGACTGCGAGAGGTGAGGGCGACGGTGCGGTTCGAGGAGCGGGAGATTGATGGGCTCGACCGGTTTGAGCTGGCGGAGAATGCTCGGGGGGCGGTGGAGGAGATGTACTGGGGGCTTGAGAGCGCGACGCGTGAAGTAGTGCGGGCTCGGTTTGTCGAAGCTATTTCGGTGAGTTAGAAACAAGTGCGCCCTGCGCGGGCGGCGACCACTTCGTGGTGTGTGATCGCTTCGCGCGGCCACGCGACGCGATTACATGTTACGAAGTGATCGCCCGGCGCGTAGCGGGCCCGTCCGGCAGGACATGTCTTCTATTTATATTTTGGGGATGATGGCTTTGAGCAGTGCGGTGAACTGCGTGGCGCTCTTGCGACCAGCTTCGAGGACCTCTTCGTGATCGAGAGGCTGGTCAAGGACTCCGGCGGCCATGTTCGTGACGAGCGAGAGGCCAAGGACCTCGATGCCCATGTGGCGGGCGACGATGACCTCATGAACAGTGGACATGCCAACGAGGTCGGCACCGAGGGTGCGGAAGGCTCGGATCTCGGCGTAAGTCTCGAAGCTGGGGCCAAGGACAGCGAGGTAGACACCTTCGGTGAGCGTGAAGCCTTGCGCAGCAGCGGTCTCGATGGCAAGAGCGCGGAGGCGTGGTGTGTAGGCGGTGCCCATGTCGAAGAAGCGTTGGCCTGCGGCGGGGGTAAGGGCGAAGCGTGGCTCGTTGGGGCCGAGAGCGGCGTTGGTGCCGGTGAGGTTGATATGGTCGTTGATGGCGACCAGCTCCCCTACGGAGAGCGAGGTCCGGATGCCTCCGGCGGCGTTGGTGACGATGAGCGAGGCACAGCCAAGGAGGCCGAGGACGCGCGTGGGGAAGACGACGTCGGCGATGGGGTAGCCCTCGTAGGCGTGGACGCGGCCCTGCATGACGGCGACCGGGACGCCGCCGATGCGGCCCAGGATGAGCTTGCCGGAGTGGCCGACGACGGTGGACTGCGGGAAGTGCGGGATCTCGGCATAGGGGATGGCGATGGCGTCGTCGACCTCGTGGGCAAACTCGCCGAGGCCGGAGCCGAGGATGATGCCGAGGGTCGGGACGAGGGCGGTCTTCGAGCGGATGAACTCGGAGGCGGCGGTGGCGCGGGTGTATTGGTCGGGCTGTACGGCTTCGGTCATTTCGTTCACTCGGTCATGGTGATTGGATGAGGCCTGTTACTGGATGAGCAGGTTTATTGAATCAACATCGAGACGATGCTCGCGGACATGAGGTTCGCCATCGTGCCTGCGAGCATGGCGCGGAGGCCAAGCTGGGCGAGGTCGTTGCGGCGGTTGGGGACAAGGGCGCCGATGCCGCCGATCTGCATCCCGATGGAGCCGAGGTTGGCGAAGCCGCAGAGAGCGAAGGTCGCGATGGAGAAGGTGCGGTGCGAGAACGTGGCCTTCTGCAGGCCGAGTTGGGTATAAGCGACGAACTCGTTGAGCACAGCGCGGGTGCCGAGGAGGTTGCCGATGGCAGGGGCCTCTTTCCACGGGATGCCGATGAGCCATGCGATGGGCGCGCCGAAGAAACCTAGGATGGTGTTGAGCGAGTGCGGGGTGCGGACGCCGTGGGCCCAGGCGAAGTTCGAGATGCCTAGAAGCATGGCGTTGAGCAGGCCGACCAGCGCGAGGAAGCTGATGAGCATGATGGCAACGTTGAAGGCCAGCTGGCCGCCGTCGATGGTGCCGCGAGCGATGGCGGAGAGGAGATTATCGTTCTTGTGCTCCTCGTTGGGCGGCATGTGGACGGTGCCTGCGGTCGCCGGGACTTCGGTTTCAGGGACCAGCATCTTCGCGATGAGGATGGTGCCGGGGGCGGTCATGATGACGGCGGAGAGGAGGTCCTGCGCGTTGATGCCGAAGCTGATGTACGCGGCCATGACGCCGCCGGAGACGTGAGCCATGCCGGAGGTCATGATGGTCATCAGCTCGGAGCGGGTGGCCCCGGCGAGGAAGGGACGGATGGTGAGCGGGGCTTCGGTCTGGCCCATGAAGATGCTGGCGGCGACGTTGGTGGACTCCGCTCCCGACGTTCCCATAGTCCGCTGCATGAGCCACGCGACGATGCGGATGACGCGCTGCATAACGCCGATGTGATAGAGGACGGCGAAGAAGGCGCTGATGAAGATAATTGTGGGGAGGACGGCGAAGGCGAAGACGGCGAGGGGGTTGCCAGGGGTGCCGAGGGGGCCGAAGACAACCTTGGAGCCGTCGACCGAGTGGGCGAGCAAGGACGTGATGAGGATGCTGCCTTTGTGGAGGATGGTCTGGCCGTAGGTCCACTTGATGACGAGGAAGGCGAAGAGGATCTGGAGGCCGAGGCCCCAGGCGACGGTGCGCCAGCGGATGGCGCGGCGGTTGGTGGAGAAGGCGTAGGCGAGGGCAAGGAAGGTGATGAGTCCGAGCAGACCGGTAAACCTTGTCAAGAAGAGCGCCTCCGAGATTAGTGCGTGTGAAGAGAGTGTAACTACGAAAAGCGCCCTGCGCGGGCGGCGGTCACTTCGTGACGGGTATTGGGCTTCGCGATGGTCCTCCCGTTGGTCGGCACGGGATTCTGTGTCGACCATGCGAAGCGATCACATGTCACGAAGTGACCGCGCCGCGCGTAGCGGGCCCGTCCGGCAGGACATCTTCCTTCGTGATGATCTGGCGGATGATGGGGTTGAGGGTGGGTGCGGCGTCCGTGATGTGGATGGCGGCGGCCAGCATGGCGCGGCACTCGGCGAGGATGGCAGGGTCTTCGGACTCGGTGAAGATGGTGAGGATGGGCGAGTCGGCGGCGATGTGATCGCCGAGACGGACGTGCATCTCGATGCCCGCGTGAGCGCTGACGGGGTCGCCGGGATTGGCGCGGCCCGCGCCGAGACGCTGGATGGCCCAGCCGATCTGGCGGGTGTCCATGGAGGAGATAAAGCCGGTGCGGGGGGCGAGGAGTTCTTCGGAGACTTTGGGTTGGTGGAAGGCGGATGGGGTTTCGAAGACGGTGAGGTCGCCGCCCTGGAGGGCGACCATCTCGCACCAGGACTTGTAGGCTGCACCGCTGGCGAGGAGCTCGGCGGAAAGGGCTGCGCCTGCTTCGGGAGTGTCGGCTTTGCCGCCGAGGAAGATCATCCAGCCGCTAAGGATGTTCGAGAGCTCGATGAGATCGCGGCTGAGGGGGTGGGGGGTGTTCTTGAGGATGTCGATGCACTCCCAGACCTCGATCCAGTTGCCGGAGAAGCGGCCGAGGGGCTCGTCCATGGCGGTAAGGAGGGCGACGGTGCGGGTTCCGGCGAGCTCGCCGGTCTGGACCATGAGGCGGGCGAGATGCTCGGCTTCAGCGTAGGTGGCCATGAAGGCGCCGCTGCCGGTCTTGACGTCGAGGACGAGGCCGTTGAGCCCGGCGGCGAGCTTCTTGCTCATGATGCTGGGGCAGATGAGGTAAGGGGATTCGATGGTGCCGGTGTGGTCGCGGAGGGAGTAGAGGATGCGGTCGGCGGGGACGAGGGCGGGGGTCTGGCCGACGATGCTGGCGCCACACTTGGCGATGACGTCGCCGAACTCGGCGAGGGTGAGCTGGGTGCGGTAGCCGGGGATGGTTTCGAGCTTGTCTAAAGTTCCACCTGTATGACCCAACGACCTGCCACTGATCATCGGGACCTTGAGACCTGCGGCGGCGACGATGGGGGCGATGAGGAGGGAGGTCTTGTCGCCTACGCCGCCGGTGGAGTGCTTGTCGACACAGAAGCTGGCGAGTGGGGAGGAGTCGAACGTCTCGCCGGAGAAGCGCATGGCGGTTGTGAGGGCGGCCAGTTCCCTGCTGTCGAGGCCGCGGAGGAAGACGGCCATGAGGAAGGCGGCGATCTGAGCGTCGGTGGCGGTGCGATCGACGACGGCGCGGACGAAGCCCTGGATCTCTTCGTCGGTGAGAGGCTGGTTGTCACGCTTGTGGCGGACGACGTCGACTGCGTGGATGGCCATTCGTCTTTTTCTCCGGTGGGGCACCCCCACCCGTACATTTTGTGCAAAGTCTTCGAACAAAGGGAGTTAGCTTGGGACTTCGATCCAGGAATGGTTGCCTTCGATTGTTTGCTCTTACTTTTATTTTAGTCCTTTGAGAGGGTGGAAGTGGCACGGTGGATGTGGTTTGGATGGTGAGAGTTGCGGGGATTTGGGGGTTGACAGCTGAAAAGCGCCCTGCGCGGGCGGCGACCACTTCGTGGTGTGTATACCCGCTTCGCGTCGCTCCTCCCGTTGGTCGGCACGCTCTTCTGTTGCGACCAGCGGGAGCACCACGCGAAGCGATCACACACACCACGAAGTGGTCGCTGCCCGCGCAGGGCGCCCATCCGGCAGGACAGCTTTCTCGCGATTTAGACTTTGAGCATGAAGGATGCCACGAGGATTATCCGGTCGACTTTGTCGCCTGCGGTTGCAGGTGAGCCGATGCACCATGGGCCGGTGTTTGCCGCGCCGTTCCATACGCCCGGACCAATCGCCGATGCGCCGTATAGCTATGCGCGGTCGCATAATCCGACCTGGACGGCGCTCGAAGAGGCCATTGCGGGGATGGAGGGAGGCGGCGAATTTGCTGCGCGGGTGCTGGTGTTTGGGTCGGGAATGGCGGCGGTGGCGGCGGTGTTTGGCGCGTTGCTGGGGCCGGGGGATACGGTCGCGCTCGCGGCCAATGGGTACAACGTCGCGCGGGCGCTGCTGAAAGAGCACTTCGCGCCGCTGGGCGTGACGGTGAAGACCGTTGCGGCGGCGGAGATGGAAGCCGCGGCACACGCGGGGCTGTTTGTGGGGGCAAAGCTGGTGTGGATCGAGACGCCGAGTAATCCGACGATGGAGGTCTGCGACCTGCGGGTGGTGTGTGGGCTGGCGCATGCGGCGGGGGCTTTGGTGGCGGTCGATAATACGACGGCGACGGCGCTGGGACAGAGGCCGCTGGCGCTGGGGGCGGACCTTTCGGTGGCGTCGGACACGAAGATGATGACGGGGCACAGTGACTTGCTGATCGGGCATGTCGCGGTGCGGGATGGGGCTCTTGCTGGTGGCGGAGAGAAGACGCTGTATGAGTTGATTGCGACGTATCGGACGCGGACGGGGGCGGTGCTGGGGCCGATGGAGGCGTGGCTGGCGCTGCGATCGATTGCGACGCTGCCGCTTCGGGCGGAGCGGTCGTGTGCGAATGCGTTGGCGCTGGCGAGGTTTTTGAAGGAAAGGCCGGAGGTTCTGGCGGTGATGTATCCGGGGCTGGAGGGTGATCCGGGATATGCCGTGGCGGTGCGACAGATGACGTTGTTTGGGCCGGTGATGAGCTTTGTGCTGAAGGATAAAGACGCGGCTGAGGCGTTTCTGCGGCGGTCGAAGCTGGTGACGGCGGCGACGAGCTTCGGCGGGATCTCGACCACGGCGGAGCGGCGGGCGCGATGGGGCGGCGATGCGGTGCATGAGGGATTGATGCGGCTGTCGGCGGGCTGTGAGGCGATTGAGGATTTGATTGAGGACTGTGCGCAGGCGCTGGACGGGCTGGGCTGATGGCGGTGCGAGCGGTGAAGGTTGAACGGGAGCGGATCGCCTTGCGGTCGATGCCGGTTTGGGATGAGACCGAGGTGGGGGATGCGGCGTATCTGCTGGAGAGCCGGTTTGCGGAGGAGCGGCGGTTTGCGGATCTCGACTTTGCGGGGCGGCGGGTGGGGTCGATGTCGGGTGGACAGCTTTACTTCGATCGCGTGTCGTTTGCGGGGTGCGAGGCTGGGTCGGTGAAGTGGAACGATGTGCGGCTGGTGGGGTGCGATCTGTCGAATGCGCGGTTTCGCCACTTCGAGGCGACGCGGGTGGAGTTTGTCCGGTGCAAGATGGTGGGGATGAATGCGGTCGGGTGCCGGTGGCAGGATGTGCTGCTGGAGGAGTGCGATGCGAGCCTGATCCAGTTGAGCGATGGGCGGCTGGAGAGGCTGGAGGCACGCGGGACGCAGCTCCGGGAGGCGGCGATGAACTCGGTCACGCTGAAGGGTGTGCGGCTGTATGATGTGTCGCTGCGCGAGGTGGACTTTGCGGAGACGTCGTTGAACGGGGCCGACCTGCGGGGGTGTGAGCTGGAGGGGATTACGTTGAAGGTGGAGGATCTGCGGGGGGCGATTGTGAGTGCGCCGCAGGCGATGGAGCTGGCGCGATTTTTGGGGCTGGTGGTGCGGTAGTGGCGTGGATCAGGGATTAGGGATTAGAGATTAGAGAAAGCAAAAAGGAAAACCCCGTTGTCTTCGGGCCGCTTGTGGAGTGCGGCTCTCGGACAACGGGGTTTTGTTCTTCGTGCAGGTGGAGGGTTAGAAGCGCTTGTCGAGGCCGATGGAGATGGCCTTCAGGTGGCCTCCTGCCCAGCAGTGGGGATCGGAGGATTCGCCGCCGGTGGCGTCGCTGGCGTCGTGGCAGTCTGCGGTTACGCTGCGGCCTCCGCCACCGAGATCGAAGTGGCCATATTCGCCGTTGAAGGTCGAGGCCCAGGCGGCGTAGGCGGTGAGGCCTTCGCCGAGGCGGTGACGGTAGGCCATGGTGAACATGCTCGCGGAGTTATCCATGCCTCGCCCGCCGGTTGCGTCGCCGGGCTGGCCGAGGGGTGGGAGGGAGTT
>Ga0302314_10008453_pt1 | contig 18308 bp, 17 predicted proteins | sample III_Palsa_N2_3_FD_200533 | JGI IMG/M metagenome (GOLD analysis project Ga0302314, IMG submission 200533) | Peat permafrost microbial communities from Stordalen Mire near Abisko, Sweden - III_Palsa_N2_3 | ecosystem: Environmental > Terrestrial > Soil > Palsa > Peat permafrost | place: Sweden...
GACGCCGGTTCGCCCCGCCACCGTGCCGTTCGCCACCTCGCCGATCTCGCCCAGCACGTGGTCGAAGGTCACTGCGCCGGCGTCGATCGCCCGCTTCAACTCGCCGGCCTCAAGCCGCGCGGACTCGCGGAAGTCTGTGAAGAAGCGCGACCGGACCGCAGTGGCAGTATCGATCTCGGCCGAGGCGACGCGGCTCGCGCCAACGACGTTGAGGTGGGCGCCCGGCGCGATCCAGTCGCCGCGCAGGATCGGATCGGGCGAGGCGGTCACGGTGCAGATCAGGTCGGCGCCGTGCACCGCCTCCATGGCGCTGTCGACAGGCTTGATCGCCAGTCTATGCCGACCGCCTGCTTCTTTCGCAAAATCAGTGGCGTGCGTCGCGTTCCTCGACCAGACCCGCACGCGTCTTATCGTCCGCACCGCCAGCATCGCTTCGAGGTGACTGCGCGCCTGTTCGCCCGAGCCGAGGATCGCCAGGTCGCCGGCGTCCTCGCGGGCCAGGAGCTGGGTCGCCAGGCCGCTGACCGCCGCGGTGCGGATGGCGGTGAGTTCGGCGGCGTCGAGCAAGGCGACAGGGCGTCCGTGCTCGGGCTCGAACAGCAGCACCAGGCCGAGGTGGGACGACAGGCCGGCGGCGTGGTTGCCGGGAAACAGGCTCAGCAGTTTGACGCCGAAGCAGTCCGGTTCCGCCAGGTGGCCCGGCATCACGCCCAGCATGCCGTTGCCGACCGGCGTCACCGTGCGCGGCGGGATGGTGGCGCGGCCCTCGGACACGGCGATCATGGTCGTGCGCATCAGCTCGATGCACGCGGTCATCGGCAGCAGGGCTTTGATTTCAGCCCCGCGCAGAATGCGCAATTTCACGTTCGGCCTCGCGCCCATTTCCAGACGAAGTAACCGAGGGTGAGCAGGCAAAGCCAGGGAATGCCGACGATCCAGGAGACATTCCAGTCCGGATCGAGCCCCATCGTCACCAGCAGGGCCGCCAGCAGCGCCAGCCCGGCGATCTGCAGGGCAGGGAAGAGTGGCATCCGCACCTTCAGTTCGCTGGCCGCATGCACGCGCCGGAACCGGAAGTGGCTGACGAAGATCAGCGCCCAGACGATGATCGCGCCGAATAGGGCGACGCCTTGCAGGTAGGCGTAGGCGCGCGGCGTGAACTTCGCCAACAGGGTCGCGGCCAGCACACACACGCCGGAGAACACCACCGCGATCACCGGCGCGCCCGCCTTGCTGAGCTGGCCCAGGACCTTCGGCGCGTACTCGCCGCGCGACAGCGAGAACAGCATCCGCGAGCAGAGGTAGACGTTGGTGTTCATGCCCGAGAGCGCGGCGCTGACGATGACGAAGTTCATGATCCCGGCCGCCGCTGGCACCCCGGTCAGCGCCAGCACCTTCACGAACGGGCTCTCGGTGACCGCGACGCTGCCGGCGAGCTGGGTCCAGGGAAAGATCGCCGCGATCACGCCCAGCGCCAGCACGTAGAACAGGAACAGGCGCGCGGCCATGCTGCGCAGGGCGGCGGGGATGGTCTTCTCCGGATTGGGCGACTCGCCGGAGGTGACCGCCACCACCTCGACGCCCACGAACGAGAGCAGGCCCAGGATCACCCCCATCCAGACCCCGTGCAGGCCGTGCGGCATGAACCCGCCGGGCAGCTGGTAGAGGTTGCCCAGGCCGGTCGGCTTCGAGCCCAGTCCCAGGACGTGCGCCAGGCCCAGCACCACGAAGAGGACGATGGCGCTGACCTTGATCACCGCCAGCCAGTATTCGACCCGGCCGAAATGGTTCACCGCTTGGGCGTTGACGGTCACCACGATCGCCGCGAACCCCAGCGACCACAGCCAGACCGGGGCCTCGGGGAACCAGTAGGTCATGTAGATGCCGGCCGCGACCGCCTCGAACCCGGTCGCGATCACCTGGGCGAACCAGTAGGTGTAGCGGATCACGAAGCCGGCCCACGGGTTCAGGTACAGCTCGGCGTAGGTCCCGAACGAGCCGGCGGTGGGGTGGACCACGGCCATTTCCGAGAGGCTGAACACCATCGCCACGGCGATGAAGCCGGCGATCGCATAGCTCAGCAGCACCGCCGGTCCGGCGTAGCCCAGCGCGATGCCGCTGGAGAGGAACAGGCTGGCGCCGATCGCCCCGCCCAGGCTGATCATCACCGTCTGCCCCTGCGTCAACCGGCGGTGCAGCCCGGCTTCGCGCTCGGTGATGGATGCGTCCGACACTCTGCCTCCGGAAGCCCGGTCTTCACGCCGGGCCGGTGTCGGTCTACGTCGAGGTAGACTGAATGGCGAAGCTCGAATGCGCGAGGGGTCGATCGGCGGCCTGTTGCTGATTTCGAGAGCGGAGGGCGGGATCCATGAAGCAGATCGCGATGTTGATGGCGGCCGGCGCGTTGGCGGTGGCATTGCCGGCGACCGCGGCGACCACCGTGCTGCATATTGATTCGCATCTGTCCAAGGCGGCCAAGGCTTGGCTGGACGGCGGCAAGGCGGTGACCGCGCCCAGCGCAACCGGCATCGTCGTCCCAGTCACGGCAGGGACACACGTGCTGAAGGTCACCACCGCTACCGGCGTCACCTACCAGACCACGCTCACCCTCAAGCCCACGACGCTGATGCAGTGGAAGGGCAGGGGCTATTGGTGCGTGAACCTGCTGGAGACGTCGCTGGAGATCTATTCCAAGGACGAGTGCGAGGAGGACGTGACCGACGGGGGGTGACGCCGACGTCAGTCTCCGCGCGCCAGCTCCGCCTTCGCCGTCTCGAACACCGCCTCGAACATCGCCGGCGTCAGCCGCCCCGTGTTCGTGTTGAGGCGAGAGCAATGGTAGCTGTTGATCAGGCTGTAGCCGGCCGCTTCGCAGCGTCCGCCGTGGCCGCTGACGCCGGCGGAGGCTTTCAGGCCGAGCGCGCGGAGCACGTTGCGGCGGGCCACGTCGCCCAAGGTCACGATCACCTTCAGGCGGGGCAGGGCGGCGATGCGGGCGGCGAGGAATGGGCGGCAGGCGGTTTCTTCCGCCGTCTCGGGCTTGTTGCCGGGCGGGGCGCAGCGGACCGCGTTGGTGATCATGCAGTCGGTCAGGGTCAGGCCGTCGTCGGGCCGGGCTTCGTAGCGGCCGGTGGCGAAACCCAGCTTGATCAGGGTCTGGTAGAGCAGCACGCCGGCGAAATCGCCGGTGAACGGGCGTCCCGTGCGATTGGCGCCGGTGCGGCCGGGGGCGAGGCCGACGACCAGCAGACGCGCGTTCGGGTCGCCAAACGAGGGCGCAGGGCCGTTCCACCAGTCGGGATGGGCGGCGCGGTTCTCGTCGCGGTAGCGGACCAGGCGCGGGCAGATCGGGCAGTCGCGCGGCGGCTCGGGGCTCACCGCCAACTCAGACTTCGGCATCGACCTCTTGGTCGCCGCGCGCGGCCCGGGCCGAGGCCTTGGCTTCCTGGATCACCCGCGGCAGGCGGGCTGGGCGGCCGATGATGTCGGCGAGGTCGTTCAGGTCGATGAACACGTCGGCCTGGCGGCGCAGATCGTCCGACGCCATCGGCGGCTGCGACTTGACGGTGGAGACCACGGTGACCCGCACCCCCTTGCGCTGCATCGCCTCGACCAACCGGCGGAAATCGCCATCGCCGGAGAACAGCACCACGTGGTCGACGCGGTCGGCGATCTCCATCATGTCGACCGCCAGATCAACGTCCATGTCGCCGCGCCAGCGCTTGCGGCCCTGGGCGTCGACGTATTCGCGCGCGGTCTTGGTCACCAGGGTGAAGCCGTTGTAGTCGAGCCAGTCGACCAGCGGGCGGATCGGCGAATAGTCCTGCTCTTCGACCAGCGCGGTGTAGTAGTAGGCGCGCATGAGGACGCCGCGGTTACGGAACTCCTCGAGCAGCCGCTTGTAATCGATGTCGAAGCCCAGCCCCTTGGCGGAGGAGTAGAGGTTGGCGCCGTCGATAAAGAGCGCCAGACGCTCGGTGGGATAGAAGGTCATCGGTGGCTACCGTTCCGGAAAATCGCTGTGCCGCCCTGGACGAGGCGATTATCCTCGCACTGGGCGGTAATTTGACTGGGGACTATCCCAGCGTCGAAGCGCTTTTGGAAGCGGCCCTTTCAGGTTTTCTGTGGGCAGGACTGACCGTGGCGCGGCGATCAGGCTGGTGGCGCTCGGCCGCATGGCCCGATCCGAGTGCGCCCGCCTATCTCAACGGTGTCGCGATTGTCGAAACGAAGCTTTCGCCGCGCGCGCTGCTGGCGCAACTTCTTGCCCTTGAGGCGACGTTCGGCCGCAGCCGCGCCGAACCCAACGCGCCGCGCACGCTGGACCTCGATCTGATCGCCTACGGACGAGCGGCGATCAACGAAGCTGGATTGGTCGTGCCGCATCCCAGGGCGCACGAGCGCCTGTTCGTGATGGGACCGCTGGCGGAAATCGCGCCCGACTGGCGCCACCCCGTGCTGGGACAGACCGCGACGGAGCTGGCGGCATCGGCGGCGGTTGGGCGGGACGCGCGGCCCATCCGCGCCTGAGACCTCAGTCAGCCGTGAGCGATCCAGCGTTCCATGTGCAGCATCAGGCTGAACCACTCCTGCCGGAACCAGGCGAACGTCGTCCGGTGTTCCGCTGTGAGCCGGTCGATCTCGACAAGCCGGCGTTTCAACAGGGCGTCCTGCCGCGCGAGGAAGTCGAGTTCTCCGGCCGCGACCACCTTCTCGGCGTCTTCGCCGTGGTCGAGGGCCGCCCGCGCGTCATGCTGGGCGTCGTGCGTGCGGGCGAGGGTGAGAACGACGTCGTGACGGATGTCGGCAAGCGCCATCGGCTGGCCTCCTGTGGTTGCGCGATCCTGCGCCCAATTAGTCGGATCGTCACATCACGGATGGTTTCCCGCGCGGCCGAGCTCAGAAAAACGGGCCCCAAGGTAGTCGGGCGCCTGCGGTGCGGACATAGACGTCGATGCTCTCGCGCCAGGCGCCCAGGAGGATGCTCCAGACGCTCGCCGGCCGGCAGCCCCACGGACTCGCAACCGTTGGCGGCGCACGCCAGCCGATCGGCGCCGACAGGTCGCTCAATGATTTCACGATCGCCCCCAAGTCTGTCACGGGGCACGAAAACTATGCAGAATTTGGCGCGGCCGGCAGTCTTGAACTTAAGTATGTTCGGCGCATCTTAGTGGCGTGGAACCGCCAACGACGCCACCGCTGATCGACGCCCAAGGGAAGCTCGTCGGACCTCCGCACGCGAGCGTGCCGCGTGTTCCGGCTCAAGCGATGCAGATCACCTTCGTTGCCGAAGACTTCGACGCTCCAGATCCCGCGATCCAGGCACAGTTCGAGGGCGACGACTGACCCGACACTGAGGTCAAGGCCCGCGTCTCTCTTGCGAGGCGCCACGGGCCGTGACTCCATCGGTATTTCAGCCCCGCGTATCGATCATCGTGTACTCGCGCTGCAGCGGGCCGGTGTAGAGCTGGCGCGGGCGGCCGATCTTGCGGCGCGGGTCCTCGAACATTTCCTTCCACTGGCTGATCCAGCCGACCGTGCGCGCGAGCGAGAACAGCACCGTGAACATGGTGGTCGGGAAGCCCATCGCCTTCAGGGTTATGCCCGAATAGAAGTCGATGTTCGGATAGAGCTTCCGATCGATAAAGTAGGGATCGTTGAGCGCGATCTTTTCGAGTTCCATCGCCACCTTCAGCAACGGATCATCACTGTCGCCGATCTCGGCCAGCACTTCGTGGCAGGTCTCCTGCATCACCTTGGCGCGCGGGTCGAAGTTCTTGTAGACCCGGTGGCCGAAGCCCATCAGCCGGTATTTGCGGTCCTTCACGCCCTGGACGTATTCGGGGATGCGGTCGACGGTGCCGATTTCCTGCAGCATCATCAGCGCTTCTTCGTTTGCCCCGCCGTGGCTGGGCCCCCAGAGACAGGCGATGCCGGCGGCGATGCAGGCGAACGGGTTGGCGCCGGACGAGCCGGCCAGGCGCACGGTCGAGGTCGAGGCGTTCTGCTCGTGGTCGGCGTGGAGGATGAAGATCCGGTCCATGGCGCGGGTCAGCACCGGGTTCGGCTTCCAGTCTTCCGCCGGCACCGAGAAGGCCATGCGCAGGAAGTTCTCGGCGTAGGAGCAATCGTTGCGCGGCGTCACGAACGGCTGGCCAACCGAATATTTGAACGCCCGCGCGGCGATGGTCGGCATCTTGGCGATCAGCCGGTGGGCCGAGATCTCGCGCTGCTTCGGATCATCGACGTTGATGCTGTCGTGATAGAAGGCCGAGAGCGCGCCGACCGCGCCGGTCATGATCGCCATCGGGTGCGCGTCGGAGCGGAAGCCGGTGAAGAACCGGTCGAACTGCGCGTGGATCATGCTGTGGTAGGTGATGGTGTGCTCGAAGTCGGCGAACTCCGTCGCCGTCGGCAGTTCGCCGTTCAGCAGCAGGTAGCAGACCTCCAGGAAGCTGGAGTTCTTGGCCAGCTGCTCGATCGGGTAACCGCGGTGCAACAAAATGCCCGCGTCGCCATCGATGTAGGTGATCTTGCTTTCGCAGGACGCGGTGGAGGTGAACCCCGGGTCGAAGGTGAAAACTCCGGAGTCATCGTAGAGCTTTCGCACATCGACCACGTCCGGGCCGGTGGTGCCCTGGATAACCTGCAGATCGTAGCTCTTGTTGCCGACGGTCAGCGTGGCGTTTTCAACCATGCGCGTCACCTTCTCCCGATATTAAACGCCGCCCAGGCGGCCACGGCCCGACGCCTTATAGCGGCTTACTGCACTTGCGAAAGAGCATCCTCGATGCGTCCCAAACTCTCTTCCTTGCCGAGCGCCGCCAGGGCGCTTGCGAGGTCGGGCGCCACCGCGCCGGCGGCGAGAATGGCGCGCAGGCCCGGCCCGAATTTGCCCATGCCGACGCCTTCGTTCTCGGCGAACGCTTTCAGGGTTTCGGCGAGTTGGGCGGGCTTCCAGATTTGGGCCTGATCCAAGGCGGCTCCAAGCCGGACGATACGCCCCCGGACTTCCTCGGTGAACAGCGACACGGCCTTCTGATCGAGTTCGATCGGCCGCGGCTTGAGGGCGAACAGAACCAGGTCCGCCAGCTCCAGGATGGTCTTGGCGCCTTCCTTCACGAGCGGAATGGTGCGGGCGAGGCGCTGGGCGAAGTCGTGCGGCAGGTGGATATCGCGGCTGCGCAGCACCTCGAACACCAGAGCGGCGAGACGGCCGTCGTCCGCCATGCGGATGTAGTGCTGGTTGATGTGGTTCAGCTTCGGCCAGTCGAGCCTGGCCGGCGCCGCCACCACGTCGGCGATGTCGAACCAGGCGATCGCCTGGGCGTCGCTGAAGATCTCGTCGTCGCCGTGGCCCCAGCCCAGCCGGGTCAAATAGTTGCGCATCGCCTCGGGCAGATAGCCCATGTCGGCGAACTCGCTGACCGCCTGCGCTCCGTGACGTTTCGAGAGTTTGGCGCCGTCCGGGCCGTGGATCAGCGGCAGGTGGGCGAATCGCGGCAGGGCCCAGCCCATGCCCTGGTAGATCAGGGTCTGGCGGGCGGCGTTGTTCAGGTGGTCGTCGCCGCGGATGACGTGGGTGACGCCCATGTCGTGGTCGTCGGCGACGACAGCCAGGTTGTAGGTGGGCGAGCCGTCGGCGCGCAGCAGGATCAGGTCGTCCAGCTCGCGATTGCGAAACACGATCCGGCCCTTGACCATGTCGTCGACCACCGTCTCGCCGTCGAGCGGCGCGCGCAGTCGGATCACGAACGGCTGGTTGGCCCCGGCTGGCGCTGACTGATCGCGCCAGGGCGAGCGGATCGGACGCCCTTCAGCGCGCGCCGTCTCGCGCTCCACGGCCAGCTCCTCGACCGTCATGTAGCAGCGATAAGCCGAGCCGCGCGCCAGCATCTCCAGCGCCACTTCGCGGTGCCGGTCCGCGCCTTGGGCCTGGAACACCGGCGGCGCGTCGGACTCAAGCCCGAGCCAGCGCATTCCCTCGAAGATCGCCTCCACCGCCTCGGGCGTCGAGCGGTCGCGGTCGGTGTCTTCGACGCGCAGCAGGAACGTGCCGCCCGTGTGGCGTGCATACAGCCAGTTGAAAAGCGCCGTGCGGGCTGTGCCTATGTGCATCATCCCGGTGGGCGAGGGGGCGATACGGGTGACGACAGGGGCTCTGGGGGAGGCGGCGGGGTCTGGCATCGCTTTACCGGGTGAAAGGGCGCGGGCTCTTAGCACGCGCCTCCGCCGGCTTCCTAGCGCCGGTGCGCTAGCCCGCGGCGCCGGCTCCGAAGTGGTCGCCCAGCTCGACCGCGTGTTCCTCTGGGTCCCGGTCGCGTTTGGGCTTGGCGCAGCGATCTATCTGGGCCTGAAGAGCGAGCCGGCGCTGTGGCCGGCGGCCTGCGCGGCGACGGCGCTTGGACTGGGCGCAGCCGTCAATGCCTGGCGCGGCGGCGGGCGGGCGTTGACGGCGGCGTTGCTGCTGGCGGCGATGGTTGCGGCGGGATTCTCGGTCGCCAAGCTGCGGAGCGACCATGTCGCCGCGCCGATTATGCCCAACGGTCTCGGCGTCGCGGCGGTGGAGGGCTACGTGGTCGACGTCGATACGCCGAGCGCCAGCGGTCCGCGGCTGCTGATCGCGCCGACCTACGTGAGCGGCCTGACGAGCGCCCGGCTGCCGCTGCGCTTGCGGATCGTGATGCCGGCCGGCGGCTTTGCGGCGCCGGGGCAGGCGATCCGGGTCAAGGCGCTGCTTGACCCACCGCCGGCGCCCGCCGCGCCGGGCGCCTACGACTTCGCCCGCGACGCCTGGTTCGAGGGGGAGGGCGGCGTCGGCCTCGCGCGCGGCCCGCCGGAGGCGATCTCGCTCGCGCCGGCGACTTGGCGGCTGCGGCTGACCATGGCCGTCAACGCCTTCCGCTGGGCGACGGCGCAGCGCCTCGCCGCCGACATGAACCAGGTGATGGGCGGCCATGCCGGCGATGCCGCCGGTCTCGCCGTCGCGGTCACCACCAGCCATCAGGACTGGCTGAGCGCCGAGGTGCGCAACGATCTGCGCGGCGCGGGTCTCGCCCACATGCTGGCGATCGCGGGGCTGCACACTGCGGCGCTGAGCGGCTTCGTATTCTTCTCGCTGCGGTTCCTGATCGCGGCGTGGCCCTGGCTGGCGCTGCGGATCAACGGCAAGAAGGTGGCGGCGGTCGGCGGCCTGATCGCGGTCAGCGCCTACCTGGTGCTTTCGGGCGCCCATGCGCCAGCGCGGCGGGCCGCGATTACGGCGTCGGTGGCCTTCTCCGCGATCCTGCTGGACCGACAGGCGATCAGCCTGAGATCGCTGGCGCTGGCGGCGATGATCATCCTGCTGGCGGACCCCGAGGTGGTGATCCAGCCCGGCTTCGAGATGTCGTTCTGCGCCACCGCATCATTGGTGGCGTTGGCGGAAATCTGGCCCAGGCCGACGCGCCCGGTCGGCCTGCCGTGGCCGCTCGCCTTCATCCAGGGCGCGCGAGACTGGGTGGTGGGCCTGTTCATGGTCAGCCTGGTGGCCGGCGCCGCGACCGGGCCGTTCGCGATCCAGCACTTCAACCGCGTCGCCAACTTCGGCGTCTTCGCGAACCTTACGGCGGATTTCATCGCCAGCGTGGTGATGATGCCAGCGCTGGCGGTGGCGCTGCTGCTGGAGTTGATCGGCCATGGACTGGCCGCGCCGGCGCTGTTCGTGGCCGGCTGGGCGGCGAAGTCGGTGATTGCACTCGGTCATCTGTTCGCGACCGCGCCGGGCGCCGGCGCGACGGCGACCGCGGCGCCGGAGATCGCGCTGGCGGTGTCCTACCTCGGCATCCTATTCATCTGCCTCTGGCGCGGATACCTGCGCTGGATCGGGCTGCCGCTGGCGGCCGCGGTGGCGTTCTGGCCCAGGCCGCCAGCGCCGGCGATCTGGGTGGCGTCGGACGGCGCGGACGCGGCCTTGGCCTACCACGGCCGGGAAGTCGCGTTGAGACCCGGCGTACGCGCCTACGCCACCGAGCTTTGGGCGCAGCGGCGCGGGCTCGCAATCCCAGCCGACATGACCGTGGCCAGGGGTGCGATGTTCGACTGCGACTACTGGTCCTGCGCCGCGCGGCCGGGAATCAAGCCGGCGCTCGGCATCTGGTGGACCCGGCGCAAACCCAAGCCGGAGCGGCTGGCCGAGCTATGCGCCGCCTCCGAGATCCTGGTGCTGCGCGCGGATGTAGAACTGCCGGGCGCGTGTCGCCAGGCGATCGTGCTGCGGCCGGGCGACTTCGCGGTAGGCGGGGCGGCGGAGATGTTCGCGACCGGGAGGGGCTGGCGGCTGGTGTGGTCGCAGCCGATCCGAGGCGCGAGGCCCTGGACAGGGTCCGGCTCTGATTCGAACACCACCCGGCCATGACCTTCACACCGGTCGACGCCGCGATGCTTTTTGTGTTTGCGTTTATCTTCGTCGGGGCCGGCGCGTACGCCGGCATGCGGTTAAGATTCGACTTGGTGAGTTGGGCCATCCTAGCAGGTGGCAGCCTTCCGCCGGTCGTCTATTTCACAGTGCGGGTGGACAACAGTCTTCGGGCGATTGTCTTGGCTGTCTTCGCGGTCGTGGCTGGTTGGGCGTTGCTGATGGCCGTCATCCGCGTCCAATCCGAACTGGATGACTTAGTGGATTCGGTGCGGCCCCCGCGATGGCCCGCGCAGCCGTTCGGGGCTTCGAAGCGACCTCAACGATGGCTCGCGCAGCCGATCGCTGCGGCGCGTCTACCTGAAGGCGGCCGAATACCGACTGGCGCGCGTCATCCGATAGCCTCTCCCGCGGCTCACTTCTTGTTGGTTTTCGGCGGCGCTATACTCACCACCGCCGCGTTCGCCCTGATCATGCTCTTCACACCCGGACGTCATGGACCTGCGTTCATCGCGTTTCGGCCTGATAACCCAGTCTTCGAGCTATGCGGTGCGGGAGGGCTCGTCGGTCTCGCGCTCCTCGCCGCCAGTCGATGGTATTCCCGACGAGCCAAACGCCGGTCTTCGCCATACTGATAGACCAGCCCGATCCGTTGCGGTCAGTGATACCGCCGGATCAGCCCCACCAGCTTGCCCTGCACCTGCACCTGGTCGGGGCCGAAGATGCGGGTTTCGTAGGCGGGGTTGGCGGCTTCGAGGGCGATCGAGGCGCCCTTCCGGCGCAGGCGCTTAAGCGTCGCTTCCTCGCCCATCACCAGCGCCACCACGATCTCGCCCGAATTGGCGGTCGAGCCTTTGCGGATCACCACGAAGTCGCCGTCGAGGATGCCGGCGTGGATCATCGAGTCGCCCTGGACCTCGAGGATGTAGTGCTCGCCGGCGCCGAGGATGCTCTCGGGCACCTGCATGCGGTCGCGCTCGTGCTGGATCGCCTCGATCGGCGTGCCGGCGGCGATCTTGCCAAGCACGGGCAACTCGCGCACGTCGTTGGCCACGGCGCCGGACGATGACGATCCAGCCGCCGTCTCGACCAGCGTCGGCCTGAACGCGCCTCGTCCCTTCGGCGGCGCAGCGGCCGTCGCTTGCTCGGGCATCTTGACTACTTCCAGCGCCCGCGCACGGTGAGCGAGGCGGCGCAGGAACCCGCGTTCTTCCAGCGCGGTGATCAGCCGGTGGATGCCGGACTTCGACGCCAGGTTCAGAGCCTCCTTCATCTCATCGAACGAAGGCGAGACGCCGGTTTCCTTGATCCGCTCATGGATGAACATGAGCAATTCGTGCTGTTTGCGGGTAAGCATGCCTGCAGCCTCAAGAACGTCGCCCGGCGACCGCCGGAACAAACCAAAAACGTTCATCGATGTTCTCTAGGTGTTCACGGTTAAAGTCAAGTGAACGAAAACCCGAAGCTTTTCATAAGGCTGGCCAAGCTTGCCGCGGGCCCTGAGTCTCGAATCAGGGGCGTCGACGTTACGCGAAGACGACGATCAGCCGCCGCGACGAAGCCGCGACGGCCGACAAGTCTCTGTAACGCGGATGGATGTCAGTGGCGGGAAGGCACGCACACCGCGGCGTGATGCACCCGATGATGCACGACCATGCGATGGACGTTCGAGGCGATCGCCGTCGGCCGGCCGTACACCACCCGGTATTCGTGGACCGGCTGCTGGTAGGAGGCCTGGTGGTAGTTCATCGGCGCGGGCGCCGGCGGAGGCGGCCCCGGATCGTCGGGGGCGCCGTACCCATACCCGTAAGGCTCGCCGCCGTAGTAGGCGCCACCCCAGTAACCCAAGCCGATCAGGGGATAGCCGTAGCCGCGCCAGCCCCATCCGCCGCCGCGCCATCCACCGCCGCGCCAGCCGCCGCCCCAGCCAGCGCCACCACGAAAGCCGCCGCCCCGGAAACCACCACCGAATCCGCCGCCGCGAAACCCGCCGCCGCCCCGGAATCCGCCGCCACCGTGGAAACCGCCGCCACCGCCGCCGCCGGGGTGGGCCGAGGCAGCGAGGGGCGTCGCCAGCGCCGCGGCGGCGCCGGCCACGGCGATGATTTTGGTCAGGTTGTTCATGACAGGCTCTTCGTGCTGCGGCCGGGCTTCGTCACCGACGTTCGGACAATGGGCCGCGGGCTTTGAACGACCACTGAGGCCGGCATTCATAATGCGTTCAGCATACCGTCCGTTTCAGGCGAGTAGCGCGCGCGTCGCACTTTCAACGTCCGACTGCCGCATCAGGCTTTCGCCAACAAGCATGGCGCGAGCGCCGGCGGCGGCGAGGCGAGCGATGTCCGCCGGCGCGGCGATGCCGCTCTCGGTCACGAGCAGACGATCGTTTGGAATGCGCGCCGCCAGCCGTTCGGTCACCGCGAGGTCGGTGACGAAGGTGCGCAGGTCGCGGTTGTTCACCCCGATCAGCGTCGCGCCCAGGGCTATGGCGCGGTCGACCTCGGCCTCGTCGTGCGCCTCGACCAGGGCGTCCATGCCGAAGCGGGCCGCCTCGGCGAGCAGTTCGCCGGCAAGGGCGTCGTCGCTGATCGCCAGGATCACCAGGATCGCATCGGCGCCCAGCGCCCGCGACTGCGCCACCTGCCAGGGATCGACCAGAAACTCCTTGCGCAGGGCGGGGAGGGCGGTCGCTTCGCGCGCCGCGACCAGGTACGCGTCGGCGCCTTGGAAGCTCGGTGCGTCGGTCAGGACCGAGAGGCAGGCGGCGCCGCCCGCCTCGTACGCCCTGGCCAGCGCTGGCGGATCGAAGTCGGCGCGGATCAATCCCTTCGACGGCGAGGCCTTCTTCACTTCCGCGATCAGGGCGAGCTTGCCGGGCGCGGCGGCGCGTTCGAGCGCGGTGCGGAAGCCGCGGGGCGGCGAGGCGGCCTTGGCGCGTGCTTCGACCGTGTCCTGACTATCGGCGCGGCGCGCCTCGGTGACTTCATCGCGCTTGTAGGCGGCGATGCGTTCGAGGATGTCGCTCACAGCCGGGTGGTCGCTTCGACCAGGCGGGCGAGGGCCCTGGCGGCGTGGCCCTCGTCGATCGAGACCGCGGCCGCCGCGATCCCTTCCTCCAGCGTCTCGACCTTGTCGGCGACCAGCAGCGCGGCGGCGGTATTGAGCAGCACGATGTCGCGGTAGGCGCCGGTCTTGCCCGCCAGCAGATCGCGGATCGACTCGGCGTTGGCGAGCGGATCGCCCCCGGCGAGGTCTGACAGGGCCGCGCGCGGCAGGCCGACGGCTTCCGGCGTGACGTTGAACAGGCGCACGCCGCCATCGCGCCACTCGGCCACCTGGGTGACCCCGGTCGTGGTCATCTCGTCCAGGCCTTCGCCGTGCACAACCCAGGCCTTCTCGACGCCCAGCGCGCCCAGCACGCGCGCCAGGGGCTCGACCCAGCGCTCGCCGAACACCCCCAGCACCTGGCGCTGCGCGGCGGCCGGATTGGAGAGCGGGCCCAAGAGGTTGAACACCGTGCGGAAGCCGAGCTCCTGGCGGATCGGCAGCACGTGGCGCATGGCGCCGTGGTGGGCCGGGGCGAACATGAAGCAGAGCCCGGCCTCGTCCAGCGCGCGGCGCTGCTGCTCGAGGTTGGCCTGGATGTTGACCCCCAGCGCCGTCAGCACGTCGGCGCTGCCGGAGCGGCGGGTCATGGTGCGGTTGCCGTGCTTCGCCACCTTCAGCCCCGCGCCGGCGGCGACCATCGCCACCGCGGTCGAGACGTTGAAGGTGGAGACGCCGGTGCCGCCGGTGCCGCAGACGTCAATCACCTGGTGCGGATGCTTCAGCGTCAGCGCCGCGCGGCGCATCACCCTGGCGCAGGCGGTGATCTCGCCGACGGTCTCGCCGCGCAGTCGCATGGCGGTGACCGCGGCGGCCACCTGGGCCGGCGTCGGCTCGCCGCGCAGGGCGGCGCCGAAGAAGGCCTCGGCGTCCTCCTCGTTCAGGGTGGCGCCGTCGGCGAGACGCGCGAGCAGGGGCTTGAAAGCGTCTGACATGGCTGGCGGGCGTCAGGCGTCTTCGAGGCGCTTCACGCCGGCCAGTTCGAGGAAGTTCGCCAGCAGCTGGTGGCCGCCTTCGGTGGCGATGCTTTCCGGATGGAACTGCACCCCGTGCAGTGGCCGGGTGCGGTGCGAGAAACCCATGATCTCGCCGTCATCGGTCCAGGCGGTGATCTCCAGTTCGGCCGGCAGGGTTTCGCGCCTCACCGCCAGGCTGTGGTAGCGCGTGGCGGTGAAGGGGTTGGGCATGTTGGCGAACACGCCCTTGCCGGTGTGATGGATCGGGCTGGTCTTGCCGTGCATCAGGCTCTGGGCGCGGATCACCTCGCCGCCCATGGCCTGGCCGATCGACTGGTGGCCGAGGCAGACGCCGAGGATCGGCAGATCCGCCGGCGCGCCGCCGATCAGCGCCAGGCAGATGCCGGCCTCGTTGGGCGTGCAGGGGCCGGGTGACAGCACGATCGCTTCAGGCCGCATCGCCAGCGCTTCCTGAGCGGTCAGGGCGTCGTTGCGATAGACCAGCGTCTCGGCGCCCAGCTCGTTCAGATAGTGGACGAGGTTGTAGGTGAAGCTGTCGTAGTTATCGATGACCAGGATCATGGGCGCGGGACCTCTTGCGGAGCGCGTTCTAGGCTGGGGCGGCGGTAAGGCCAAGCGCGACGGGGGCCAAGCGCGACGACGTGACGGGGTCCAAGGGGTTGCGGCTGATGGGCGAGCGCCCACACTGGCCAGATGGCCGCTTCCGATTCCCAGATCAGCACCGCTCGCCTTCGTGAAGCGCGCGCCTTGCTGGCGCCGCCCGCCCCGCGCACCGAAAGTCTGGCCGCCGTCACCGCGGCTGCGGCGTTCTTCGCAATTACCGCCCTGACGCTGGCGGTGGCCGTGGTGATGATGCCGACGCCCTGGCCGACATAGATCGCGCGGCTCCAACTTCGACAAAAACCGCCGTCGCGATACCACATCTCGCGAGTATGATTTAGATCGCCGATCTAAGCCGGCGAAGCGGTGAGGGCGTGGCAGACAACAGTACAGACGATCGCAGCCGCGGAACCCCCCGCAAACTGGGACGGCGCGAACTGTTGACAGCGGGGGCCGCCGCGGTGGGCGCCGCGTCGATCAAGCCGTCCGAGGCGCAAGCCGACGTCGCCGACAACCTGCCGCCGAATGTGCCCGAATGGATGAAGGCGCAGGGCGCGCCCGTGCTGCATCCGGCCTATGGGGTACCGTCGCCGTTCGAGGCGGACGTCGTACGCCGGGCCCGGTCCCGAGCGCGGATGTCGACGGCGGCTTCGAGCACCACGCCGCTGCAGGATCTGCACGGGATCGTCACGCCGAACGGCCTGCACTTCGAGCGGCACCATGCCGGGGTTCCGACGATCGATCCGGAGCAGCATCGGCTGATGGTGCATGGGATGGTCGATCGGCCGCTGATCTTCACCATGGCCGAGATCATGCGGTTCCCGTCGCAATCGCACCTGTATTTTCTGGAGTGCTCGGGCAACGGCTCGTTCGCCGGGCTGCCGTCGACGGCGACGGCGCAGGACACCCACGGCCTGATCAGCTGCTGTGAATGGACCGGCGTGCCGCTCGCCACGGTGCTGGCGGAGGCCGGGGTGCAGCCGCATGCGGCCTGGGTGCTGGCGGAGGGCGCCGACGGGGCCGGCATGACCCGCAGCATTCCGATCGCCAAGGCGATGGACGACGCCTTGCTGGCCTATGCCCAGAACGGCGAGCGGCTGAGGCCGGAGCAGGGCTATCCGCTGCGGCTGTTCCTGCCCGGCTACGAGGGCAACATGAGCGTGAAGTGGCTGCGCCGGCTCAAGATCGGCGACCAGCCGTTCGAGACCCGCGAGGAGACTTCGAAGTACACCGACCTGATGCCCGACGGGACCGCGCGCCAGTTCACCTTCGTGATGGAGGCGAGGTCGGTCATCACGCATCCGTCGGGCGGCCAGACGCTGGACGGCCACGGCTTCCACGAGATCGCCGGGCTGGCCTGGTCCGGCCACGGCAAGATCACGCGGGTCGAAGTGTCGGTCGATGGCGGCGCGCATTGGCGCGACGCCAAGCTGCAGACGCCGGTGCTGCCCAAGTGCCTGACCCGGTTCCGCGCAGCTTGGACCTGGGACGGCGCGCCGGCGCGCCTGCAAAGCCGGGCCACCGACGAGAGCGGCTACGTGCAGCCGACGCGGGACATGCTGGTCGGCGCCCGTGGTCTCAACTCCGGCTACCACGACAACGCGATCCACACCTGGGGCGTGCTGGCCGATGGCTCGGTGATCAATGCGACTTAGTGCGATGGTTCTGGCATTTGCGCTGGTGCTGGCAGGCGCATCGGGCGCCGGCGCCAGGCCGCAGCCGACGTACGGACTTGGCCGGCCGGCGACGCCGCGGGAGATCGCCGGCTGGGACATCGATGCGCGCGCCGATGGCGCCGGCTTGCCGCCCGGCCATGGCGCGGTGAGCGACGGGCAGGCGATCTTCGAGCATCGCTGCGCCGCCTGCCACGGCGAGAATGGGGAGGGCGGTGCGGCGGACGCGCTGGTCGGCGGGGCGGGAACGCTGGCGACCGCCAAGCCGGTGCGGACCGTCGGCAACTATTGGCCCTATGCGACGACGTTGTTCGACTACGTCCGCCGGGCGATGCCGTTCAACGCGCCGCAGTCGCTGACTGCGGACCAGACCTACGCCGTCGTCGCCTACGTGCTGTTCCTCAACCACATCGTGCCGGCGAAAGCCGTGCTCGATGCCAAGACGCTGGCGGCGGTCAAGATGCCCAACCGGGGCGGCTTCCGCAGTCCGGACCCGCGGCCGGACGCGCCATAAATAGCCCCTCGCTTTAGCCGTCCTGTCCGCGGCGCCAGCAGAACTGGCTAATCCAGACCGGCTTTGTGGCGTAACCAGCGCCGGAACATTCTCAGGCGGCAGGTGACGGCATGGCGGCCAAGCGGCAACTGAAACTGGGCGCCTTCATGCGGCCGGTGAGCATCCACACCGGCGCCTGGCGCTACCCCGGCGCGTTTCCGGACGCCAATTTCAACTTCGGCCACATGAAGCGCTTCATCCAGAAGCTGGAGGCGGGGAAGTTCGACGCCTTCTTCATGGCCGATCACCTGGCGGTGCTGAACATGCCGGTGCTGGCGCTGAAGCGCAGCCACACGGTGACGTCGTTCGAGCCGTTCACCCTGCTCTCGGCCCTGGCGGCGGTGACCGAGCACATCGGCCTGATGGCGACGGCGTCGACCACCTACGACGAGCCCTACCACATCGCCCGCCGGTTCGCGTCGCTGGACCATATCAGCGGCGGCCGAGCGGGCTGGAACATCGTCACCACAGCCAATCCCGACGCCGCGCTCAACTTCGGCCTCGACGAGGACATCGACCACGACGAGCGCTACGCCCGCGCCCGGGAATTCTACGATGTGGTCACCGGCCTCTGGGACAGCTTCGCCGACGACGCCTTCGTGCGCGATGTCGACAGCGGCGTCTACTTCGACCCTGAGCGAATGCATGTGCTCGGGCACAAGGGGAAATACCTGTCGGTCCGCGGCCCGCTGAACATCGCCCGCCCGATCCAGGGCTGGCCGGTGATCGTGCAGGCTGGCGCCTCGGAAGCGGGACGGCAGCTGGCGGCCGAGACCGCGGAGCTGGTGTTCGCAGCTGGCGGCAATTTCGAAGCCTCGCAGGCGTTCTACGCCGACGTCAAAGGCCGGATGGCCGGGATCGGCCGCGATCCGGACGGCATGAAGATCCTGCCCGGCGCCCTGGTGGTGGTCGGCGACACCGACGAAGAGGCGCAGGCCAAGCGCGCCCATCTCGACAGCCTTGTGCACTACGACAGCGGCATTCACAGCCTGAACGGCATGCTG
>Ga0302314_10008455_pt1 | contig 18301 bp, 15 predicted proteins | sample III_Palsa_N2_3_FD_200533 | JGI IMG/M metagenome (GOLD analysis project Ga0302314, IMG submission 200533) | Peat permafrost microbial communities from Stordalen Mire near Abisko, Sweden - III_Palsa_N2_3 | ecosystem: Environmental > Terrestrial > Soil > Palsa > Peat permafrost | place: Sweden...
GTTCGGCGCGCCCACACCGCCGGCACAGGCGCCGATGGCCGCTCCGGCACCCGTTCCGGCCCGCAGCTATCTGGTGTTCTTCGATTGGGACAAGGCAACCCTGACGCCACGCGCCCAGCAGATCATCGGCGAAGCGGCGGCCAATTCGACCAAAGTCAAGTACACACAGATTGAGGTGAACGGTTACACCGACACCTCGGGCTCGCCGCAGTACAACCAGGGCCTTTCGATCCGGCGTGCGCAGGCGGTGGCCGCCGAGTTGATTAAGGACGGTGTGCCGAAGAACAGCATCGCCATTCAGGGATATGGCGAAACCCACCTGCTGGTCTCGACCGGTCCCGAAGTGCGCGAACCGCAGAACCGTCGCGTTGAGATCATCATCGGCTGATCTGTCGCGGCATGACCGGGACGACTGTCGGTCCGGCCGGCCCCTACCGCCGCACTCCAACCACGCTGGCAGTGGGACGCTGGCAGCGGCTGCCGCCGCTCTCGACCCCGGCCGGCATACGGCGCGAATAGCGGGCGTCAGCTTTGTCCACTGGCTCCTGGCTTGATCGCATCACGCAGGGCCCACCGCGCCCCCGCCTTCGATGCACCCGCCTAAACTGTCACCACCACGTAAGTCTGCTCGACCGCGACCGGAACGGTCTCGGCCGCGAACGGCCCCTTGGCCAGCGCCTCCCCAGGTTCCACCTCAACCGCGAAAGTGCGCGCGTGCACGCTGTTGGGATCACACCAGGACTGCCCGGTCCGGATGTCGAACTCCCAGCAATGCCACGGGCAACGCAGCATCTCGCCCTTGCGCGTGAGCCGATATTCCCCCGGCATCGGCGATTCCAGCTTGCTCAGGATCTTGCCGCGGCACAGCGGGGCACCCTGGTGCGGGCACCGGTTGATTAGCGCGAAGAACTCCTGATTGATGTTGAACACGCCGATCTCGCGGCCCTTGATCGTCACCACCTTGCAGGTGCCGGGGGCGATCTCGTCAACCGTCGCGACGACGTGCCGGCTCATCGCTCAATCGAGGCCATACACGGCGCGCGCATTGTCGCGGTAGATCTTCTGCTTCCACTGCTCCGGCAGGGCGACCTTGAAGGCGAACCGCGGATCGTCCTGGTCCCAGTGCGGGTAGTCGGTGGAGAACATGATCCGATCGGGACCGATCCATTCCAGCGTCGACAGCATGTCCTGCGGCCGCTCCGGCTCCTCGATCGGCTGCGTGGTCAGCCAGATGTTCTGGTGGACATACTCCGACGGCTTCTGGCGCAGGAACGGCACCTCCTCGCGCAGCCGCTTCCAGTGCTTGTCGAGCCGCCAGCACAGCGCCGGCAGCCAGGCGAAGCCGCCCTCGACCAGCACGATCTTCAGGTTCGGCAGATGCTCGAACACGCCCTCGCACACCAGGCTGGTCACCAGGGTCTGCATGGTCTGCACGTAGGACGGGTGTTCCTCGTGATAGAACGACACGTGGCCGCCGCCGGTCGACGGATGGCCGCTGGTGCCGCCGAGATGCAGCGACACCGGGAAACCGTTGGCCGCGCAGGCTTCCAGGATCGGCCAGTAGCGGCGCCGCCCGAGCGGTTCCAGACCGCGCGGGGGGATCTGCACCTGCACAAACCGGCGATCGCCGGCGCGCTTCTCGATCTCGGCGATGGCGGCCTGCTGGTTCTCCACATTGATCTGAACCGAGGCCTTCAGGCGCGGATCCGGATCGCACCAGCGCTCGATCTGCCATTCGTTGACAGCGGCGGCCATGGCGGCACCGAATTCCACGTTGCGCTCGCCGCCGGCCCCACCAACCAGCGGCGCCAGCAGCCCGTAGGCGACATCGAACATGTCCAGCAACTGCTTCTGCATGAACGGCAGATCGGAGCCGGGATGGCTGCCATCCGGCGGCCAGGCGTCCATGCGCTGCCCGTTGCCCGGGGACATCCGGGGATAGTTCGACGCCTTGCCGAGCCCCTGGCGCGTGCGCCCGCCGATGCTGCGCCGATGGTCGCGCCAGCGCTGTGGCAGATAGGCGTCGAATTCGGCCGACGACTTGTAGAACGGATGCACATCGCAATCGATGAAACCGGTGAAGCTCTGATTGCCGACGTCGGGCCTGCGATCCAGCACGGTCACGTTCATTGTATCGCCTTCCTCTTTAGGGCTGCCTCTTCGGGGGTGTCGGTCCGGTCAGGACAGACGCGAATAGGTTTCCAGCGGGTTATCGACCAGGATCTTCCTGATCAGATCGGGTGGCAATCCGCCCGGCATGGCGTCGGTTCCCTCAAAGTGCCAATGCGGATAGTCCGTCGAGAACAGCAGCATCTCGTCGCAGCCGATCTCGTCGATAAGGGTCTGGACCTGACTTTGCTTGTCCGGGTCATCGAACGGCTGGATGGTCAGGCGCACATGCTCGCGAATGATCTCCGACGGCAGGCGATCGACCCAGGGGGTCTCTGAGCGCACGCCGCGCCAAGTCTTGTTGATCCGCCACAGATAGGACGGCAGCCAGGTCACGCCCGACTCGATCAGCACCACCTTCAGGCGCGGGAATTTCACGAACACGCCCTCGGTGACCAGGCTGTTCAGCGTGCCGGCGAAGCCCGGCGCCTGCGAGACGTAATCTTCCAGATAGTACGACGGCCAGCCGATGGCACTCGGCGGATGCAGGAAGCTGCTGCCGGCGTGGATGCCGACCGGCAGCCCGTGGCGTTCCGCCGCGCGGTAGATCGGCCAGTTCTGCCGCCGGCCCAGGGGCAGTTCGGTCATCGACAGCATCAGCACCTGGACGAAGCGCTGGTCCGCGGCGCAACGGTCGATTTCCTCGGCTGCCAGGTCCGCGCTTTGCACCGGCACGACGATGGACGCGCGCAGCCGTGGGTCGCGGTCGAGCCATTCGGCGACGATCCAGTTGTTGATCGCACGGCACAACGCCGCTGCCAGATCCTCACTGTGCAGGATCTGCGCGCCATTCAGCACGTTGCAGATCGCGAAGCGTGATTGGAATGTGTCCAGGACCTGCGAGCGCACCAGATCGAAGTCGGCGCCGGCCGGGCCGCTGGCTGGACGCCAGTCCGGGCGGCAGTTCAGCGGTGCCGAGGCGGGATAGGCGCTGAGCTCCAGGTTATCCGCGTCGATGCCGCGGCGGATGATGTGTTCGCGCCAGTAGTCGTCGAGATAGGGCAGCAACACGCGCGTGTTGGGGACAGCGGGATGAATGTCGCAGTCGATCCCATGCATCGAAGAGACGTTTGCCACGTGTCACATTTGTCCCGGGACGATCACGCCGTCCGCTATTTCCGCCAGTTTCTCAGAGCGCAACACATGCTTGTACGCCACTATGCGTGCTCCGTCCAGCTTGGGCCGTCCGGCGCGGGGCTGTCCAGCGCGAGGCGCAAGTCTTCGCAAACGCGTGATCACGCCGTGTCGCCGCCTGTCGGCTCAGGCGCTGGACCGCACAATGTCATCCGCGATCTTTTCCGCCACCATCATCGTCGGGAAGTTGGTGTTGGCACACGGGATCATCGGGAAAATCGAGGCGTCGACGACCCGCAGGCCCGCCGTGCCGCGCACCCGCCCCGACGGATCGGTCACGGCCATCGGATCATCGTCTGCCCCCATCCGGCAGGAACACGAGCAATGCCACACGCCCACGGTCGCGTGGCGGATGTATGTCTCCAGCAGGTCGTCGTCGCGCAGCGCCTGGTCCATCCCGGTCGCGTCCATGATGAAGTTCTGGATCATAAAACGCCGCAGCGGCGCCGGCCCATCGAGGAGCCTGGCGCCCACGGCGGTGAGCACCTTGTTCTTCAGATTGACGTCGCCCACCTTGCGGATCTTGTCGGTGAAGCTGGCCGGGAATGCGTCGGACGTCACTGCCTTCAGCGGCGGCAGGTCGTGCAATGACGCAATCCGCCGAAATCCGCCCATCAGCCGGGCCAGATCGCGCTGGTCCGCCAGCAGGTTGAAATCGACCCGCGGCTCGTCCCGCCAGTCCGGCGACTCCAGCCGCACCTGGCCGGACTGGGAGTAGGTCTTGTTGACCCACAGCGTGATGACGGCGATCCGATCGCCAATCGCATGCCACGCCGACTTGTTGGAGACCGTCAGGGCCATATCACCGCTCGGCGCTCCCTCCAGACCCGACGAAAAGCGCATGCCCAGCTGCAGGGACCGCTTGGTGTACGGATTGGCGCGCGCGTTCGGCTTCAAAAACGACGCCACTGAAATCGAGGGGTGATCCATCAGCCGCTGGCCAACGCCTGGCACATGCGCGCGCATCGGAATCCCGAGGTCCCGAAGCTGCGCAACCGGACCGATCCCGGCGCGCAGCAGCACCGCCGGCGAGTGGATCGCGCCACAACAGAGGATCACCTCGCGGGCGTAGAACTCGGTCTCCCGCTGGCCGACCATGGCGCGAATGCCGAGGCAGCGCGTGTCCTCGAACAGCAGGCCGGCGACCTGCGTCTCGGTCGAAATCGTCAGATTGTCGCGCTGCCTGACCGTCGCGCCGAGATAGCCGATCGCGGCGGAAACCCGGCGGTCATACAGGTTCGACATGGCCAACGGGTAGTAGCCGTCCTGGAACGCCCCGTTCTGGTCCGCGACGTATTTGAAACCGGCAAGCTCGAACGCCTCGGCGACCGCCTTGGCATGGTCGGACCAGTTGTCGGGGAATACGCGGCGCACCGGGATCCGCCCGTCCGACCCGTGCAGCGGCCCGTCAAAGTCGATGTCGCGCTCGACCTTCTTGAAAAACGGCAGCACCGTTTCCCAGCGCCAGCCGGCGGCGCCGTGCCGCTCCCAATCGTCGTAGTCCGCCGGCGACCCGCGATTGGCGAGCTGGCCGTTGATCGAGGAGCCGCCGCCCAGCACCCGCGCCTGCTCGTAGCGCAGTTGCCGCGGGCGCGGGGCATCGGGGTCGTTGTGCGGCATCGCCTCGGTGGTGACTTTCAACCGGCTCCACAGAAACCGGGGATCGCGCGAGGCGAACCCGGAACGGCTGTCGAGGATCGCTTCCGGCACCCGGCCGTCCGGGGTGTCCTGGCCGGCCTCGCACAGCAGCACGCGCGTGCCGCTGCGTGCTGAAAGGCGATTGGCCAGGATCGATCCGGCTGATCCGCCGCCGACGATGATAGTGTCAAATGTAGTCGGCAACGTTGCGTTCTCCGTCACTTGCCGGCGGCGAGCCGGCGTTCACAACAACATCGAGGCTCGCCGGGTTTCACGCCCTGCGTTGGCACGCCCCGCTATCGCCCGTCCGCTATGGCGCGCGCAATGCCATGTCCCGAAGTTCCGGCACCACCCACAATGGCCGCTCGCCACGGGCGACACGCAGCGCATTGTCAAACGCGTTGCGTGTTTGTTTCGTCCGCGTCTCCAGGCTCGAGCCCGCGAGGTGCGGCGTCAGCACGACATTATCCAGCGATAGCACGGGCTCCGATGGCGACGGCGGCTCGGTCGGGAACACGTCGAGCCCCGCGCCTGCGATGCGCCCGGTGGTCAGCGCCTCGTGCAGCGCCGGAAAGTCGATCACCGGGCCACGGCTGCAATTGATCAGCACGGCGTGCGGTTGCATCTGCGCCAGCGCGGCGGCATCGATCATCTTGCGGGTCGCCGACGTCAGCGGCACGTGCAGCGTCACGATGTCCGAGGTGCGCAGCAACTCCGGCAGCAGGCGATAGCGGACATCCAGCGTGTCCTCGGCATCCTCGGTCAGCCGCAAGATGTCGTTATACTGGATGCGCATGTCGAAGCCGCCCGCGGCGATGCGCGCGACCCGCTTGCCGATCGTGCCGTAGCCGATGATGCCGAGCGTCTTGCCATGCATCTCGTAGAACATCGGCATCGGCTGGTTGCCGCGCCAACGTCCGCCCGAGGTCATCTCGTGCTGGTGAACTAGGCGGCGGTAGACCGCCAGCATCAGCAGGATCGTGTGCTCTGCGACGGCGCGCGAGTTGGCGCCGCCGTTGTTGGCAACCAGCACGCCGGCGCGGCGCGCGGCAGCCAGATCCACCCGATCGTAGCCGGCGCTGAACAACTGCACCAGCCGCAGCCGCGGTGCGGCACGATAAAACGCGTCATCCATGCCCTCGACGTTGCCGAACAGGCAGTCTGCCTCGGCCAGTGCCGCGGCATAACCCGCGCTGCCCGGGGCGGCGACACTTAGTTCAAAACCCGGCGGCGTCATCTCCTGCGCCTGCTGGATTGTTTCGGGCACGTTGGCCACGAGCAAGACCTTCGACGGCATGGTGGTTTCCTCCAATTTGTCGTTACGAGCGCAGCGGGGCGATCTTGTATCGGAGATTGCGTCGTCGCGGCATTTCCCGCAATCACCAGGCTATGCCACAGCCTCGGCGTGATGGCAGGCGACCTGGCCGCCCTCGAGTGCCCGCAGCAGTGGCCGTTCCTGCCGGCAGATCGCCGTCGCATGCGGACAGCGCGTGTGGTAGGCGCAACCGCTCGGCGGAGCCAGTGGGGATGGCGGCTCGCCGCGCACCGTTTCGGTCACGTGCGTGCCGCGCAGCCCTGGTGTCGCGGCGAGCAGCGCGCGCGTATAGGGATGGCGCGGGTGGTCGAACAGCGCCTGCCGCGGTGCCTGTTCCACGACGCGGCCGAGATACATCACCAGCACCGCGTCGGCGATATGGCGCACCACCGACAGGTCGTGGCTGATGAACAGATACGCTTGGCCGAACTCATCCTGCAGATCGAGGAGCAGGTTGAGCACCTGCGCGCGAACCGAAACATCCAGTGCCGACACCGGCTCATCGGCGACGACGATACGGGGACGCAGCATCAGCGCGCGCGCAATCGCGATACGCTGGCGCTGCCCGCCGGAGAACATGTGCGGGTAGCGCGCCGCCTGGTCCGGCCGCAGCCCGACGCGGTGCATCATCGCCAGCGCCGCCGCGCGCCGCTCCGCCGCCGGCGTGCCGGCGATCGTCAGTGGTTCTTCCAGGATCTCGGCAACGGTGCAGCGCGGATTGAGCGAGCCATAGGGGTCCTGGAACACCATCTGCACCGCGCGCCGCGTTGCGCTGTCGGAGGGATCGGCCGGCTTGCCGTCCAGCGTGATCGTGCCGCTGGTGGGACGTTCCAGCAGCGTGATCATCCGCGCGAGCGTGGACTTGCCGCAGCCGCTTTCGCCGACCACGGCAAGCGTGCGCGCCGGCGCGATGCTGAAAGAGACCTCGCTGACCGCAAACAACGGCAACTTGCGCCGCCGCAGCCCGACACGGATCGGATAAACGCGGGTGAGGTCGGTGGCGCTGAGCAGCGTCATCGCGGCGCGTAGCACCGCACCACGCCCGCGCCCCGCGCCACCAGCGGCGGGCGTTCGGCGCAGCGGTCGAACACGTAACGGCAACGCGGCGCAAACAGGCAGCCATCCGGCCGATCGTCGACGCCCGGCACCACACCCGGAATGGTTGCCAGCCGGCGGCGTGCGTCGGCGTGCTCCGGCAGGGCGGCGAGCAACGCCTCGGTATAGGGATGCGCCGGTGCGGCCAGCAGCGCGGCCGCGGGCCGGGTTTCCATCGCCTGGCCGGCATACATGACCTGCACCCGATGCGCGGTCTGCGCGACCACCCCCATGTCGTGCGTGATCAGCGCCAGCGCCATGCTGTTCTCGCGTTGCAATTCCGTCAGCAGGTCCAGGATCTGCTTCTGGATGGTCACGTCGAGCGCCGTGGTCGGTTCGTCCGCGATCAGCAAGCGCGGATTGCATGCGATGGCCATCGCGATCATCACGCGCTGGTTCATGCCGCCGGACAGCAGATGCGGAAAGGCGCCGATACGCTGTTCCGGTGCTGGAATGCCGACCCGGCGCAGCAGATCGAGCGTGCGCACACGGGCCGCGGCACGCGACAGGCCCAGATGGACGCGCAGCGTCTCAGCGATCTGCCAACCGATGGTGAAGCACGGATTGAGCGAGGTCATCGGCTCCTGGAAGATCATCGCCATGTCCTTGCCCACCAGGGCACGGCGCGCGCGCGGCGACAGCGTCAGCAGGTCTCGCCCGTCGAACCGCAGCACGTCGGCGCTAAAGCGGCCGGGCGGACGGATCAGGCCCATCACCGCCAGCATCGCGACCGACTTGCCCGAGCCCGATTCGCCGACGATGCCCAGCACCTCGCCGTCCGCCACGTCGAGATCGAGCGTCTCGACCGCGTGCAACGTTCCACGTGCGGTCGGGAAGGTGACGTTCAGATTGCGGATTTCCAGCAGGCTCATGCGCGCTTCAGCCGCGGATCCAGCGCGTCGCGCAGCCCGTCGCCGACCAGGTTGAAGCCCAGCACGGTCAGCAGGATCGCAATGCCGGGAAATGTAACGACCCACCAGGCGCTTTGCACGAACTGCAGCGCATCGGCGAGCATGGTGCCCCATTCCGGCGTCGGCGGCTGCGCACCCAGGCCGAGAAAGCCGAGTGCAGCGGTATCGAGGATGGCGCTGGAGAATCCCAGGCTGGCCTGCACGATCAGCGGCGCCATGCAGTTGGGCAGCACGGTCAGGAACATCAGCCGCACCCGCCCGGCGCCCGCCATCCGCGATGCGGCGACGTAGTCCTTGCCAAGCTCCACCAGCACGGCGGCGCGGGTCAGGCGGACGAAGCCGGGCAGTTGCACGATCGCCACCGCGAGCATGGCGTTGGACAGGCCGGGGCCCAGCACGGCAACCACGGCGATCGCCAGCAGCAGCGTCGGCAGCGCGAGCATGATGTCCATCAGGCGCATCACCAGCGCCTCGACCGCGCCGCCCGCGAAGCCGGCGATCAACCCTAGCAGCGTGCCGACCAGGAACGATAGCGTCACCACGACCGCGCCGATCGACAGCGACAGCCGCGCGCCGAACAACAGGCGGGAGTATACGTCCCGCCCGACATCATCGGTGCCGAGCGGAAAGGCCCCGCCGAAGCCGTCCGGCGGGTGCAGGATCGCCTGGCGCATCTGCTCGTTCGGCCCGTACGGGGCCAGCAGCGGTGCGAAGATTGCAGCCAGGATCAGGGTGGTGATCAGCACGGCCCCGATCATGCCGCCCCGGCTGGCCAGGAAATGCTGCCGCAGGTCGCCAAGCCGCGTATCGGACGTCGCGATGGTCACGCTCATCCGCGGTGCCGCATGCGCGGGTTCACCATGCTGGACAGGATGTCCACGGTCAGGTTCACCAGGATGACGACCACGGCAACCATCAGGATCCCGCCTTGCAGCACGGGATAGTCGCGCCGTTGGATGCCGTGGATCAGCCAGTTGCCGACACCGGGCCAGGCGAAGATCGTTTCGGTCAGCACCGCGCCGCCGAACAGGCTGCCGACCTGCAGGCCGACGACGGTGATCACCGGGATCAGCGCGTTGCGCAGCGCATGTAGGCCGACGACCCGCAGCGGCGACAGCCCCTTGGCACGCGCGGTGCGCACATAGTCCTCGTTCAGCACCTCGAGCATGGCGGAGCGCGTCATGCGTGCGATCACCGCGAGCGGGATCGTGCCGAGGGCCACCGCGGGCAGTACCAGATGTGACAGCGCCGAGCGGAACGCACCGCTGTCGTCGGACAACAGGCTGTCGATCAACATGAAGCCGGTGACTGGCTGAATGTCGTAGGCGATGTCGACGCGTCCGCTGACCGGCGTGATCCCCAAGGTCACCGAGAACAGCAGGATCAGCAGGATCGCCCACCAGAAGATCGGCATCGAATAGCCCGCCAACGCCAGGCCCATCACCGAGTAGTCGGTGGTGCCGCCGCGACGCAACGCGGCGATGATCCCCGCCGGGACACCCAGCAGGATCGCCAGCAGCATCGCGCTCACGGCAAGTTCGATGGTGGCGGGGAAATAGGTCAGAAACTCGTCCATCACGCTGTCATGGGTGGCGAGTGAGGTGCCGAGATCACCGTGCAGCGCCCGCCAGACATACAGGCCGTACTGCACGATCAGCGGACGATCCAGGCCGAGTTGCGCGCGCAACGCCGCAAGCTGCGCCGGATCGACATTGCGCTCGCCGAACATCAGCGTGACAGGGTCGCCCGGGATCAGGTGGATCAGCGCGAAGGCAAACACGGTGATGCCGAACACCGTCACCAGCACCAGCGCGAGCCGGCGCGCGAGAAACAGTGCCACGCGGCGGTCGGTTCAGTCTGCGCTGGTGAAGCTGCGATACAGCTCGATCATGTCCTCGACCGCGGCGGCGTAGAGGCGTTCGCCGTGCTCGGGAGACGATAGGGATGGATCGGAGCCGATACGACCATCCGGGAAGCGGCGCCGGTAGTCGGCACTGTCGAAGAACCCGTTGCTGCGCGGCGCGACTTTCGGCGACATCTGCGCGTGCTTGATCGCCTGCGGCTGGTAGAACTGCGCCAGCGACACCTCGGCCGCGGTGGCGTGGCTGCCGTTGGCATCGCCGTACAGCTCGGCGGACAGGGCGCGGCAACGTGGACCGGACGACCAGAACTCCATCTTGCAGCGCACCGGCGAGGTGTCGCCGCGCAGCGATATCGCCGTGTAGATCTCATCGAACGCCGCGGTGACCGTGGCAACGTTGCCGCCGTGACCGTTGATGAACAGGAACCGTTCGAAGCCGTGGCGCAGCAACGATTGGACGACATCGCCGACCACGGCAATCAACGTCGAGGGCCGCAGCGTCACCGAACCAGTGAAGCCCAGATGGTGCTGCGACATCCCGATGGTCAGCGTCGGTGCCACCAGGCAGCCGATCTTGTCGCCGACGCCCTTGGCGACGAATTCGGCATCCAGATGATCGGTGCCGATCAGCCCATTCGGCCCATGCTGCTCCGTCGAGCCGATCGGGACGATGATGCCGCGCGAGGTCCGCAGGTAGTCCTCGACCTCCTGCCAGGTGCACAGGGCAAGTTGCATTGGGTGGCCTCCTATTTGCCGAGCGAGACGCCGCCGAACGGCTGGCCGCCAAGAAAGTGCAGTTTGAATCCCTCGACATTCTTGCGCACGGGCACATAAGCCTTCACGTCCGCCAACCGGACCAGCGGGATGTCGTCATACACGGCTTGGTCCGCGGTGATATAGAGCTGTGCCCGCTCGGCCTGGTCGGTGACGACGTTGGCCTTGTGCACGGCGTCCGTATAGGTCTGGTTGCACCAGTGCCCCGCATTGCCGGGGCTATTGCAGATGAAACCAAGCAGGATCTCGGACGGATCGGGATAGTCCCAGGTGCCGCCCAGCATGCCGACGCTTGGTTCGCCGGCGCGCGAGCGCTTCAAATACTCGCCCCATTCGTAGGTGGTGATGGTCGCGGTCACGCCGATCTTTGCCCAGTCGGCCTGGATCATCTCCGCGGCGCGACGGCCGTTCGGCATGTAGGCACGCACGACCGGGATCGCCCAGAGGTCGATGGTGAAGCCGTTCGGATAGCCGGCCTCGGCGAGCAGTTTCTTGGCGCCCTCGGGGTCGTACTGGTACGGTTTCAGCGCCGCGTCGTAACCCCACAGCGATGGCGGCACCAACGATGCAGCCGGGGTGCCGCCACCCTGGAATACCGCCTGCACCAGGCTGGTCATATCGATCGCCTCGGCCAGCGCCTGGCGCACCCGCTTGTCGTCCAGCGGCTTCCGATCGACCCGGAAGCGGATGTAGTTGGTGCCGGCGATCGCCGCTTCCTGCACCTTGAGGTCGGGATTGGCACGCATGGCCGGCAGGTCGGCCGGGTTCGGATAGCGCGCGATCTGGCATTCGTTGGTGCGCAGCTTGGCGTAGCGCACCGAGGCGTCGGGCGTGATGGCGAAGACCAGGTTATCGACCTTGGCGATGCGATCGGGCTGCGCACCATCCTTGCTGCCCCAGAAATCCTTGAAGGCGCGGAAGCGGATCACGGCGTCCTTCTGATACTGCACGAAGCTGAATGGGCCGGTGCCGATCGGCTCCTGATCGAGCGCGCCGAGCTTGCCGGATTTCTGCAACGCGGCGGCGTATTCGGCTGACAGGATCGAGAACGGCTGCATCGACAGCGATGGCAGCAGCGGGGCGAGCGGCGCCTTCAGCTTGAGCGCCACGGTGTAGGCGTCGATCTTGTCGATCGATTGCAGGTTAGGCGCGACCAGGTCGACGAATTCAGGGAAGTTGCCGTTGGCGCTGGCGTAGAACGGGTTGGATTTGTCGAACATGCGCTGGAAGCTGAACACCACGTCGTCGGCATCGAAATCACGCGTCGGCTTGAAGCCGGCGTTCGACTGGAATTTTACCCCGTGGCGCAGCTTGAATGTGTAGGTGAGGCCGTCCGGCGAGATGGTCCAGGACTCGGCCAGGCCGGGGATCAGGTCGGAGCCGCCGATCTTCATCTCCACCAGGCGGTCGCCGACCTGCTCGGAGACGTCGAAGCTGGTGTTTGCCGCGCTGAGCTGGGCGTTGAGCGCGTCGGGGCTGGCCTCGGTGCAGACCACCAGCGTATCGGCTTGTGCCGCCGCGGTGCCGAGTACGAGCAATAGCCCGACCGCCAGAAGTCTGCCCGTCTGCATGATCAGCGCCCCTTGATTGATTAGCCGCAGTCTTCGTCACGGCGCCGGCAAGGTCAATCGTGAAACCCGGGGGCGTGAAACCCCAGGGGGGATGAAAACGCCCACCGGGCGGTTGACGGCGCCAATCGGCGGGCCGAACATCGTCTGTGCGTGGGCGTCACTCAGAAGGGCTCCGCACAGGGGGATCGACCATGCTGACAAAACGCGCCTTGGCGTTGTCTGCCTGCTGGCTATTGACGCTTGCGCAATTCGCGCTCGCGCAACCGGGGCCGGCCGCGGCGCAGGGCAGCAAATACCACGAAGCCCCCGCGCTCGCAGACGAGGTCAAGGCCGGCAAGTTGCCCCCGGTCGAACAACGACTGCCGGAACAGCCCCTGGTGGTGCCCGTCACCGAGAAGATCGGCCAGTACGGCGGTGTCTGGCGGCGCGCCTTTCTGGGGCCGGCCGATGCCAACAACTACGTCCGCGTGGTCTACGATGGCCTGTTCCGTTTCAGTCCCAACGGGGCGGACATCGAACCCAAGCTCGCGCTCGGCGCGACATCGTCACCCGACTTCAAGGTCTGGACGATCCTGCTGCGGAAGGGTTCCCGCTGGTCCGATGGCGCGCCGTTCACCGCGGATGACATTGTCTTCTGGTACAAGGATGTCCTGCTCAACAAGGACCTGACGCCTTCGGTTCCGACCTGGATCCGGAACGCCGATGGAACGGCGGCAAAAGTGGAAAAGGTCGACGACACCACGGTGCGGTTCACCTACGACCGGCCGGCCACGCTGTTCCTGCAGGAGATCGCAAATCAGGATGGTCCCGATCAAAGCTACGCCATGTTCCTGCCGGCGCATTACCTGAAGCAGTTCCATCCGGCGTACACCCCGATGGCAGACCTCGATCGGCAGGCGCAGGCCGTGAGCTTCAAGTCCTGGACCCAGCTTTTCGCCGCCAAGGCCACGCCGACATCGAACCCCGACCGCCCGACCATGGCGGCATGGATGCCGGTGACCCGCGTCAGCGACCCGGTGTTCACGCTGCGGCGCAATCCGTACTACATCGGTGTCGATTCGGCGGGTAACCAGCTGCCCTATATCGACGAGGTTCGTTTCACTTACTTCGCTGATCAGCAGGCACTCAATCTGGCCGCCATCGCCGGCGATTTCGACATGCAGGCGCGGCATATCCAGATGACCAACTACCCCGTGCTGAAGGATCAGGAAAAGAACGGCAAGTATCGCGTGCTGATCTGGCCGACGTTCGGTGGTTCGGATGCTGTCGTGGCGTTCAATCTGACCTATATGGCTGATCCGGTGCTTGGCAAGCTGTTGGCGACCAAGGAGTTCCGCATCGCGCTGTCCTATGCGATCAACCGCGACGAGATCAAGGAGTCGGTGTTCCTCGGCTTGGGTGAGGCGCGCCAGGCCGTGCCGGCGCCATGGCATCCGTATTTTCCGGGCAAGGAATGGGCCCAGAAATACACCGAGTTCAAACCCGATGAAGCCAACAAGATGCTCGATGCGCTCGGGCTGGATAAGCGCAACGCCCAGGGCGTCCGCCTGATGGCCAACGGCCAGCCGTTGACGGTCGAGATCAACGTCGTGCCCGCATTCGGGGCCTGGCCTGATGTGGGGCAACTTGTCGCGCGCGACTGGCAGGCGGTTGGTGTCAACGCCGTGGTGCAAATCCGCGAGCGCGCGCTGGGCTTCAGCATGCGTGCCTCCAATCAGCTGCAGACCGAGGTCTGGAACGAAGACACCACGGCGTTCCCGTTTACCGGAGGGTCCAAACTCGATCCACGCAACGCACCGGGTCAGACGCTGACGCTGGGACCGCTGTTCTACAAATGGCTGACCACGAACGGCAAGGAGGGCGTGGAGCCGACCGAGCCGCTCAAGCGGATCATGCAGCTGATCGACACGGCACGCTCCGTGGGGCACGACGGCCAGGTGGCCGCGGCGCAGGAACTGTTCCGTATCTGGGCGGATAATGTGTTCGAGATCGGTACGGTCGGGCTGACCCCGATGGTCCAAGGCGTCGTCGTGGTCAACACGAAGATGCATAACGTGCCGACGACGATCGGCAATGACTGGCCGTTGCGCACCCCCGGCAATGCGCGCACCGAGCAGTTCTTTTTCACCCAGTGACCCGCTACATCGTCCAGCGCCTGCTGCTGCTGCCGTTCCTGCTGCTGGTCTACTCGTTTGTCATATTCGCGATCATCCATGCGCCGCCTGGGGATTTCCTGACGTCGTACGTCGCGACACTGTCGGCAACGGGCACCTCGATCACCGCCGATCAGATCAATGCGCTGCGCCACGAGTATGGCTTGGATCAGCCGTTCATCATCCAGTACTTCTACTGGGTGCGTGATATGCTGCATGGCGACTTCGGCCTGTCGCTGGAGTATCAGCGGCCGAACGCGGATTTGATCCGCGAACAGCTTGGGATGACCGTGACGCTGGCGGCGTTTGCGTTCGTGCTCACCTGGCTGATCGCGGTGCCGGTCGGCATCTATTCGGCGACGCATCAGCGCTCGGTGCTCGACCACGTGTTCACCGTGATCAATTACGTCGGCGTGGCCACGCCGAACTTCATGCTGGCGCTGATCCTGATGTGGATCGCATTTGCCTACTTCGGCATCAGTATCACCGGGCTGTTCTCGCCGGCGTATGCCGATGCGCCATGGAGCATCGCGCGCGTGGTCGACCTGCTGGAGCACATCTGGCTGCCCGCCGTGGTGCTGGGCATCGCCGGCACCGCGCGGCTGACGCGCATCATGCGGGCGAACCTGCTGGATGAACTGAACAAGCCATACGTGGTGACGGCGCGGGCGAAGGGGATGCGCGAGTGGCGGCTGGTGCTGCGCTATCCGGTGCGGCTGGCGCTCAATCCGCTGGTGAGCACGATCGGCTGGTACCTGCCGCAACTGTTCTCCGGCAGCCTGATCGTTGCCACGGTGATGAACCTGCCGAATATCGGTCCGCTGCTGCTGCGCGCGCTGGTCAACCAGGATATGTACTTGGCTGGGGGTATCCTGCTGATCTATTCGTTCCTGACCATCGTTGGCACGTTGCTGTCCGACATTGCACTGGTGATGATGGACCCGCGCATCCGGATGGAGACGTGAGGTGTTGAGCCGTCATTGCGAGCGGCACATGCGGCGAAGCACGCGCGAGACGGCAGCGCGGTCGTGCGCCGTCGCGGTGCGTCGCGCAATGACACGGGACGTGTGACCCCGATGTCGGACGTGCAAATCGCCGTCGGTGCCGTGGTTGAGGACCGCATTGCCGTTGCGTCCAACTGGAAGCTGGTGTGGTGGCGATTCCGCCGGCACCACCTGGCGCTGGTCTGCGGCGGCATCCTGATCTGCATGTACCTCGTCGTGCTGTGCCCGGCGTTCTTCAGTACGCAGGATCCGGAAAAGACCGACGCTCGCCAAGCGTTCATTCCGGTGCAAATGCTGCATTTCTTCGATGACGGCTGGAACCCCTGGGTTCCAGCGATCGTCGGCAAGCGCAATCCGGTGACGCTGCGGATGGAATGGACCACCGACCCGCGGCGCAAGGCGCGCGTGAACTTCTTTACCCGCGGCGAGCCCTATCGGGTGCTTGGCCTGTTCGCGACCGACATTCACCTGATCGGCGCCGCCGATCCCGGCCAACGCATTTTCCTGCTTGGCTCCGACCGCCTCGGGCGTGATCAGTGGTCGCGCATCATGTACGGCACGCAGACCTCCATGACCGTCGGCCTCGTTGCGGTTGCGCTCAGCGTCTTTTTCGGCGTCTTACTTGGCGGCATCTCCGGTTATTTCGGCGGCGTGATAGATCTGGTGATCCAGCGGCTGATCGAGCTGCTGCAATCGGTCCCCACCATCCCGATCTGGCTGGCGCTGTCCGCAGCACTGCCGCGTGACTGGACGCCGATCGAGGTATTCTTCGCTATCACCGTGATCCTGTCGCTGGTCGGCTGGACGACGCTGGCGCGCGAAGTCCGCGGCCGCTTCCTGGCATTGCGTGAAGAAGATTTCGTGCTGGCCGCGCGACTGTCCGGTTGCAGCCGGATGCGCATCATTTTGCGGCATATGGTGCCGACATTCATGAGCCACATCATCGCCACCAGTTCGCTCGCCATCCCGGTCATGATCATCAACGAGACCTCGCTGTCGTTCCTTGGCCTCGGGATTCGCCCACCGGCCATCAGTTGGGGCGTGCTGTTGCAGGAGGCGCAGAACATCCAGACGCTGGCGCTCGCGCCATGGCTGCTGATCCCGGGGCTGATCGTCATCGTTGCGGTGCTTGCGTTCAACCTGGTGGGCGACGGACTGCGCGATGCCTCCGATCCCTACAGCCACTGAACCGCTGCTGCAGGTGCGCGACCTGCGGGTGTCGTTCCGCATGGACGAGGGCACCGTGCGCGCGGTCGACGGCTTGAGTTTTGACGTGTTCCCCAGCCAGGTTGTCGGCATTGTCGGCGAAAGCGGTTGCGGCAAGAGCGTGACGATGCGCGCGATCCTGCAACTGATCGATCCGCCGGGTCGCATCACCGGCGGCGAGATCCTGTATCGCCAGGGCGCGACACCGATCGACCTGACCCGCCTGCCGCCGCGTGGACGCCTGATGCGCGAACTGCGCGGCGCGGAAATCGCGCTGATCCCGCAGGAGCCGATGGCGGCGTTCAGCCCGGTGCACACCGTGGGCGAGCAGATCATCGAGGCGATCCTGCTGCACGAACGCAAGGACGGTCGCCCGATCGGCCGGGCGCAGGCGCGCGCGATGACGGTGGAGCTGTTCCGCGACGTGGGCATCTCGATGCCCGAGCAGCGGATCGATGCGTATTCCTGGCAGTTGTCCGGGGGGCTGCGGCAGCGCGCGATGATCGCGATGGCGCTGTCGTGCAAGCCGCGCCTGCTGATCGCCGACGAACCGACGACGGCGATCGACGTGACGACGCAGGCGCAGATTCTGGCGCTGCTGCGCGCGCTGCAGCACAAGTACCAGACTGCGATCATCTTCATCACCCACGATCTCGGCGTGATCGCGCAAATGGCGCACTACGTGGTGGTGATGTATCTCGGCCGCATTATGGAACAGGGTCCGGTGGACGACATCTTCCATGCGCCACAGCATCCCTACACGCGGGCGCTGCTGCGCTCGATCCCCAGCCTGCAAAGCGAGATGCGGACTGCGCTGCCGGTGATCGCCGGCACTCTGCCGCATCCGTTCAACCGCCCCTCGGGCTGTCCGTTCCACCCGCGCTGCGAAGACATCATGCGCGACCGCTGCGCGACCGCGGTGCCCGCGCTGCACGCGTTGGGTCCGCGGCGTGCGGTCAGCTGCTTCCTGCACAGCGACCAGGCCGAACCGGCATGACCGCGCCGCTGCTCGAGGTGCGAGGACTGCGCAAATACTTTCCGATCGCCAAGGGAATGCTGCGGCGGATCACTGGTCACGTGCGGGCGGTCGATGACGTGAGCTTCACCGTGCAGGAAGGCGAGACGCTCGGCCTGGTGGGTGAAAGCGGCTGCGGCAAGACGACCACGGCACGCTGCATTCTACGCGCGATCGAACCCACCGGTGGACAGATACTGTACCGGACCGACAGCGAGACGGTGGTCGATCTGGCGCCGATGTCGTCAGCCGAACTGGCGCCGCTGCGCAAAGATATCCAGATGATCTTCCAGGATCCGTTCGGCTCGCTCAATCCGCGGATGACGCTGTTCGACAATGTCGGCGAACCGCTGCTGGTGAACGGCATGCGCAGCCGGCGCGAGCGGCTGGACCGCGTCGCGGAACTGCTGCGGCTGGTGGGGCTGCGGCCGGAGTTCATGCACCGTTTCCCGCAT
>Ga0302314_10008456_pt1 | contig 18300 bp, 16 predicted proteins | sample III_Palsa_N2_3_FD_200533 | JGI IMG/M metagenome (GOLD analysis project Ga0302314, IMG submission 200533) | Peat permafrost microbial communities from Stordalen Mire near Abisko, Sweden - III_Palsa_N2_3 | ecosystem: Environmental > Terrestrial > Soil > Palsa > Peat permafrost | place: Sweden...
GGGTGACATCGGGCGCGGCGAACGACATGAGGCAGTCCTCGGCAGTGTGGGTGGGATCGACCGAAGACTATCGGCGACGACCGGCAAGCGCGGCAGGCGGCCCGCCGCCTGCCGCGTTCCGCTGCCCTTCGCCGCGCTCAGCCACCCCTCCGCCGTCCGCCAGGCGGCCCACTGGCACCCGGCAGCCGCCCCTCAGCCGTCCGCCGCGGTGGCGCCGAGCCGGGTGGCCAGCGCGCCCGGCAGCGGGTAGGGGCGCTCCACCGGGAGCAGCGCGGCGGCCTGCGCGGCGCCATCCGGGTCGCCCCGGCGGGCCAGGTCGCGGATGCGGTGGGCCTGTTCGGTGACGTCGGCCAGGGAGACGGTCCAGGAGTCGAGGTACTGGTCCACGGCCGCGCCGCTCAGCCCCAGTTGCAGCGAGCGCCACGGCAGCGGGCGCAGCCGCAGGTCGCGTTCGGGATCCCACTGGAACCGCACCGGGCTGCGGCGCAGATCCTCCCGCCACTGCTCGCGGGTGGCGTGCAGGGCGGGGGTGTAGCTGGACGCGGCGGCCAGGCCGAGCCCGGCCTCGAAGCCCGCCCTGGTCAGCTCGACGGCCAGGACCCGCTCCTGGCCCGGGGCGGTGGCCCAGTCGCTGCGGTACATCATCCAGAGGAACGAGGGCTTGATCCAGGTCATCCGCTGCCGCTTGAAGCCGACGTCGAGGCGTTGCCGGGCGACGGCCGGCTCGGCGATGGCGGGGCTGAAGGCCTGGTAGACGGTGACCGTGTGCTCGGTGTGGGCGGCACGGATCTGATGATTCGGTACATATGTCGACACATCGATGATGATCGCGGGTCCCCGGCGCCCACCGCCACAGGTTTCGGGGTGACTGCCGCGCACCCGTCCCGCACCGCCCCCGCCTGTCAGGAATCCTTGACAGAGTGAGCGACTGTCAGGGTAACCTGACGACATGGCAGACGAAGAAGTCCCGGCCGCCCTGGCCGGGCAGGTCACCAGCAAGGACCCCGCCGTCGGCCTACAGGCCATCGTCGCCCTCCGCCGACTGATGGAGGAGCTGGAGCGGCTGCATGTCGACAACGCCCGCGACCAGGACTGGACCTGGCAGCGGATCGCCACCGAACTGCAGGTCAGCAGGCAGTCCGTGCACGAGAAGCACGCCCCCCGACGCAAAGCCACCGGCAAGGAGAAATGACGTGTTCGACCGGTTCACCGAGCTCGCCAAGCGAGCCGTCGTGGCGTCCCAGGACGCCGCCCTGACCCTGGGCCACGACTTCATCGGCACCGAGCACATGCTGCTCGGGCTCGCCCGCACCGCCGGCACCGCGGGCGAAGTGCTCCGGCAGTCCGGCGTCGACCTGGCCAGGGCCCGCGACGAGACCGTCCGGCAGCTCCAGGCCGCCGGCGTCGCCTCGACCGGCGGCCAGCCCGCCCGGGACGCGCTGTCCGCCATCGGCATCGACGTCGCCGAGATCCAGCGCCAGGCCGACACCACCTTCGGCGCCGGAGCCTTCCAGTTCCCGCGCCCGGCCTACACCCAGCACGCGAAGAACGCGCTGACGCAGACCCTGCACGAGGCCCAGGCCCTCGGCCAGGAGCAGATCGACACCGAGCACCTGCTGCTCGGGCTGCTCAGCGAGGGCGAGGGCCGGGCCATCCAGGTGCTGACCGCCCTCGGCGTGGACGTCCCGGCCATCCGCCCGGCGGTGCTCGCCCGAACCGGCCCCGCCGCCTAGGGCCAGCGCCCGCCTCCGCCTGCCGCCGTGCCCCCTGGCACGGCGGCATTCTGCTGCCAGGCAAGGATTCTGACTGTTCGACAGATCTTCGTACACATATCCGGGGGCGCCGGGCGCACCCATCCGACCTCGTGAATCCCTATTTTGACGGCCGCTCAAACTACCGTCGGCGAGCGGTTCGGCGGGGAGTAATTCCGAACCTGTTAACGTCCGGTACCCGGAACCGACGCATGTGGTCTAGACCATGTGGCTATGATGTCACCAAGGCTGACGCACCACCAGCTTGGGGGATACATGACCGCAGCACCACCGCCGACGCCGTCGGCACCGCACCTGCCCCAGCCGCCGAGCGACCGCGAACTGTACTGGTACTTCGGGCCGCAGCGGCGCTGGGTGCTGATCTGCTCCTCGTTCGCGTTCGTACTCACCGCCGCCAGCATGCTGGCCTTCTCGCTCAGAACCCCGGTACTGTGGGGATTCCTGGCCGTACTCCTGATCAATGTCGCGGCGTTCGTGCTCTCCTGCGTCAACAGCCTGCGCAGCCGGCGGCTGACCCGCCGGTCGCACGAGGTACTGCTACGCGCCTGGAAGCCGCTGGACCCGCCGAGTGTCGACCTGTTCCTGCCGACCTGCGGCGAGCCGACCGACCTGCTGGACAACGCCTACCGGGCCGTGGCGAAGCTCGACTGGCCCGGGGAGCTGGTCGTCTGGGTCCTCGACGACGGCGACCGGCCCGAGGTGGCCGCGCTCGCCGAGCGGCACGGCTACCGCTACGTCGTCCGTCCCGACCGGGGCAGACTGAAGAAGGCGGGCAACCTCAACCACGCGCTGGCACTCAGCCAGGGCGACTACGTCGCCATCCTGGACGCCGACTTCGCGCCCAGGCACGACTTCCTGCTGCACCTCGCGCCCTACTTCGCGGACCCCGCCGTCGGCATCGTGCAGAGCCCGCAGTGCTTCGACACCGAAGCCGCGATGAACTGGATCGAGCGCGCGGCCGGCTCCGCCCAGGAGTGGTTCTTCCGCTGGATCCAGCCCTCCCGCGACGCCAGCGACGCGGCGATCTGCTGCGGCAGCAACGCGCTCTACCGGCGGGCCGCGCTGGATCTCACCGGCGGCGTCGCCGAGCTCGAACACAGCGAGGACATGTACACCGGGCTGGCCCTGTACGAGCAGGGCTACCGCACCCTGTACGTCCCGGTGCTGCTCGCCAAGGGCACCTCGCCGGACAGCCTGGGCGCGTTCGTCAACCAGCAGTACCGCTGGGCGATGGGCAACCTGCACCTGACCCGCAGCCGGGACCTGTCCCGGATCGGCGCGACCTGGCGGATGCGGCTCTGCTTCTACGAGGGCGTCGTCGGCTACCTGGCGACGTTCGTCAACACGATCACCGCGCCACTGCCGCCGCTGGTGATGATGTTCGGCTACTCGCACCTGGTCCGCCCGCTGGACGTGCTGCCGCTGCTCGCGCCGCTGTGGCTCTGGCAGGTCCTGCTGCCCCGGGTCAGCCGCACCCGCTGGCGGATGGAGGTGATCCGGGCCAACACGCTGATGAGCATGGCCGCCGGGGCCGCCCTGCTGGACACCCTGCGCGGACGCAGCGCCGCCTGGGTGCCCACCGGCGCCGGACGCGGCGGCCGACTGGCCAGAGGCGTGCTGCTGGCCTCGGCCGGGTGGCTGACGCTGTGCCTCGGCGCGGCCGTGGCCGGGCTGGCACTGACCATGTCCCGGGTCGGCTGGGAACCCGCCTGGGGGCTCGGCCTGTACGTCCTGGTCCAGGGCCAGATCGGGCTGCCGCTGCTGCGCGACCTGTTCCGCGAGCTGCGCCCGCAGCGGCGGAGGACCGCCGCGACCGGCGCCCGGCTGCCGGTTCAGCCCCGGCGCTGGCCGGAGGCCCTGGCCATCACCTCGATGCTGGCGCTGGTCGCCCTGTTCGCCTCCGGCTGGGTCACCCCCATGCTCCCCTAGCCGCTCGCCGAACCAGCACCGCGAGAACCAGCGGTCCCCGGGGACCGGCTCCGCCCAACCGGCAGCAGTTCCGTACCTCAGTACCTCCAGAACCATCGCACCATGCGCTGAAAGGCCATCACACACATGTCGTCCCTTGCCGATCCGGTCGTCAGCCGGAAGGCGGACGCGCCCCCCACGGCGGACCCCCGCCGCGCATTCCGTCCCGATATCGAGGGCCTGCGCGCCCTCGCCGTCCTCGTCGTCCTCGCCTTCCACGCCGACATCCCCGGGTTCACCGGCGGATACGTCGGGGTGGACGTCTTCTTCGTCATCTCCGGCTACCTGATCACCGGGCTGCTGCTGCGCGAGGCGCTGGGCACCGGTCGCATCCGGCTCGCCGAGTTCTACTCCCGCCGCGCACGCCGCCTGCTCCCCTCGGCCGGGCTGGTCCTGGCCGTCGTCTGCCTCGCCGCACTGGTCCTGATCGGGCCGCTGAGCCGGACCGACACCTACCACGACATCCTCGCCGCCGCGCTCTCCGTCTCCAACTGGCGCTTCATCAGCGAGCAGACCAACTACCTGGCGGCGGGCCGCAATCCGAGCCCGCTGCTGCACTTCTGGTCACTGGCCGTGGAGGAGCAGTTCTACCTGCTCTGGGCGCCGCTGTTCGCCCTGCTGGCCTGGCTGTTCGGCCGCGGCGGCGCGGACCGCGCCCCCGCCCGGCGCCGCCGCCGTCGCCGGCAGCTGCACGGCACGCTGATCGTGCTGGTCGCGGTCACCACCGCCGTCTCGCTGGTGCTCTGCCTGCGCTGGAGCCAGGACTCGGTGTCCCTGGCCTACATGGGCACCCCCTCCCGGGCCTGGCAGTTCGGCGCCGGCGCGCTGCTGGCGCTGCTGCCGTCCGGGCTGTGCCTGCCCGCCGCGCTGCGCCGCTGCTGCGGCTGGGCCGGGCTGGCCGCGATCCTGCTGGCCACCTTCCGGTACACCGCGGCCACCCCCTACCCCGGGACGGCCGCCCTGCTGCCGACCCTCGGTGCGGCGGCGGTGCTCGCCGCCGGGCTCCCCGGCCCCCGCGACGACGGCCAACTGACCTACAGTGCGGCCAGGTTGCTCTCCACCCGGGCGCCGCGCGCACTCGGCCGACTGTCCTACAACCTGTACCTGTGGCACTGGCCGGTGCTGGTCCTGGCCGACGACTGGACCGGCAGAACGCTGCCCTGGCCGGTGAAGGCCGCGCTGGTGCTGGCCGCCGCACTGCCGGCGGCGGCCGCCCTGCGCTGGGTCGAGCGCCCGCTGCGCAGCTCTGCCGTGGTCACCGAACTGCCCCGGCGCGGACTGTCGTTGGGCCTCACCGCGATCGCCGTCCCGGTGGTCCTGGCGCTGATCGCGGGCACCGGCACGCTGGACGCGCTCGGCTCGGCCGCGCCGGTCAGCAGCGCGGGACTCCCGGCCGGAGCCGTCACCGGCGGCAGCCTGCTGGTCGGCGGCGCCAAGGCCGCCGGGAACGGCCCGGTGATCCCCACCCCGATCCAGGCCCGCAACGACTACCCGCCGGACGGCGACTGCGAGGTCGCCCCGGCGGCGGTCAGCAGCCCGCCGTGCACGTTCGGCGACCTCACCAGCTCGCACCGGATCGTGCTGCTCGGCGACTCCCACGCCGGGCAGTGGTTCTCGGCGATGCTCGGCATCGCCGCCTCCCGCCACTGGGAGCTGGAGGAACTGGTCAAGCAGGGCTGTCCGCTGCCGCGACTGTCGGTGGTGAACCCACAGTTGGGCCACACCTACACCGAGTGCGACAGCTGGCGGACGAACACCCTGGCCCGGCTGCGCAACGAGCCCAAGCCGGACCTGATCGTGATCGCCTCACTCAACCGCTACACCGACAACCAGTCGCTGCTGCTCAGCGCCTGGAACAAGACCCTGGCGCCGCTGCGCGCGCTGGGCGTACCGATCGTCTACCTCACCGACACACCGGTGCCCGGCATCGACGTCCCCGCCTGCGTCTCCAGCCATCCGGACGACCTCGGGCTGTGCGCCGTGCCCAAGTCGCAGGCGCTGTGGCCGGATCCGCTGTCCGCGGCCATCGCCGCCGGGCGCGAGCCGGGCGTGCACCAGGTCAGCGTCAACGATGTGCTCTGCCCGGCGTCCGGCGGTGACTGCCCGGCGGTGCTGGACCGGGTGCTGCTCTACCGGGACACCGCGCACCTGACCAACGCCGCCATCGTCATCCTCACCGACCGGCTACAACAACTGCTGTCCGCACAGGGGTTGCTGGGCGACGGCTGGACCACCCTGCTCCAGGACGGCTTCCAGGGACCGGCGGGCAGCCGCCCGAACCCCGCCCTGTGGGAGTACGACACGGGAACCTGCTACCAGGGCTGTCCCGCGCCGCACTGGGGCACCGGCGAGGTGGAGACCATGACCGACTCGACCGCCAACGTCCGCCTCGACGGGCACGGCGACCTGGAGATCGTGCCCACCCGCAGCGGCGGCCCGTCCGGGGCCTGGTCCTCCGGCCGGATCGAGAGCCGGAGCTCCTCCTTCGCGGCTCCGCCCGGCGGGATCCTGCGGATCTCGGCGACGATCGCCCTGCCCGACGTCAGCGGAGCCGCCGCCACCGGCTACTGGCCCGCGTTCTGGACGCTGGGGGCCGGGCTGCGCCCGAGCTTCAGCGGCTGGCCGGGCGTCGGCGAGCTGGACGCCATGGAGAGCGTGGACGGGCGTCCCTCGGTGTTCGGCACCATGCACTGCGGGATCACCCCGGGCGGCCCCTGCGACGAGCCGACCGGCCTCGGTTCGGGTGAACACCCCTGCGCCGCCTGTACTCAGGGGTTCCACACCTACACCGTGGAGGTCGACCGCTCGACCTCGCCCGAGCAGGTCCGCTGGTACGTCGACGGGACCCTCTACCACGAGGTGACCGCTGCCCAGATGGACGCCGCCACCTGGGACGCGGCGGTGCACCACGGGGTGTTCCTGATCCTGGACCTGGCGATCGGCGGTTCCTTCCCGGGCGTCTACGGCGGCTCGGTCCCCACCGCCGCGACCCAGCCGGGCCACCCGATGCTGGTGCGCGTTGTCTCGGTGACCTCCCGGGTGGCAGCCGGCTGACCCGGGCCACGGACAGGGGGACGGCGGCGCCTGGGCCGCCGTCCCCCGCTGTCATCTGTTCAGGCCCGGGACACCCGGTTCAGGCCCTGGCGCCGGTTCAGCTCCGGGCGCCGGTTCAGGTCCCGGAGCTCGACGTGATCGGCGGCCACCACTGCTGGTTGGAACCACCGTTGCAGGTCCACAGGTCCAGCTGGGTGCCGTCGGCGATGTCGAAGTTCGGATCGTCCAGGCACTTGCCGGACACCGGGTTGACCAGCATCCCGATCTCCTGCCGCCACTGCTGGTTGGCGCCGCCGTTGCAGTCCCACAGCTCGATGTTCGCGCCGTTGGCGGTGCTGGCGCCGGTGATGTCCAGGCACTTGCCGTTGATCTGGACGGTCCCGTCGGTCTCCATGGTCCACTGCTGCGCCCCGGTGCCGTCGCAGCCCCACATCTGCACCTTGGTGCCGTCCGCGCCGGAACCGGTGTTGTCGTCCATGCAGTCGAGGCTGTCGTCCCCGGCGGTGACCGTGTCGGTGGCGGCGACCTGCGAACCGACCTGAGTAACCGTCAGATTGTCGAACTGGTCCGTCTGGTAGCCGCCGGTGCCGAGGCCGACCATCCCGGTGCGGTAGCTGGTGTCCTGGGCGCTGCCGACGGTGACGCCGTCGATGGCCGCGGTGATGGTGCTGCCCTGCATGGTCAGCGCCAGGTGGTGCCAGGTCCCGGTACCCAGCGCGGCGACCGTGCCGCTGGCCAGCGTGGTGAGGATGTCACTGGTGTTGTTGCGGACGATCGACCACGCGCCGGTGTTGCTGACCTGGAGGTAGTAGTCGTCGATCCCGGCCGGGCCGAAGCTGTGCTGCCAGCCGACCCGTCCCATCAGCTGCACCGAGCCCGGTTGCTGGATCAGCGCGTCCGCCGAGACCGTGTAGTCGCCCCACCCCACGTCACCGCCGATGGTGTAGGGGTTGGAGTTGCCGTCCCACTCGATCGGCTGCACCGCCGCCTGCTGCTGCAGGCACTTGCCGGAGCGTCCGCCCGCGCAGGGCTCCACCTCGAACGCGCCCTGCTGCTGGCTCAGATAGGGCGGCTGCTGGTCGGTGGTGTCGTTGTCGAAGGTGTCGGAGTAGGGCAGGGCCAGGCTGCCCGGCCCGGGGCTGACGGTGCTGCCCTTGCCCTGGCCGCTGGTGGTGGTCAGCGAGTAGACGTAGCCGGGCTGCACGGTCAGCGTGTACGAGCCGTTGACCGGGGTGATGCTGGGCTGCTGGACGAAGTAGTCGGCCGGGTCACTGGAGTCGAGGTTGCTCGCCCAGACGTGCACGGTGCCGTCGGACAGCCCGCCGGAGACGTTCAGGGTGACCGTCTGCGCGGCGGTGGCGGTGGTGCTCTCGATGATCGTCGAGTAGTCGGAGCCGTTGGTCGACTTCAGCGAGACGTAGCTGCCGTTGGACTCGCTGCCGCCCAGGTAGCCGGAGCCGGAGTCGAGGAACTGCCAACCGGGCGAGGTGAACTGGGTGACCTGCGCGGTCGCCCAGGTGCTCGCGCCGACGCTGTACTGCCCCGACCACGGCTGGCTGGCCAGCACCAGGCCGTCGGTGCTGTACGGCAGGTTGGGGTAGACCGCCGCGACCACCGGCCAGTTGATGTACGCGGTCAGCCCCGCGTCGGTGTAGCCGCGGGTGATCGAGCGGATCAGCGCGGGCGCGCCCGCGTCCTCGTCCTGCGAGCCGTTCTCGCTGGCCCAGAGTGGTTTTCCGGCACTGGTCGCGGTGGAGTTGCCGGCGCAGGTGTCGGCGCTGCCGCCGTCGCCGCCCGCGCAGGGGTAGTGCACGCCGATGATGGAGACCGCGCTGGCGAAGGCCGGGTTGTCGGCGATGTCGCCGGCGATGCTCCAGTCGCTGTCCGCGCCGACGATCTGCACCGATCCGTAGCCGTCGGCGTTGAGCGTGGAACGCAACTGCTCGTACCAGGCGATGTTGTAGCCGCGCTCGTTCCAGCCGCCCAGGTAGTCGATGGACAGCCCGTGCGTGGCCGCGCAACCGAGCCAGCTGACCAGGTAGTTGATCATGTCGGTGGACCAGAAGTTGCCATTGCCGATCCAGCCGGGCGCGCCCCAGGCCAGCCCGTACAGCTTGATGTCCGGATTGAGTGCCTTGGCCTGCTCCATCAGCCACCACTCGTAGCCGGTGCCGCAGTCGACGGCGGAGGCGGTGTGCATGTGGCTGGACTCGGAGCCGTCGGTGGAGTTGGTGTCGCCGCCGATCTCGACCTTCAGGATCTGCAGGTCGGCCCCGTAGCCGGGCTTGAACAGGTAGTCCAGGATCTGCTGCCGCTGGGCCGCCGGGTAGTCGGTGAGCAGCCGGGTGTTGCCCCCGCCGCCGCTGATCGCGCCGATGCCGTCGAAGGTCTTGCCGCCGCTGGCGCCGTTGACGGCGATGGTGGTGGCGGTGGCGGCGCTCGCCGCCGGGGCGGACACGCCGGTGGCGAGCGCCGACCCCAGCAGCCCCAGCAGCACGAGCAGAACGAGCTCTCGTAATCTCCGCCTGTGGATCCTGATCACAGCAATGCCCCTCACTGGTGACTTTGGGTGGAAAGTGTTTGCATCTGTTTAAATTGACGCATCGTCAGCATGGTCAAGTCAAGATTCGCGCACCGTGCCGCCTGCGCGGACTTCGAATGCAACTAGTTGCATAAGCGCGCCGGGCCGCCTACGGTGGGGCGACACCCCCTGCCGGAGGCTTGCCGAGGAGACCCGGATGACCGCCTACCCCCACCTGCTGCGACCGCTGGACCTGGGCTTCACCAGCCTGCCCAACCGCGTGATCATGGGATCGATGCATGTGGGCCTGGAGGAGGCCGAGCACGGCTTCGAGCGGATGGCCGCCTTCTACGCCGAGCGCGCGCGGGGCGGGGTCGGGCTCATCGTCACCGGCGGGATAGCCCCGAACGAGGCGGGCCGCCCCTGGTCCGGGGGCGCGAAGCTGACCACCGCCGCCGAGGCCGCCGAGCACCGGACGATCACCGACGCGGTGCACCGCGAGGGCGGCCGGATCGCGGTCCAGCTGCTGCACTTCGGCCGCTACGCCTACCACGACCAGCTGGTCGCCCCCTCCCCGCTGCAGGCCCCGATCAGCCCCTTCGTCCCGCACGAGCTGACCGCCGAGGAGGTGGAGCAGACCGTCGAGGACTTCGCGAACGCCGCCGCGCTGGCCCAGTCGGCGGGCTACGACGGGGTGGAGATCATGGGCTCCGAGGGCTACCTGGTCAACGAGTTCATCGCGGCCGGGACCAACCACCGCGGCGACGAATGGGGCGGCTCCTACCAGAACCGGATCCGCTTCCCGGTGGAGATCGTCCGCCGGGTGCGCGAGCGGGTCGGCGAGAAGTTCATCCTGATCTACCGGCTGTCCATGCTGGACCTGGTACCCGGCGGCTCCACCCTGGACGAGGTGACCGCCCTGGCCAAGGAGCTCGAGGCGGCGGGCGCGACCATCATCAACACCGGCATCGGCTGGCACGAGGCCCGGATCCCGACCATCGCCACCTCGGTCCCGCGCGGCGCGTTCGGCTGGGTGACCGAGAAGGTCAAGGGCGCGGTCTCGATCCCGCTGGTCACCAGCAACCGGATCAACACCCCCGAGGTCGCCGAGGAGCTGCTGGCGCGCGGCGCCGCCGACCTGGTCTCGATGGCCAGGCCGTTCCTGGCCGACCCGGCCTTCGTGGCCAAGGCCCTGGAGGGCCGGCCGGAGGCGATCAACACCTGCATCGGCTGCAACCAGGCCTGCCTGGACCACACCTTCAGCGGCCGGATCACCTCCTGCCTGGTGAATCCGCGCGCCTGCCACGAGACCGAGCTGGTGCTCTCCCCCACCGTGCTGCGCAAGCGGGTGGCCGTGGTCGGCGCCGGACCGGCGGGCCTGGCCTGCGCCGTCTCCGCCGCCGAGCGCGGGCACGCGGTCACCCTGTTCGACGCCGCCCCGGAGATCGGCGGGCAGCTCAACATCGCCCGCAGGGTCCCCGGCAAGCAGGAGTTCGACGAGACGCTGCGCTACTACCGGCACCAGCTCCGGGCCCACGACGTCCAGTTGCGACTGGACACGCTGGTCACGGCGGCGGATCTGACCGGCTTCGACGAGATCGTGGTCGCCACCGGCGTCACCCCGCGCACCCCGGACCTGCCCGGCGTGGACCACCCCAGCGTCGTCGGCTACCTGGACGTGCTGCGCGACGGCGCGCCCGTGGGCGAGCGGGTGGCCATCCTCGGCGCCGGCGGGATCGGCTTCGACGTGGCCGAGTTCCTCACCCACAACGGCGACGACTTCTACGCGCAGTGGGGCATCGACCCCGAGTACGCCGGTCCCGGCGGCGTCACCGCGCCGCGCCGGGGTCCGGTGCCGCGCCAGGTGCACCTGCTCCAGCGCCGCGGCGGCAAGGTCGGCGCGGGGCTGGGCAAGACCACCGGCTGGATCCACCGCACCGAGCTGAAGCAGCGCGGCGTCACCATGGTCCCCGGCGCGAGCTACCAGCGGATCGACGACGCCGGGCTGCACTTCACCCTCGACGGCGAGCCGCAGCTGCTCCCGGTGGACACCGTCGTCCTGTGCACCGGGCAGGAGCCGCGCCGCGACCTGTACCAGGAGCTGCTGGCCGCGGGGCTCAGCCCGCACCTGATCGGCGGCGCGCAGGAGGCCGCCGAGCTGGACGCCAAGCGCGCCATCAGGCAGGGCACGGAGCTCGCCGCCGCACTCTGAGCCCCACACCGGGCGCGGCGGACCCCGGGCCGTGGACGGCGCCCGCCGTGCCGCCGTCCGGCCGCCTAGGATCTGACCCATGTCCCTGCCGCACGCCATCCTCACCGCCCTGCTGGAAAAGCCCTCCTCGGGGCTGGAGCTGACGCGCCGGTTCGACAGGTCCATCCGCTACTTCTGGTCGGCCACCCACCAGCAGATCTACCGCGAGCTGGGCAGGCTGGAGCAGCAGGGCCTGATCCGCGAACTGCCGCAGCCGCCCTCCCCGGGGCAGCGCAAGGAGTACGAGGTGCTGCCGGCCGGGCGGGCGGAGCTGAGCGCGTGGGTGGCCCGGCCCGAGAAGCCGAAACCGCTGCGGGACGCGCTGCTGCTGCGGCTGCGGGCGGCGGCCCTGGTCGGGCAGCAGGGGCTGGCCGCCGAGCTCGACCGGCACCGGGCGCTGCACCGGCAGACGCTGGACACCTATCTCGCCATCGAGCAGCGGGACTTCACCCCCGACAAGGACACCGAGGCGGACCGCCTCCAGCACCTGGTGCTGCGTGCCGGGATCAGCCTGGAGAGCCATTGGCTCGCCTGGCTGGAGGAGGCCATGGCCGAACTGGCCAGGCCGCCCGCTACCCCGGTGTGACCGCGCCGTCCAGCAGCGGTCCGAGCTCGCGCGCCACCGCGCTCAGCGCCCGGACGTCCTGTTCGGCCCGGGCGATCAGCAGTGCCCCCTCCAGCGCGCTGATCATGACCGTGGCCAGCGGGTCGGCCCGGTGCGGCGGTACCCCGAGCCGCGTCAGCGCCCCGGCCAGCGGCCCGCTCCAGCAGGCGAAGGCGGCGGCAGCGGCGGCCCGGGTGGACTCGGCGGAGTCGGCGCAGTCGACCGTCGCCGCCGCGACCGGGCAGCCCGAGCCGAAGCCCGCCGCCTGGAACTCGTCGGTCCACTGGCCCACCATCGCCGCGAACAGCCCGCTCGGCGAGGGCTCGTCCAGCGCGTCCAGGAACCGGGCGACCCGCTCCCCCGCGTACCGGCCCGCCCAGTCCACTGCCTCGTTGACCAGCTGTTCCTTGCCCCTGGGGAAGTAGTACTGGAGCGATCCGCGCGGCGCCTGGGCGTGGGCGGCGACCTCGCGCATGCCGGTCGCGGTGACCCCGTCCCGCCGGATGAGCTGGGCCGCGCTGAACACCATGCGTTCGCGCGGGCCGCGTACCGGACCTGCCATGAGCGAACCTCCCGAGGACAGCCGGACCGGGACCGGTTCCCGTCCCGCAGGCCAGACCAGCCTAGACGCCGGGGCGCCCGGCCCTCGACTATGACCACGGTCATAACGCAGGCTACGATGACCCGTGTCATAGTGCGTGCTGCCGACGCCCCGGAGGGGTGGCCTGATGGTGGATGTGGGATTCCTGGGGCTGGGCGTGATGGGACAGCCCATGGCGCTGAACCTGGCCAGGGCCGGCACCGCGCTCGCGGTCTGGAACCGCACCCCGGCCAGGAGCGAGCCACTGCGGGCGGCGGGCGCGCTGGTGGCCGCCGAACCGGCCGAGGTCTTCCGGCTGGCCCCGGTGGTGGTGCTGATGCTGGCCGACGGCGACGTCATGGACGCCGCCCTGGGCCGGGGCACCCCCGAGTTCGCCGCCAACGTCGCCGGGCACACCATCGTCCACATGGGCACGACCGCGCCCGAGTACTCACACGGCCTTGAGGCCGACGTCCGGGCGGCGGGCGGCCGTTACGTCGAGGCGCCGGTCTCCGGCTCGCGGGCGCCGGCCGAGGCCGGGGAGCTGGTGGCGATGCTGGCCGGGGAGCAGTCAGCGGTGGACGCGGTGCGCCCGCTGCTGCGGCCGGTCTGCCGCGAGGCCTTCGACTGCGGCCCGGTGCCGAACGCGCTGCGGATGAAGCTCGCGGTGAACCTGTTCCTGATCACCATGGTCACCGGCCTGGCCGAGGCGTTCCACTTCGCCGACCAGCACGGGCTCGACCTGGAGGTGTTCACGGCGGTGCTCGACGCCGGACCGATGGCCAGCGGCGTCTCCCGGGTGAAGGCGCCCAAGCTGCTGACCGGCGACTTCACGGTCCAGGCCGGGGTGGTGGACGTGCTGAAGAACAACCGGCTGATCGCCGAGGCCGCCCGGGCAGCGGGCCTGGCCTCGCCGCTGCTCGACGTCTGCCACGCCCTCTTCGGCGAGACCCTGGCGCTGGGCCACGGCGGGGCCGACATGGTGGCCGTGCTCCACGCGATCGAGGCCCGCACCGGCGACGAGCGGCCCGGCTAGTCCCGCTACCGGTCCAGGGGCAGCCGGTTGAACTCGGCCGGGCGCTCCAGCGGCGGCAGGTGGCCGGTCTCCGGCAGGTCCACCCGGACCGCGCCCCTGATCCCCGCCGCCAGCAGCTCCGAGACCTCGACGATCGCCGGGACGTCAGCCGTGCCGATGACGACCAGGGTCGGCGCGGTGACCTCGCCCAGCCTGCCCCTGGCCGGGGGCTCCAGGTCCTTCGCCTCGCCCCGCTCACCGGACCACTCCCGGCGCGTCAGCCGCCGGAACATCTCCACCGCCGACTCCCACACCTCGGGGCGCAGCTCCTGGCGTCCGCGCTGCGGACCGGCGGTGAGCATGTCGACGGTCGCGGTGACGTACAGCTCCAGGTCGGCCGGGTCGATCCGTTCCGGCTGCTCCCGGTAGTAGCTCTCCAGGCGGTCCCGGCCGACGCGGTCGAACACCCGCTCTTGGTACAGCTCGGTGAAGGACGCCGGCCAGGTGTGACCGGACAGCCCCGAACCGACCAGCACCAGCCCGCGTACCCGGTGCGGCGCCAACAGGGTCGCGTCCAGCGCGAGTTTGCCGCCGTCCGAGCTGCCGACCAGCACCGCGCGGTCGACGCCGAGCGCGTCGAGCAGCGCCAGCAGCTGTTCGTGCCGCGCGTACTCCGGCTGCGGGGGCCCGGATTCGCCGTGCCCGAGCCAGTCGTACCGGATCACCCGGAACTGCTCGGCGAGCAGCGGTACTTGCCGCTCCCACAGCCGGTGGTCCGTGGTCCCGCCGTGCGCCAGCACCACGGCCGGACCGGCCCCTGCCTCCTCGTAGGCGAACTCCGCGCCCAGGATCTCCATCCGCTCCACGCCTGGACCCTAACAGGCGCACCGGGTGCCTGCCCGCTCCGAAGCAATGCCCCGCACATCCGCTTCCAGCCGGCCGGTGCCATGCCGCCGCGCCCCCGCGGGCCTTCCGCGCGGCACCGGCCAATTGCTGATCGTTGGACCGTATTTGAGCAGATCAGCAGCGGTTGTCCGGCTATCGGAACCCACTGGCGCCGCCCTCAGCCAATCCCTAGAGTTCGCACATGTCCCTACGTGTAAAGAAGACCGTCTTCGCGCTCCTGCGGGGCGTCGCCCTGATGGCCGCGCTCACCGCCTACGACCTCTCCAAACCGCACACCCACTTCGCGATCACCCTCCCCTTCGTGCTCTTCAGCCTCTTCTGGATCGCAGTCACCGGATACACGTGGTGGTGGTTCGGCAACTCCGAGACGGCAGTGGCACAGCGCACCCGAGCCGAAGAGAAAAGGGCGGCCCGGAGGGCCCGCTGACGGTCAGTCAGCAGACAGGGCGCGCTCAGGCACAGGCACCCACCGGGGCCGTGGAATTGCGCCTTCTCGTGGCCGGCCCGCCAGTACAGTGCGGGCATGACCGATTCCGCGCACGGCAGGACCGAGTGGCCCGAACTCCTCGGCGTCGACATCGACGAAGCAGTCCAGAAGCTCCGCGCCGCAGAGCCGAAGCTGAACGTCATACCGGTCGAGAGCGGGTCGGTCGTCACGGCGAACTACCGGACCGACCGGGTGTGGCTGTGGTTCGACAAGGAGACGCGGTCCGTCGCGCACACACCACGCATCGGCTGACCCCGCGTCGCTGCCTTGGGTGCGGAGGAGTTGGCCGATGAGGGACCTGTTCACGGTGGAGGCCAACCGGGCACAGGGCGACGTGTACTGGATCGGCGTCCACAATGCCCTCGGCACCCCGGACGAAGGCGTCGCTTACGCTGCCCGCGTCGCTCCGCAGGACTTGCGGTCCGCCGAGCGACAGGCCCGCTACGCCACGGACACGGCCCGTATGTGGCACGCCCTCGGCGACCAGCGCCGCACGTTCGGGGCACGGCGCGCAGTCGAGGCCGCCGCACCGGAGGAGGTTCGACGGCCGGCGCTTCAGGCGCTTACGGCCGACCTGCTCTACGGGCCCGGGACTGTCCCCGGGCTACGGGAGTTCGCCCGGCGCACCGGGGCTGTACCGGTCGCCTGACCTCCGCACACATCAACCCTGGCGCCCGTCACCTCGCGGTGGCGGCCGCTGTCCCGTTCAGTCGCTGGGGCTGGGATCACGAGTGGCCCCTGACCAGGTATGACAGGCGTATCCGGGTGCCTGGCCGGGTGGAGCGGTCTGGGGTGGGAACCATCTGGTCGGCGGCGGCATCCCTTACTGCATGTCGGTATGGAACGGGCCACGGCTGCGCAGGCGGGTGGTGCTGCCGCTGCTGGCGGGGGCCGTGGTGGCGCTTCCGGGCGGGGAGTTGTGGGCGCTGGACGCCGGGCGGGCCGACCCCGCCGTGCGTACGCGGGGGCGGGACGCGGTCTGGCTCGGGCACGACTGGGTGGGCGGCGGCAAGAACGACGCCGACGCCACCGCCCTGCTGCGGGCCCTGGGCGGTGTCGGTACCGGGCACGGCGTCCGGGACCTCTACCTGCACGTCGGGCCCACCGCCGACGACGGCAGCCTGGACCCGGGGCTGTACCCGCGGGCCGGGTGGGCGCTGACGGCCCTGCGACGGCCCGGGGTTCGGCTCCAGGCCTGGCTGGGCGACGTGGTGGACTCCGAGGGCCCGGCGGGCCTCGACCTGTCCCGGACTGAGGTCCGGCAGCGGCTGGCCGGCTCCGCCGGGCAACTGCTCGACCTGGGGTTCGACGGGATCAACCTCGATCTGGAGCCGGTGCATTCGGGCGACCCCGGCTACCTGAACGTACTGGACCGGATCGCCGTGCTCACCCGGGCGCGCGGACGGGTGCTGTCGGTCGCCGTCCCGCAGCTGGACCCGCTGCCGCCGCTGCGGGAGTTGGCGGGCTGGCTGACCGGGCACCCCAAGTGGTGGTCGCCGGGCTACCTGGCGCAGGTGGCGCGGCGGGTGGACCAGGTGGACGTGATGGCCTACGACACCGCGCTGCCGCTGCGCAGCCTGTTCGCCGGGTATGTGGCGCAACAGGTGGAGCTGGCCTGCTCGGTGGTGCCGCCGCAGGTGGACCTGCTGATCGGGCTGCCCGCGTACCACTCGAACAACCCGGGCCACCACGCGGCGGCGGAGACGGTCGCCGCAGCGATCCGAGGCGTCCGGCTCGGCCTGAGCGCCGTGCCGAGGCCCGGCGGTCGCTACGGGGTGGCGTTGTACGCGGACTTCTCGGCGACCGCCACGGACTGGGCGGCCTACCGCGACGACTGGTGCGGCCCTTCCGCGGCCACCGCCACAACAACCGGCAACTGACCAACGAAGAACGGCAGTTCACTCGCTCGGCTGGCTGCGGGCCCGGCGCCGGGCCTCCTCCTGCTGGAACAGGGCGATCATCTCCCGCTGCTCCTCGGTGGGTTCGCGCGGCGGCTGCTCCTCGTCGTAGTTGATGCCCTGCGCCTTCAACTGCTGGTCGTGCACCATGACCGGCTGTTCCGGGTCGGGGTCGGAGCGGCGTGGGCCCTCGGGTCCGTCCGGGCCGATCCGCAGCAGCCGCTCCACCCGCACCAGGCGGAAGTGCCGCCCGCCCACCAGCAGTTCGAAGCCCCGCCGGCGGTCGAGCCGGTCGGCGGCCCGCGCGTACCGCTCGCGGTCCTTGCCGCTCAGCTTCCTGACGATCGGGGCCACCACCCGCAGGTCCAGCGCCAGTACGTCCCGGGCGCCCTGCGGGCTGCTGGAGGCGTCGGCCGCCGGGGCCCAGTTGCCGTCGACCAGCTCGGCCATCACGAAGGTCGCGGGCAGCAGCACCCCGCCCGGATGGCTGCGCACGGCCCTGCGCGAGTCCATCCACACCCGGTCCGGGACGCTCCCCTCCTCCCAGACCATGCACAGCAGTTCGTGTTTGAGGATGCCCTCGGACATGCCGGTGGCCGTGTACGGGTCCACCACGAAGCCCGCGACCGGATCCGGGAACTGGTGGCTCTCGCCGGTCGGGGCCGGGTCCGGGTCGGACGGGCGCGGCGGCTCGGGGCCGGTCGGCCCGAGCCGGATGAACTGCTCGGCCCGCACCACCCGGTAGCGCGAGCCGCAGACCGTCATCTCGTCCAGCCGCTCCCAGTCCAGCCGGACGGCGGCGGCGGTGTACTCGTCATGGGTCGCCTGGTCCCCCGCCGCCGACGCCTCGTGGGCGAGCCCGCGGAAGGTCGAGGCCAGGCCGTCACGGCACTCCTGCGGTGCGCCGGCGCTGACGTGGGACTGCAACTCCCAGCCGCCCTGGTCGCGTTCGCGGGCCACGCCGAACACCGGTCGGCGGGCGCCGAGGATCTCCGGATAGCTCTCCCGGGCGTGCCACGCGTCCGCGTCGGCCCTGGCCGCCTCCGGCTCCGGCGGCGCGGTCATCCTGATCGTCCGGTAGACCGGGACGCTGTCGCTCTGATCGGGCATGCATCCCAGCATGCCGCCTCTTAATGATCCAAAACAGCCAAAACCGGCAAACCGCCGACTGATTGGAGCGCGCCGCCGCACGCGCGCCGGGGACCGGCGCGACAACGCCCGCAGGCCCCCTCGTGGACGGGGGG
>Ga0302314_10008458_pt1 | contig 18296 bp, 14 predicted proteins | sample III_Palsa_N2_3_FD_200533 | JGI IMG/M metagenome (GOLD analysis project Ga0302314, IMG submission 200533) | Peat permafrost microbial communities from Stordalen Mire near Abisko, Sweden - III_Palsa_N2_3 | ecosystem: Environmental > Terrestrial > Soil > Palsa > Peat permafrost | place: Sweden...
CTGCTGGCCAAGCCGCTGCCCCGGTGGAAGATCATCACCACCAAGCTGCTGGTGTCCTTCGGCTGCACGGTCGCCTTTGGCGCGCTCCCGACGTACCTGGCCGGGGTCATCCTGTTCGGCGACTTCGGGGGCGTGGCGGTGGCGTACGGCATTGGCGCGCTGGTCGCCGGGGCCGCCTACAGCGCGATCTTCCTGCTGCTCGGCGTGGTCAGCCGGAACGCGGTGGTGTACGGGCTGTTGTACTCGCTGGTGTGGGAGAGCGTCATCGGCGGCTACGTCAGCGGTGCGAAGACCCTCAGCGTGCGGCAGTGGGCGCTGGCGGTGGCCCGCAAGATCGCCGACCCGGGCGTGGTCACCTCGGCGGTGCACCTGCCCACGGCGGTGCCGCTGCTGGTCGTGGTCACCCTCGGCGCCTCGGCCCTGGCCGCGGTGCGGCTCAGCCGGCTGACCCTGGCCAACGAGCAGTAGCCGGCGCACCACGCCACACCCCACCACACAACGCACCGCGCGCTGCGACCGGCACCTGGGTGCCGCTCACAGCGCGCGGTCTTGGCCTCAGTGGTGTTCGACCGCCCGCAGGGTCACCGCGCGGGCCGCGCCCAGACCGGCGGCCAGGGCCAGGCCGCAGCAGACCAGCAGCAGCGCCAGCGGCAGCGTCCAGCCGCCGACCACCTGGTGCAGCGCGCCCACGCCGACCGGGCCGCAGGCGGCGATGAAGTAACCCACCAGTTGCGCCATCCCGGAGAGCTGCGCGGCCACTCCGGCGCTGCCGGAACGCAGCACCACCAGGGCCATGGCCAGTCCGAAGCCGCCACCCATGGCGATCCCCAGCAGCGTCGCCCAGATCCACGCGCCGGAGGCCGGGGCGATCATCAGCCCGGCGATGCCGGCCGCGTAGCAGCCCGTCATCAGCACCACCAGCGGACGCTGGGTGGTCATCCGCCCGGCCGCCAGCGGCACCAGGAACGCGCCCGCGACCTGGATCAGGTTGCAGAAGGCGAAAACCAGTCCGGCGGTGCCGCGGGACATGCCGTGGTCGGTGAGCACCGTCGGCATCCAGGCGATCAGGGTGTACGCCAGCAGCGACATGATCCCCATGAACACCGCCAGCTGCCAGGCCAGCGGATGCCGCCACAGCCCCGGCAGCCGGGCCGCGCCCGCGACCTGCGTGGCGCTCGCCGGGGCCCGGTCCCGGCCCGCGCCGACCACCTGCGGCAGCCACACCGCGGCGGCCACCAGCGCCAGCACCGACCAGGACGCCAACGAGCCCTGCCAGCCGCCGAAGGCGTGCTCCATCGGCACCGACAGCGCGGCGGCGAAGGTCGCGCCGACGATCATCGCGGTGGAGTAGACCCCGGTCATCATCGCCGCCCGGTCCGGGAAGTCCCGCTTGACCAGGCCCGGCATGGTGACGTTGAGCAGTGAGATGGCCGCGCCGACCACGACGCTGCCGGCGAACAGCGGCCCCACGCCGTTCATCACCCGCAGCCCGACTCCGGCCGCGAGCAGCAGTAGCGCGCCGAGGACCACCATCTCCGGACCGAACCTGCGGATCAGCCTGGGCACCAGCGACGCGGTCAGGCCCATCAGCAGCACCGGCAGCGTGGTGAGCAGCCCGCCCGCGGTCGAGGACAGGCCGTAGTGCCCGCTGACGTCGCTCAGCAGCGGCGAGACCGCGGACACGGCGGCGCGCATGTTGACCGACGCCAGCAGGATGCCGATCAGCGCGGTCAGCGGGTGCGCGGCGATCCGGGCCGGACGGGAGGGGGTGCGGGCTCCGGGGGACCGCAGTGCGGCCGGGGTGTGGTGGGCGGTGCGGGGCATGGCTGTTCTTTCCGGAAGAGTTCGGAGCGTGCTGTTCGGAGCGTGCTGAGGACTCAGTGGAGCAGGCGGGCGACGGTGCCCATGGGGTCGGCGATCAGCAGTCGGCTGGCGGCCTCGGCGGCCTCCGGGTCACCGGAGGCGATGGCGTCGACCAGGCCGCGGTGCGAGTCCAGGTCGACCTCGGGCATCTCCTGGTCGCCGAAGGCGGCCCGCATCGACTCGCGCACGGAGGCGCTGAAGTAGCGGTAGACCTCGGTGAGCGCCGGGTTGTGCGCGGACTCGACCATGGCGGTGTGGAACTCCAGGTCGTGCTCGACGCTGGCCTCCCGGCCGGCCCGTTCCGGCTCGGTGGCCAGCACGTGTGCCTCGGCGTCCAGGGCGGCCCGCATCCGGGCCAGGTCCTCGGCGGTGTGCCGGAGCGCGGCCAGCCGCGCGGCCTCGTTCTCCAGCGCGCCGCGGACCTCCAGCACGTCGCGCACCCCCGACCGCTGCACCCCGTGCAGTACCGCGGCGGGGTCGCTGGTGGACCGGACGAAGGTGCCCTCGCCCTGCCGGGACTGGAGCATCCCGGCGTGGACCAGCACCCGGACCGCCTCGCGCACGGTGTTCCGACCGACCTGCAACTGCTCGGCCAGCTCGTGCTCGGTCGGGATCCGGTCGCCGACCTGCCAGCTCCCGCTGCTCAGCTGCGCCCGCAACTGCTCGATCGCCGCGTCCACCAGCGAGGTCCGCCCGGCCGCCTGAAGGGGTCCACCACTCATCGTCCGGTCCTCCTATTGCCCGACATCCTCTTGCCCAGTCATCCTACAACCTCAGGCAGCTCTCACCGACGGGGCCCCGACTCAGCTTTCCAGCTGCCGCTGTCCGGGCCGGTGATCCGCCCAATCCGGCCCAGCGCTACCCTTCCCGGGCTCTTGGCGATCCTGCCCACCCCCATGTTCAGCCCGGACGCCGTGGGCGCGATCTGTCTCGCGGGCACGCTCTGGATGATCGTCCGGGCCCGGCAGAACCCGTCGGCCACGCTGGGGCCCACCGACCTTCACCGGGAGGTTCTTCTCCTGAACGGATGTCGGCCCCTGCACGGTCGTCTCGGTGCGCGAGCCGTGACCGGGGCCGGGTCCGCGGGTCAGCGGCCCTGGGTGATGGTGTCGTCGATGGCGAAGCCCTTGGCCGGGCCGTCCGGGATGACCACTGCGGTGCCGTAGGGCTGGCGGTGCAGGGTGTTGTAGTCGCCGCCCCGGGGGTCGGGATCGCTGAGGACGCTGACCGCGCCGTCCTCGTCATGGTCGTCCACCAGAACGTAGACCGGGATACCGGCCCGGGCGTAGGCCCGGCGTTTGCGGATCCGGTCCCGGTTGCGGTCCCGGTGGCCCGGGGAGACCACCTCGACCACGACCTGCACGCCCGCCGCGTCGACGCCCAGGCCCTCGGCGTCGGGAGCGGTTTCCAGGTTCCGCGGGGCGACGAGAACGTCCGGGATGGTCACTGTGAGCCCGTGGATGACGTTGGCGTCCTGATATGCGGTGTAGTCCGTGTTCTGGAGGAACATGAACAGGGCGTCACGCAGGCGATTGGCAATGACCGAGTGGCGACGGCGTCCGGTGGGTGACACGTCGATGGACCCCTCGATGATCTCGGCGTGGTAGCCCTCGGGGAGATCCATGGCCTTCCACGCCCGCCACAGGACCTGGTCGAGATCGTCGGCTGCGGGCGGCTCCTGTTGGGTCGCGACGGACTCCTGAGCCACGGCGGTCACCTTTTCCATGGTCACGGTCAACGGGAAGCACCTCCTCTCAAGTGTGGGCAGTGGCGGCGTGCTGACACAAGCCGCACCCGGAAACTACGCTGAGTGGTCGCAGCTACGGAGAAGAAGTCGTTCGGTTCACCCGAACGGGTCAGCTGACGCCCTGGACCTGCGGAAAGAGGTGTTCCAGGACGACCGCGACGCCCTCGTCGTCGTTGCCGAGGGTGACCTCGTCGGCGGCGGTGAGCAGGGACGGATGGGCGTTGGCCATGGCCACGCCGCAGGCGGCCCAGCGGAACATCGGCAGGTCGTTCGGCATGTCGCCAAAGGCGATGGTGCGGTCCTTGGTCACTCCGAGCCGGGCGGCGGCCAGGGCCAGGCCGGTGGCCTTGGACAGCCCCAGCGGCAGTACCTCGACGAAGCCCGGACCGGCCATCACCACGTCCACCAGCTGCCCGGCGATCTCCCGGGCCGTGTGCGCCAACTCGTCGTCGCCGAGGGTGGGGTGCTGGAGGAACATCCGGGTGATCGGCCGGTCCCAGAAGTCGGCCGGGTCGCGGTGGGTCACCGGGTCGTCGCCGAGCATCCGGTAGCCGGGACCGGCCAGGAAGGCGCCGTCGAGGCCGTCCTGGGAGACCGCCTTCAGCAGCGGGCCGGTCTCGGCCTCGATCTTGGCCAGGGCGAGCTGCGCCAGCTGCCGGTCCAGGGTGACCGAGGTGAGCTCCCGGTGCGCGCCCGCGTCGTAGAGCTGCGCGCCCTGGCCGCAGACGGCCAGGCCGGTGTAGCCGATGGCGTCCAGGGTGGGCCTGGTCCAGGAGGCCGAGCGGCCGGTCACCACGATGTGCACCGCACCGGCGGCCTCGGCGGCGGCCAACGCCCGCCGCGTGCGCTCCGAGACAGTGCCGTCGGAGCGCAGCAGCGTGCCGTCGAGATCGGTGGCGATCAGGTCGAACGGGCGGGCCTGGACGTTCGGGGCCGACGCGTTCGGGGCCGATGCGTTCGGGGCCGACGCGCTCACTTGGTGACCGGCTCCAGCACCGTCCGGCCGCCGAGATAGGGACGCAGCGCCTCCGGCACGGTGACTGATCCGTCCGCCTGCTGGTGGGTCTCCAGGATCGCCACGATGGTCCGCGGGACCGCGCACAGCGTGCCGTTCAGGGTCGCCAGTGGGCGGTTCCTGCCCTCCGCGCCGCGCATCCGGATGTCCAGCCGCCGGGCCTGGAACTCAGTGCAGTTGGAGGTCGAGGTGAGCTCCCGGAACTTGCCCTGGGTGGGGATCCAGGCCTCGATGTCGAACTTGCGGTACGCCGACGCGCCCAGGTCGCCCGAGGCCACGTCGATCACCCGGTAGGCCAGCTCCAGCTTGTTCAGGAAGTCCTTCTCCCACTGGAGCAGCCGGGCGTGCTCGGCCTCGGCGTCCTCCGGCGCGACGTAGGAGAACATCTCGACCTTGTCGAACTGGTGCACCCGGATGATGCCCCGGGTGTCCTTGCCGTAGGTCCCGGCCTCGCGGCGGAAACAGGGCGAGAACCCGGCGTAGCGCAGCGGCAGCTTGTCCGCGTCGATGATCTCGTCCATGTGGTACGCCGCCAGCGGCACCTCGGAGGTGCCGACCAGGTAGAAGTCGTCCTCCTCCAGCCGGAAGACGTTCTCGGCGGCCTGGCCGAGGAACCCGGTGCCCTCCATGGCGCGCGGCTTGACCAGCGCCGGGGTCAGCATCGGGGTGAACCCGGCCTCGACCGCCTGGGCGATGGCCATGTTGACCAGGGCCAGCTCCAGCAGCGCGCCGATGCCGGTGAGGTAGTAGAAGCGCGCGCCGGAGACCTTGGCGGCCCGCTCGATGTCGATCGCGCCGAGCAGTCGGCCGAGCTCGACGTGGTCGCGCGGCTCAAAGCCGTCGGCGGTGAAGTCGCGCGGGGTGCCGACGTGCTCCAGGGTGACGAAGTCTTCCTCGCCGCCGATCGGGGCGTCGGGGTGGAGCAGGTTCGCCAGCTGTCCGAGCAGCCGCTGAGCCTCCTCGTCGGCCTCGTTCTGCTCGGCGTTGGCCGCCTTGACCTCGGCCGAGAGCACGCCGGTGCGCTTCAGCAGCTCGGCCTTCTCGTCGCCCTTGGCCTGCGGGATCAGCTTGCCCAACTGCTTCTGCTCATTGCGGAGCTCGTCGAAGCGGGTACCGGACGATCGCCGCCGCTCGTCGGCGCGCAGGAGGGAGTCGACCAGGGCGACGTCCTCTCCTCGGGCGCGCTGCGAAGCGCGCACACGGTCGGGGTCCTCACGAAGCAGACGAAGGTCAATCACGGGGATGAGCCTACCCGTCGGCGGGTGCTGCCTGCTGCTGCATTGTGCTGCTGCACGGGACGCCGCCAGTGACCGGACTTTGCGCTTAATGATCACTGCTTGATAGACTGTGTCCTGTTTTGGCGACCATGTGGCATTTTTTGGTTACGGACAGCAGTGGAAACGCCTGGGGATAACCGGCCGATGCCTGTGGATATCTCGGAACGGACTGGGGATTCATGGCTTTGTCCACAGTTGCCGCGCCAGGGCTGTGGATGTAGCGAGGTTGGATCTGAGGCCGCCCGTCTGACTGGACAATTCGGACATTCTCGGCGGCAAACCCCGGCTATGCGTACGTTTGCGTGATTTCTGATGTCGTACGGGTCTCCGAGGAGTAAACAAGTGGCCCGTATCGGCATTTGTCGGGTTTGGATGCCCGAGAGACAGTCGGTGCCCCTGGGGCGGTCGAGAAGCCGATGTGTCGACACATCCCCAGCCTGTGGATAACTCAGGATGTCCCCCAACCCGGCTCACCCTGGGGAAAACTCTCACAGCCTGGGCTAAGAAACGGACGAACCGGGTGATCAGTAACGATCAGGGATGATCAGTGCTCGCCGCGACCGTCCAGGCAGCGTGACAGCCAGTCCGCCGCCTCGGTGAAGGCCGCGTCGGTCAGGCCCGGGCGGATGGTGGGCGCCACCTCGTCCGCGCGCGGGTAGGACCCCAGGAACCGCACCTTCGGGCAGATCCGGTGCAGGCCCATCAGCGCCTCGCTCACCCGCCGGTCGCTGATGTGCCCCTCGGCGTCCACCGAGAAGCAGTACTGGCCCAGGCCCCCGCCGGTCGGCCGGGACTCGATCCGGGACAGGTTCACCCCGCGCACCGCGAACTCCTGCAGCAGCTGGAGCAGCGCCCCGGGGTGGTCGTCGGCCAGCCAGAACACCGACGAGGTCTTGTCCGCCCCGGTCGGCGCGGCGGTCCGGGCCGGGCGGCCGACCAGGACGAAGCGGGTGGTCGCGGTCGAGGCGTCGTGGATCTCCGACGCCAGCGGCACCAGCCCGTACAGCGGTGCGGCGAACTCGCCGGCGAAGGCCCCGTCGAAGCGCCCCTCCTGCACCAGCCGCGCCCCGTCCGCGTTGGATGCCGCCGACTCCCACAGCGCCTCCGGCAGGTGCGCCGCCAGCCAGCGCCGCACCTGCGGCTGCGCCACCGGGTGCCCGGTCACCGTCTTCACGTCCGCCAGCTCCGTGCCCGGGCGCACCAGCAGCGCGAACGCGATCGGCAGCAGCACCTCGCGGTAGATCATCAGCGGCCTGCCGGTCGCCAGTTCGTCCAGGGTCGCGGTGACCCCGCCCTCCACCGAGTTCTCGATCGGCACCAGCGCCGCCGCCGCCTCGCCGTTGCGCACCGCGTCCAGCGCCGCCGCCACCGACACCGAGGGGACCAGCTCCCGCGTGGCCGCCTCCGGCAGGGTGCGCAGCGCGGCTTCGGTGAAGGTGCCCTCGGGGCCGAGGTAGGTGTAGCTGTGGGCTGACAAGACATGCCTCCGGGGACCTGTGACCGTGGGACCTGTGCCGTGGAGCCGGCTCCTGCCTCGACCACGTTAGTCACTCGGGCCGCCCCGGGTGACCGCGTCCCGATGTTTGGACGCGGTCACCCCGGGCGGCCCGGCCGGTGTCACTGGGTGCGGATGAAGTACCCGTCCAGGTCGACCAGCAGGTTCACCTTGCCGGCGGCGTTGTAGACGAAGCTGAGTCCGTCGCTCCCCGCGGGGAGTACCGCGAGGATCGGACGGGTCTCGCCGCGCGTCAGGTCCAGGTCCGACGTGGTCGGCCGGACCCCCGTGTAGGTCCCGACCCCGGCGAGCCAGGTCGTGGCGCTGGGGGCGATCCCGGTCAGGTTGACCAGCAGGGCCGTGGCGTTCACCCGCACGCCGTCGACATAGGTGTCGGTGACCGACACCCCGCTGTTCGGGCCGATCGGCTGCGCTCCCATGGAGCCCAGCCCGCTGCGAGTGTCGACCTCCCGCACCGGCTGGACCGGGACGAAGGCCGACCCGGTGGCGCCGCTGTAGTAGCCCTGGACGTCGGCGATCAGGTTCACCGGTCCGGCGCTGCTGTAAAGGCGGACCCGCCGGGAGCTGTCCAGCGGCACGACGACCAGGCCGGAGGCGGTCTGCCCGGCGGAGAAGTCCAGGTCGGAGACGACGGGCAGGGAACCCGTGGCCGGGAAGGCGGCCGCCCAGCCGCCGGCTCGGGACCCGGTCGCGGTCACGTCGAGGACCACCGCGGTCGCGTCGGCCGGGACCGAGGCCGACGGCAGCGTCACCGTGGTGACGCTCTTCGCCGCGACCGGCCGCTCGGCCGCCCCGGTTCCGTAGCGGGTGTCCAGCACCCGGGAGGGAGTGACCGGGACGAGGTAGCCCTCGGCGTAACCGCCGGCCTCGGCGGTGGCGGCCTGGGTGGTGAAGTACCCCTGGACGTCCACGACCAGGTTGACCCGCCCGGCGGAGTTGTAGAGGTCCACGTAGCCGTCCGTGCCCACCTGGACGGTGACCAGGTTCGGGTTGGTCTGGCCTGGCAGGAAGTTCAGGTCGGAGGTCGAGGGGCGGACGGACTCGTCCGGGTAGGCGGTGACGTAGCCCGCGGCGGTGGGGTCGACGTCGGTGACGTTCATGGTGACCGCGGCCAGGTGGGAGCTGGGCAGGCCGTCCACCCCGGCGACCTTGACCCGGAGCACCCCGCCCGGTCCCACCGTCGCGCGCGGCGCGCCGGTGCCATTCCTGGTGTCCACGAAGCGGTGCGGGGTGATCGGCACGAAGGCGGCGCCCACCTGGACCTCATGGGTGGTGCTCGTGGCCCGGCCGTCGGCGTCGGTGACGGTGTCGTGCACGGTGTACGTGCCGGGTGCGGGATAGACGTGGTCGACCGTGTACGTGTTGCCGGTCTGCGGGATCTGCACGCTCGGGCTGTCGTCGCCGTAGGTGACGACGTCGCTGGTGATGGCCCAGCCGCTGCTGGAGGAGAAGCGGAGGTCGGCGGTGTCGGGCTGGGACGGCGGCGAGCTCGCGGTGACCGTGGCCGTCAGCGGCGCGGCATTCTCCAGCACCACGTTCCCCGCACCGGAGACGGTCGCGTTGTCGGCGAGGCTCACGGTCGCGGTCACCGGGACGCTCTCCAGCGAATCCGAGGCGTTCGGCAGTGACTCGTAGGTGTGCGATGCGCTCGGGGTCGTGGAGGTCACCGCCGGGGTACCGTCGCCGAAGTCGAAGCTGTAGGAGCTGACCGGCACCGACCACGGGTTGCTCAGCCGCACGGTCGCGGTCACCGGCAGCGGCAGGTCACCGCTGCCGGGGGTCACCGAGACGCTGCTGACCTTGGCCGGGTCCTCGAATTCGAACGCCCCGCGGTCGACGTAGCCGGTGCCGGTGCCGGTGTCGGTCACCAGCGGGTCGTCCACCCGCGCGTGGCCGGAGAAGTCGGTCGGCAGCTCCTCGGGCGCGTTCGCGTCCGCCGAGTCGATCAGCGGCGAGCCCTCCGACGGCTCGCCCAGGGCGTTCGTCCCCAGGCTGTCCACATCGTGTGCGCCCTGCCCGGTGGCGGCCGAGAACGCCTGGCTGTCGGCGTAGTCCGTCCCACCCCAGAGGTAGTCGACCCCGTCCGGTCCGGCCTGGACGCCGTTGTAGTCGCTCCGGACCGAGGCGGTGGAGTCCGCCGACACCGCGATCTCGGCGTTCGGGGACGAGTCGGAGCAGGGGGTGGTGGTCTCGTCCGGCGACCCGGCGTTCTGGGCCACGACGTTCTCGATGGAGCCCGAGGAGCCGCCGGTGATGTCCACCGCCTGGCCGCAGCCGAGGGTGAAGGTGTCCCCGGTGACGGTGATGCCCGAGGTCCCGTCGGCCAGGATGCCGCCCGCACCCGGACCGACCTGCTCGAAGTCGTCGTCCGTCGCCACGATGTCGGACGCCCCGGACCGGACGTCCAGTCCGTAGCCGGGGAAGTAGCTGAACCCGGTGCGCGAGAAGGTGATCCCCGAGGACTGGCCGTCGACCGAGACCGCGTCGGTCGAGGCGTCGTCGCCACCGCCGCGGAACAGGTTCATCCGGTCGAAGACCACGTTCCGCGCGTCCGTCAGCCGGACCGCCGACGCGTCCACGGGGTTCAGTGACAGACCCGAGAACACCAGGTCGTGCGCACCGGAGACGGTGATCGGGACCGAGTCGGTGCTGTCGATCTCGGGCTGGATCCCGCTCTGCGGGTTCCAGGGCGAGGCGACGAAGGAGATCGGCTCACCGGGCTCGCCGGAGCGGGTGATCGTCACCGGCTGGGTGTAGCGGAGGTTGCCGCCGATGGACACGGTCTGGCCCGGCTGCGCCGCGTCGGCGGCCGCCTGGATGGTGCAGAACGGCGCGGACAGGGCGCCGGTACCGGTGTCGGTGCAGTCGGCCGAGGTCTGGTTCACATACAGGTCGGTCGGCGGCGGTGTGTCGGCTCTGGCGCCGACCGTGCCGAAACCGCCGGCCAGCAGGGCCATCGAGACCGCCCCGGCCAGCACATATCCACGCGCCATGCGCGTTCCCCCCCAGGAGCAGAAATCATCAGGGCTGACGCCGACGCCGAACCCCCCGGGAACGACGCGAACGAGCCGGCTGGTGCCCAGCTTTTCACCGCACAGTAGTGCGGGTGGTCCACCGCGCGCCAGCGGCGGACCACCCGCCGGGTCACGACTCCAGCAGCGCCTGGCCCACATAGCCGTCGGCCGAGGCCGCGCCGCCGGGCACCGCGAACAGGCCGCTGGACTCGTGCACGATGAACTGCGACAGCGCGTCACCCCGGGTCAGCTTGCGCTGCACCGGGACGAAACCGGTCAGCGGGTCCGACTGGAAGGCGACGAACAGCAGGCCCGCGTCCGGGGCGCCGTCCGGGCGGAAGCCGTCCGCGTAGGAGAAGCCCCGGCGCAGCAGCACCGCGCCCTGGTTGGACTGGGCGGCGGCGACCCGGATGTGCGCGTCGCCGGGGATCGCCAGCGAACCGTCCGGGTTCAGCTTGTCCAGCTGCACCGTGGTGGTCTCGGCGCCGCCGGACAGCGGGCCACCGGTCGCCTTGTACCGGCCGATCACCCGCTCCTGGACCGTCAGCGTCTGCTGCTCCCAGCTGTTGAGCAGCATCCTGATCCGGCGGAACACCGCATAGCTGCCGCCCGCCATCCAGGCCGGGCTGCCCGCCGCCGGGACAAAGACCTCAGTGTTGAAAGCCTTGTCGGTGGGCTTGGGGTTGTTGGTCCCGTCGATCTGGCCCATCAGGTTCCGGACGGTGCGCGGCCGCTCGGTGGCACCGGGCGAGCGGCTGAAGCCGGTCATCTGCCAGCGGACCGCCGCCGCGCCGGCCGCCAACTGTTGCAGGGTGCGCATGGCGTGGAACGAGACCAGGCCGTCGTCCGCGCAGACCTGCACCCACAGGTCGCCGTTGCTGTTCGCGGGCACCAGCGCGTCCGAGGGGAAGGCCGGCAGCGGCGCCAACTGCTCCGGCAGCCGCGCGCCCAGCCCGGCCTTGGCGAAGACCGAGGCGCCGAAGCCGAAGGTGACCGTCAGCGAGCTGGGTCCGGCGTCCAGCGCCACGTCGGTGTCGGTCACCCCGGGCGGGGTGCGCCCCTCGGCCATCGCCGCGGCCGCCGCCGACCAGCGCTTCATCAGCGCGGCCAGACCGGGGCGGGCGGTCCCGGCGGTCAGGTCGAAGGCGGCGGCGTACATCCGGGCCTGGGCCGGTTGGACGATCCCGGCCTGGTGCGTCCCGAAGAAGGGGACCGAGTCCGCACCGAGTGCGGTCAGCGGGACCCCGGCGTAGCCGCCGGCGCCGCTGTCCGCGCCGGTGCCGGTGCCGGCGTGGCCGGGCGCGGCGGCGTACCCGGCCGCCGCGCCCACCGCGAGTCCGGCCACGCCGACCCCGCCGGCCGTCGCCAGCAGCCTGCGCCGGGTGACCGCAGCCGAGGTCGCCGCCGAGGTAGCCGCTGGTGCGGGCGGCGCGGCGGTGGCGGAGGCCGGGTTCGGAGCCGGGTCCGGAGCCGGGGAGCGGCGCTGTTTGTTCGTCATGCCCTTTGCGTCTTTCATGGGTCAGCCCACCTGGATGGTGGTGGACACGGTCGTCTCGTCGATGGCGTCCGAGCGGACGCTCACCTGGAGCAGCCACCGGCCCGGCAGCGGCAGCTCCAGATCGGAGGCCGCCCAGTGGCCGATGTCCACCTTGTCCAGCGTCACCGGCAGCGGGCCCAGGTTCTTGGACGCCAGCGAGAGATTGACGTCCAGTTCGGGGACGTCGACCGGTTTGCCGCTCTTGTCGAAGACATAGGCGTGCAGGGTGTTCAGGCCGGTGCGGGCCGGGTCGATCTCGATGTTGACCTTGCCGTCCGCGTTGTCGCCCGGACCGCCGGTGTTGTACGGGATGGTGACGTTGACCGGCAGGTTCTGGGTCGCCGCGACGGCCGCGTTCTGCTCGGTGACGGAGCGGCCGGTGGCGGTGTTGGTCAGCAGGGTGGTGACCACCAGCACGATCACCGCGAAGGTCACCTCCAGCAGCACCGAGCGCAGCAGCATCCCGCGCGCGGGGGCGGCCGCGCGGGCCCGCTGGCTGACCACCCCGGCCCGCAGCGCCCGCTGCCGCGCCAGCTGCGCCTGCCGAACCGGATCGGCGTCGGCGTCAGCGTCGGAGTCGGAGTCGGAGTCGGCGTCGGCGTCGGAGTCGGAGTCGGCCTCCGGGTCGGTGTCGGTGTCGGCGGTGTCGGCTTCGGTGGTGCCGGGTTCCGGCTGCGGGGTGTTCCGCAGGACGGCGGTCCAGCGGCGGGACATCCAGGCGGCGGCCAGCATCACCAGCACCGCGCCGATCTTCACCAACAGCAGCCGGCCGTAGGTGGTGGAGACCAGCGCGCCCCAGCTGCCGACCCCGCGCCAGGCCTGGTAGACCCCGCTGCCGACGAGCGCGGCGACGGAGCACATGGCGATGACCGAGAATCGGGCGACCTGTTCCGCGCCGATCCCGCCCTCGGTCTGCGGTCGGCGCAGGCCGACCAGGACCGTCGCCAGCCCGCCGAGCCAACAGCCCATGGACAGTATGTGGATCACGTCCAGCGGCACCGCCAGGCCGACCTGTATCCCGACCGAGGCGTGGTCGCCCAGCGCCCAGGTCAGCGCGAGCGCGATGGCGAGCACGGCCCAGGCCGCGCCCAGCGTCGCCCGTAGCCGCCGTCCCTGCCGGGCCTGCGCGTCGGCGGCGTCGGCAGCGGCAGCGTCGCCGTCGGGGTCGTCGGCGTCGTCGGCGTCCGTGAAGTCGGCGGTGTCGGCGGTGTCCGGGTCGCGGCCGATGCCGGTCTGTCCGGCCAGCAGCGACAGGAACACCCCGACTGCCGCCAGCAGCAGCACTCGGACGATCAGCAGGGTGCCCAGCTTCTCGTTCAGGCTCTGCTGAATGAGTGACAGGTTGAACACTCCGCCGAGCCCGGAGGCGTTGGCGTACGGCCCGCGCAGCAGCAGTTCGGTGACGGTGAAGAGCAGCAGTCCGGCCCAGCCGGTGAGCATCAGCCGTTGCACCGACCGCAGCCGCACCCCCCGTGGCCAGCAGATCAGCACCAGCACCACCGAGCCAATCAGCAGTGCGTACGAGCCGTACTGCACACCCCGGCTGAGCCCGTACAGGTCGCCGACCACCGGGTTGCCCTTGGTGGCCTTCTCCCCGGCCACGGTGGTGGTGGCGGAGGCGTGTCCGTAGGAGAAGGTGAAGGCCCCGGAGACCGGGTGGGTGTCGGCGGAGATCGCCCGCCAGGCCACCGTGTAGGTGCCCTGGGGGAGGCCGGGGAGCAGCTTCACCTGGGCGGTGGTGTCGTCGCTCCCGGCGTGGCCGGTGGGTCCGGAGTCCACCCGCTTGCCGCTCGCGTCGAACACCCGCAGGTCGTCCGTGGCCAGCGTGACCTGCTCGCTGAAGTGCAGGGTCACCTCGGTGGGCGCGGTCTGGACCACGGTGTTCTGGGCCGGGTCGGTGGACAGCAGCGCGGCGTGCGCGGAGGCGGCGGTGGCCCCGGCGAGCATCAGCCCGAACAGCGCGACCATGACCGCCAGCAGCGACGCGGCCCGGCGACGCAGGGAACGGGACCGGGGACGGGTGGGGGACAGGGGACGGGGACGGGTCTGGGTCAGCATCTGGCTCAACTCGCGGGCTGGTAGGTCAGCGGCTGGACGGTGGCCTGGACGGTGATCGTCCCTGAGTGCTGGAAGGTGAGCCGCAGCTCCACCCGTCCGCCCAGCTTGGGCGCGGGTGAGAGGTCCATCAGCATCACGTGTTTGCCGTCGCGGGCGAAGGCGGTGGTGGCGTGCGCGGGGACGGCGACGCCGCCGTTGATGGCGTCCATCGAGGTGGCGGTGGACTGGTCCATCTCGGCGCTCTGCGCGTCCGGGCTGGTCACGTTGATCAGCCGGTCGGCGCTGCCGCCGGTGTTGTCGATGTCGAAGTAGGCGACGGCCATGTCCGGGGTCGCCGACAGCGGCACGTAGGCACCGCTCACCGAGACCTTGGCGGGCGACCCGGACGCGGCGGCTGCGGCGGGGTGCGTGGTCGACGCCGAGGTGCCGCAGGCGACCAGGGCGATGCCCAGCGCCGCCGCGCCGGCCGCGCAGAGCAGTCCGGCGCGCCTCATGCGGTCACGCTCTTGATCAGCAGCGGGATGTCGTGCGCGTAGTCCCCCCAGGCGGCACCGCTGGTGTAGAGCACGTGGGCCTTGTTGTCGGACGGGAAGAAGCCCAGCACCTCCGCGCCGTGCACCGGCTCCTCCCCGGCCTTGGGCGCGGCCACATAGACGCCGACCGAGGCGGCGGCCTTGATGACGGTGTCGATGTTCCCGGTCAGGCCGATGAAGGAGCTGTTGAAGGCGTCCAGCCAGCTGCGCAGCACCTTCGGGGTGTCCACGGCCGGGTCGGTGCTGATGAACACCACGTCGAGCTGCTGCTGTTGGGCCTTGGGCAGCTTGGAGACGGCGACCGCCAGGTCGCCCATGGTGGTCGGGCAGACGTCGGGGCAGTGGGTGTAGCCGAAGTAGAGCATCACCGCCTTGCCCGCGGTCCGCTGCGCCAGGTTGTAGGGCTGGCCGCTGGTGTCGGTCAGGGTGACGTCCGGCTTGTCGAAGGTCCGCGGCAGGTAGGTGCCCTTGTAGGGGGACTGCGGCACGGAGTCGACGGTGCCCGCGTTGCTGCTGGAGCTGCTGCCGGAGTCGCTGGAGCTGCCGCAGGCGGTGAGCAGCAGCGCGGAGGCGGCGGCCAGCGAGCCGCCGAGCAGCGCGCGGCGGGTGAACGGGCGCGCGGCGGCGTCGGCCGCGGCTTCGACGTCGGCTTCGGACGTGGTGGACACGGCGGACGTGGTGGCGGCGGGGTGGGGCAGGGCGCGGAACATGGCGTGGTCCGTTCTGTCGGACGGTGGTTCGAGGCAGGTCGGGGGCGCGGTCCGGGCGTCCGGGTGCTGTTGTGGGCGTGGACGCCCGGACCGCGTGCGGGTCAGGCGCCGGTGCGGTTGCCGCCGCGACGCCAGCCCAGGTAGCCGAAGCCGACGCCGAGCAGGCCGATCAGCACGCCGACGCCTCCGAGCACCCGGGCGGTGGTGTCGCTGCTGGAGGCGGCGGGGGCGGCGGCCGTGGTGGTGGTCTTGGCCGGGGCGGTGCTGGTGCCGCCGGCCGCGTTGGTCAGGGTCAGCACCGGGGCCGGGTTGGCGGGCTCCGGCTGGCCGGGAACCTCGTTCTGGATCCAGCGCACGATGGTGCCGTCGCTGTAGGTCTGTAGCGCCTTGAAGGTCAGCGAGCCGGTGTTGCTCGGCAGCTGGCCCATGTCCACGGTGAAGTCCTGGTAGTAGCCGGGGGCGATCTTGCCGCCGGTCCAGGTGATCTCGGAGACCGCGTTGGTGATCGCGCCGTCGTCGGTCTGGATCGGGGTCGCCAGCTTGACGCTGGTGATGTGGGCGGTCCAACCCGGGGTCGGCGCGACCAGCACCGAGGCGATCGGGTCGGCGGTCGGGAAGTAGACCTGCACCTCGGTGGTGTTGGCGGTGTCCTTCTCGTTCGGCACCCGGAACGAGAAGGTCTGGTCGGACGCGCCCTTGACGGCGGTCGACGGTTGCACGGTGACGTGCGCGGAGGCGGGCCCGGCGAGTAGCAGGACACCGGCCGCGGCGACCGCCGCGACGGTGCCGACCCGGCGCTTGACGCCGGAGCGGGCGGAACGGCCGGCGGTGGAACGGTTGGCGGTGCCCATGGCGATACGCATGGAGAAAGAGCTCCAGGGGTGCGGAGTGGTCAGGTGGAGGCGTGGTGGCCCGACCTGCGCTCCCGGAGCCGCGCGGGCCCGGATGTTCGGTGCAGGGGTCAGGCCGTGAGCGGCGCGGGCGGCCCGCGCCGGACGACCTGGTGCCGCAGCAGCGCGGTGCGCGGCAGCCGCCAGGGCGCGGCGTCCCCGGCGGAACCGGCTCGCGGGCTGTCCGGACGGACCCCGAGCAGCCCCCGCAGCAGCGCGCCGGCCAGCGTCAGCAGGGTGCGCAGCGGTGCGCTGTGGGTGCGCGCGAGGGTCTCGGCGAGCTGCACGGTGACCCGCGCCAGCCGCCAACCGGCGGCCTCGCCGCTGCGCAGCCACCAACCGGCCACGGCCGCCGCCAGGAGGTGACCGAGCAGCATCAGCGGGGTCAGCCCGAGGAAAGCCGTGTGGGTCCAGAAGCTCAGCTGCGGCAGCGCGGTCGCGGCCAGGTGCGGGCTGAGCCCGGCCCGGCTGATGATCTCCCCGGCGGTGGTCCCGGGCGGCAGTGCGGCGGCCCCGGCCCCGGCCGGGCCGCATATCAGCCGCAGCGCCAGCGCGGTGAGCGCGTCGCCGGACGCGGAGGCCCCGGAGGCGCCGCCCATGCCCGGCATCCCGGCCATCCCGCCCATGCCGTCCATGCCCGCCATCGGTCCCAGGCAGAAGTGGAAATACAGGTGCAGGGCCAGTTGTCCGATGACGAGCCCGGCCGCGATCGTCCCCAGCGAGCGCTCGCGCCCGGCCAGCAGGGTCGCCGCGATCCACACCGCGACGCCGCCGACCAGCAGCGCGCGCAGCGGGACCGTGCCACCGCCGCCGATGCTGTGGGCGAGCCCGGACACCACGACGCAGACCGTCGCGAAGGGCAGTGCCCGCAAGGCGCGAAGGTCGAGTGCGACGGCGTGTGCTGGACGCTGCTGGCGCAGACGTCCCACCAGGCTCTTCACCATGACGTCGGCAAGTCTCTCACCGAGGCCCGGGCAGCCCCCGGCCGGGGCGGCGGATCGCCGCCGTGGCCGGGCCCCGGGGCCGTCACATGACGGCCCCGCGCTGCTCAGCGGTGGTCCGGCGCGGTCCGGCGCGAACGGCGGGCGGCGCGCCCGCGCCCTGGCTGGTCCGCCAGCGGGGTGAACCCTCGTCGGCAAAGTGGTTGATGACCCGGCGGATCGGCAATACGTACTGGTATGTGGAGCCGCAGCCAGAAGGAGCCGGTCGTGGACGTCTGGTGGTCTCTGCATCTTCGCCGCGAACCGGCCAGCGTGCCGCTGGCCCGCCGGATCCTGCTGGGCACGATGGCGTCGGCGGGGGTGGACCCGGAGATCTCGCACGAGGTCGGCGTCGCCCTGACCGAGGCCTGCGCCAACGCCGTCGAGCACGCGGTCAGCGCCGCCGGGACCGGTGAGGACAGCGGGTTCCAGGTCACCGCGACCATCGAGGACGGTCGGCTGCGGGTGGAGGTGACCGACTCCGGGCCCGGCTTCTGCCCGGCCCCGAGCATGTCGACGGCCCCGAGCATGTCGCCGGTCCCGGTCCCCGTCGGCGTCGGCCGGGCCGGAGCGGCGGTGGCGGGCGCGGGCGTCGGCCTGAGCGCCGGGACCGGCGGGGGTGCGGCGGTCGGCGGTCGGACGGTGCGGCGGCGGCCCGAGACGCTGATCCCCGCGATCCCCGCCGACGCGGGCACCGCCCTGCCGGACCCGGCCGCCGAGCACGGCCGGGGACTCTTCCTGATCCGGGCGCTGGTGGACCACGTCCAGTTCCGCGACAACCCGCGCAGCGGCGCGGTGGTCTCCTTCGACAAGACGCTGAAGTACTGCGACCGGCCGCTGCTGCACGCCTCCTGACCCGCCGCCGCCCGCCGCCCTGCCATGAACGCCGGGGCGGCAGGGCGGCGGAGCGGACGGTGGGTCAGCCGCGCAGGTCGGCCATCCACGCCTCGACCTCGGCCGAGCTGCGCGGCAGTGCGGCCGACAGGTTCCGGTTGCCGTCCACGGTGACCAGGATGTCGTCCTCGATCCGGACGCCGATGCCCCGGTACTCCTCCGGCACGGTCAGGTCGTCCGCCTGGAAGTACAGCCCGGGCTCGACGGTGAGCACCATGCCGGGCTCCAGCACGCAGTCCACGTACGCCTCGGTCCGCGCGTG
>Ga0302314_10008459_pt1 | contig 18296 bp, 17 predicted proteins | sample III_Palsa_N2_3_FD_200533 | JGI IMG/M metagenome (GOLD analysis project Ga0302314, IMG submission 200533) | Peat permafrost microbial communities from Stordalen Mire near Abisko, Sweden - III_Palsa_N2_3 | ecosystem: Environmental > Terrestrial > Soil > Palsa > Peat permafrost | place: Sweden...
CGTGCTCGAGTACCGCAGACCGCCCGGCAAGTAGTAGTAGGCAAGCGGCACCGACTCCGGCTGTCCGACGATCACCAGATCGCCAGGGTGCAGCATCGGACCGAGCTCACCGGCGATCTGTTGCATGTCGCTCTTGTGCGGGAACGAATACAGGCTCGGATGGCTGAGGAAGAACACCATGAAGATCACCGCCACGACACCGACGATCCCCGAGCGCGAGACACCGAGCGCGACCAGCAACAGCATCGCCGGCACGACCGGCGCGAAGTAACGCGGCACCCAGGCGGGCGTGATCTGTGACGCGACCCAGCCGAGTGCCAGCGTGAACGTCAGTAAGGCGGCGATCATCCACATCACCTTCGCCGCCTTGCTGGCACGGCGGTGACCGACGACCAGCTCCCACAGCCCGACAACCGAGGCGATCACCAGCGGCGCCGTGACCTGGTCGCCACCGAGCACGTTGCGCGAGATCTGGATCGGTGCGCCGAACCGCGGTGAGGTGTCCCACGGCGCGGCGGTGTGGCCTGCTTGGTAGAGGAAGGTCGGCAGCCAGGGCGCAAACAGCACAACGATCGCGCCGTAGCTGAAGGCAGCGTCCTTGATCAGGTTCTGCCGGAACTCGCCATCGCCGCGCCAATACAGCAGTGCCAGCGCGATGAAGGAGGCTCCGCCGAAGAAGATCCCCCAGGCGTGCGTGTAGAGCATCGCCACCTCGGCGATCACGAACAGCACGGCGTAGCGACGCTCACGGTGCACGAACGCTTTGACGAAGCCAACCGTCGCCAGCAGGCCGAGCAGTGCCATCAGCGAGTACATCCGGGTTTCCTGGCTGTACTGGGTGATGAACGCGCTGGAGGCGAACATCACAGCCGCGACCATTCCGGTCCGCTTGTCCAGCAGTGTGCGTCCCGCCCAGTAGCCGGCCGGGATCGTCAGCATCCCGAACACCAGCGACATCGCATGGGTCGCGCTGGTCGTGTCGCCGAACCAATCCATCCAGAAGTGCAGCAGCACGTAGTACAGCGGCGGCGAGCCGTCCATCCGCAGAATCCCCGGGATGGCTGAGAGGTGGTGTGAGGCAATCCCGACGGCGATCGCTTCGTCCATCCAGAACTGACCGTTCAAGAACCTGGTCCGCAGGTACAGCGAAATCAGGCTGACGATCAGCAGGAAGCCGCTGACCCGCAGCCACTCGGGCAGCCGCGCGATCGGCGCCGGCACCCACAGATGGAAGTCCGGCAGCGTCCGCCGGCGCTCGGGGGTGTCTTCAGCTTCGGGCGTGGGACTCATGCCGACGGCGTCCCCGTTGCCGGCACTTCGGTGACGCCGATGTCGGTGCAGCCCTCAACGGTCTTCAGTAGCGCGTCGGAGGCGCGGTTGGGGAACAGCAGGGCAGCGCCGATCTCCTCAGCGCCGCTCACCTGACCGCTGAGCTGCGTCCCCTCGGCGATTCCGGCGTTCGGCTCAAACACGATTGTCGGCCCTGTTGGGGTCCCCCCGACCTGAATCGCCGGCAGGTCACTGCCGATTCCGGCTATTTGTCCCGCGCGCGTGTAGTACTCGGTTATCGACAAGCCGGCGGCACGCAGGCAGGCGGCGTGATCAGCGCGTGGGTCAAGAACCCGGCCGTAATAGCCGGGCGCCGAGTCAAGACGAGGGGTCCCAGCGAGCGGCTTGGCCGTGATCCCGCAGCCGCTCAACACCGCTGCCGCCAGCCCGCACGCCATCGCGAGCTTCACGAAAGACATGGGCGCAGAGGGTAGTTGATCGCCGCCGAGCGCCGTGCGCGCACGGGTCGCGAACGACCGTCCGGCACTACGCTTGCCCGCGTGCTGACGCTCGCGACAACGTACGGACCGCTGCTGTCAGGACCGCTGCCGAAGCTCGGCGTAATCGGCGTCGCACTGCTGACCACCGGCGCGATCGTCGGCCGTGATCCGCGGATCCGTGCCTGGACAATGGCGGCGGCGCTGATCCTCGCACCGGCGCTGTTGCTCGACGCGGTCTGGAACTCGCCCCAGCTGCACATCCACCAACACCCGCTTCACGCGATCGTCGGCGGAATTGTTGCTGTCTTGGCGGTCGTTGCATTCGCGGTGGTCCTCAGCCGCTGGCCGCGTCTGGTCGCGCCGCTGTGCGTCGCCGCCCTGCCGTTCCGGATCCCGATCTCCGCCAGCGGCCACACGTACTCATTGCTGGTGCCTTTGTACTTCGTTGTCGCCGCCGCGTCGCTGTCATCGATCTTCACGGCGCTGCGCAGCGCCGACCGCACGCAGCGCCCGGCTCGGCACATATTCGAATGGCTGCTTGGCGGCTATCTGATCCTCTACGCGATCCAGGCGTGGTACTCGGTCGACTTCTTCAACGCGCTGCGGACGATGGTCTTCTTCTATGTCCCGTTCGCGCTGATGCTGGCGCTGTTGCGCGACCAGAAATGGGACCGTGAACTACTGCTGCGCTGCCTCTGGCTGACCGCCGGGCTGGCGGTCTTGTTCTCGTTCGTCGCGTTCGCCGAGGAGGCAACCCACTCCGTCTTTCTCAACAGCAAGCTGGCCGAGAACAACAACATCCACACCTACTTCACGGTCAACTCGGTGTTCTTTGACCCCAACATCTTTGGCCGCTACCTGGCGCTGGTGATGATCGTGCTGCTGGCGGTTGTCCTGTTCGAGCGTCGGCCGCGGATCCAGATCGCCGCCGCTGCCACGCTCGCGGTCCTGTGGACCGCCCTGGTGATGACGATCTCACGCTCCAGCCTGCTTGCGCTGCTGCTGGGAATGGCGGTGCTGGCGGCGATCCGCTGGCGCGTCAAACCGGTGCTCGTGCTGGGCGCGGTGGTCCTGGTGATCGGCGCCGTCGCACTCGCCGTGCGACCAAACACGTTTGGACTGAACCAGGGCCTGAACGGCGCATCTGGCGGCCGTGCCGGCCTCGTCTCGGGCGGCATCCACATGTTCGGCGACCGCCCGGTTTGGGGCTACGGCTCGGGCTCGTTCGGGACCGAGTTCAAACACAAGCACCCCGTCACCAGCCTCGATCAGTCGCACACAATCCCGATCACGATCGCTGCCGAGCAGGGCCTGATCGGACTCGCCCTCTACGCGGCGCTGGTACTAGCCGCGCTATTGACCTTGTTCCGCGGGATCCGTGGCGACCCGTGGCGCACAGCGATCGCGGCGGCGTTCCTGGCGTTGCTGCTGCACACGATGCTCTACGCAGGGTTCCTCGAGGACCCGCTGACCTGGACGCTGTTGGCGATCGGTGGCGCGCTGGCTGCCACCCGCACGACCGAGACGGCGCCGCAGGACAAGCGCACCACTGTCGCCGCAGTCTGAGCTAGGGGCGGCTACTCCCGGCCGGCGAGCCCGCGAGCCGCCGGCCGGGCTTCACGCAGCTTCCAGTTCCCGCAGCGCGCGCCGCGCCAGCGCCAGTTGGCGCTCGACCGTCCGCAGACTGTCGCCTGTGTGCGAGGCGATCTCCGTGGCCGCGTAGCCGACCCCGCGCAGCCAGATGATCCGCTGCTGACGCTCCGGCAGCAGATTCAGCTGGGCAAGTCGCCGACGGGACTCGGCCAGCCCGGGCGTTGACCCGCGGGGCGCGGCGAACGGTTCGGCATCGAGCGACACATGCGCGTCGCGCTCACGCATCAGCCGAACGGCCTCGCGGCGAGCAGTGGTGGCGAGCCAGCCGAGTGCGTGCTCAGGATCGATCTCATCGCGGTGGCTGACCAGCTGCCCCCAAGCGAGCTGGCAGGCCTCCTCACGAATCGAAGCAGGCGCATCGACGGTCCGGCCGACGATCCGCTGCAGCGCAGGCGCCATGCGTGGATAGAGGGTCGCGAGGTCTTCCAGGTTGAGACAGCCGGGGCGCATGAATCCTCCAGTTGGTTCGAAGCATTTACAAACTGAGTAGGTTTTAGCACAACTCAGTGGCTATGTTCATAGCTCAATTAGTTTCAATTAGATATTGAGGAGGCACATGATCTCGCTATTTGCGACAGTCTCGGCTCAACCGCAGCTGAAAGATCTGCCGGGCAGCAACGTTCTGCAGCAACTGATCAACGGGGCTGACGCATGGGCACTCGGGATCACGCTTCTGGGGGCGTTCATCGGGGCGGCGATTTGGGCGGTTGCGTCACACGCGGGGAACCACCACCACGCCGCGCGGGGACGGATGACCGCGTTGATCTCGGTTGCCGCGGCGCTACTGATCGGTGCGGCGCCCGGCCTAGTCAACTTCTTCCAGCACCTCGGGACGACCGCTAAATGAGCACGCTCGGCTCAGGACATCTACTGATCGCGGCGGCCGCCCCGCACGGCATCCTGCACGTGATCACGAGCGTGCTCAACCCGTTCGGTCTCGCGTCCGGAGCCGCAAGCGCGATCGCCGGAGCCGGACTGAAGGCGATGAGCGGTTTCGTACTCGATGGCACCGCCGCAGCGCTGCGTCAGGTGGCCCAGATCATCGGCCGGGTGACAACCCCCGCGTTGGGTTCCAGCTGGTTCTCGGCGACCTACTGGCGGGTCGCCGGGCTGGCCGCCTTGCTGACGGTGCCGTTCCTGTTCGCGGCGGCGATCCAGGCAGTGATCCGCTCCGAGCCGGCGATGCTCGTGCGCGCGGCTTTCGTTGACTTGCCGCTAGCGCTGGTCGGCGTGGCAGTGGCCGCGCCGGTGGTCACCCTACTGCTGGCCGCCACCGACCAGATGTCGAGGGTCGTCTCGGCGGTTGGCGTCGGCGGTGGCGCCCACTTTCTAGACAAGGCTGCGGACATCGCCGTCAACTCCTCAGCGATTGATGGGTCGCCGTTCTTCGCCGTCGTAATCGGGCTGTTCCTGCTGGGAGCGGCGATGGCCGTAACGCTCGAGTTGCTGATCCGTGAGGCAGCCGTCTACGTCGTCGTGCTGATGCTGCCGCTGGCGTTCTCGGCGCTCGTCTGGCCGGCACGAAGGATCTGGGCGGCGCGACTCGTCGAGCTGCTGATCGCGCTGATCCTGTCGAAGTTCGTGATCGTCGCGGTCCTGTCGCTGGCGGGCGCGGCACTCGGGCAAAATGGCGCTGGGCCGTCGGTCTTGCTGCCGGCGATGGCGCTGGTGTTCTTGTCGGCGTTCTCGCCCTGGGCGGTGCTGCGGATCCTGCCGTTCGCCGAGCTGGCCGCAGGCGCGGCCGGTTCGATGCGATCAGGGATGCCAAGCGCCGCTCCTCTCAAGGATCACCTGCTGAAGCGCGCGACTGGCCTGGGTGAGGCTGAGGCCCTGTCGCTTCCCGAGCCGCTTGCGGTCGGCAGGCCGTTCGGGAACGACGACCCGGACACGAACCCGTTGCAAGCGGGGGGTGGTATCGGCCGCAACGGCCGCAGTGGCAGCAGTGACGGCAGTGACGGCAGTGGCGGCGAGACGCTTGGCGAGCCGGGGTTCGTCCCCGCGGGCACCTCGTCCGGTCAAGCCGCTGCCGGCCAAGCCTCGTCTGGTCAGGCTGCAACCTCTGGCGGCCAGTCCGCCGTGTTCGACTACGAGGCGGTCGAGCACACCGGAGCCGGCGCTCTGCACCAGGCAGGCACGCAGACGGCCGGGCCCCTCGGTGCGAGTGGATTCGCGGAGAGCCACAGCGAGCGTGCACAGCCGAGCTACGAAGAGCTCCCGCCGTATAAGCGGCCCGGCCTGGTGAACCTCGGTGGCCCGACCGGTGCCTGGCACTCTCCCGATCCCGACGCTGCCGGGTACTCCGACGATGACGGCCTGCCGTCGCTATCAGCACCGAGCGATCCGCTGTGAGCGAGGAGCGCGTGACATATCGGTTTGGACCGCTCGAGCGCCGCGGGCTGCTCGGCCCGTTCCGCGCCAGTCAGGTCGTCCCCGTGGCGCTTGCCGCGATCACGGCCGTGGTCGTGCTCGACATGGTTCCGAGCGCCACCGGTGCGGTCGCGGCGCTGGCGCTGATCGGCGCGGCATTGATGGCGGCGACCGTTCCGCTGGGCGGCGGCACCTTCGCCGAGTGGGCACCGACGGCACTGCGTCACGCCGCGCGCCGAAGCGGCGGTCGCGCGCGGTTTCGCTCGACGCTCCCCGGCAAAGGCTTCCGCATGTCCGGCGCCGAGGTCGACGAGCCCGTGCTGCCACCAGCGTTGGCAGGCGTGACGCTGCGAGATGTCCCCTACCGCCAACGACAGCTCGGAGTGCTGTCGGACAATGGCGGCAAGCTGCTGACGGCCGCCCTCGCCTGTCGCGTCTCGGCGTTCGACCTGCTGGACCGCACAGCGCAGGAGCGCCGCCTGGCGCAATGGGGCGCCGTGCTGCGCGCCGCCGCCGGCACACCTATCCGGCGCCTGCAATGGATCGAGCGTACGACGCCGGCCCAGGGCGACGAACTGGCGAAGTGGCTGCATCAAGAGCGTGACCCGCGCGTGCCACCACGCGGGTCGGCGCTGGTCGAGTCCTACCTCGAGCTGATCGGGACGACCGCGCTGGTGATGCATGAGCACGAGATTCTGGTCGCGGTGCAGGTCGACGGAAGTCGGATCCGCGGCGATGCGCAGGCCGTCCTGATCGAGCAGGCACAGCGGATCGCGCGTGGACTTGAGGACGCGCAGATCAATGTGCTTGGCGCGCTCAGCGCAAGCCAGCTCTCATATGTAATCCGTACCGGCTTCGATCCCTACGTGCGCACTGAACTGGCCGCATCCGGCCGCGAGCGTGATGAACGTGCCGGGCTTGACCCTGCGCATGCAGGACCGCTCGCCGCGCAAGAGCGCTGGGACCATCTACAGGCCGACGGCGCCTGCCACGCGACTTACTGGATCGGCGGCTGGCCGCGAATCGACGTCGGCCCGATGTTCATGAACGCACTACTCGGTCCGTCGGGCCCGATGCGAACCGTCGCGGTCTGCTTCGAGCCAATCCCGCCCGAGCGCTCGACGCGTGAGGTCGAGGCCGCACTGACGCGTGACCGGGCCGATCGCGAGGTTCGCCGCCGCTTCGGCCAAGCCGAGACCGCGCGTCACCGGCTGGCCCAGCATGCCGCCGAGTCACGCGAGGCGGAACTCGCCGCCGGCCATGGCGAGGTGCGCTTCGCAGGCTACGTCACGGTGTCAGGACGCGATGGAGACGAGCTGCGTCGGGCGACAGCCGACACCCTGCAGCAGGCCGCCCGCGCCCACCTCGATCTTCACCGCCTGTACGGCCAGCAGGCCGAGGCGTTCACCTTCACGCTGCCACTGGCGCGAGGTCTGCGATGAGCAGGCTCGGCGCGGAGCGACCCGGTCACAGAGCGACGACCCGGCATGCGCAGGCGCTGTACCCATTTGTACGGACCGGTGGCCTGGGGTCACGCGGAGCATTCATCGGCCGCGAGATGTCCGGCAGCGCCTTCTGCTTCGACCCCTGGGTGCTCTACGACGAGGGAATCCTCGACGACCCCAACGCGATCGTCTTGGGCAAGCTCGGACAGGGCAAGAGCGCGCTGGTCAAGACCTTCCTCTGGCGGATGCTGTTGTTCGGCCGGCGCGCCTTCGTGCTTGACGTGAAGCGTGAGTACGGCCCGTTGTGTGATGCCGTCGGCGTCAAGCCGATCACACTTGAGCCCGGCGGCGCAATCAGGCTGAACCCGCTGACGACGCGCGCGGAGGAACACGCCCGGATCGAGCTGCTGCGAGCGATCGCCACGACCGCACTTGGCGAGCGCCTGCGTCAGGCCGAGGCGGCGGCGCTGCGCGAGGCGCTTCGCACGATCAGCCTGCCGGGCTGCGAGCCGACCCTGCCGGAGATCGCGGCCGTGCTGTTCACCCCGCCGGCTGAGATGGCACTGCGGCTGAAGACGACTCCGGAGCAGCTCGCCGCCGACACGCGGCGCGTCGCGCTGGCGCTGCAGGACCTCTGCGAGGGGCCGCTGAAGGGGATCTTCGACGGACCGACGACACCCGGCCTCGAGCTCGACGCCAAGCTCGTGGTGCTCGACCTTCACGCGGTGCGCGATTCACCCGCGGTCGGGATCCTGATGGCCTGCGCGACGGCCTGGATCAGCGCCCTGCTCTCGCGCCAGGCGGAGCGACCCGGACGCGAACGGCTGATCACCGTCGCCGACGAGTCATGGAAGATCATCCAACACACTGGGCTTGGCGAGTGGTTCCAATCGAACTTCAAGCTGGCCCGGCAATTCGGCGTGATGAACCTGGTCGTGCTGCACAAGCTCGGCGACCTTCAGGCCGTCGGCGACGCCGGGTCACGGGCGGCGCGGATCGCCGAAGGGCTGATCGCCGACGCCTCGACTCGCGTGATCTACCACCAGGACGACAGCCAGATCGCGCTGACCCAATCGCTGCTCGGCCTGTCGGACACGGAGGCGCAGGTGCTCTCGCGCCTCAGCTGCGGACAGGCCCTGTGGCAGGTCGGCAGCCGCTCGTTCATCGTCCAACACGACCGCTCGCGCCTTGAGGCGCGCCTGACCGACACCGACGCTGGGATGCGGATCGGATGATCTCTCTCCTGTTAGCCGCCGGCGCCTGCGCAGCGATTGCGGCCAGCACGCTGCTCGAGCACCGGCACGGCGGCGCACGCTGGGCGGCGTCCCGTGAATTGAAACCGCTGCGCCGGGGGGCGGCTGACCGGCTCGCCCCCCGGCCACACCGCGCCGAGCAACGACTTGCGCTTGGGCGCCACCGTGGTCGCCTGCTGCGCGCGGAAGCGCGACACGCACTGGTTGCCTTCGGGCCTCCGCAGTCCGGCAAGTCGGCCGGACTGGCGATCCCGGCGCTACTCGAGTGGGATGGGCCCGCGATCGCCTCATCGATCAAGACCGACCTGCTGGGCGCCACCGAACGACGGCGGCGCGAGCTCGGCGAGGTGCTGGTATTCGATCCGTTCGGTCTGGCCGGGAGCCAGACCAACACCTGGTCGCCATTGGCCGGGGCCGGCACCTGGGATGGCGCGCTTGAGGTCGCCTGGCGCCTCGCCTCCGCCGGTGAGCTCGATCAGCGCGGGGTCGAGGGCGGCGACTTCTGGGCAGTCGCTGCTGAGCAGCGACTGGCGCCGTTGCTGTTTGCTGCCGCACGGGCTGACGCCGGGATCGAGCAGTTGGTCGCCTGGGCCTACGGACAGCACACGCGTGAACTCGACAACACGCTCAGTGAGGCCATGCAGCGTGCTCGGACAAGCGATGAGCGTGATGACGCCGCAGCTGCATACGACGCGGTGCAAGCGTTCGCCACGCAGGCCGATCGCACCCGCAGCTCGATCGAGGCGACCGTTCAGGGGCTGCTGCGCGCATACCGCTTTCGGCGGGTAGCGGCGTCTGCGCACGGCTGCGAGATCACTCCGGCACGGCTCCTACATAGCGCCTCGACCTTGTACCTGATCGGCGATCCGAAGTCGTCGAAGCTGCTGCGGCCGCTGTTCCTCGCGCTGCTTGGCGAGATGGTCGATGCCGCCTACACACTCGCGAACGAACACGGTGGGCGCCTGCCAATACCGCTACTGCTGTGTCTGGACGAGGCCGGCAACGTCGCGCCGATTCCTAACCTCGCCGAGCTCGCCTCGACAGCACCCAGCCACAACATTCAGCTCGTTTCGATCTTTCACGACCTGTCGCAGGCGCGTGCGCGCTATGGCCGCCAAGCCGAGACGGTCGTCAACAGCCATCGCGCACGGATGCTGCTCCCCGGAGTTGCCGACCTCGACACGCTGCGCTATTTCGCCGACCTGCTCGGTGAGACGGAAAGGGATGAGGTGACGCGCTCGACTGGGCGCGGTGGCGCCAGCCGCTCAACCGGCCGTCGTCGCGTGCCGCTGAAGTCAATCGATGCGCTGCGTCAGCTCCCCGACGGTCAGGCGCTGCTGCTGTATGGGCGGTTGCCACCGATCACGTTACGGTTACGCCGCTGGTTTGAGGATCGCCGGCTGAAGCGGCTCGCGGGCGGTGCGCGGTGAGCGGAGCGCCCGAGTACTTTCCGCTTGACTGGCGCGCGGTCGGCCCGGCCGAGCGTCGGCGCTGGTTCGAAACGTTGTGGGCCGCGGTCGTCGATCTTCGTACGCGGTATGAGCTGTGCGTCCGGTCGCGCTGGTGGGAGGACGCTCGCCAGGTTGAGGCGCTCGGCGCCTTGGCCGTGTGGGTCGATCGCTACGACTCGGGTGAGTGGGATGACCCGCCCGGGAAGCTGGCGCTGTTGTTTGAACTCGAGCGGATCGACGCATTGCTGCGTTATGGCGAGGCGCCGCTCGACGTGCAGCGTGACCGCGAGCTGTTCGATCGGTTCCTGGACCAGGCATTTGGTCAGTCGGCGGCTATAAGTGCCGACTAATTAGAAGCTGAGGCTTATACTCGGACGCCGTGGAAAGTCGAACTCACCGATCAGGCGGAGCGATGGCTCGAGTCACTGAGCACGAAGGACTACGCCGCGATCGCTGGAGCTATCGACATGCTCGAGCAGTACGGCCCGTCACTTGGACGTCCCGCCGTCGACCACATCAAGGGATCGCGCCATCACAACATGAAGGAACTGCGATCGAGAGGTCGGCACCTGCGGGCGCTGTTCTGTTTCGATCCTCGACGGACCTCCATCGTCCTACTTGGCGGGAACAAGGCCGACGACTGGACCGGCTGGTACGAGCGAAACATTCCGCTCGCCGATGATCTGTACGACATCTACATTGATGAACTCCGACTCGAAGGATTGATCTGATGCCCAACACCACGAGCTGGCGCGAGATTCGGCTTAAGCGGCCACCCGACGAGCGCGCAGTCGAAGCAGAGAAGCTGCAGTTGCGACTAGCGATCCTCCGCGAGCAGCTTGGCGCAAGCCAGGTCGAACTCGCAGGCGTCCTGGGCACGAGTCAGTCGAATGTCTCGCAACTCGAGCGCGGCAACGACCAGATGCTCTCCTCTATCGCGAAGTACGTTCACGCACTAGGTGGGGAGCTCGAGGTGATCGCCCGGTTCGGTGACACCAGGTACACACTGCTCGACGACGTTCACGAGTAGACGCCCTAGTCACAACCGGCGGTGCCCACCCCATAAGCTGAAGACACCACTCAGCTGAAGTGAAGGAGACCGCGATGGGTTTGACCCGCAAGAGCGCACCACACTGTCCGGCAACCGCAACGGCGACCGCTCCTGTCGAGCATCCCGAGGCGGGGATCGAGCTGCCCAAGTGCCGCCTCGCTGAGAAGGGCCTTCAAGGCCACACCGCCTACGAAGTGATCAGCAACGAGCTGCTCCTGGACGGCCAGGCACGGCTGAACCTGGCCACGTTCGTGACCACATGGATGCCCTCAACAGCAGCCAAGCTGATGCAGGACACCGCCGACAAGAACATGATCGATAAGGACGAGTACCCGCAGACCGCAGAGTTTGAAGCTCGCTGCGTCAACATCATCGCCGACCTCTGGCATGCCGATGACGCCGAGCACGCGACCGGCTGCTCGACCACCGGTTCAAGCGAAGCGGCGATGCTCGGTGGCCTGGCATTGAAGTGGCGCTGGCGTCAGCGGCGCAAAGCCGAGGGCAAGCCCTATGACAAGCCGAACCTGGTGACGGGCACGAACGTCCAGATCTGCTGGGAGAAGTTCATGCGCTATTGGGACGTCGAGCCAAAGCTCGTGCCGATGGAGGGCGACAGCTACCACCTGACTGCCGAGGCAGCCGTCGCTCACTGCGACGAGAACACGATCGGCGTAGTGGCTGTGCTGGGATCAACGATGGACGGCAGCTACGAGCCGGTCGGCGAGGTCGCCGCAGCGCTGGACAAGCTGCAGGCTGACACCGGCCTCGATATTCCGATCCACGTCGATGGTGCCTCCGGCGGCTTCGTTGCTCCCTTCATCCAGCCGGACCTGGTGTGGGACTTCCGGATCCCTCGCGTCCAGTCGATCAACGCCTCGGGGCACAAGTACGGACTCGTCTACCCGGGTGTCGGCTGGGCTTTGTGGCGCAGCAAGGAGGCGCTCCCCAGCGATCTGATCTTCGACGTCAACTACCTAGGCGGACACATGCCGACCTTCGCGTTGAACTTTTCGCGGCCCGGCAGCGAAGTGATCGCGCAGTACTACATGTTCACCAGCCTCGGTCGCGCCGGCTACACACGGGTCATGCAAAACGCCCAGAACGTGGCGACCCATCTGTCCTCCGAGATCGAGAAGCTCGGGCCGTTCCGGTTGATCAGCAAGGGCGACGAGCTGCCGGTGTTCGCATTCACACTGAAGGATGAGGTGACGAACTACACCGTCTACGACGTCTCTGACCGGCTGCGCCAGCGCGGCTGGCTTGTGCCCGCCTACTCGTTCCCGGAGAACCGCCAGGATCTGAGCGTGCTGCGGATTGTCGTGCGGGCCGGCATGAACATGGACATGGCCGAGATGCTGCTCGATCATTTGCGCGCCGAGATGGAAGGGCTGGAGTCGCTAGACGGACCGCTGCCCGGGAGTAAGGCCGAGCGACATGAGGCGTTCGCCCACTGAACCGCGATAAGTTCCGCAGCGTGGGACGGGTGTGGCGCCGCTGCACCCGCATTGGGAGGTAGAGGGAGGCAATGACCACAGCGGAGTGGATCCGGCTGGCGACGATCCCGTTCTTCACGGGAGCTGTCGGCTGGCTGATCAACTGGTCCGGAGTGATCATGCTGTTCAACCCCGTGCGTCTATATGGGGTGAAGATCCCCGGCCTGCGTGATGCGGCAACGCTGCTGCCGCGCAAGCTGCAGGAGATCCCAGGCTGGATGGAGGGGAGGATCGGCTGGCAGGGGATCGTGCCCGCCCGCGCGGCGAAGATGGGCTCGATCGCAGTCGACAAGGCGATCGCCAAGCTCGGCACGCCAGCGGAGTTCTACGAGAATCTCGAGCCCGATCAAATCGGCGCGAAGATCGTCGAGATGTTCACCCCGCAGATCCCACAGATTGTCGAGAGCACGATGCTTCGTGAGCACCCCAAGTTGTGGGCCGACATCCCGCCGCGTGGGCAGCAGGCTGTCTACGAGCGCGTCCAGCAGCAGCTGCCCGGGATCGTCAAGCAGATCACCGACGAGATCGGCGAGCACATCGACCAGCTGCTCGACCCCAAGCTGATGGTGATCGACCACTTTGAGAAGAACCCGGCGCTGGTCAACCGGATCTTCCGTGACGTCGGCCAACGGGAGCTGCGGCTGATGATCAACTTCGGCTTCCTGTTCGGCTTCCTGCTGGGGATCCCGGTCGCGATCATCACCCATTTCGTCACCAACTGGTGGCTGTTGCCGATCCTCGGCGTGTTCGTCGGCTGGACGACCAATCTGCTCGGGATGACGCTGATCTTCGAGCCGGTTGAGCCGAAGTTCTTCGGCCCGCTGAAGTTCCATGGCCTGTTCCTGCGACGCCAGAACGAGGTCGCCGACGTCTACGCCGGGATCATCGCCGATGATGTCGTGACGCTTGAGAACATCGGCAACTTCCTGCTGGACGGCCCACGCAGCGACCGCACCCGACAGATGCTCGCCAGCGCAATGGGGCCGGCAATCGATCTCGCCGCCGGTCCGGCTCGCGCCGCCGTTCGGGTCGCCGTAGGCACCCGGCAATACGACAACATCCGGACCTCCGTCGCGCTTGAAGCGGTCGACTACACGATGACCCCTTTCCGAGACCCCGAATTCAGTCGCACGCAGAGCGTCAAGATTCGCGAGCTGATCGCCACCCGGACTCGTGAACTGCCTCCGCGTGACTTCGTCGAGATGTTGCGAGCGGCGATCAAGGAAGACGAGTGGATGCTGTACTTCCACGGCGCTGTGATGGGGCTCGCCGGCGGCCTGATCCACCTGGCGATCTTCGGATGAGCGAGGAATCCCAAAGCCCGCTGGAGATGGCGCCCGGCATAGCCCGCGTGGGCGCCTCCAGCCTCTGGCACGCCGGCGTATGGGCTGCGGGATCCTATGTCCGCCTCGGCCGTCGGCTCGCCGGCGTCGTGCTGCAACCACAGACCGGACCCGAGCTCGCCCGCGAGGTGCTCGACGACGGCGTCCGGATCTTCCGCGCCGCGTTCCCGGGCGCCCCGATCCCAACTGGACCGAGCCATGATCAACGGGTCGAGCGTCGGGCGGAACGCTCCCGCACTTCGTTGCGCGCCGGCGGCGAGGAGCTTCTTAGGCGCTCGCGCGATGTCCGCGATGAGGAAGACGCCCACCCCGCGTATGAGCGGATTCTGTCTGAGCTGGCGCCGGATGAGGCGCGCGTCCTGCGGCTGCTGCTGATCAAGGGTCCACAAGCGACGGTTGACATCCGCACCGGTGGGCCGATCGGGCTGATCCGCTCACACCTCGTCGCCCCCGGCCTATCGATGATCGGCTCTCGTGCCGGCTGCCGCTACGTCGAGCGCGTCCCTTCCTATCTCAACAACCTGTTCCGCCTCGGCCTGATCTGGTTCTCCCGTGAGACCCTGCGCGATCACCATCAGTACCAGGTGCTCGAGGCTCAGCCTGACGTGCTTGCGGCGATCCACTCCGTCTCCGCAGCGCGTGTGGTCCGGCGCTCGATCCACCTAACGCCGTTCGGTGAGGACTTCTGTCGGATGTGCTTGACCGATCCGGCGGAGAACACGGCGGACCTACCGGAGCACTCGGCGCCAAGGGAAGACGAGCCCAAGCCGCCGACCGAAGTGCTCGCAGGTTAGCGGCCGCTCAGAGCAGTTCGCTGAGTTGCTCGCCCGCGAGTTCCAGCTGTTCAATCGTGCCGGCCTCAAGGATCAGCTGCAGATCGAGGATCCGCTGATCGAAGGCGTCCAAACGGTTCTGGCCGACCACCGCGTGGCATGGCACGCCGGCTTGCCGTGCCCGTGTGGCCACCTCGCCGGCCGCCTTGCCGACCAGTGACTGGCGGTCAAGCCGACCTTCGCCTGTGACCACCGCATAGGCCGCGCGCATCTTCGTGTCAAAGCCGAGTTCGCCGAGGACGAACGGAGCGCCCGCTTGGAGCTCCGCATTGCAAGCTGCCCACAGGCCGCCGGCGAGACCGCCGGCGGCGCCGCTCAGCGGCACCCCGCGCGGATCCCGGCCATAAGTCTTTGAGTATTCATAGGCCTGGCTGTCAAGCCTTCCGAGCAGATGCTCCACCTGCGCTGGGCTGGCCCCTTTCTGTGGACCGAACACCGGTGCCGCTTGGGTGAACGTGATCCGTGCATCACAAAGGACCGTGAGCTTGGCCTCCTGCAGGCCGCCCGCCGACTCGATCGCACTCACCGCACCGGTACCTCCGTCGGTGGTGGCGCTGCCCCCAGCGGCTACGTAGATCGTTCGCGCCCCAGCATTGACGGCCGCTGCGATCAACTCACCGGTGCCGTAGCTGGAGGCGGCAATCGCGTCGCGCTCTTGATCACTGACGCGTGAGTAGCCGCTGGCGGCTGCGACCTCGACCACTGCCAGCCCGTCACCGACCCCGAACTCCGCCTCGACTGTTCGTCCGAGCGGGTCCGTCGCCTGTGTCTGGATGCGCTCGAGCCCCAGCGGCTCGCTTAGAGCGTCAACCGTGCCCTCACCTCCGTCGGCCACCGGCATCAGCCAGGTCTCTCGCCCGCCAGCAGCTAATCCGCGTCCCAGCGCGTCAGCAACTTGTCTGGCTGTCAGCGTCCCCTTGAACGCGTCGGGAGCGACCAGCACCGCCGTTGGAATTCCCTTAATCACCGGAGTGGGGCGCGGTCAGGACTCATCAGACTTGCCAGGAGTCAGCAGCCGGGCCAGCCAGCGGATGGCGGGATACCGGGTGCCGTCCACCAACGGCTTGACGGAGTCCTCATAGGCGATTCGCTCAATCCGCTCGTCGCCTTCGCCGAGTGCTACCGCGCGCTGGTAGAGCATCCCGAGGCGCGTGAGCTGCCCGGGTATGTCAGAGCGTCCGCTCATGTCACCAGCGATCTCCTGAAAGGCCGCAACTGCCGCCGGATCGGCACTACCTGCGATGGCCTCGAGATCGTTTGAGCCCTGAATGAAGTCGCCGCTCGCCAAACGTGCTTGCGCCAAACCGACGCGCGCCAGCATCGCAATCTGCCGCAGAGTTGGATCCGTAGCGTCGTCGATCCGCCTGATTACGGACTCGTACAGCGCCGTCGCCGCCTTCGCCTGTGCGCGCCGCTGCTCCCAGCGTCCGGGCGTCAGTTGAAGGCCCGCGAGCGGTGTCCTGTTCAGCTGCGCCGCGATTCGGTTTACGCCCGCGGCGCCCCCAATTCGACGGAGCAACGCCGCACCGAATGCTGCCGCGGTGTTAGTAGTCGTAAACGCAGCCGCTTCAGTCATGCCGCGCCAGTCAGTCCCGAAGAGAACCATCAAGGCTCCGGCGTAACGGTTGACCGCTTCCGCCTCTTCGACCAAGGTCTCGTCCGGAGCTTGAGTCAACCGCTCAATCACCACGGAGCTCACCTCGATCGCATCGTCCACGGCCCGGTCGTTGACCATCGCGATGCCTCGACTTACGAACGCCTTCGTTACGTTCTCGCGCGCGAGTGGTTCGTCCGAGTGCTCGAAGCGTCGAATGATCTCGTCGACAACTGCCATCAGGCCTCCCCGATCCCCGGACCCGAAGGCGTGAAGCTTCAAAAGAAGCCCAGCCAGAACTAGCTTCTGAGTTCTCTCAGTTGGAGGCTCCGCGTCGCATAGCTCCAACACCATGTCGATCGTCTTGATCGCTTCGGCGTTCTCGCCGAGCTGTACGAGATCCGAAGCCTTGCGCACGAGCGCGCGCAGAACCAGCCGCGGAGATCCGCTGGGCGACTCGGCGGCAAACAGTTGGACGATCTCGTCCCAGACGCCAGCCGCATCAGCCAGCCGATCAAGCTTGTCGAGAGCGTCTCCCTTTTCCCACAGCGCTTCGACGATCTGGCGTTGTGCAACCGGATCCGGCGAATCCGCAAGCTCCGCTAGGCGCTCTTGGCTCTCGGCCAAGACCGTCTCCCAATGGTTCAGGTCCTTGTCAGCCACGGCCCGATTCTTGCAGCCGGTCGCGGACTACTCCTTGGTTTCAGGATCTTTCCAGGCCGGATCGACCTCGTCCGCGAAAACCTTGTCCTTGGCCGGATCGTCCGTCGTACCTTCGAGTGCGCGGACGTCATCACCGATCTCCAAGCCCCCGACCCCGCGGAACACCGGGATCGACTCTTCCGGCGGAGGCGGTATTGGATTGGGTAGCACTGGGAGCTCGTCGCCGACCGGTTGATCGTGCCGACTGTGATCGGATTGCCAGAATTTCCATTTCATACATCGCACGCTACTGCCCGTAGGGTCTTTGCGCGATGAAATGCCTAGTCCGCGTCGAACAGGGGAGCAATGAGCAAGCCCGTTGAACTCCAAGTTGGGGATCGGACGGTTCGGGTGTCCAGCCCAGAGCGGGTCATCTATGAGCCCACGGAGCGGACACCGGCGATCACCAAGCTGGAGGTGTGCGAGTACTTCGCGACGGTTGGCGAGCCTCTGATCAGGGCGGTCGGGGAGAGACCAACGGCGTTAGAGCGGTGGCCGAGCGGATACCGCGAGGGAATGCGGCTGTCGACCGGGTACGGCGATGACGGCGACGGCTTCTACCAAAAGCGCCTGCCGAAGGGAGCGCCCGAGTGGATCGAGACGGCCAAGATCACCTTCCCCAGCGGGAGAACCGCCGACGAGTTGTGCCCAGGTGAACCGGCGGCATTTGTGTGGGCGGCACAGATGGGCACGCTGACCTTCCACCCCTGGCCGGTGCGGCGTCCTGACCTCGACCATCCCGACGAGCTACGGCTCGACCTCGACCCGCAGCCTGGAACCACGTTCGCCGATGCTCAGCGGGTTGCAGCCGTCGCCAAGGAGCTCTTGGAGGACCTCGGCTTGACGGGTTACCCCAAGACGAGCGGCAACCGTGGCATCCACATCTACCTGCGGATCCGTCCCGATTGGCCATTTGAGGATGTCCGGCACGCAGCGATCGGCTTTGGCCGAGAGCTTGAACGCCGTGACGAGGGCGTCACCACCAACTGGTGGAAGGAGGAACGCGGCGAGCGCATCTTCATCGACTACAACCAAAACAACCGGGATCGAACGATCGCCGGCGCATGGAGCCTGCGACCCAAGCCGGGGGCGCCGGTCAGCACGCCGATGAGCTGGGCGCAGCTGGCCGAAATCAAGGACCCCGCGGACCTCAACCTGCTGACCGTCCCAGACTATCTCGCTGACGGTGACCCCTGGTCAGAGATGGATGCGGCGGCCTATTCGCTCGAGCCATTGCTCAAGCTGTGGGAGACGCTCCCCGGCGGCGAGCTGAACTTCCCGCCTGATTACCCAAAGATGCCCGGCGAACCACCGCGCGTACAACCGTCGCGGAAGGTCGCTG
>Ga0302314_10008460_pt1 | contig 18295 bp, 15 predicted proteins | sample III_Palsa_N2_3_FD_200533 | JGI IMG/M metagenome (GOLD analysis project Ga0302314, IMG submission 200533) | Peat permafrost microbial communities from Stordalen Mire near Abisko, Sweden - III_Palsa_N2_3 | ecosystem: Environmental > Terrestrial > Soil > Palsa > Peat permafrost | place: Sweden...
GCAGATCAAGGGAGAACCCACACCATGTCCACCACCCCCGAAGCAGCCCCGGCCGGCAACCTCGAGATCACCGTCTCTCGCGCCGAACTGTTGCGTGAGCTCACCGCCGCGCAGTCTGTCGTCGAGCGCAAGACGACCATCCCCATCCTCTCCAATTTCCTCTTCGAAGCCACCGACGGCAAGTTGACCATTACCGCCACCGACCTTGACCAGTCCCTCAAGACCAGTTGCACGGCGAAGGTCAAGAAGGCCGGCGCCTGCACCATCCCCGCGCGCAAGCTCTTCGATTACATCAAGCTGCTCCCCGAAGGCGACATCGCCATCAAGCTCATGGACAACCACTGGGTGCAGATCAAGGCCGGCCGCTCCAACACCAAGATGGTCGGCATGGCCCGCGCCAACTTCCCCCAGGTGCCTGAGTTCCCCGAGGCCGGTGCGTACAAGATCAACGCTGCCAGCCTCAAGAACATGATCGCCAAGACTATCTTCGCCATCTCCAACGAAGAATCCCGCTACACCCTCAACGGCGCTCTGCTCGTCCTCAAGGCCGAGTCCATGGCCATGGTCGCCACCGACGGTCACCGCCTCGCGCACATCGAAAAACTCGGCGAGTCGCTCGAAGGCATCTCCGGCGAAAAGAAGACCCTCATCCCCCGCAAGGCCCTTGCCGAATTGATGAGCCTTCTCGGCGCATCCGACTCCGAATTCCTGGAGTTCGCCGACGACGAACAGTCTCTCTTCTTCCGCATCGGCGGCCGCGTCCTCACCAGCCGCAAGCTCACCGGGCAGTTTCCTAACTACGAAGCCGTCCTGCCCCGCGATAACACCAAGTTCGTCATCGTCCGCAGCTCTCCGCACAATCCACCGACTCCGGCGAGTCCGAAGACATCATCGAAACCCCCTACAACTATGACCCGCTGGTCGTCGGCTTCAACAGCTCCTACCTCATCGACTTCCTCCGCGCCACCGGCGAAACCGGCGAAGTCCGCCTGGAGTTCAAGGACGCCCAGTCCGCCGGCCAGATGCGCCCCGAAGACGCCAACGAGGACGTGAAGTACCGCTACATCCTCATGCCCATGCGGATCTGAAGCGCAGTCTGTAGAGAGTAGATAGGTAAAGCCCACACCGCGCCTTACCTATCTACTCTCTCCCTCTACTCTCTGTCTCTACCGCCCGAACCAGATCACAAACCCGCCCTGAATCTGGTTGAAGGTAAGGCTGGTAGTGCCGATGTTGGAGCCCATACCGCCCGCGTAGCCGCCGGCATATTCAACCCGCAGGTCCAGGTGCGGCGCCACGTCGACATCCGCGCCTACTTGATAGCCATAGCCCAGGCCACCGTGCATCGCCGTGTGGAACGCATAGTTGGTGCTGGCGCGCAGAACCCCTGCCTCTGCGTAAGGCCGCACCGGCCATACGGGAACCTTGCCGGAGATACGCAGGCCGGCGTCGCCGTAGTTTAACTCGTTGCCGTAAAGGGAGGCCGCGCCATCGTGCGCAAAGGAGTAGCGCAGATCGCCCCCCAGTCCCAGAGGCCCGAGGTGCAGGAAGTCGTAGTAGGTGCCGAACGTGCCGCCGATGCCGGTGGACTTGCCGCTGGGGCCCGAGGGCGAGTCGCCGCCAACCGTTGCGCCGCTGATCCAGGTCGTGTTTCCTTCGCCGTAGAAACCGCCTTGCGCATGTGCTGCTGCCGCCGGATAAATCGCTACGGTCAGCGCAAGTGCCAACCAACTGCCCTTCAACATCGTTTCGAGCCTCCCGCTGCACCCTAAGGCGCAGCGTCTCCTTCGATCAATCTCTATCAAGGATACTTCGTACCACCCCTATTTGCTGCCCCCACCTCAAAATAGACACCGCTATGTACGCGTCGCCTATTTGTCTCCGCCTTTTTGTTTGTCATCCCCGCAGGGGATCTGCTTCTTCTGTTGTCGTTGTTCTTGCCGTTGCCTTAGCCGCTGGGGTACGCTTTCCTCAATTCCATCACTAACTATGAGTCTTGATGTCGTGGCCGAATCACCACCTCGCGACTTGCCGCCTCAGCCTCAATCTCTGCGCTCGCTACGGTCCCGGGCAGAGCATAAATCTCATCCCACATTTGCACCATGCGCTTCGCCCGGATCGCCCCTTGGCGTGTCGTTGTGGCGATCACAGTCCATCGGCTGTCCTGGTATCGAACCATAGGCCGCACCCGCTCAGGCAATCGGGACACAGGCCCATTCGGGATGGTCAACATAGTCCCAAAGTTCAATCGCCGCCCGCCCATCGCCGGTCCAAAGTTCAATATCTGTCTGCCCAACGTGTAATCGAAACACACAAACCGCTCACCGTTTCGAAGCCCACTGAGACAATTCATCGGCTTCGCCACCGCTAATATCGACATTTTGCCCAATGCCTCAATTGGAAAATCGACCGGCAGTTCAGTTCCGTAGAACTCCAATCCCAAAGCCTTCTCAAGTCCACACACCTCCTTGTAGCGGAGGCGATACCAGAGAACAACCCACATAACAACCAAAAGGAGCCCAGCCGGAAGGATGCACCACTGAAGTGAGGTGAGATCGAGACTCATCCGCCCATCCTAAAACAACCGCAGCACCAACCCCGCGCTAAACGTCTGCAGCGTGTGATTGGTTCCTCCGCTGGTCGAAAGCTGGCCCGCGCCATACTCCACCCGCGCGCCCAGGTGTGGGATGATGGTGAAGTCTCCGCCGAACTGCACCTGGTAAGCGAACGAGGCCGTCCGCGAGGTGCTCGTCCCGTTATTGGTCCCCACGCCGCCGATCTCCAGTTGCGCATAAGGGTCAACCGGAATCACTGGCACCCCGCTGGCGTCCAGCCGCAGCCCCACTAGCCCACCCAGGATCTTGTCGCCGTAGGGCGTCGAGTTGGCGCTGTTCTCCACGATCAGCCGGAAATCCGTCCCCAGCCTCGCCGGCCCCAGTTTTTCAAAGTCGTCATAGACGCCGAACGTGCCGCCCAGCGCCGTAAAGCCGCCGCTCTCCACCGGTGTCGTTCCCACACCCACTCCCACCCCCGAGTAGTGGCCTGCGCTGAACATCGCATACGGTGCCACCTGCGCCGCCGCACGCCCCGGCGCAGCCCCCGCTACGGCCACGGCAAATCCAACCATCGGGACTCCAGCACGCCAAAATCTCATCAAAGCCTCCACCTCAAACGTACCGCCAAACATGCAAACACGGGATAGCATCCGAGGTTCCGGTCGCCTACAACCTTCCCCTCCGCCGTAGGAGGCACACCCAAGGCCGCAACGGGGTGTCAATCCCGGTTCCGCCCAAAAGTTGTCAAGCCCCCAAACCCCTCAACTCCTTGATTCCACAGCGAATAAACATTGCGTATATATTCTTCCCAATCCGCGATAATAGAAGTAGCTCTCAAATCTGCTTCCTCTAGCCCTCAACCCTCAACAGACCTCCTCTAGACAGACCTCAAGATGACCTCTAGACCAGACCTAAGTCCTTTAGATCGAAACTTGTCGGAATCGTAGACCAGACCTAAGTCCTTTAGATCGAAACTTTGAACCTCAAAGATAGGGAGGGGGAGGGGGTAGGGTGCCAAGGAGCGCTGTTCAGATCACAGCACGCGGCTGTGTTTGTACCCTTCCGCGGTCAGCGCGGCCAGCAATTCGCCCACATGCTCCTGCCCGCGCGTCTCCATGGTGATGTCGATCACCGTGTCACCCAGGTTCACGCCGTAGTGGGCCCGGTTGTGCAGTGTATCCACAATATTCGCCCGGTGTTTCGCGATGATCCTGGTCAGGTCGGCCAGCGCGCCCGGCTTGTCCAGTAGATGGATGCGCAGCCGGATCAAGCGGCCATCCTGCACCAGCCCGCGCTCGATGATGCGGCTGAGCAGCGTAACGTCGATATTGCCTCCGCTGACCAGCACGGCCGTACGCATACCTTCAGGCAGCGAAGTTCGCTGGTGCAGCAGAGCCGCCAGGGCCGTCGCGCCGGCGCCCTCGGCCAGTGTCTTCTCGCGCTCCAGCAAAGTGAGGATCGCGCTGGCAATCTCATCTTCGTCGACTGTGACGATCTCATCGACATACTTGTCGACGACCGGAAACGTAAGGTCTCCGGCCCGCCGCACAGCAATACCGTCCGCGATCGTCGTTGCCGGCTCCAGCGTTACAAGATGATGTGCTTCCACGGCCGCCGCCATCGACGGCAGCCGCGATGTCTGCACCCCGATCACGCGCACGCTCGGCCTGGACTCCTTCACCGCGCAGGCGATGCCGCCGATCAAGCCGCCACCGCCGATAGCGACGACTACGGCCTCGAGCCCCGCGACCTGCTCCAGCAGTTCCAGCCCGATGGTGCCCTGTCCGGCCATTACCAGAGGATCGTCGAACGGATGGATAAACGTCATACCTTCGGCGGCGCACAGCCGCGTGGCCTCCACGCAGGCCTCGTCATAGTTGGCGCCGTGCAGGACTACTTCGGCGCCAAAGCCGCGGGTCGCGGTCACTTTAACCAGCGGCGTCGTCAGCGGCATCACGATCACGGAACGAATACCGCGCCGCGTCGCGTGATACGCCACGCCCTGCGCGTGATTGCCGGCGCTGGCCGCCACCACGCCGTGCTCGCCCTGCTCTGCCGTCAGCGTGGCGATCTTGTTCAGTGCGCCGCGCTCCTTGAAGCTGCCCGTCATCTGTAGGTTTTCGAGCTTCAGAAAGAGGTTCTGGCCGGTCATCCGCGAGAGCATCTCGGAGTGCGTACAAGGCGAGTAGTAGATCGAGCTGCCGATGCGCTCGCGGGCAGCAAGAACGTCGGTGAGGGTGATTGCCGGTGCGGAGTTCATCGTGACTATCGTAGTCCACTCAGGCTCTTGCTCGCAGGCTGTTGCCCTCGTATTGTCGCTCTCAACCATCGATCGCATGATCGGCGTGCAGGTCCACACCGCTCCATAGCTGCTGCGACGACCACGGCGCATCGGCCCCCGCCCAGAAGCGGTCCTCTGCCGGAAGGCCCAGCGGAAGGAAGGCGGTCGCACAAAGATAAAGACTTCCGGTCGAGATATAGGTCTCGCCAAGAGCCGGTTGATGCCCCGCAAGCCCGATGCGCAGCCAGCCTTTGCTGTCGAACGTGTCTGGCGGCGTGAGTGTGCGGCGGATGACAGCAGCCAGCGCACAACGGACCTGTTCCGGGCTGATGTCCGCGGGCAGCGCATGGCGAAGCGCCGCATCGGCAAGATGATGAAACGCCCCGCAGCGGTAGGTAATAGACCGCCCGGTAGCGGGATAGCTGCCGTCCGGTGCAATCAACCGTTCCTGAATATGCGCATACCGTCCAGCCCGCTTGGCCACAGCGGAGATCATCGCCTTCCACGCCGGATCTTCATCGCCCACGGCATCGAGGATCGCAAGCAGGAACGGCTGGATCACGAACGAGTTGTAGTAATCGAAGTGGAAGTGCGGCCCATCGCCATACATACCGTCGCCAACGTACCAGGCCGCATGTTGCCGCAGCGCAAAGTCCACGCGCTTCCGGTCCCAGTCTTCGCCCAGCGCTCGTAGTCCCACCTCGATGCCGGCGGCAAACAGCAGCCAGTTGTTCATCGGCGGCTCAAACTTGCGTGTGGCGCGGAATGCATCCGCTAGCTGCTTGCGCACGCTCGCGTCCAGTTTCGCATTCAGTACCTGCGGCGCGCGCAGGATAGCGAGGGCCAGAAATGCAGCGTCGACCATGTTCTGTCGGTCTGCACCGAAGTCGATGTAGTCGGGTGACTTCGGATCGAGGATCGCAGCAAGGGACTCTTGGGCAAGGAAGACATACATGGCTCGGGAATTTCCTTCATTGCCATATTCCGCCGGTAGTTCAAGCCACGGGCTGATACCGCAGAGAGTGCGGGCAAAGGCTTCCAGATACGTGGTGTGATACCGGCTTTCCAGTTGACCCGATGCCGCTTCTACGGGCATGGTCGCTTTAAGGCGGCGATGATTCAGAGCGGTGAGAAGTGGGTAAACCACGAGCTCGAGTTGTCGCAGCCAGAAAGCTCGATCGCTAGCTTGAGTGGGCACGGCTTTCGGCTCCGCGTAAGCGGCTGCGGGCAGCATGGTTGCCAGTGCAGAGGGCAACGCGGACTTCAGTAGATCGCGACGGCGCATTGTTCCATCCCAATTAGCAACTAACGGCTAAAAGCTGTCTGCTGCTTCTCCCGGTGCCGCTCCACTGCCAGTTCAATCAGCCGGTCGATGAGCTTCGAGTACGATATCCCGCTCGCCGCCCACAGCTTCGGATACATGCTGATGGAAGTAAATCCAGGCATCGTATTGATCTCGTTCAGCAATATCTCTGCCGGCTTGCCTTTACCTGCCGGCGCCATCAGGAAGTCAACCCGCGCCAGCCCGGCGCAGTCGCAGGCCCGGAACGCAGCAACAGCCATCGCTCGAATCTTCTTGGCTTCGGCCGCGCTGAGCTTCGCAGGAATGATGCTCACACTTTCGTCCGCGCCATTGAGCTCGTATTTGGCCTCGTAGTCGTAGAACTCCTTGGCCGGAACGATCTCGCCGACAACGCTGGCCTCCGGCTCATCGTTGCCCAGCACGGCAACCTCCAGCTCGCGCGGCTTTACGCCAGGTCCGCCAACGCCTTGCTCGATGACGATCTTGCGATCGAAGGTCGCTGCCAGGTCCATCGCCGCCGCTAGCTCCGCGCGCGACTTCACCTTGCTGATCCCGACCGAGCTGCCCAGGTTCGCCGGCTTCACAAACACCGGATACCGCAGCGCCTTCTCGATGGCTCGTGTGGCCATCTTCGGATCGGCTCGCCATGTAGAGCGCAGCAGCGTGACATGCGGCGTCATCGGCAGGCCGGAGGCCAGAAACATGCGCTTCATCGCATCCTTGTCCATCCCCGCGGACGAACCCAGCACGCCAGAGCCGACATACGCAATATCGGCCAGCTCAAACAGCCCTTGAATCGTCCCGTCTTCGCCGAAGGTCCCATGCAGCACAGGGAAGACCACATCGAGCCCGGTGCCGGCAGCAGGTTCTGCCGCGGCGGCAGCGATGCTAAGCCCCATCTCCTCGCTGTCTGTTTCGGCAACCGCCGATTCACCGGCAAGCAGCGCCTGTGCGGCTCCGGAGGGCAGCCAGCGGCCCTCTTTGGTGATGCCCAGCTCGACCACATCGTACTTCTTGCGGTCGATCGCCTTGAGGATGGAGCGGGCGGAGCGCAGCGAGATCTCATGCTCCCCGCTCTTGCCGCCAAACAAAATGCCTACACGTAGTTTCTTCCGGGCCATGTCTGTATCAGTGTCGAACATACCGCGGTTGTGCGTTGCACAGATCGCACTGAGTGAACCTCGATCGGCACTCACTCTCGATTACACATTGAACTTGAAGAACAAAATGTCGCCGTCCTTCACCACGTACTCTTTCCCCTCGGACCGCAGCAGGCCGGCCTCCTTCACCGCCTGTTCGCTGCCCAGCCGGAATAAATCTTCGCACGCATAGCAATCCGCCTTGATAAACCCGCGCTCAAAGTCCGAGTGGATCACCCCGGCAGCGCCCGGAGCCTTGGTGCCGCGTTTGATCGTCCATGCCCGCACCTCCTGCACGCCGGAGGTGAAGTAGGTGATGAGGCCGAGGAGGCGATAGGCGGCGTGGATCAGGCGGTTGAGACCAGGCTCTTCCAGCCCTATCTCGGCGAGGAACTCCTGCCGCTCGCCGGGTTCCAGTTGCGCAATCTCGGCCTCCATCGCGCCGCAGATGCGCACTACCTCACTGCTCTCTTCGGTCGCACGCTGCTCCACCAGCTTCGTAAACTCGTTGCCGTCCGCGATCCCGGCCTCGTCCACATTGGCAACATAAAGCTGCGGCTTCATCGTGATCAGAAAAAGATCGCGGGCAATAAGTTTCTCGTCGTCGGCGAGTTCTGCCGTGCGCGCCGGTTTCCCGGCATTGAGCACAACCAGTAACTTCTGGATGGCCGAAAGCTCCGCCTTCTGCGCTGCCGTCGCCGACTGGCTCTTGGCGGCCTTCTCCGCCTTCGTAAGGCGCTTCTCCACTGTATCGAGGTCGGCCAGCAGCAGCTCCGTGTTGATGATGTCGATGTCATGGATCGGATTAACGCCGCCCGCGACGTGAATGACCTCCGGATCGGAGAAACAGCGCACCACGTGCAGGATCGCGTCAGTTTGGCGAATGTGCGAGAGAAACTGGTTGCCCAGTCCCTCTCCCTTGCTCGCGCCTTCCACAATGCCTGCGATGTCGACGAACTCCATCGTGGTCGGCACAATCGAGTTCGGTTTCACCATCGTCACGATGCGGTCCATGCGCGTATCGGGCACTGGCACAATCCCCACGTTTGGATCGATCGTGCAGAAGGGGTAGTTTGCCGCCGCGGCCTTGGAGGCCGTCAGTGCATTGAAGATGGTGGACTTACCGACGTTCGGCAATCCGACAATTCCGCAGTTCAAAGGCATGATTGAGAGTTCTTTCCTTGTACTTCAAGCTGGAACTATTGGAACACGACGCAATGAAAATCGGCCCAATGGCATAGAAGCTGAGGGTGTAGCGTGAACGGGCATACAACTTCCGGGGCATCGATGGCGTCTGTATTTTGTACGCAGGGATAGTGCCCTGCGTGTCGCTGCCCGGACACGGTGGAGTTTTACCGGAGGCGACGTAATCGTGTCGGCTGTTGCGCAGCAGCTAGTCAGACTTATTCGTGAACTTACATCGTTGACTGTTTTGGTTTGTGGGTGGGTCGATGAGGCCCCGGCTGCCGAAGCCCTGGTCAACCGGATGCTCGAAGGGGAGCGTCACTTTGGAGGTTTGCTATGCGCATTCCTATGCGTTTTCCATCTCTTGCCTTATTTTCGGGCCTTGCCGTGTCGATTTTGGCCTCAACCACTCTCATTCCAGCCCCGGTGCATGCTCAGTCATTTACTAGTTCGGGGACATCTAGTTCTACAACCTCAACCTCCAAACCGGCATGGCATGAGACGACTCCCGACAAGTTGATCTCAGCCCATGTTCACGAAGGCGTTCTCACCATCGACGGCCTGACAGCCAAGGTGCGGTTGAACTATGAGATCCATAACGCCGGTTACCTCTACTTCTTCATCCCGGGAACGGGCACGGCGATCGTGTCCCTGGTGAAGACGCCGGACTCTGTCCTGGAAAAAGAAGCCTTTCACGGCAATACTCTGGCCTTCAGCGTCGGTGGTCACGACTTCGAACTGACAGGCGAGGGCCCATTGATGGGCGGAGATAAGACGAAGATGGACGCCTATGTCCGGCTTGATCGAACCACTCCATCGCTAGACCGCTACCCCGAGATGGGCTTCGGTACGACCACTCGCCCGCCCTACATCTGGCCAGCTGCCAAGCCTGAGCCGAAGCAGCGGACGCTGGCGGAGCAGCACATCGTCCAACCACCGCCGTTGCCTCGCGACATGCTGCCTCGCATCCAGGGCAGCGTGACCACTACGGTCCCAGCGTCTCAGCAGTAACGGGGCCCTGCATAGTGGCTCCCCTGCGTCCTTCAGGCTGCTCGAGCATCTTTAAGGTACTGAAGATGTTGGAGCGCGGATAAGTTGGCGCCGGGGAGATTCTGCTGTGCAGATCGGTATCGATAGCTTTGTAGAGACAGTAGTCGGCGGACCTGAGTCGCCGGCGCAACAAGGGGCGCAGCGCGTCCGCCAGCTGCTGGAGGAGATTGAGCTCGCCGACCGCGTGGGGCTGGATGCCTACGGCATCGGCGAGCATCACCGCGAGGAGTACATCGCCTCGTCGCCCGCGGTATTGCTCGCCGCGGCGGCGGCGAGGACGAGGGATATTCGGCTGACCAGCGCGGTCACCGTGCTCAGTTCCGACGATCCCGTCCGCGTCTTTCAGGACTTCGCCACACTCGATCTCATCTCGCAGGGCCGGGCGGAGATCATCGTCGGTCGCGGCTCGTTCACGGAGTCCTACCCGCTCTTCGGCTACGACCTCACCCACTATGACGAGCTCTTCGCCGAAAAACTCGACCTGCTGCTCAAGCTCCGCGAACAGACCCGCGTGTACTGGTCCGGCAAGCATCGCCCCGCGCTCACCGGACAGGGTGTCTGGCCGCGCCCCGCGCAGGAGGTATTGCCCATACGCCTCGGCGTCGGCGGCACGCCGCAATCGTTCGTACGCGCCGGCACGCTGGGACTGCCGCTCACCGTCGCCATTATCGGAGGCGAACCCCACCGCTTTCGTCCGCTTATCGATCTCTACCGCGAAGCTGGCCGCCGCGCCGGACATGCCGCGGACAAGCTCACCGTCGGCGTACATGCTATCGGCTTCGTCGCGGATACGACAGAAGCTGCGGCTAACGACCTGTGGCCGGCTTACTCCACGACCTTCGCGCGCATCGGCCGCGAGCGCGGCTGGCCTCCCACCACCCGCGCCGCCTTCGACGCCCAGCGTGGCGAGACCGGCGCCTTCTTCATCGGCGACCCCGAGACCGTCGCCCGCAAGATCGACTACGTCGACCAGGCTCTCGGCGGCGTGGAGCGCATCAGCTTCATGATGAGCGGCGGCCCTCTGCCGCACGCGAAGCTGCTACACGCGATTGAGTTGTTGGGAACCAGGGTAAAACCCCTGCTGGCGGAGTCGCGCTCCGAAGCCCTCGCCGCAAGCTGAAGAGGATGCTGAAAAGTCTTTGCTTTGTAGGCACAGGGCTTCAGCCCCACTGTGAGCGCAGCTTGTCCAGCGTTTGCATCACGGCCAGTGAGTCGTCCAGAGGCATCACCGCACTCTCCAGTTGTTGCTGCTGAAGACACCGCGTAACCTCATCGATTTGGAACTGATAGCCGTTCCCAGCGAAGGGAAGACGCTGCACCCTGCCGCGCTGGAGAAGCGATAGGAAAGGACCGAATTTGCTGCGCAGACGCTGTACCAAATTCGAATTGCGAAGCGAGGCAGCAACTGCTCGCAGGCCGGCAGGCGTGTAGGGCTCTGCATTTGGCGTCAAAGGCTGCGGCGTTGAATGGGGCTGGATCACGAAGCGGTCCGGGCGGTAGAAGGGATCGCAGAGACGCAGCTGCCCGCGGTCTCCTGTGACGACGAACTCGTTGCTGCTGCGGACGCGAAGGCTAGACGCGAAGTCTCCAAGAGCGCCGCCCGCCCACGCCAGCTCGTAGGCGGACTGCTCGTCGGCTCCCTCTGCCGTGAGTGTGGCAACTCCGGTTGCCGTAAGCGGAGGTCCAAGTAGATGCTGCGCCAGGGAGATCAGATACACGCCCAGGTCGAGCAGCGCCCCACCGCCGCGCGAGTGATGCACGAAGCGGCCCTCCACGCTGGGCGGAACGGCAGCGCCGAAGTTCCCCTGCATCAGCAGCACCTTCCCGAAGCCCCCGGCCTCGATCACGCGCCGCGCTTCGACGATGGCCGGTATAAACCGCGTCCACATCGCTTCCATGCAGAAGACACCGTGCTCCCTTGCGGCCTCGATCACGCTCCGGGCTTCTTCGGCGTTCAACGCAAACGGCTTCTCGCACAGCACAGCCTTCCCGGCGCGGATACAGGCGATGCTGTCGCCTGCGTGGCAAGCATTCGGCGTTGCGATATACACCACATCCACGGCTGTATCGGCGAGCAGCGCGTCCAGTCCTTCATACGCATGGAGCATGCCATGTCGCTTGCCGAACGCCTGCGCGCGGGCCAGCGTGCGCGAGGCGACGGCATGGAGTGTCGCGCCCTTCGTCAGCGGAAAGTCCGACGCCAGTTGTTCTGCGATGGCGCCCGTCCCCCAGATACCCCAGCGAATGATCTTGTCCATATTATTTTGTCAACGGCATCGGTTCGATCGGGTCGAAGGTGGTGGTCATGCGGTGGGTCCCGCTGTGTTGGCCAGACCCGTGAATGGCTAGCACCAGCTCATTGATGTGCAGCGAGAAGCGCGCCGAAAGCCTGCACACCCGCTGCTCGCGAATGGCCGCGGCGACCTCTGCGGGCCCGCGGCAGAAGTCCATCCACGCCGGCCCGGTGCGTAACGGCTTGATCTTGGAGATGCGCAGCAACTGGTGCCGCCTGCGCAGAGGGTTCAGCAGTACCCTGCTGCGCAGCTTGATCATGCGTTGGCTATAGACCGGCGAGCGGTAGTCCCAGAAGTCGCGCGTGGAGAGCACGCCATTGTCTGCGACGATCCTCAGCGAGTGGTCATGCGGCGCCACGATGCTGCACGTCACCCGCGCCACCACGCCCGAAGCAAATTGAATACAGGCAACCGAAAAATCCGGTGACCCCGCGTCAAGCTGCACATCCTGGACCTTGTCCGGCACTTGCAACGACGCGAACGACGTAACCGACAGCGCCGGCCCGAACCACGCCGCCAGCCACGCCAGGCAGTAACCCGCGTGCTCCATTGTGCATCCCACCTCGAACTCGTCCTTATAAGGCCACGGCAACCCCGACGCGGAGACCCAATCGCGATAGGGCATCCGGTGTACCATGCCGTCATCCATTTCGGCATAGACGACCCTCACCGTTCCCATCGTGCCTTCGCGCAACACCTTCCAAAGCGTCTGCGCGGTCTCGCCCAGCAAACTGCACGGCGCGGAGGTAATCAGCAGATTTCGAGCCTCGGCCAGCTCCACGAGTTCGGTGGCCTGGTCCATCTTCATAGCCAGCGGCTTCTCCGAGTACACATGCTTACCCGCCAGCAGCGCGGCTTTGGATATCTCATAGTGCGCGCCCGGATTGGTGAGGTTGAGTACCATCTCAACCCGCGAATCGGCAAGTACCGCCTCCAGCGTCAAATACGCCGGCACCTTTTGCAGTCGAGAGAACAGCGCAGCCCGCTCCGCATCCCGGTCCATCACGCCAAGCAGCTTCAGTTCAGGATGAAAGCGCAGGGTGGCGATGTAATAGTCAGCCACATAACCGCACCCTACGATGGCGATGTTCATGGGCAGCGTTCTCCCGGAAAGCTCGCGGCGCGGTCTGTGCAGCGCGGCTTTTGTGAGACTACCAGCGTGCGGCCACTAATAGTGGCCATAGTTGTACGTCCTCAAGGCCAACACGGCGTTTGCTGATGTATTAGCTTGTTTACGCATAGCGATTCTACGGATAAATCCGGTTCAGCGTCCTCGCGAACGGAATCGTCTCCCGCACATGCTCCAGCCCGCAGATCCATGCCACGCAGCGCTCGATCCCCATTCCAAACCCGCTATGCGGCACGCTGCCATACTTCCTCAGGTCGAGATACCACTGAAACGCCTCCATCGGCAGACCATGCGCCTCAATCCGGCTCTTCAATAGCTCGTAGCTGTCCACGCGCTGCGACCCGCCGATGATCTCGCCATACCCCTCCGGCGCCAGCACGTCGACGCACAGCGCCTTCGTCGCATCCTTCGGGTCGGGCTGCATATAAAACGCCTTCACTGCCGCCGGATAGCGATGCACCATCACCGGCTTCTCAAACTGGTTGCTGAGAAACGTCTCATCCGGCGACCCAAAGTCGTCGCCATACACATGCGCGTTCTCGATGGCTCCGGCGGTGTGCGCTTCCACCAGCATCTGGTGAGCTTCGTCATAGCTCAGCCGCGGAAATTCTCCCGGCGCAGCCACTGCTTCCAGCTTCGACACATCTTTCCCAATCACCTTCAGGTCGCCACGATGCGTCTCCAGCACCCGCGTCACGATGTGCGTCAGAAACCCCTCAGCCAGAGTCATCAACCCATCGAGATCGAGATAGCACATCTCCGGCTCGATCATCCAGAACTCAGTGAGGTGCCGCCGCGTCTTCGACTTCTCCGCCCGAAACGTCGGCCCAAAGCTATAAACCTTCCCCAACGCCAGCGCGGTCGCCTCGATGTACAGCTGCCCACTCTGCGTAAGGTAGGCTTTGCCGTCGTCGAAGTAGTCCATCTCAAAGAGGTCGCTGGTGCCCTCACAAGCATTTGGCGTTAATATCGGCGGATCGGTGCGGATGAACCCGTTGGTGTCGAAGTACTCCGCCGCCGCCCGCATGATCGTCGCACGCACCCGCAGGATCGCCGACTGCCGAGGCGTCCGCAGCCACAGGTGGCGATGCTCCATCAGGAAGTCGACGCCGGCTTCTTTCAACTGGATGGGATATGGCGTCTCGTCGGCGATCCGTTGCGTTACGCTCACATCTTCGACATCCAGCTCGAACCCCGAAGGCGCGCGCGCATCCGCACGGACCTTGCCGGTGACCACCAGCGACGACTCCAGCGTAAGGGTCTTCAGCGTCTCAAACACTGCCTCCGGCACAGCGGCCTTCGGCACGATGCCCTGGATCGTCCCGGTGCCATCGCGGAAGATCGGAAACAGCAGTTTGCCGGACGCACGCAGGTTGTACAGCCAGCCGCGCAGCGTAACGCTCTGGCCTTCGTGGTTGCCGATATTGGCGATAGTAGTTAGTGGAGCGGTAGCGGTTGGTTCAATCGACATAGCACTACGAGTTTACGCGGACGCGCTGCTGCTAATATCCCGCAGCTTTGCCGAAGTGATGCCGATTGTCATGCCCGCCCATCAGCGTCCCCGTCTTCGGGTCGACGGCAATGATCTCGCTGTCTCCCCAAACCCCAGGGCTCTTCTCGTCGAACTCCCCTTCGCGCTTCGTAATGTAGCCGTCGGCCTTCAGCGCGTCGATGGTGGCCACAGGGAAGGCCTTTTCAAACTGCAGCACATCCGGCAGGTATTGGTGATGAAACCGCGGCGCATCGGCTGCGGCCTGCACATCGAGCCCGTTATCGATCACGCTGATCAGATCGTTCGCAACGGTAGTGATAATCGTCGACCCGCCCGGCGACCCCAACACCAGCCGCAGCTTCCCGGGCTTGCCCTTTACGGGCTCTTCGCTCACAATCGTAGGCGTCATCGAGCTAAGCGGCCGCTTGCCCGGCGCAATCGCATTCGCCGGCCCCTGGATCAGCCCAAATCCATTGGGCACACCCATCTTGCTGGCAAAGTCGTCCATCTCGTCGTTCAGCAGGAAGCCCAGGCTATCCACGGTTACTCCCGACCCGAAGCCGAAGTTGAGGGTATAAGTGCTGGAGACAGCATTGCCATCGGAGTCCACCACCGAAAACTGGGTAGTCTGCGGCGATTCATGGCCGTCCTTCTCGATCTTCGGCGGCTCCGGCATAAATCCTGCCGGCCGTACCAGCGTCGCAGAAGGCGAAGGCTTCACCGAGTCAATGGTCTTGCGCCAGGCGGCCGCATAGTCGGGGTTGGCCATCTGCGCCAGCGGCATGGTATTGAAGTCGGGGTCGCCCAGGTAGTCACCGCGGTCCATATAGGCGCGCCGGAAGGCTTCGGTGATCGTGTGCACCTGCGCCACAGAGCGGTCCGCGCCCAGCTTCGGCAGATCGTACCCAGAGAGGATGTTGAGCGACTCGATCAGCACGATCCCACCGGAGCTGGGCGGCGGCGAGGTCAGCACCTCCAGCCCGCGATAGTGCCCGACCAGCGGCGTGCGCTCCTTCACTTGATAAGCCGCGAGGTCGGCGGCGGTGATCAGTCCGTTGTTGGCTGCCTCGAAGGCGGCGATTTCGGCGGCCATCTTGCCCTTGTAGAAGTCATCGGGGTTGGCGGCGATACGGGTGAGGGTTGCGGCCAGTTCGGGCTGCTTGAATGTGTCGCCCGTAGCGTAGTACTTCCCATCGCGCTGGAAGATGCGGTGCGACGCTGGGAACTGCGCCAGCAAGGAGGCGTGGAAGCCGCGAGCGACCTCTTCATCCAGCACGTAGCCATCGCGGGCCAGTTTGATCGCCGGCTGCATCACCTTGGCCAGGCCGAGCTTGCCATAGTGCTGCTCGGCATAGGCCAGCCCGGCCACGGTCCCCGGAACCCCCGAAGCCTTCGAGCCCTGCGTCGACATCTTGGGAATCACATCGCCCTTGGCGTCCAGATACATATTGGCGGAGGCGGCCGCGGGCGCCTTCTCGCGGTAGTCCAGAAAGTGCGGCGCCCCATGTGCCAGCTTCGCCGAACCCGGTCGAATCAGCATAAAGCCCCCACCCCCGATATTGCCCGCGGCGGGATAGACGACAGCCAGCGCAAAACCCACGGCTACGGCTGCGTCCACCGCATTGCCTCCCTGGCGCAGGATCTCCACGCCGGCGTCGGTAGCATCGTGGTGGATGCTGGCAACCATTGCGTGCTGCGCGGTAACGGGAACAACGGACGGCAGCGGCGCAGTCTGGGTCTGGGCAAAGGCGGGGACGACGACAAGCGAGGCGGCGAGTGTCAGGGTGAACGTGCAATGGGGCATTATTAGGTCTCCAGCGATTGCATCCAGCATACCGCTCAACAGGGAGGGTTTATGCCGGCTCGCCTCATTTAGGGCCAAGCAGAACCTGCAAGCCGACATATGCAATCCAGCTCGGCTGGGTGTTTTCGACCGAGATAGTCTGAAAACTCCGCCCACCCATGAGTAGTAAGTTCATTGTTTTGTCCTTGTTGAGCGCCTGCCGCCCACCTAGCCCCAGTGTCGTTTCGCGCTGTTTGGGCAAGCCCGTGGCGAACTGGCCCGCCCCTTGCCCCGCCGGGATGCGATTGGCATCCTGCTGGTCGTAGATTTCCACATAGGCCTCTGTGGAATCCGAAAATTCATGCCCCAGCAGCAACCCCCGTCCCCAGCTCTGCGGCACAGCATGATTGCCAAAGTTATAGCCCACCTCTCCATCGAGTCGAATAGGCCCAACACGGGCATTTATCTCAATTGGCAGAAAGAAGCTGGGCCCGGGAGCCACCAGTCCCCGAGGCACAGAGCGTGTGGGATTGTCGAGGAAAAGCTGTGGATAGGTGGAAACGCTGAGGTTGACCAACTGCTCGGGCGAGTCCTCCGCGCCGGGGCTGTCACCCGAGGCTGAAGCCGGTTCCTTCTCGGGTATATGTCTGAAAACACTAAGCAAACCCGTGCCGAACCGATCCTTCATCCAGGGATCTTTGGGGTGATGCTCGTAGAAGCGCCATTTGATCCCCAGCAAGCTCTCTCCCAGGCCGCCGATAACTTGCCCATTTTGTTCGGGTTGCGGGCGGGTCTCCTCGATCGCGATGGGGATCTCGTACTTGAGCTGGATTCGGTCGCCGAGCCCGTAGTTGATGTCGAAGTCGGGTACCTGATAAGCACCGGCGGCCGGGTTTCGATCACCGATGAAGCCGAAGTTGATCTCCCAATGGTGGTTACCAGGAGTTTCTGGGTCGTCGGTGCGGAAGGGCGGGCCGCCCTGAGCATGTGCGGCAGCGCCCCCGCTGGCCAGGAGCAGCACGAGAGCGATGCGTCGCGCGAAGGCTGGCGAGGAAAAGAGCATCTTGGAAATTGTATCGGCAAGAATTAGTTCAACTAAAATCTGAGTGTGATGCGCTAAGATTTTGCAGCGTGGGGCTTGTAAGTCGCGTCTAAGAGTCATAGATTTGCGGAGAAGAGGTTTGGAACGATGGCGATCAAGTGGGACAAGTTTACGGTGAAGTCGCAGGAGGCGATCCAGGGAGCGCAGGGGTTGGCTGCGGAGAATGGCAATCCAGAGGTGTTGCCGCTGCACCTGATGGCGGCGCTGCTGGAGGATAAGGAAGGCGTCGTGCTGCCGGTGCTGGAGAAGCTGGGTGTGCCGGTGCAGCAGATGCTGGCGCAGGTGAATGAGGCGATAGCCAAACTGCCGAAGGTGCAGGGATCTGCTGCTCAGCCGGGATTGGGCAATGCATTGTCGAAGGTGCTGGATCAGGCGTTCAAAGAAGCGGACAACTTCAAAGATGACTATGTTTCGACAGAACATCTATTGCTGGCGCTAAGTTCGCAGAAAAACGAGCCGGTACAGTTGGCTCTCGCTGCGCAGGGCGCTGACCATGCGGCGATCCTGAAGGCGCTGCAGTCGGTGCGTGGGTCGCAGCGCGTGACCGATCAGAATCCCGAGGGCAAGTTTCAGGCGCTGGCGAAGTATGCGAAGGACCTCACGGAGATGGCGCGGCGCGGCAAGCTCGATCCTGTGATTGGGCGGGATGAGGAGATTCGCCGCGTGATCCAGGTGCTGAGCCGGAGGACGAAGAACAATCCGGTATTGATAGGCGAACCGGGGGTGGGCAAGACGGCGATCGTCGAGGGGTTGGCGCGGAGGATATTTCAGGGGGATGTGCCGGAGATTCTTCGGGATAAGCGAGTTATTTCGCTGGATCTGGGATCGATGCTGGCGGGGGCAAAGTTTCGCGGCGAGTTTGAAGACCGGTTGAAGGCGGTGCTCAAGGAGATTGAGGAGTCGGATGGACAGGTGATTCTGTTCATCGATGAGTTGCATACGCTGGTGGGTGCCGGCGCGGCTGAGGGGTCTATCGACGCGA
>Ga0302314_10008465_pt1 | contig 18285 bp, 14 predicted proteins | sample III_Palsa_N2_3_FD_200533 | JGI IMG/M metagenome (GOLD analysis project Ga0302314, IMG submission 200533) | Peat permafrost microbial communities from Stordalen Mire near Abisko, Sweden - III_Palsa_N2_3 | ecosystem: Environmental > Terrestrial > Soil > Palsa > Peat permafrost | place: Sweden...
TGGGCGAGATCTCTTCTTGACGGGGTACACCGGTCTCTACGCCTTCACCCCTACGAGTTGAGTCATTCCAACGCACGAGCGAGCGAGAAGCGGGCTGTGATGTACAGTTGTTGGTTGGGTTGATTCGCAGTCACGTACGTCCACCCCCCAGGCGCTTCCGTGACGCGACCGCTACCGGCGGTGAGCGTCCAGTAGCGCGTAAACCGCACCCGCACGAGAAACCTCCCCGGCGCGTCAGCGCGCAGCGCGAAGGAGTCATGCCCGAGCGACGTCAGCCGCCCGGGGCCTTCCAGCAGCGGCGTCTCCTCGCGCACCACGTACACGATCCAGTGCCTGCTTCTGAACACCGCGCGCAGGTACGGCAGCCCGCGGCGGATCAGCCGGCCCTCCTGCGCGCTCGACGGATCGAGCGGGGTGTCGGGGAGGGCAACGTAGCTAACCGCCTCTTCGTGTAGCCAGCGCGAGTACCCCGCCGCGGTCAGCCCGGGGGCGAGCAGCACGCCGTTGTCCTTCTCGTCGAGCTGCTTCTCCCAGCCGCGAGCGAGCGAGACCGACGGCGCCATCAGCGCGGCCTCCCAGTGCGAGCGCGTGAGCGGCACCTCGACCCTTACGAGTGTCCCGCCGTGATCCTTTAGGAAGGCGAGGACGGGCGCGTAGTAGGAAGCCTTCGTCGATTCGTTCCCCGCCACCGCTTTGGTTTCGCGCACCGGGCCCCACAGCGTGAAGAGGGCGATGCCTACCAGAGCAATCAACAATGCCGGGGCCGAGCGCCCACCCGAGACACGTGGTGTCGCGCCCGGCGAACCCGGGCCCTTGACGCAAGCGCACAGCAGCAGCGGCCCCGCGAGCAGCACCGCGTAGCGCTCGATGTTGCTGCCCATCGGGGTGTGGATCAACAGCGCGAGGATGCAGGCCAGCAGGTACACAACCCCCCCCGTCTGCAGCAGTCGCTCTCCCGGCTCGAGCGCCCATAGGAACAGGAGCGTCGCCAGCCCAACCGCCGCGAACGACTTGATCGGGAACGGCTCGAAGCCGCCTTCTTCAAACAGCAGCGCGAGCGGCACGACGACCACAGCCGCCGGCAGTGCCAGCACCACCAAAGCACGGGGCGAGCGCCGCGTGAGCGCGGCGAGCCCCAGCAGGACGCCGGCGACCGGACTCGCGGCCGCGCACAGTGCCGCCAGCGGCGCGGCCCAGCGCGGATGGCCGCGCACGAGCGCGAGCACGGCGGCGACGGCGAACGTGACGCCCAACGCAAACGTCAGCCGTCCCAGCCAGATGTCGCCGACGGCCGCGACCGCGAACCACACTGCGCCCCAGCGCGCGGCCGGACCGTATACGCCGAGCACAAGCCGCTCGAACAGCATCGCGGAGGCCAGCACCGAGAGGGCCGCGAGCACGCGCAGGCCGAGCAGCGAGGCGAGCGGCGGAAACAAAAGGCTGTAGCCGGGCAACGCGTGGCCGGCGTACCAGTGCTCGTCCCAGACCGCGAACCCACCGTGTTCGAACAGACCGACGCGGTAGACCTGCGCCGCGAGATCCGGAGTGCGCGGATCGAGCAGCAGCCAGAGGAGCGCGAGCGCGGCGGCGGCCGCAGTCGCGAGGAACCGCCTCATAAAAACGGCCGGCGTCCAGGGAGCTACCGCCCCGGACCCCGGCCGACCCGCCGCAGACGCAGCGGATATGTACTCAAAGGAACCCGCGGAGGACTCGGAAGTAGCTCTCGATCGCAGACGCTCGATAATCGGCACGTGGAGATCATGACGAGCACGCGCATGGCTGTGCGAACGGCGCTGCGCACATCCCTCGCGGTGGCGGGACTCTGCGCCGCGCTCGCGGCCGGCGGTTGCGCGACCGGCCAGCCCCGTCCGCTCGCGGCGGGTACGCTCGCCGAAGCCGAGACGTTCCCCTACTTCCCCGTCTACTGGGCGGGGACCCGATTCGCCGGGCAGTCGCTCGCCGCGGTCGATGGCCAGGAGAACTACGACAGCGGCATCGGGGACAGCGTCTACTACGGCGACTGCGTCCATCGCAAGGGCATCTTCGGCGGTGGCAACTGCCTGCTGCCATTGCAGGTCACGACGGTGATCTACGGCCTGCACTCCAACGCGACGCTCGGTCCGCAGAGCAACACGGTGATCCGCGGGGTCCCGGCCGTCGTTTACGACGAAGGGCGCTCGATCGAGATCTACAGTGGGCGCACGGCGATCGACGTGTTCTCCGACACCTTCGCCCACGCACGCGAGGCGGCGCTGGAGCTGCGTCCAATCAACGCGCCCGGGTCAGCGACCGGGAAGCTGGCGCCCCCTGTCTTCTGCCCGGGTCTGTTCGGGGCGATGAGCGCGGAGCTCAGCCACTTGATGGCAGGCCTGCCAGGGCATGTCTGCCAGCGCACGGCCGCCCAGGAAGCGGAGACGAAGCGGCTGTTGGGGACGTCCTGAGCGGACGACGAACCGACCCAATCTTTTGCCGAGCAAACCTCTGGCGTAAGCAGCGACCTGGCGGTACGATCCGGCTGTGAGCCGTTTGCGTGCTCTGAGCTTCGTTGCCGTCGCCGCCTTCGCCTGCGCGCCGATCCTCGGCGCCGGCGCCGAGCCCGCCGCGGCGCTCTCGCTGACAGAAGACCCATTCGTCCAGCAGGGGGAACGACTGACGAGCAAAGAAATGACCGAACACTCCGAACAGGGCTACAGCGTCGCGCTGTCTGCCAACGGGAGCACCGCTCTAATCGGTGCCCCCGGATACAAATCGTTCGCGGGAGCAACGTGGGTGTATATCCGCACAGGCTCGGTATGGACCGAGCAGCAAAAACTCGAAGGCACAGAAGGCTCGCCGCTTGCTCATCAGGGCTGGAGCGTCGCGCTGTCGGCCGATGGCAATACTGCGCTGGTGGGCGGCTACGCGGAGGAAAAAGGCGGGGTGTACACGGGTGCGGCGTGGGTCTTCACCCGCTCGGGTTCAACCTGGAGCCAACAGCGGATACTGATCGGCGCTGGCACGGTCAATGACGAGGAGGGTTACAGCGTCGCACTGTCAGCTGAAGGCAACACGGCGCTGATCGGCGGCCCTGACTACGAAGAAGGCAAGCCGGGTGCGGCTTGGGTCTTCACCCGCTCGGGCACCACCTGGAGCGAACAGGCGAAACTCGTCGGAGCCCACCCGAGCGGCCTCGTCCAGAAGGGCTGGAGCGTCGCGCTCTCCGGTGATGGCAGCACGGCGCTGATCGGTGGTCCCTCTGCCGAATTCAAAAGCGGCGAACCCGCACTCGGTGGTGCATGGATATTCACCCGCTCGGGCACTGCCTGGAAAGAACTCGAACAGCTCCCCTCAGGTAGCGGAGCCGGGATCGACACGGGCCAGGGGCAGAGCGTCGCGCTGTCCGGGAACGGAACGACAGCGTTGGTGGGCGGAATCGGTTATCAGAGCAGTCTGGGCGGGGCATGGGCATACATCCTGAAAGGCGGACATTGGGAACAGCAAGGTCCTCCGCTGCTCGGAATTGACAGGGATACCCAAGCCGAGGAGGGTGAGAGCGTGGCGCTCTCTGAAGACGGGAACACCGCATTAGTCGGCGGCTATCACGACGATAACTCGCGAGGTGCCGCGTGGGCCTTCGTTCGCTCAGGATCATCGTGGACCGAACAGCAGGAACTCGTTGGTGCCGGCGGATCGGCGACACCCAACCAGGGAAATGGCGTGGCGCTGTCAGCCGATGGCACCACCGCGCTGATCGGCGCACCCACCAACGAGGAAGACGGAGGAGCGACCGAGCCGGGCGCCGCCTGGGTCTTTACGCGCGTGGGCGAATCAGGCGGCGGAAAAGAACCCCAGAAAGAAACCAAGGAAGAACCCAACCCAAACAATCAATCCACAGGCAACACCTCAACAGGCAACGGGTCCGCATCCTCCACCGGTGGCTCATCCTCATCAACCGGCTCAAACCAACCTCCTCCTCCAAGTGCCGCACAACTCGAAGCGGCCCTCGCAACCGCCTTCGGTCTCCCCTCAGCGAAGCTCTGCTACAGCCGCCGCTCCTTCAAGATCCACATCCAACAACCCCCTGGCTATCCGCGGATTGTCTCTGCCGAAGTGTTCCTCGGTAAAAAACGCGAGCGCTCACTTAATAAAAAGGGTCTCACCGACGAAGTCGTGCTCAAGCAACTGCCCTATGGAACCTTCACGATCCGGATCGTCGCCCACACTGTGAAGGGCACCACGCTGACGGGCACCCGCACCTACCACACCTGCCGCCCGAAGCCGATCCATCCTCACGGCCATCCCCGCCTGTAGAGCGGGCCTTCCCTTAGGAAGCGGAGAGGGACCTTCCCTTGCGGGGCGCCCTCGGTCAGGTCAGGACCCCGCGGCGCCCACCGCCGTGGGCTTCAACGGCTTGCCGATCTCGCGTCTCAAGCCCAAGAACGCGAGCGAGCCGATCAACGCCGGAACCCACAGCGAGACCGCCCGGTAGACGAGCACCGCGGCCACCGCGACAGCGGCCGGACGGACGCCGAACAGGACGAGCATCCCCACAAGGCCTCCTTCGACCGCGACGAAGCCCCCGGGGATCGGCAGCGAATTGGCGAGCATCCCCACCAGGTAGGCCATCGCCACGACCCACACGCCCGGTCTGGCCCCAAAGGCGGCGAGGCACGCGTACAGAGCGAGGTTGTCGAACAGCCAGTATCCGACCGCACCGAGCACCCGCCAGTCGTGTTCGCGGATCAGCCGCACCGCATCTTCGACCCCGCCGCTCAGCGCCACAAGCGTGACCGCCCAGCGGCCCTGCTCGAGCGGTCTGCGCGCGGCCGCTCGAGCAGCCCACGCGGCGAGCGCGAACGTGCCAATGATGCTCGCCAGCGCCACCGCCGCCGGCAGCAGCGTGAGCAGCGGGTTGGTCGAGCCGGGGAGCAGGCCCACCCACATCAGTACACCGATCACGATCACCGCCGCGACGTTCACCGCGCTGGTGAGCACGAACAGCAGGACCGAGCGCTTCGCGATCCGCGCCACCGAGATGCCCTTGGTGCGCAGCACCCAGGCCCCCAGCGCGAGGCCCGCGAGGCCGCTCACCGAGACGACCGAGTTGACCGCCAGCTCCGCCAGTGACAGGCGTGAGACCAGGCGTTTGCCGAGCATGCCGAACACCAACCCGAACAGAACGACGTAGCCGGCGCACGAGAGCAGCTCCAGGACGATTGCGGCGGCCAACCACAAAGAGTTCGCGTGAGAGATCCGTTGCTCGATCGAGTGCAGGCCCGGCACCGCGAGCAGCAGCGCGACGATGATCCCGAAGAAGACGGCGAGGCTGATGACGCTGTTGCGCAGCGTGCGCGAATGCGCCGCCATCTCATCGGGGGTCTCGTCGATCAGGGTTTCTTCGCCAGGGATGTTCTGCTCCAACTGCATGCTCCGGGGACCTGTCACGGTAGCCTCCGAAGCGGACCCTCCGTCCTTTTCCTGCACACAGCAGTCCATATTGGGTAGATACCGCAAATGACCGAGCAACAACCACGAGTTCTGGTCGTCGACGACGAGCCCGCCGTCCAGACGGCGCTCTCGCGGGCGCTGAAGCTGGAGCGCTACGAGGTCGCGCAAGCGGCCGATGGGCGGGAGGCGCTCGAGTGCCTGGGCGCGATGGCATACGAGGTCGTGATCCTCGACGTGTCGATGCCCCACATCGACGGCCTGGAGGTGTGCCGACGTCTGCGCGAGGGCGGCGACCGTACGCCGGTGCTGATGCTTACCGCCCGCGAAGGCGTCGACGACCGCGTCGCCGGACTGGACGCCGGCGCCGATGACTACCTCGTGAAGCCGTTCGCGCTGCGCGAGCTGCTCGCGCGTGTACGCGCGCTGCTACGCCGAGCTAGCGACGACGACGATCAGGACGACACGCTCACCTTCGAGGATCTGCGCCTAGACCGGCTCGCCCACGAGGCGTGGCGCGGCGAGCGGATACTGCCGCTTACGCGCACCGAGTTCCTGCTGCTCGAGATGTTCCTGCGCCATCCCCGTCAGGTCCTCACCCGCTCGGCGATCTTCGAGGATGTATGGGGCTACGATTTCGGCGCGACCTCGAACTCGCTGGGCGTCTACATGGGCTACCTACGCCGCAAGACCGAGGCCGGTGATGAGCCCCGCCTGCTGCACACCGTCCGCGGCGTCGGCTACGTCTTGCGTGGGTCCTCGTGAGCTTGCCGTGGTCATCGTGAGCGTCCAGAGATACTCGTGAGCTTTCGCAGGCGCATCACGCTCGTCTCGGCCGCCGCGGTGGCGATCGCCGTCGTGCTCGCGTCGCTGCTCACCTACCTGCTCACCTCCCACCAACTGCACAGCCAGGTGGACGCGCAGCTACGCGCCAGAGGTCGCGAGGCGCCCCGTCTGCTGCAATTCCTGGATAGTCAGGGCGCGCGCACGCACGGCGCCAGAGCCCACGCGCCGTTCGGACTGGCCCCCAGCTCGAACGCCGCGAGCCGGGTCGCGGTGCAGTCGACCAGGGTCTCGCACAACGGCGCGAATGGACAGAGCACGGCGAACAACCCGTTCGGCAACCTGCCGCCGGGACCCGATCAGGTGCGCGGCTATCAGCAGGTGGTGAGCTCGAACGGAACGATCCTCCTGCGCTCGGCGCGCGGCGTCTCGCTCCCGGTCGATCCCCGCACACGCGGATTGGCGGCATACGGGGGGGAGTCGTTCTTCCGCGACGCCTACGTCGAAGGCACCGTTCTGCGCGTGTTCGCCGAGCCGCTCGGCTCCGGTCACGCAATCCAGTTCGCCCAGCCGTTGACCGAAGTCGACAGCCTGCTCAGCCGTCTGCGCCTGATCCTGGCGCTGCTCGACATCGGCGGCATCGCACTCGCGGCGCTACTCGGACGGCTGGTCGCCGGCGCCGCCGTGCTGCCGCTGAAGCGCCTCACCCAGGCCACTGAGCACGTGGCGCTCACGCAGGACCTCAGCGGCCGAATCGAGCTGGTCGGTGAAGATGAGATCGGGCGGCTGGCGAGCAGCTTCAACGCGATGCTCGACGCGCTCGAGCACTCGATGAGCGCGCTCGACGCCTCCGTCCACGCCCAGCGCCAGCTGGTGGCCGACGCCTCGCACGAGCTGCGCACGCCTGTCACCAGCTTGCGCACCAACATTGAGATCCTCCAGCAGGAGCAGGATATGGAGCCCGACGAACGACAGCGCCTGCTGGCCGACGTCGTCGAGCAGATCGGCGAGCTGACGCTCCTGATGAACGACCTGATCGAACTCGCGCGCGGCGAGGAGCCCAGTATGGATACCGAGGATCTACGCTTGGACGTGCTGGTGGGCGACGTTGCCGAGCGCACGCGCCGGCACTCGCCGGGCACCCCGCTGCTGCTTGCCCTGGAGCCGACGCTCGTCGCGGGCGTGCCCGCACGATTGGAGCGCGCCGTGACGAACCTACTCGACAACGCGGTCAAGTACAGCCCCCCCGGTGAGCCGGTCGAGATCGCACTGTCGGGCATTGAGCTGACCGTGCGCGACCACGGCCCGGGGATCTCCGCGGAGGATCTCGCGCACGTGTTCGACCGCTTCTACCGCGGCGCCGAGGCGCGCGGCAGGCCCGGCTCGGGGCTGGGGTTGGCGATCGTGCGCCAGGTGGTGCGCCAGCACGGCGGGAGCGTCGCCGCCGAGCGGGCCGCGGGTGGCGGGACGCTGATGCGCGTGCGCCTGCCGGGGGCCGAAACCGTCGCGCCGGAGGCTCCTCCCTCGCCCGGGGCGAGCGTGGGGGCTTTGTCTTCCTTTTAGGACTGCGTAGAACCATCGTTACACGCAGTCTTTATTGTCGATTACAGGTTCCACGCTCTTTATCTTCCGACCGCGACACTCGTGCTCTCTGTCTTTCGCTTTCGCTCGCGCCGCGGCGCCTGCTCGCGAAAGTCCGCCGGGGAGAGGCCATAGCAGCGACGAAACGCTGTGGCGAAATGAGGCGCCTGGCGATAGCCGACCAGGCGCGCGACATCGCGTACAGGGATCGCCCGCTGCTCGATCAGCAGCTCGGCGGCGACGGACATCCGCCGCGCGCGCAGATCCTCTTCAAAGGTGGTCTCGCCGAACTGTGCGTACGCACGCTGCAGCTGGCGGGGAGAGCTGGACAGGGCCTCGGCCACACCGACGAGCGTTAGCGGCTGGCGATAATGGCGCGCGATCACCACACGCGCGAGCAGGTACAGGCGGTGACGTGTGTCGAAAGTCCCGGAGCGCACATCTCCTTACTCCGACCGTTCGTTCCAAACGGGACAAGGACTCTCTCAACCGGCGTAGTGAAGCGCGATTCGCTCGGCCGCGGCCGGGTAGGAGCCGCCGAACAGCACGGCATGGACCAGCAGCGGCAAGAGCTGCCACAGCTGTACTCGATCCTCCCATCCGTCGGTGAGCGGCGCAACCTCGGCGTAGGCCGCGAACACGCGCTCGGAGGGCGCGCCGAAGAGCCTCAGCATGGCCAGATCGACCTCGCGGTGCCCACCGTAGGCCGAGGGGTCGATCAGCCACGGGCGTCCTTGCGTGTCGGCCATCACATTGCCACCCCACAGGTCTCCGTGCAGCCGGGCCGGGGGCTCGGCCGGACCCGCCAGATCGGCGATCCGCTCACACACCCGCTCCACCGCGCGGACTCCCGGATCCGATAGGGCGCCGCGCTCTCGGGCGAGCGCCGCCAGCGGCCGCAGGCGCCGCTCGGCGTAGAACGAAGGCCAATCCGCGGCCGGCTCGTTGGGCAGGCTGAGCGAGCCAAAGCGCGAGGGCAAGCCCGGACGGGAGCCTCCGAGTTGAGGATCACCGAAGTCAGAGGCACCCGCGGCATGGGTGGCGGCAAGTCCACGCCCAAGCTCTTCGGATCCGGCGGCTTGGAGGCGACCGGGCTCGATCCACTCCAGCGCGAGGTAGTCATCGCCGACTTCGAGCACGCTCGGCGTCCGCAGCGCGCCGGGCTCGGCGAGCCAGGCCAAGCCTTTGGCCTCAGCCTCGTACTCGCCCGGCCCTGCGTCGGTGCGCGTCTTTACGAACGCCGTCGTGGCACCGTCCGCGAGCGTGACGCGCCAGGCCTCGTTGATATCCCCGCCGCCGACGCGCCGGGCGTTCGCTGCTCCTGGTGGCAGGCTCACGCGGACTCGGGGTCGGTAGATCGAACCCGATCGAGCCGACCTCGAAGCTCCTCGAGCAGACCGACACAGGCCGCCTGCACCACGTCGAGTACGTCCTCGAATCCCCTCGACCCCCCGTAGTAGGGATCGGGCACATCCAGATCGTTCAGTCCGGCACTCGCCGGGTCGAGCTCGCGCAACATCCGTACCCGCGAACGCGTCTGTTCGTCGGGCGCCATACGCCGCAGCTCGGCGAGGTTCGAGCCGTCCATCGCGAGGATCAGATCGAAGTCCTCGAAATCCTCTGCACATACCTGCCGGGCGGCACCCTCCAGCGTGATCCCCCGAGCGCGCGCCGTCTCCGTGGCGCGCTCGTCCGGCGGACTGCCGACGTGCCAACCCCCGGTGCCGGCGGAGTCCAGCTCGATCGAGTCCTCCAGACCGGCATCGCGCACCAGCGCCCGCATCACGCCCTCGGCCGTGGGCGAGCGACAGATGTTTCCGAGGCACACAAACAGAACCCGCACGGAGTGGGTGGGCATCAGATCACTCCTCGCCCAGTTCCAACACCGCCAGAAACGCCTCCTGCGGGACCTCGACGCGGCCGACCTGCTTCATCCGCTTCTTGCCCTCCTTCTGCTTGGCGAGCAGCTTTTTCTTGCGCGTGATGTCGCCGCCGTAGCAGCCCGCGATCACGTCCTTGCGGAACGCCTTGACGGTCTCGCGCGCGATCACGTGCGCACCGATCGCCGCCTGGATCGGGACGTCGTACTGCTGGCGGGGAATCCGCTTACGCAGCTTCTCGGTGAGCGTGCGACCCATCTCATAAGCCTTATCGCGGTGTACGACCATCGACAGCGCGTCGACCGCGTCGCCGGCGAGCAGCACGTCGAGCTTGACGAGGTCCGACTCCTTCATCCCGCTCAGCTCGTAGTCCAGCGACGCGTAGCCTTTAGTGCGCGACTTCAACTGATCGAAGAAGTCGAGCACGATTTCCGCCAGCGGCAGCTCATAGTTCATCTGCACTCGCTCGGGAGATAGATAATGCATCCCTGAGTGCACGCCGCGGCGCTCCTGACAGAGCTCCATCACCGCGCCGACGAACTCTTTCGGCGCGATGATCGACGCCTGGATGAAAGGCTCGCGGATCTGCTCGATCGTGCCGGGGTCGGGCATGTCCGAGGGATTGTGCACCTCGAGCTCATCTCCATTGGTGAGCGTCACGTCGAACTCGACCGAGGGCATTGTCGCCAGCAGTTCCAGGTCGTACTCGCGCTCCAGCCGCTCGCGCACGATGTCCATGTGAAGCAGGCCGAGGAAACCGCAGCGGAAACCGAAGCCGAGCGCGTCGGAGGTCTCCGGCTCCCACGACAGCGCGGCGTCGTTGAGCACCAGCTTCTCCAGCGCGTCGCGCAGGTCGGGGTAGTCGTCGGAGTCGATCGGGAACAGCCCGCAGAAGACCATCGGCTTGACCTCGCGATAGCCCGGCAGCGCCTCGGTTGCCTCGGCGCCGGTGGTGGCGCGACTGCCGGGGCCGGACGTCCTCGTGCGCGTGGTCAGCGTGTCACCGACGCGCAGCAGCGTGACGTCCTTCAGGCCCGTGATCAAATAGCCGACCTCGCCGGCGGCGAGCTGGTCGGTGGGCATCATCTGCGGGCTGAATACGCCGATGTCATCGATATCCGCCTCGGTGTCCGTCGCCATCGCGCGGATCGCCTCGCCCTTCTTGAAGACACCGTCGACGACCCTGATGTAGGCGATCACGCCACGGTATTGATCGAACTCGGAGTCAAAGATCAGCGCGCGCGGCGGCGCCTCGAGATCGCCGTGCGGCGGCGGCACGCGCGCGATCAGCTCCTCCAGCACCTCCGGGACGCCGGCGCCCGTCTTGCCGCTGATCTGCAGGATTCCCTCGGTCGACTCGCCGATCAGATCGCTCACTTCGGCGGCCACGCGCTCGGGCTCGGCCCCGGGGAGGTCGATCTTGTTCAGGCAGGGGATCAGCTCGAGGCCGGATTCGACCGCGAGGTAGGTGTTCGCGACCGTCTGCGCCTCCACGCCCTGCGCGGCGTCGACCACGAGCAGCGCGCCCTCGCATGCCGCAAGCGAGCGCGAGACCTCGTAGGTGAAGTCGACGTGCCCGGGGGTGTCGATCAAGTGCAGCTGGTAGGTCTCCCCGTCCTTTGCCGTGTAGAACACGCGCACCGCCTGCGCCTTGATCGTGATCCCCCGCTCGCGCTCGAGGTCCATCGAGTCGAGTAGCTGTGCGCGCATCTCGCGGGCGGAGACCGTGTGGGTGAGCTCGAGGATGCGATCGGCGAGCGTCGACTTGCCGTGGTCGATGTGCGCGATGATCGAGAAGTTGCGGATCTTGGCTTGGTCCATGGGGTTCGCGCCACGATAGATGGTGGACTGGAATGAGACGGCGCGGAAAAGCGCAAGTCATCCCGAGGACGGCTATGACGCGCTAGCCTTTGTAGTCCGGCGGATCGCCAACTCGACAAGGATGCATTCAGCCGCGGCTACGCGCTGCGCGGGTGAGAGCCCGTTCAGCGGCCTGTCCAGGTGTCGAGAGTGTTAAGCCGCCCAGGCGAAACACACAGTCCTGGGACGTATGTAGTAAGCGGCGATCTAGGTTCGGGCGCAAGCCGGGTGGGCCTTGGCTCACCCGGCCTCTGCTCGTCCTACGCGCGTCCGAGCCGAGCGCGGATCAGACGGTTGACCTGGTGGGCCTCGGGGATGTGCATCGTGAGCACCGCGCGCGTGTAGATCCATACGCCCGCTCCGCCCGCGGCGCCCATCGCGATGATCTGCGCCGGCAGCGACTTCCCGAGCACGGCGTCCAGCGCGTACCAGACGACCCATGAGACCCCGGCCAGCACCATAGAGGCGACCGCAATTCGGGCGGTAATCATCGTCGTCTGGCCGCCCTCCAGGCGGCCGTTGAAGCCGATCCGCAAACGGTGCAGCTGCAGCGCGGTCATCACCGCGTTGGCGGCGACCGTGCCGATCACCAGACCGGCGATCCCCAACGGCTTGTAGAGCGCGACACTGACGACGATGTCGACGACGATGTTCATCGCCGCCAGCCGCGTCGGGATCCAGGGCCGCTGCAGTGCGAAGAAGGTCCGTGTCAACAGCAGGTTGATGCCTGCGAAGGGCAGGCTGAAGGCGAACCAGAAGAGGGCTTCGGAGACCAGGTGGGTGGATTGGGCGTTGAAGGCGCCACGTTCGAAGACCAATCTGGTGATCGGAGTGGCGAGCACAATCATGAACATCGCAGCAGGGATCAACAGCAGGTTGATCTGACGCATCCCCGTGCCCACAGCGCTACGCATCCCCGCCGGGTCGCGGCGGGCGGCCAGACGGCTCAGGACCGGGAACAGGACGGTCGCAACCGCCACGCTGAACATGCCCTGGGGCAGCATGTAGATCCGGAAGGCATTGTCGATCGCGCGCGGGGCTTCGTCGGAAACGAGACTGCCGAAGGCCGAGTTGATCAGCTGGTCGAGGTTGACGATCCCCAGTCCGATCGTCACGGGCAGCATCAGCATGAACACCTGCTTGATCCGCGGGTCGTGCCAGTCGATCGAGAACTGCAGGCGGAAGTCGATCCGCCCGAGCGCCCCGAACGCCAGCGCCATCTGCACGCCGGTCGCAGCGAGAATGCCGATCGCGTAGGCGTAGACCTTTTCGTTGCCGTGGAAGTGCGGCGCGAGTACGACCAACAGCACGATGATCACGAGATTCCACACCGCCGGGGTGATTGCGGGGATCGTGAATTCGTCATAGGACTGCAGGATGCCCGTGAGCAGGCCGGTCAGGCCGAGCAGCAGTACCACCGGGAACAGAACCTGGGAGAGGCCGATCGTCAGCTCATTCAGCGCACCATTGAAGGTGGGGCCGATGAACAGCGGCATGATCGTTCCCGCCGCGAGGATGAAGAACGCCGAGATCGCGCCCAGCACGATCAGCATGATCCAGAACAGCGTCGAAGCCAACCGCAGCGCGTCTTTCTTACGGCCCTGCTGGAGCAGGTCGGTGAACACCGGCACAAACGCGGCCGACAGCGCCGCGTTGGCGAACAGGTTGGCCACCAGATTAGGGACCAGGAAGGCGATCGTAAAAGCGGAGGCTGGGCCGCTCGTGCCGAAGTAACTCGCGAACACGATTTCCCGCCCCAGGCCCATGATTCGAGATACGCCGGTGCCGATCGAGAAGATTGCGGTGTTGCGCGCCACGCCCCTGCTGGTGGCCGAGTGCGCGACTTCCCTTTCACCCCCCTGATCGAGTGGATCTCCCGGCTGCGGCTCGCCTGCAATCGGCTCCCCGGCGCCGGGCTCTGCCGGGGAGGCTCCCGTGAGCTGCGCGCTCGCAACCCGCTGGATGCCCTCGTCGGGCAGCTCCCGCTCAGGCGGCGCCTCCGGCTCGGCAACCATCTCCTCATCGTCGGGTCGTCCCGGGCTGGGCGGCTCCGCGGGGACAGGGGGTTCTCCGGGGACGGACAAGGCCGCTATAGTACGGCGCTCTGCGGCGCGCCCCGGCAGTCTCTCTGCCGGCGCCCTGCGGCATTTAGTTATGGCCAACATTCATTCCCAGAAGAAGCGGATCCTCCGCGCCGAGCGCGAGCGCTTGGAGAACCGGCGCTACACCTCAGCGATCAAGACCTACTTCAGGCGGCTGGAGACGACGATGGCGAGCGGCAACACCGCCACGGCCGACACCGAGCACAAAGAGCTCGTGAGCACGATTGATAAGGCTGTCAAGCGCGGCGCGATGCACAAGAACACCGGTGCCCACCGCAAGTCCCGCGCGTCGCGCCTACGTGCCGGCGTTTCGTCAGATTCCTAGCCGGCTGTCTTAGAACCTGTTTCAAAAAGATCAGCACGCCCGGATACGCACCTGGACACGGCGCTGACCGATCGTCCGGGATCGGCCAGCCACGTGACGGCTCGCACATGCCACCAGCATGCGCTTCGCCGGGTGGGTGGGCATTCGATCTGGCCCAGCTTGGTCCATGCACATCCCAGCCGCACCGCCTATTTTGAAACAGGTTCTCAGTCAGTAATCATCTCGATCGCGTGCAACGCGATCGTGTCCTCGTTGAGCGTCGCGTATGGCGAACGGCTCGAGCTGATCGCGGCCCCGCCGCGCGAGTCGAGCTCCATGTCCGCGAGCGCGCCGAGCGCCCTGCGTAGCCGGTCGGGGTCGGCTTTGGCAACGTCCGCCACGAAGCGCTCGGCGGCACGCGGGGGCATGCGCAGACCGCGGCGCACATCGGCCACCGACTCACCCGCCTGCAAGCGCAGCGCGATGATGAGCGCCTCGCGCACTCGCTGGGCCATCAGGTAGGTCAGCCCGGCCAGGCGCTCACCCTGACGCCGGACGCGCAGATAGGTGAGCGTCGCCTGCGCAGTGTCGCCCCCGACGAGCGTGTCGGCCAGCGCGAACGAGCGCCACTCGGCGGAGTGAGCTGCGCGGCTTTCGATGTCCTCGACACTCACCAGCTGCGTCTCCCCCTCGATCTCGACTTCCAGCGCGAGCTTCTCGAGCTCCCGCAGCAGCCGCTGCTGACGTCCGCCCACCTGGGCCACGAGCGCGTTCGCGGCGGCGGCGTCGAGCGAGATCCCCAGGCGTGTGGCCTGCGCGCGCGCCCACTTGCCGAGCTCCCACGGCTTGACCGTCGCCTGGGGGACGATCTGCCCACCCGCGCGTTTGACCGCGTCATGGACCGCCGCGGGCGCCTTGCTGCGATTCTCCTCGCGCGCGAACAGTGCGACCGTCGTCTCGGGCGGCATCTCCCCCATCGCCGGCTTTAGCTGCTGCTCGACCTCGGCCTGCTTCCAGCGCTCGACGCCGTCGACGACGATCACGCGCCGCCCGATCGCGAACGTCATCGCGCTCAGCGCCAGCGCTACCCCGGCGGGAGTGCCAGCTTCGCCGTCGAGCACCTCGACGCTGGCGGCGTCGCCCTGCTGCTCGGCCAGCGCCTTCAGGCCGGCGCGGCGCTCGGCGACCGCACCGTGGTCGTCGCCGTGGATCAGGTAGGCGGGCTTCAGGTCTGCCATCAGCGCACCACCAGATTCACTAGCTTGCCCGGCACGACGATCTCCTTGACAATCTCCTTGCCGTCGAGGTGCGCCCTTACGTTCGGCGCCGCCCTGCACAGCCCCTTCAGCTGATCCGCGTCCGCCCCGGTGGGAGCCTGTACACGGTCGCGCAGCTTGCCGTTGACCTGGCATACGAGCTCGTACTCGTCGCGCTCCAGCAGTGCTTGATCAGCCTGCGGCCAGGGCTGCTCCCACACGCGCTCTCCCGTCAACCGGTCGTAGATGTCCGCGCTGACGTGCGGGGCGAACGGGAACAGCAACGAGGCGGCCGTCGCGAGGGCGAAGCGCTGGGTCTGAACGCTCGCCTCCTCACGCAGACGCGAGCATTCGTTCAGCAACTCCATCACCGCGGCGATCGCCGTGTTGAACGCAAACCGGCGCAGGTCACCCGAGACCTTCTCGATCGCCCAGTGCGCCTTGCGCAGAAGCTCCTCCTCAGCGCCGGCGTCCGCCTGGGTATCGCTGCGCTCTGCCGTCTCCACTGCCAGGCGCCACAGCCGGCTCAGAAAGCGGTGGACTCCCTCCATGCCCTCGTCGGACCAGTCCGCATCCTGATCCGGAGGCCCGATGAAGAGGATGTAGCAGCGAGCGGTGTCGGCCCCGTAGCGCTCGATGATCGCGGCGGGTGAGACGACGTTGCCCCTGGACTTGCTCATCTTCGCGCCGTCCTTCGTCACCATTCCCTGCGTGAACAGGGCCTTGAACGGCTCTTCGAAGTCGAGGTGGCCGAGGTCGGCGAGCGCCTTGCAGAAGAAGCGCGCGTACATCAGGTGCAGGATCGCGTGCTCGACGCCGCCGATGTACTGGTCGACCGGCATCCACTCCCTCAGCGCGGCCGGGTCCCAGGCGGCCTGTTCGTTGGACGCGTCGCAGTAGCGCAGGAAGTACCACGACGAGTCGACGAACGTGTCCATCGTGTCCGTCTCCCTGCGCGCGGGACCGCCGCACTCCGGGCACTTCGTTTTGACCCAATCCTCGGCCGCCTCCAGCGGCGAGCGGCCCTTCGGCGTGTAGTCCTCGATGTCCGGCAGCTCCACCGGGAGCTCGCCCTCGGGCACGGGCACGATCCCGCAGCGCTCGCAGTTGACGATCGGGATCGGGCAGCCCCAGTAGCGCTGTCTGGAGACCAGCCAGTCGCGCAGGCGGTAGTTGACCGACGCGTGACCCTTGCCCTCGCGATCCAGCCATCCCACGATCGCGCTCAGGGCCTCGCGATTGGGCATGCCGTCGAAGTCGGGGTGGGAATTGACGAGCAGGCCGTCGCCGCCGTAGGGAAGGCCCTCCTCGGTGATCTCGGCCGTACTCGGGTCGGCGTCCGGCGCGGCGCTGGGTGGGCCTTCGATCACCCGCCGGATCGGCAGACCGTAGACGCGCGCGAACGCGTAGTCGCGCTCGTCGTGCCCTGGTACCGCCATGATCGCGCCGGTGCCGTACTCCATCAGCACGTAGTCGGCCACGTACATCGGGATCTGCTCGCCGTTCACCGGGTTCGTGACCGTGCGTCCCAACGGCACACCCGTCTTCGGCTTCTCGGTGTTGCCCCGCTCCTCGTTGGACTCGTTCAGCGCGTGGTTGACGTAGTCGTGGACATCCTGCTCGTACACGGTCCCCTCTGCGAGCCGCGCGATGTCGGGGTGCTCGGGCGCCATCACGAAGAACGTCGCGCCGAACAGCGTGTCCGGCCGGGTCGTGAACACGGGGTAGTCGATTGGGTGGGCGGGATCCAAGTCCTCGCAGCGGAACGTCACCTCTGCGCCCTCTGAGCGTCCGATCCAGTTGCGCTGCATCGTCTTCACGTGCTCGGGCCACTCGATCCCGTCGAGATCACCCAGCAGGCGCTCAGCATAGTCGGTGATTCTCAAGAACCACTGCTCTAGCTGCCTGATCTCGACGAGCGCCCCGCAGCGCTCGCAGGTCCCGTCCGCTTCGACCTGCTCGTTCGCGAGCACCGTCTGGTCTTTCGGACACCACTTGACCGCCGCCTCGTTCCGGTAGGCCAGCCCGGCGTTGAACAGTTGCAGGAAGATCCACTGCGTCCAGCGGTAGTAGCGCGGATCGTGGGTGGCGAGCTCGCGCGACCAGTCGATTGAGATCCCCCAGCGGCGGAACTCACGCTGGAAAGACGCAATCGAGGCGGCCGTCGAATCCCGGGGGTGCACGCCCGTCTTGATCGCGTGGTTCTCCGCGGGCAGGCCGAAGGCGTCGTAGCCCATCGGGTGCAGCACTCTGTGGCCCGTACGCCGGTGATAGTGCGCAATCGCGTCGCCGACCGAGTAGACCTTCAGGTGACCGATGTGCGGCTCGCCGCTGGGATACGGCAGCATCTCGAGGACGTAGGAATTAGATGCCCGCCCGCCCGGCCGCCCACCCGCCTGCTCGGCGGCTCCACGCCCGTCGGCGGCGCTGTCGTTCGATACCTCCCAGGTGCGCTCCCTCGCCCACAGCGCCTGCCAGCGGGGCTCGATCTCCTGCGGGTCGTAGCGGTTCTCGATCATCTGGCTCGGAGGTTATCGTCCGCTTCGGGGATCGATTCCTGTTCACACGGGCGCGCGCCGCCACCTCACGGTCTGCGCCCCGGCGCGCGTGCGTCAGCGGCCGCCGAAGATCCGCAGCAGCGTGAGGAAGATGTTGATCACGTTGATGAACACGCCCGTCGCGATCCAGATCACGTCGCGCTCGGTCGCGCGGCGGCGGATGATCTGGAAGTAGATCGCCAGATAGGCGCTGACGATCACGTAGATCGCGAGGTTCAGCAGGAAGCTTTCGCCGGAGCCGATCAGGATCAACACGATCGCGAGCCCGAAGACCCCCAACAACGCGAAGAACAGCGGTCGCATCCAACGGATCAGATCGCGCGAGGTGGCAAAGCCGTAGGAGCCCATCACCCCGACCGTCAGCGCGGTGCCGCCTGCGGCCTGGTAGATCGCGCTCTGATCGACGGTCGCGTACTCGTTGATCACCGGCCCGAGTCCAACCCCGAGCAGCAGCGCGAGCGCAAACATCCAGGTCATCCCCGTCGGGCCTTCGCGCAGCCGGGGGACGAACATCTGCACGATCAGCATGCCGAACGC
>Ga0302314_10008466_pt1 | contig 18282 bp, 21 predicted proteins | sample III_Palsa_N2_3_FD_200533 | JGI IMG/M metagenome (GOLD analysis project Ga0302314, IMG submission 200533) | Peat permafrost microbial communities from Stordalen Mire near Abisko, Sweden - III_Palsa_N2_3 | ecosystem: Environmental > Terrestrial > Soil > Palsa > Peat permafrost | place: Sweden...
GAACCTCGGCATGCATGGCGCCATTGCTGGCCATCGCCGCCGTGAGCGAGTCCAGGACGCCGCGCAACTCGTTGCTGCTGTGCTCGAAGGCGACTGCGAGCCCCTGGTCGCCGCCCTGGTTGGAGGCTCGCAAGGTCTGGTCGAGGCGATCGACGATCGCCGCGAAACGCTGGGTCAGCGCAGCGACCGCCGACTCCATCTGCTGGCGCGAATTCTCGATATGGGCGATCCAGACCGGCAACACCTCGCGGCCGAGGAGCTCGGTGCCATCGAGGAAGGCCGTCGTGGCGCCCTGCGCGGCAGATTGCTTGCGAGCGCGCATCCGGTCCAGGAAGAGGCCACAGGCCACGAGCACGACCGTGGCGACGGCGGCCGGCGCCACCCCGTTGCGGGCATTGATCCCGACACCCCAGATGACCATGCCGCTGAACAGGGCAAAGCCCGTGGACTGGAAGCGGCCGGCATGCACGAGAAGCGTCGAGGCCGGCAGCACGCCGCCTGTGACCGGGTTGTATTTTTCTGATTCCATTGCGAATTTGCGGCCTGTGGTCGAGAGGCGGGGCAAACCGAACCGCGAAGAAGTTCGGACGAGCCCAATTATTCGGCTCGGGGTCGAGTCGGGATGTGATGAACATCGGCGCTTTTCACCGGTTGTTCAGTCCAGAAAGTCACATCGCGCGGCCTGCCAGGCGAGATTCGAGGCGTTCGCCGGCAACTTCTCACGAGCAGTCGAGGATTCCCTACAGAGAATCCGTCCGATCCGGCATACATACGGGGGCACGTATCGAAACGACATGTCGTCCGGTCATCGCCTGCAAGGCGCGCAACGCCGACGTCGGAGCCGGCGCTGCATCCCGCAGCGCCGGACCAAGGCTCATGCCGAGCCGAAGATCCCGGAGTCGCTCAGCCCTGCGTCGGAGGCGTCGTCGCGATCTCGGCGGCGGCGTCGCCTTCCCACTGGCGCCGCAGCGTGTCCCAGCCCTGCGTACCCAGTTCTTCCAGCGTGGCCATGTTGCGCTCGAAGATCTCCTCGGCCTCGGGGAATGCGGCCACAGCGCGATCGACGCTCTCCTCGCGCAACAGGTGCAGCGTCGGATAGGGCGCCCGATTGGTCGCGTTGGTGATGTCGCCGGGGTCGGTGTCGGCGAACTGGAACTGCGGGTGGAAGCTGGCGACCTGGATGATGCCGTCGAGGTTCATGTCCTCGACCGCAGCGTCGGCGAGTTCGAGGAAATCGTTGAATTCCTCGAAGTCTCCGAATACCCTTGGATGTATCACCATCGTGGTGTCCACCAGCTCGGGCTCGGTGTCGGCCAGGCGCTGCAGTTCCACCACCAGCGTGGCGAGCAGGGTCTCGGCGTCGGTGGCGTCGGTGAAGACGTAGCGGATCTGGTCCTTCACGTCCACCGCACGCGCGAACGGGCACAGGTTCAGGCCGATCACGGCGCGGCGCACCCAGGCGCGCGTCTCGGCGATGGCCAGGGCGGCGGGCACGCCGTCGGGGGAGGCGTCGGCGGTGTTGGCGGAAGCTGTCATCGGGGGATCCTTTTTCAGGCGAGCGGCTCGTCGCGTTCGAAGACGAGCATCAGGTTGTTGGCGGGCATCGCGACCCGCTCGCGCAGGCGCAGGCGGGCGCCGCGCGCCTGCGCGACCACGTCCTCCAGGCGGCGGATGCCCCACGCCGGGTTGCGGCGGCGCAGGTCGGCATCGAAGGCGGCATTGCTCGGTGTCGTCTCGATGTCGTCGGCCAGGTAGGGGCCGTAGGTGACGAGTACGCCGTCGCGCGCCAGGTGGCGCTGCGCGCCATGCATCAGCCCGGCGCAGCAGGCCCACGGCGAGATGTGCAGCATGTTGGCGCACACCAGCGCGTCGAACTCGCCGGCCACGGGCCACGGATTGGCGCAGACGTCCAGCTGAATCGGCGGCTCGACGTTGGCCAGCGGGCCGGCGACGTCCGCGCCATCTTCGGGCTGGGCCACGCTCCAGGCGGCGATGGATGGCAACGACGACGCGTCGAAATCGGTGGGTTGCCACACCCAGCCGGGCAGCACGCGCGCGAACCAGGCCACGTGCTGGCCGCTGCCGCTGGCGATCTCGAGAGCGCGGCCTTCCGGGGGCAGCACGCGGCGCAGCACGTCGGCCATAGGCTGGCGGTTGCGCTCGGCGGCAGGGCTGAAGAGGCGGTCGGAAACGGTCATCGGAAGGCGGAGCGCGCACGAATGCGCGGCTTGGGTCGGCGTGCGCCGATCCTACTCGGTACAAACCCGGGCACATCGCGGATAATTCGGGATGAACTCGCCCGCCACTGCCACGCCCTCCGCCAATTCGTTCAGCACGCTCGCGCTGCCGCCTGCCGTCATCGCCAACCTGACGCAGCTGGGCTATCTGGAGATGACGCCGATCCAGGCCGCCGCGCTGCCAGTGGCACTCGCCGGCCACGACCTGCTGGCGCAGGCCAAGACGGGCAGCGGCAAGACCGCCGCGTTCGCCCTCGCGATGCTCGACAAGCTGAACCCGCGCCACTTCGGCATCCAGTGCCTGGTGCTGTGCCCCACGCGCGAGCTGGCCGAGCAGGTGGCCGTGGAGACGCGGCGCCTGGCGCGCGCCGAAGAGAACATCAAGGTGCTGACGATCGTCGGCGGCGTGCCGGTGCGCAACCAGCTCGCCAGCCTGGAACACGGCGCGCACGTGATCGTCGGCACGCCGGGCCGCGTGATGGACCTGCTCGAGCGCGAGGCGCTCGACCTGTCGGGATTGAAGACGCTGGTGCTCGACGAAGCCGACCGCATGCTGGACATGGGCTTCGTCGACGACATCAAGACCGTGGCCAGCGCGTGCCCGAAGACGCGCCAGACGCTGCTGTTCTCGGCCACCTACCCCGAGGGCATCGCCAAGCTGAGCCAGCAGTTCATGCGCAATCCGCAGACGGTGAAGGTGGAGTCGCGCCACACCGCCGCCCAGATCCAGCAACTCTGGTACGAGGTCGCACCCACCGAGCGCCTGCACGCCGTCGGCCGCCTGCTGCGCCACTACCAGCCGGCCAGCACGCTCGCGTTCTGCAACACGCGCCAGCAGTGCCGCGACCTGGTGGACGTGCTCACCGCCGAAGGCATCCAGGCCATCGCGCTGCACGGCGACCTGGAGCAGCGCGACCGCGACCAGGTGCTGATCCAGTTCGCCAACCGCAGCTGCTCGGTGCTGGTGGCCACGGACGTGGCCGCGCGCGGCCTCGACATCGCGCAGCTCGCCTGCGTGATCAACGTCGACGTCACCTTCGAGCCCGAGGTGCACATCCACCGCATCGGCCGCACCGGGCGCGCCGGCGAAGAAGGCCTGGCGCTGAACCTGGCCAGCATGAACGAGATGGCCCGCGTCGGCCAGGTGGAGCTGGTGCAGGGCGCCGCCACGAAGTGGCACAAGCTGACGGAACTCGACAAGGGTTCGGACAAACCGCTGATCGCCACGATGGTCACGCTGCAGATCCTCGGCGGCCGCAAGGAAAAGATCCGCCCGGGCGACGTGCTGGGGGCGCTGACCAAGGACATGGGGTTTGCCGGCGACCAGATCGGCAAGATCAACGTCACCGACATGTCCACCTACGTGGCGGTCGACCGCGCCATCGCGGACAAGGCGCTGTCCAAGCTGAACTCGGGCCTGGTCAAGGGCAAGCGCGTGCGCGCCCGCCGCGTCGACATGGACACGGCCGCGGACTGAACCTCACTCGTCGGCGATGAGCCGGCGGCCGAACGACACGGCGTCGTCCTGCGCATAGCCGATGTGCTTGTAGAACTCGATCACGGCCGCGTTGGTGGTGCGGATCTGCAGGTTGATCTTCGGGCAGCCCGCGGCCGTCAGCAGGCGTTCGGCCTCGCGCATCAGCGTGCGCGCGTGGCCGCGCCCGCGCTGGTCGGGCGCGACGGCCAGGTAGTTGATCCAGCCGCGATGGCCGTCGTAGCCGATCATGATGGACGCGATCACGACGTCGTCGTGCGTGCCGACCAGGAACCGCTCGCGCTGCACCGATCGCTTGCGTTCGATGTCCTTGCGCGGATCGTTCCACGATCGCGTGAGGCCGCAGGCCTCCCACAAGGCAATGACGGCGGCTTCGTCGGAATCCAGGAAGGGGCGGACTTGCATGGCAAACCTGAGGGGTTGGCGCTCCATCGTACATTGAGGCATCGCATCTCCCGTCCGCCCCGATGTCTTCCCGTCCACGCGCATCCGTGCCTCGCATCGACCTGGCGAGCGCCCTTGTTCTCGGCGCCTTTGCGATCTGCTACGCCAGCGTGGCGCTGGTTCGCGGCGTGCCGGCGTGGGCCAGCGTGCTGTACGCCGGCGCCAGCGCGCTGTGCTTCGTGTTCTACGCGATCGACAAGGCGGCCGCGCGTGCCGGTCGCGATCGCATCCCGGAGTCCATGCTGTTGTCGTTGGGCCTGGTCGGTGGCTGGCCGGGCGCGATCGTGGCGCAGCAGGTGTTGCGACACAAGACGGTGAAGCTGACGTTCCGGATCCGCTTCTGGATCACGGTCGCGGCCAACGTGGCGTTGTTCATCTGGGTGGTGCTGTGGCCGCGCCTGTTCGATGGTGGGGCCTGATCAGGCGGCGCGCCCGCGCAGCAGGTCGTGGTACGCGCCCGCTATCAGGCAGTCCAAGGGGATCTGCAGGCGCGCCATCAACTCGTGGGCCTCGCGCACGCCCGCGTCCGCGGGCTCGTCGTCGGCCAGCACCACCTCGAGTTCCATGAAATCGCCCAGGCCCTCGACGCGGTCGAGGTGCACCCGCGTGCGGCCGACCATGAACACCGTGCGATGCTTGATGACACGGCCAGACTGACCGTTGGCCAGCGTCAGCGCCTTGCGCAACGAGTCTGGCGAGGCCGTCGGCGCGAGGATGTAGAACGATTCCTTCGGGCCGTCCTGGTAGGGCCGGCGGTAGAAGATCAGGTGGCCCGTGCCGTCCGCGTAGGTGCGCAGCTTCAGGCGCCCGTTGTCGCAACGGAAGAAGGTGTCGTCCTGCGCAATCTCGACGGGCCCGCTGTCGGCGATCGCGGCGGCGCGCGCCGCCAGGGCATCCATGTCGGCGACCTGCGCCTTGATCTCGATGTTGCGGGCCATGTCGTCGCGCTCCGGTTTCGGGAGCGCGACGATATCAGAACGTCATTCATCCTTGCCGCGGATCATCCTGTACGCATAGGCGCCGATCAAGGCGCCGACGATGGGGGCGAGCCAGAACAGCCACAGCTGCTCGAGCGCCGGCGCACCGACATAGATCGCGACGCCGGTGCTGCGCGCCGGATTGACCGACGTGTTGGTCACGGGAATGCTGACCAGGTGGATCAGCGTCAGCGCGAAGCCGATCGGGATCGGCGCGAACTGGGTCGGCGAACGCGAATCGGTGGCGCCGAGGATGACGATCAGGAAGAACATCGTCATCACGACTTCGCACACCAGCGCGGAGGTCATCGAGTAGCCGCCCGGCGACCGCAGGCCGTAGCCGTTGGAGGCGAAGCCCTTGGTGACGTCGAAGCCCGGGCCGCCGCTGGCGATGATGTACAGCACGCCGCCCGCGACGATCGCGCCGAAGACCTGGGCCACGATGTAGGGCAGCAGCTTGTCGCCCGGAAAGCGCCCGGCGGCCCACAGGCCCACCGACACCGCCGGATTCAGGTGACAGCCGGAGATCGGACCGATCGCGTAGGCCATCGTCAGCACGGTGAGGCCGAACGCCAGCGCGACGCCCAGCAGGCCGATGCCCACGCCGGGGAACGCCGCCGCGAGCACCGCGCTGCCGCAGCCGCCCAGCACCAACCAGAACGTGCCGAGAAATTCGGCGCCATATTGCTTCATGTCTGCTCCTCGTTGCTTGCCTGCGCTCGTCGGCAGACCCGTCGTCCGCTCGATGTCGAGGTTATAACCGGTTGCCGAGACAAAGAAAAGAACGCGGCGCAGGCATCCCCCTCAGATCTTGCACAGCACGATCGTCACCAGTGCCGAGGCGTCCTCGATGCCGACGAGGCCATGCAGCACGCCGCCTTCCAGGTGCATCAGCTGCCCTGCACGCAATACCTGGGAGACGCCGTCCACGCTGATATCGATGCGGCCGTCCAGGCATTGCACGGTGATCTCGCCCGCCACGCGGTGCGGCGGAAAGGCCTTGCCGGCAGGCAGGACGACACGCATCACCTCGAGCTGCCCGCTCTTGAAGAGTGCGAACGACTTGGCCGAGGGCAGCGTGCCCTCGGCGGACAGGATGTCGACGATCTGTCCGGAACTTGCGTGGGGGATGGCCATGCGGCAGTATCCGACTCCGGCGGCTCGCCGGCAATCTAGCGCAGGGGAAACACGGGGATGCCGCCGTCCACCTGGCGCGCGATCTCGGCGCGCAGCGCGGCGATCGCCTCGGCGACAACCGCCGCCACGCTGCTCGACGCGACCATCGCGTCCTCGTCAAGTTGCGCCCCGAGCAACTCGACCGCAAACGACCGCTCGCCGACCAATCCGGCCGACATCGTCCGCAAGATCTCGCGCAGCGCGTCGTCCGCGTGATGCGCGCGCGGGGAGGCGTTGATGATCGCCACCGGCTTGTGGATGAACGGCTCGAAGCTCACCAGCCAGTCCAGCGCGTTCTTGATCGTGCCGCTGACGCCGTGGGCGTATTCCGGGCTGGCGATGAGGATCGCATCGGCATTGGCCACCCCCAGGTGCAACGCCTGCACCGGCAGCGGCAGGTCGGCCTCGAGGTCGGGATCGAACAAGGGCAGGCGGCCGAGCCAGCCTGGCACTTCGACGTCGGCCTGGGGCGTGGCGAGGCGGGCCGCCGCGCGCAGCAGCGCCGCGTTGATGGACGCGCTGCGCAGGCTGCCGCACAGGGCAAGGACACGGAGGGGGCGATCGGTCGGTTCCATGGCGGCAGTATCCGACGTCCGGGATCGACGCCGCGGCGAGATCCCCGGGCGAACGGCACCCGCGCCTACAACACCTTCATGAGCGCCGCGAGCAGGTCCTTGCCCCTGGGCGTGCCCCAGCCCGTCACGGCGTCGAAGCCGGGCGTGGACTTGAAGCCGCCGACATGCGCCGTCACGTTGTCGCCGGTGTGGATGTCGTTGAAGCCCTGCTTGCCGAGCGCGCCGGTGCCATACAGCAGCGGCGTGAGATAGCCCACGCGCTTGCCGCTCGCCAGCAGTTGCTGGTTCATGCGCGCGACCAGGGCGGCCCACAGCGGCGCCGCGGCGCTGGTGCCGCCGCTGATCTCCTGCTGACCGCCCGCCACGACGAAGTAGCCGGTGTTGGCGCTGGCGTTCGCGGCGACGTCCGGCACGATGCGTCCCGCCAGCTGGCCCGGATTGACCGGTGCGATGTCCAGCCCCGACTGCCAGGCCGGGCGCGCCACGCGCATGCTGACGCCGCCGCCCGTGGAGCCGCCGTTGTCGGCGCGCAGCCCGTCGCCGTCCTTCCACGCCCGCTCGCTGCGTTTCGCGCCGGTGCGCAGCAGCGTGCCGCCCACGGCCAGGACGAACGGGCTGGCGCACGGAAAGTCGACATGCGCGTGGCCGTCGGCGATGCCGTCCGACGAGCCGTCGTCGCCGGCCGCCACGCAGATCGTGACGCCCATCAGCGCGGCCTCCTGCAGCGCCTCGTTCACCTGCGTGACAGCCGACGCCGTCCAGACGGACACGTCTTCGGCGTAGCCCCAGCTGATCGACAACACCTGCGGCTTGTATCTGGCGTCGTGCATCGCGGCGTCCAGCGCGTCGACCCAGCCCTTCTCCGTGAACTGGCTGAACCACACGGGGATCGTCGCCTTCGGGCAGATGCCGGCCAGCACCTCGATGTCCAGCATCACCTCGCCGGTCGCTTCGTCGTTGGTGTTGGTGGGCATCTTGTCGACGCTGATCGGCACCACGGTCGGCAAGCTCGCCAGGCCGGCGGCCTTGCCGAAGGCGGCGAGGTCGTCGGGAAAGTAGCCGCCGCCGAATTCGAGCAGGCCGATGGTCTGGCCGCTGCCGTCGCCATCGGGAAAGTCGTATGCCGTGGCGAGCTCGGACGGGAAGAACCAGGGGCGCTTCCTGGCCGACGCGGCGGTGTGGGCCAGGGCATGGCGCTTGTGGCCGCCGTCCGGACGCCGGCGCACCGCGCGCCGGTTGTCGAGGCCGAACACGCCGACGATGTCGCGCTCGAGCGCCGCCGGCACGTGCAGTGCGCCGGCGCGGCCACGATAGTCGCCGCGGATGCCGGTGAACTGCATCAGCTTGACCTGGAACGCCGCCTCCATGGCGTGCACCGGGCCCCCGAGTTGCACGGTGCGCGTGGCCGCATCGCTGGCGAGCACGGTCAGGCCCAGGCCGGCGAACGTGTCGGACACACGCTTGATCGCCTCGTCGGAGGCGCCGTAGCGGGCGCCGATCTCGGCGGCCGACAGCGGATGCAACGGCCGCGTATCGACAGCGGGCAGCGGCGCCTTGCGCGCGAGCTTCAGCGTGACCTCGAGCCAGGCCTCGGCATCGGCGGCGCGGGTGGCCGTGGCACCGAAGGCCGGCGTGCGTTCGCTGCCGGGGACCGCAATGAATCTGGTATCCGTCATGGTGCAACTCCAGGAGATGAAGATCGGGAGGAACAGCGTAGGGCCAGGTGCAGTCCGTTGAATCCCTCCAAGGAGTGTGGCGCCCAGGGCGCTCGCCAGATGAGCCAGGGAGAACGGGCCCTGCAACCGGTTGGCGTCCACTGTCGGGCACGGTGCTTGCCGAATGGGTTCCACAGGCCGCCAGGCCAAGCCGGAGAACACTTCATGACCACGCAAGCACGACCGTTACAACTGGGCATCGCCATCGCGGCCGCCCTGGCCGGCCTCGCGCTGGCGGGCTGCAACAAGCCCGACACGCCGCCGGAGCAGAAGGTATCCGCGGGCACTGAACTCGACGACGCCGTCATCACCACCAAGGTGAAGTCGGCACTGATGACCGACAACCTGGGCAAGGGCGGCGACACCAGCGTCGAGACCCGCAAGGGCGAGGTGCTGCTCAGCGGCTTCGTCGACAACCAGGCGCAGGCCGACCGCGAAGTCCAGCTCGCCAAGGCGGTCGATGGCGTCTCGTCGGTACAGAACAAGTTGATGATCAAGGACGGCAAGTCCACCGCCGGCGCGGTACTGGACGACTCCGTCGTCACCGTCAAGGTGAAGTCGGCACTGATGACCGACGATCAGACGAAGGGTACCGAAATTGCGGTCACCACGAACAAGGGCGTCGTGCAGCTGAGCGGCTTCGTCGACAGCACCGACGAACAAGCACGCGCGACGTCCGTCGCACGAAACGTCGAAGGCGTCCAGAGCGTCGTCAACGACACCAGCATCAAGAAGTAGCAACCGGAGAAAACCATGCTCTACACCATCGCCGTCGTTCTCGTCATCCTCTGGCTCATCGGCATGCTCACTTCGGTGACCATGGGCGGACTGATCCACATCCTGCTCGTCATCGCGATCATCGCGGTGCTGTTCCGCCTGATCAGCGGACGAGGGGTCTGACCGTTCCTCGGTGAACTTCAGACGGCCCCCGTCGCAGCAAAGCGGCCGGGGCCGGATTCAATGCGGCTGCCGTAAAGTACGCGAATGACTCGCCCCGACCCGCAGCCGCTCGCGGCCATCGCCAGTTTCCACGCCCACATCTATTTCGACGGAGCGGCGCAGCGCGAGCTTGCGATGACCTTGCGCGAGCAGATCGGCGAACGTTTTTCCGTGACGCTGGGGCGCGTGCACGACCGCCTCGTCGGACCGCATGCACGCTCGATGTACCAGGTGGCGTTCGACGTCGCGACGTTCGGCAACTTCGTCCCCTGGCTGATGCTCAACCGGCAAGGTCTGACGGTGCTGGTGCATCCGAACACCCGCGACGCGCGCCGCGATCACCTGGTGCATGCGCTGTGGATGGGCGAGGTGCTGGACATCGTCAATGCCGACGGCTTGCCCGCCGACGACGTGGCGGAGCAGCCGTTGCCGCCGAATACCCAGCCGACGCTGGCGCCTTAGCTTTTCGCCGCTGCGAGGGCGGCGTCCACGCTGACGACCGCGGAGAGTATTCCCCCGGCGTCGCCCACCAGCGCCGCGCCGGCCAGCCCGATCACCGCGCTGGCGATGACCAGCTGGCCTTCGATCTTCTTCACGCCAGCCAGGAAGTCGTCCACCTTCTGCGACGCGTCCTTCAATTGCGCGAGCGCGTCGGCGGCCTGGGCACCGAGCAGCTTGACGGCCTGCACGCGCAGGTCGATCGCCCGCTTGTCCAGCGTCATCTCGAGGTTCAGCGCCTGGTCGAGGTCGGACGCCTGCGGATTGTCGCGGCGGTAGTTGAACAGCACGGTCGAAGCATGGCCGGCCACGTCGGCGAGTCGGGCCATCGCGTCGGCGGTGTCGGCGTCGGTGGGTGCGGCCGTGGCGGCAAGGGCCGCGGCGGCGATGTCGGCGGCGGAGGGTTGGGCGGGGCTCATGACAATCCTTCCTGGTTACAACGCCGCGGCGTCGTCGTTGATCGCCTGCACCTGGGCGACGAAGGCCGCCACCAGCTCGAGCCTGCGCGCGCCGCCGATCTTGTCGAAGTTGGCGATCAGGTCGGCATGCGCAGCCACCAACGCATCGCCCGCCTTCGCGAACGCGTGGACCCGGCGCGCCTCGAGCTCGTTGGCGGCGATATCGGTGCGCGCGGCGGTCTGCGCAAAGCGCCAGGGCAGGCGACCCTCGACGTCGGCCTGCGTCGGCGCGTTGGACGCGGCCACGAGACGGCCGAGCTCGCCAGTCATGATGTCGTGCGTGTCCGTGAGCTGGCCCGCGTAGATCGCGTTCGCGTAGGTCTGCATCGCCTCGACGACGATCTTGAGCGCGTCCTGGTTGTCCTGCAACGTGGCGCGCGTCAGTACCTGCAGCCGCTCCTCCGCCACCATGGCCGCGGCGGCGCGCGCGATCTTGCCGGCGGCGCTCAGCTTGGTGCTGTCGAACAGCGGCGTGCCCTCGCGGGTGTCGAGCTTGGCGGCGGCGCCGGAGATGTTGCGGATGTCGCCGTCGAAGGCCGTCGCCTTCGCGCCCGAGACCTTGGCCAGCGCCGTGGCGTATTCGGCCAGCGCCTGGCCAAACAGCGCCGCCGTGGCGCCGGCCTCCTTCAGCGGCCCGCACTCGCGCGCGGCGTCGCGCTGCGTGGCGGCATCGTCGAACGCGCCCGGGTTGCCGAGCGCGACGTAGCGCCGGCGCTGTTCGCAACTGGCGGCCATGCCGGCCGTGAACGGCTTGTAGACAATGGCGAGGCGGTTGGCGGCCGCGCCGAAATCGGCGACGGGCTGCATCTGGGCGGCGCAGCCCCCCAGCACGGGGAGTGCAATCGCGGCCAGCGACCACGGCGCACGGAGGCGGTTCGACATGGGCATCTCCGGCACGGCTTGTTGCAATGGCGGGCAGTCTACGATTGCGCGGCGATGCGCGCACTCGTCGTCCTGGGGGGTACGGCGTCCGCGTGCCGCAGAATGAACCGTCCTGAACCACCCGGAGACCGCTTCCATGATCGACCACACCGGCGTCACCGTCAGCGATTTCGCCACCAGCAAGGCCTTCTACACCGCAGCGCTGAGCGCCATCGGCTATGCGAAGCTGATGGAATTCGGCCCCGAGATCACCGGCTCCACCTCGGTGGCCGGCTTCGGCGAGCCGCCCAAGCCCGACTTCTGGATCTACGCCGGCACGCCGAACCGGCCCGCGATCCACATCGCGTTCCGCGTGGCCACCCGCGCGCAGGTGCGTGCGTTCCACGCAGCCGCGCTCGCCGCCGGCGGCACGGACAACGGCGCGCCCGGCATCCGTGCGCACTACCACCCGAATTACTATGGTGCCTTCGTGCACGACCCGGACGGCCACAACATCGAGGCCGTCTGCCATGACCCCGAGGATCATTCATGACGCTGTCCCTGCCGCGCGGCCTGTTCGCTCTCACGCTCGCCGCCCTCGCCTTCTCGGCCCGTGCCGACGAGATCCAGGTGGCCGTCGCCGCCAACTTCTCGGCCGCCGCGCAGAAGATCGCCGCGCAGTTCGAGCATGACACCGGCAACACGGTGAAGCTGTCGTTCGGCGCCACCGGCAAGTTCTACGCACAGATCACCGCCGGCGCGCCGTTCGACGTTCTGCTGGCTGCCGACCAGGCCACGCCGGCCAGGCTGGTCGCCGAGGGCAAGGCGATTCCCGCCACACTGCACACGTACGCGATCGGCAAGCTGGTGCTGTGGTCGGCCGACCCGGCGCTGGTCGACGCCAAGGGCGAGATCCTGAAGTCCGACAAGTGGAAGCACCTGTCCGTGGCCGACGCCAAGCTGGCACCCTACGGCCAGGCCGCCAAGGAGACGCTGGCCCAGCTGAAGCTGACCGATGCCGTGCAGTCTCGCGTCGTCACGGCCGAGAACATCGGCCAGGCCTGGCAGTTCGTGCAGACCGGCAACGCCGAACTTGGCTTCGTCGCGCTCGGCCAGGTGCAGCCGCCGGACGGCTCCAGGGTGCCCGGGTCGATGTGGCTGGTGCCCGACAACCTGTACACCCCGATCAGGCAGGACGCCGTGGTGATCGCCGCCAGCAAGTCCGGTGCCGCGGCCACCGCGTTCGTGGACTACCTCGCGAGCGACAAGGCCCGCGTCGTGATCAAGGCCTACGGCTACAGCTGGTAAGGCATTGAACGCGGTGGATGTCGATTGGTCCGCCGATCTGCAGGCGGTGGCGCTGACGCTCAAGCTCGCGTTCGTCGTCACGCTGCTGCTGCTGGCCATCGGCACGCCGCTGGCCTGGTGGCTCGCGCACACGCGCTCGCGCTGGAAGGCGCCGCTGGCGGCGCTGGTGGCCCTGCCGCTCGTGTTGCCGCCCACGGTGCTGGGTTTCTACCTGCTGATGCTGATGGGGCCGCACGGCCTGGTCGGCCGGGCGACGCAGGCGCTGGGCATCGGACTGCTGCCGTTCAGCTTTTCCGGCCTCGTGATCGCGTCGATGCTGTACTCGATGCCCTTCGTCGTGCAGCCGATCCAGACGGCGTTCGAGGCCATCGGCGCGCGGCCGCTGGAGGCTGCGGCCACGCTGCGCGCCGGGCCCTGGGAGCGCTTCGTCCACGTGGCGCTGCCGCTGGCGCGCCGCGGGGTGATCACGGCCGCGGTGCTGGGCTTCGCCCACACCGTGGGCGAGTTCGGCGTCGTGCTGATGATAGGCGGCAACATCCCCGGCGCCACGCGCGTGATCTCCACGCAGCTGTACAGCCACGTCGAGGCGCTCGAATATCCCGCCGCGCATCGCCTGGCCGCGGTGCTGCTGCTGTTCAGCTTCGCCGTGCTGCTGTGGGTCTATCGCCTGAGCCCCAAGGGTGCGCTGCTCGCATCGACCGCGCCGGACGGCGTGCCGCGCCCATGATCGAAGCGTCGCTGCGACTCCCGCGCGGGGCGTTCACGCTGGACGTCTCGCTCACGCTGCCCGCACGCGGCGTCAGCGCGCTGTTCGGGCCTTCGGGCTGCGGCAAGACCACGTTGTTGCGCTGTCTTGCGGGACTCGAACACGCCCCGGGCGGCCGCGTGGTCGTGGACGGCGAGGTCTGGCAGGACGACGCCACCAGCGTGTTCGTGCCGACGCATCGTCGCGCGGTGGGCGTCGTGTTCCAGGAGGCCAGCCTGTTCGAGCACCTGGATGTGCGGGCCAACGTCGAATTCGGCTGGAAGCGGCTGGCGCCGGCAGAGCGCCGCGTGTCCATCGCCGAGGCCATCGCGTGGACCGGCATCGAGTCGCTGCTGCAACGCGCGACCGCCGGCCTGTCCGGCGGCGAACGCCAGCGCGTCGCGATCGCGCGCGCGCTGGCCGTCAGTCCGCGCGTGCTGTTGATGGACGAGCCGCTCGCCGCGCTCGACGCCGCGCGCAAGGCCGAGATCCTGCCGGCGATCGAGCGACTGAATGCCCTGTCGGGTATCACGATCGTCTACGTCAGCCACGCGATCGCCGAGGTCGCGCGCCTGGCCGATCACGTGGTGCTGATGGAGGCCGGCCAGGCCGTCGCGTCGGGTCCGGTCGCCGAGCTGCTGAGCCGCCTCGACCTGCCGCTGCCGCCCGGAGAAGATGCGGGCGTGGTGCTGCAAGGCGAGATCGGCGCGCTCGACGCCGAGTGGCAGCTCGCCCGCCTGGACGTTCCCGGCGCCGCCTTCTGGACCCGCGACCCGGCACTGCCGCTGGGCCACCGCATCCGCCTGCGCGTGCTGGCGCGCGACGTCTCGCTGAGCCTCGTCGCGCAGTCCGAAAGCAGCATCGTCAACCAGATCCCGGCCACGGTCGAGGCGATCGCCGACGACAGCCATCCGTCTCAGGTGCTCGTGCGCCTGCGCACGCAGGGGGGCGGCAGCGCGTTGCTCGCGCGCGTGACGCGCCGCTCCGCCCAGACGCTGGCGCTGGCGCCGGGCAAGCCGGTGTGGGCAATGGTGAAGTCGGTAGCATTGCTGGACTGACATAGGTACTCAAGCAGGAGACCCAATGACCCGGACGCCCGCACCCGAGCTGATCCTCCGCGGAGGCCGTTTCACCACCCTCGACAAGCGCAACCCGGTCGCGCAGGCCGTCGCGATCCAGGGCGGCCGCTTCGTCGGCGTGGGCGACGACGCCAGCGTGATGGCGCTCGCCGGCCCGTCCACGCGCGTCATCGACCTGCACGGCGCGTCCGCGCTGCCCGGCCTGATCGACAACCACTCGCACGTGATCCGCGGCGGCCTCAACTACAACATGGAGCTGCGCTGGGATGGGGTGCGCAGTCTGGCCGACGCGATGAGCATGCTCAGGCGCCAGGTGGCGATCACGCCGGCGCCGCAATGGGTGCGCGTGGTGGGGGGCTTCACCGAGCATCAGTTCGCCGAGAAGCGGCTGCCCACCATCGCCGAACTCAACGCCGTCGCGCCGGACACGCCCGTCTTCATCCTGCACCTGTACGACCGCGCGCTGCTCAATGGCGCCGCGCTGCGCGCCGTCGGCTATACACGCGAGACGCCGGAGCCGCCCGGCGGGCAGATCCTGCGCGATGGCGACGGCAACCCCACGGGCCTGCTGCTGGCCAAGCCCAACGCCTCCATCCTGTACGCGACGCTGGGCAAGGGCCCGAAGCTGCCATACGACTACCAGCGCAACTCCACGCGCCACTTCATGCGCGAGCTGAACCGGCTCGGCATCACGGGCGTGATCGACGCCGGCGGCGGCTCGCAGAACTGGCCGGACGACTACAAGGTGATCGAGGACCTGGAAGCCGCCGACGAGCTGACGGTTCGCTTCGCCTACAACCTGTTCACGCAGAAGCCGACGAAGGAGAAGCAGGACTTCCTGGACTGGACGGCCTCCACCACCTACAAGCAAGGCAGCGACTACTTCCGCCACAACGGCGCGGGCGAGATGCTGGTGTTCTCGGCCGCCGACTTCGAGGACTTCCGCGTGCCCCGGCCCGAGTTGGGTGCGGACATGGAGGACGAGCTCGAGGAGGTGGTGCGCATCCTCGCGCACAACCGCTGGCCGTGGCGCCTGCATGCGACCTACGACGAGACGATCAGCCGCTCGCTGGACGTGTTCGAACGCGTGAACAAGGACATCCCGCTCGCGGGCCTGAACTGGTTCTTCGACCATGCCGAGACGATCTCCGACCGGTCGATCGACCGCGTCGCGGCACTCGGCGGCGGCATCGCCGTGCAGCACCGCATGGCCTACCAGGGGGAGTATTTCGTGGAGCGCTACGGCGCCCGCGCGGCCGAGGCCACGCCGCCGATCGCCAAGATGCTGGCGCGCGGCCTCAAGGTGTCGGCCGGTACCGACGCCACACGGGTGGCGTCGTACAACCCGTGGGTGTCGCTCGCGTGGATGATCACCGGCAAGACGGTGGGCGGCCTGCAGCTCACGCCGCAACACAACTGCCTGGACCGCGAAACGGCGCTGCGCATGTGGACGGAGAACGTCACCTGGTTCTCGAACGAGGAGGGCAAGAAGGGCCGCATCGAGGTCGGGCAACTGGCCGACCTGGTCGTGCCCGATCGGGACTTCTTCGCGTGCCCCGAGGCCGATATCGCGGACATCACGTCGACGCTGACCGTGGTCGGCGGCAAGGTCGTCTACGCCGGCGGACGCCTGCAGTCCGAGGACGACGGCACGTTGCCGCCGGCCATGCCGGACTGGTCGCCGGTACGCTCGTTCGGCGGCTACGGCGCCTGGGGCGACGGCGAAGGCAAGCCTCTGCAAGCGGCGTTGAAGCGCAATGCGGCGGGCTGCGGGTGCGATCGACTGTGCGGCGTGCACGGCCACCGGCACGCCACGGCCTGGGCCGCTGAACTTCCCGCCGCCGATGCGAAGAGTTTCTGGGGGGCGTTGGGCTGCGCCTGCTGGGCCTGACATGCGCGAGGCCGCATGAAATTCAGCGTCCCCGTCTTCCTGAGCCTCAATGCCGGCTATGTCGATACCGCCGGCTTCCTGGCGCTGCAAGGCCTGTTCACCGCGCACGTCACCGGCAACTTCGTGACGCTGGGCGCCGCGTTGGTGCTGGGCACCTCCGGCGTACTGGCCAAGCTGCTGGCGCTGCCGGTGTTCTGCGTCGTCATCCTGTCGACGCGGCTGCTCGCGCCGTCGCTGCCCAGGCTGGGCCTGCCGGTGCTGCGCACGATGCTGTGGCTGAAGCTGATCCTGCTGACGGCCGGCGCCGCGATGGCGATCTGGATCGGGCCGGGTCGCAACGGCAGCGAGCCCGCGGTCGTGCTCACCGGCATGCTGCTGGTGGCCGCGATGGCGATCCAGAACGGCATCTCGCGCATCCACCTCGGCGCCTCCCCGCCCACCACGCTGATGACGGGCACCACCACGCAGATGATGATCGACATCGCCGACCTGTGGCGCGGGCTGCCGCCCGAGGAGCGGGCCGTGGCGACGGGCCGCCTGTCTCGCATGGCCGCCAACGTCATCGCGTTCGCGTCGGGTTGCGCGGCGGGCGCGATCGCGTTCAGCCAGTTCAAGATGCTGTGCTTCGTCGTGCCCCCGCTGCTGGCCATCGTTCCGATCCTGATGCCAGCGACCAGGGACAAGCCGGCCGCCTGACGCGCGGGCTGGCGCATCGCGCGATGCGGACGCGGCGCGGCATGCACGCGCTCGAATCGCGCGCGTTCTGGCTGCCGGGCGGCGCGCGACAACAACGAAAGCTGTCGCCAAGTTGAATTCAAACTGAACACGATCCATCCGTCCTTGTTGCCCGCTCCCCAGCTCGATACATTTTGCATCCTGAGTGCGAATCAATCGCAATTGCACTATCAATTCCATGCGCGAAGGCTTCACCGCCACGCGGAGCAGAAAAGACAATGAACGTTCTTGGCATCGGTTCAGGATCCCGCCCACGAGGGCTGGGGATCGCGATCCTTGTCGCGACCCTGCTGGCCGGTTGCGGCGGCGGCAGCGGCTCCGTCCCACCCGCGAGCGGCGGCAGCGCGACGACCCTGTCGGCCGCCGCTCAACTGGGCGAGAAGATCTTCGTGGACACGGCGCTGTCGGCCTCCGGCCAGCAGTCGTGCGCCAGCTGCCACGTCAAGCAATTCGCGTTCACGGCCGATCCCACCGCGAGCGGCCCCGATCACGGCTCGCCCGTGCCGCTCGGCGGCCTGGCCATGAATCAGTCCGGCTTCCGCAACACGCCGTCGCTGATGTACCTGGCGTACACGCCGAACTTCTACTTCGCCGCGGACGGCAGCCCGAACGGCGGCTTCTTCCGCGACGGGCGCGCTGCGACGCTGGCCGCGCAGGCCGTGATGCCGTTCACGACGGCGTTCGAGATGGCCAACGCCGACGCGTCGGCGGTCATCGCCGAGCTGAAGACCCGCCCCTACCTGGCCGATTTCGTGGCGCTGTACGGCAGCGCCGTGCTCGATGACCCGACGACCGCGCTGGCTCGCATGGGCCAGGCGCTGGCGGCCTACGAATCCGAGGATCCCGACTTCCGCCCCTTCTCCAGCAAGTACGACTATTTCCAGAAGGGCCAGGCCCAGCTCACGGCGCAGGAACAGCGCGGCCTCGCGCTGTTCAACGATGCGTCCAAGGGCAACTGCAACGCGTGCCATCCCAGCACGTCGGCGGACGGCAAGACCCCGCCGCTGTTCACCGACTTCAGCTTCGACAACCTCGGCGTGCCGCGCAACAGCGCCATTCCGGCCAACAGCGGCGCATCCGCGCCCGACTACACGCCGGTCAACAGCGACGACGGCGTGCAGACCTACTACGACCTGGGCGTCTGCGGCC
>Ga0302314_10008467_pt1 | contig 18281 bp, 14 predicted proteins | sample III_Palsa_N2_3_FD_200533 | JGI IMG/M metagenome (GOLD analysis project Ga0302314, IMG submission 200533) | Peat permafrost microbial communities from Stordalen Mire near Abisko, Sweden - III_Palsa_N2_3 | ecosystem: Environmental > Terrestrial > Soil > Palsa > Peat permafrost | place: Sweden...
GGCACGCAAGACTGCAAACGATGCAGACCGCCTTCAGAAGTATCTTGCCCGGTTCGAACTCGGCTGGGAGGACGTCTCCCAGAGATGATCTACTGTTTCCATAATATTAATTTTGCCTGGGTCCGCTTCCGTCCACGCCTTGGTCCCCACATTCGAGCAATAAGAAGGTAATTCGAAGACGTCAGTCCGTTGTACGACACATCAGACAATATACTACGGATCGAATAATGGTTGAAATCGACCACGAGATGGTCGATTTCAACTAACTCCCGGTCGATTTTCAACCATCTATCGGGATGCTCCCGTATTCATGCGACCTAGCGCTCGTCGTCCATTCTGTGCGCGTGCGATTTGACTGACGTCATCAGATTCGACAAATCAAAAGCACTGAGTCGAGACATTAGGGACTCTTTCGCGTCGGTGTCAGGACCGGACTTGTTGGATCGTCCTCTTCGTCGCCTAAACTAAGACGTGTTCGCGCCAAAGACCCCTGACAGCACGGCAGGCTCCGAGGGGCATGGCGGAAATAGTTGGGAACGCAGCTGAAGCATGTGGCTTCATCCTGAACCTCCCGCTTTCATTTGGAATCGGCATAAGTTCTTTGTGAGGAAGCACTTGATGGGTTCCTGGGGAGCCCGGAAGGGCCACCTTCCATGAGACTCGTGAGGGGGGCAAACCTCGGTTTCGTGTACGGTAGGCATGCTGTTTACGCCCTGCCTCCTGCCATTAGACTCCTGCTATGACAAATCAATCGGACTCCAAACGACTCGAACTTCTTGAAAAGCGGGTTTCAGACCTGGTCAACCAGGTGCACTTCCAGGATTCGATGCGCGTCCAGATCGAGAAGACCATTGGCGTGATTGATCAGCAGCTGATCAAGACGGATGCCAAACTCTACAAGCTCCTCGGGCCCTCCAAGGCCCCGGCCAAGTCCAAGCCAGTCGTCAAGGCCAAGGCCATGGCGAAAGCAAAGCCGAAGTCCAAACCCAAGCCTGCTCCCAAGAGCAAGGTCAAGGCGAAGAAGAAAAAGTAGTCCAGCAAGAGACGCTCATCCGGCCCTGCACTTGTGTGGGCTGAGATGCGCGGCGAGAGGCCAGTCGCCAAGCGACGGGTCGCGCCCTGCGATTGAGGGTTGGCTAATGCCCAACGCAGCGCAGGCCAGGTGTTCAAGCGTCGTACCACGCGTGCGCGATTGATATGCGATTCCTGCGTGACCGTATGGTCCACGGCCGCATGGAGTCCGCTGACGACGCATACCTCCATGGTGCGCGCAACATCGACCGCCCTCCGCCATCCTGCAGCAGCTCGGTCAGGTGCCTGGTGCGGGCATGGCCTATCAAGCCCTCACGGGTCGCCGACTTCCAGCCGTAGCACATCAAGTCGTGGAGACCATCTCATCAGATGGCCATCGACGCAGGTCCGGATCCAGACGCAGAGACGCTGCATCGAGGGACTGTGCGGAAGCAGGGCCACCGCGCCCGCGACCCGATCACGAAGACTTTGGGCGAAGCAGTCGCCCGGGGCGATGATAATCGCATGATGCTGCAAGATGAATGAGAGGTAGTTCATGCCCTTCGCCACGCCAGTGTGGGCGGTGATTCGGTCCGTGGCTGTGAATAGGTCGAGCTCAGTGAGCGACAAGCCGAGAAGCGGGTGGGGTCTCGGAGGTACCGTCACCTGCCTGGATAGGAATGACGGGAACAAAGTGCTCTTTGATGTCGAACTGGCTATTGTAGACCCAATATCCACGCCGATCGGGATCCATCTCCAGCGTGACGATGATGTCTCGCTTCTGCAGGTAGTCGAAGGTGATCATCGCGATCTCGCGGCTGGTCTGGCCGATCACCCGGTGCTGATGCACGTCCGTGGTGCCATGCATCGTGGTCACCGCGCAGGCGTCGCTGATCTCGATGGTCATCGTACCGAACAGTGCTTCGAGGCGGCGGTTGCCGACCAGGCCCGGGCGATGGATGGCGATCCAGTGCAGCGTGGCCGCACGATCGGAGATCCAGGTGGTCGATTCCAGGATCTGGAGCGGCTGATTGCGGATCCCGCAGGAGGTAAGCCACAGGATTAGCACCGGCAGGTGCATCAGCGCCGCTGTTTTGAGGCCGATCCCCCACGCGGTCCGGCGCCGGGTCAGCGCCAATGAAAGAATGCCGTTACAGGTTCACGCTCACTGACGCCCGTCAGCGAGGTGAGTCTCACCACAGGACGTGGACCTTGCCGGAGGTGATGTCCACATATGCGGCGATCACGCCCAGCGAACCCTTGGCAGCGAGGGGTTCGAGCACCGCATCACTGGTCGCGATCTGATGGGCGGCGAGCTTCGCATTGGCGCAGATCGCATTTTCCAGCGCATCGCCGCTCTCGCCCTTGGAGCTCTCAACCGCCGGCTTGATCTGGTCGATCAGGCCGGGCAGGTGGCCGGGCAGGTCGCCGCCCGCGATGGCGGCCTTGACCGCGCCGCAGCTGCCATGCCCTAGGACCACGACCAGGTTGGTGCCAAGATTGAGGACCGCGTACTCGATGCTCGCCTTGACGTCATCGTCCGCGACGTTGCCGGCGACGCGCAGCACGAAGAGGTCGCCCAGGCCCTGGTCGAAGAGGATCTCAGGTGCCACGCGCGAATCGGCGCAGGTCAGGATGATGGCGAAGGGCTTCTGCTTGCCGGCCACCGCAGCGCGGCGCGCGGCGTCCTGATTGGGATGCTGGGCATTGCCGGCCACATAGCGCGCATTGCCGTCGAGCAGGGTCTTCAGCGCCAGCTCGTTCGCCGCCGTGAGTGTGTCCTTGCCCTGGCTGAGGGTCGCGGTGCCACCGTCCGCATCAGCCGCCCGCAGTCCGCCCGAGGCGACACAGCAGAGGTACGGGACGAGCAGGGCGAGGAGCAGGCGCATGGGCAGGATTCCTGATGGAGGGAGAAAACGCGGACGAACCGCGCTACGGGAAATCCAGGATCCAGGCGGTCCAGTCATGGCAAGCAGCGGCTTCCGCAGCAGCAGCAGCAGCACTAATTCTTTTTCGATTGTCTATTTATTAGCATTGTAATTGACGGGCTCTGATGAAGAACAGCCGAATGGGGCCGTCAGTACGTGGCGCGTCCGCCGCTCATATCGAAGGTGAAGCCGGTATTGAAGCTCGCCTCCGGCGAGACCACCCAGCACGAGATCGACGCGATCTCGTCGAGCGTGCCGGTGCGCTTCATCGGGATCTTGTCGGTCATGTAGCTGACCTGGCGTGGATCGAGATTCGCCACCAGCGGCGTGCGCACCACGCCTGGGGCGATGGCATTGACGGTGATCCCGGTCTCGGCGCATTCCTTGCCGACCGATTTTGCCAGCCCGATGACCCCGGCCTTGCTGGCGGAGTAGGGGCACATGCCGGGATTGCCGTCCTTGCCGGCGATCGACGCGAAGAGCAGGATGCGGCCGTAATTGCGTGGTCGCATCAGCGCCACGGCATGCTTGGTGATCAGGAAGCTGCTGCGCAGATTGATGCGCAGCACCCGGTCGAACTCCTCGACGCTGATTCCGGTGATGGGCGTCAGCGACGGGCCGACGATGCCGGCGCAGTGCACGGCGATGTCGAGACGGCCATGCGCGGCCTGGAGCTGCGCGGCGGCCTGCGCGACCGCCTCGGCCTCGCCGATGTCGACCACGTGGCCGCTGACCTGCAGGTGCTCGGCCTGCAGCTCGGCCACGGCCCTAGCGATCGCCTGGCGATCGATGTCCCACAGCACCACCGTAGCACCTTCGCGCGCCAAACGCTGCGCCACCGCTCGGCCGATGCCGGCCGCTGCGCCGGTCACGACCGCGACTTGTCCCGCGAAACGCTCGCTGTCCATGCCATCTCCTGCTTATGAGGCTTTCTCGTTGCATCGTGGTTTTTTATAAATAAAAAGCAACAATCAGCCGCCCATGCCCCCATCCACCCCCAGCCCCCTGGTGAAGCAGACGGTCAATGGCCTGCTCGAGCGTCTCGCTGCGGCGGGTGCGCCACCGCAGCGCCTGCCATCCGAAGCGGAGCTGGCCCAGAGTCTCGATGTCAGCCGCTCGACGCTCCGCAAGGCCGTCGCGATCCTCGAAGCCCGCGGCCTGATCAGCCGCGATGGTTCGGTGTCTTTAATGGTGCGCCGCCCGCTCGCCGGTGACCGCTTCACGCGCGATTGCGAGCCCTCTTTGAAGACCGACGACTTCGCCACGTTCTTCCTTGGCAAGATCAATGGTGGCGACTTCAGGGCCGGGGCGCGCTTCAGCGAACTCAGCCTCAGCCAGGCTTCAGGCCTGACCACGGTGACGGTCCGCGAGGGCCTGCTGCGCTTCGCCCGTTTCGGGCTCATCCATAAGGAGCCGCGCCAGCAGTGGCGCGTGGCCGCCTTCGACGCGGCGATGATCGACGAGCTCTTCGATCTGCGCGTGCTGCTGGAACAGGCGGCGCTGAGCAAGGCCCTCAGCCTGCCGCCAGGGCATGCGCTGCGTCTGGAGTTCGCCGAACTGCTGGCCGCGCATCTGGCCTTCACCCGGCGTACCCGCCACCCGGTCGATGAGTTCCGGCTCCTCGATGAGCGCTTCCATGCCGCGCTCTTCGCGGCGGCGGGCAACCGCTACCTCGATGAGATGTTCTCGGCGATCTCGCTGCTCATCCATTTCCAGCTCGCGCACGCGACGGTCGGTCGGCGCGGCATGGAGCTGGGCCTGGTCGAGCATCCCCTGATCCTCGATGCCCTGGTCGCGGGCGATGCGCCGCGCGCACGCGCGGCCCTGGGCGCCCATCTCGCCAGTGCCCGTTCCATCATGAAACTGGCGGCCGGTGCCGCCGCGGCCGAAAGCAGAGCATGAGAATCCGCGCCATCGAAACCCACCTCGCCGGCAACCCATGGAAGAACTGGATGTTCGTCCGGGTCCTGACCGACAGCGGGCTGACCGGGGTCGGGGAGGGGACCCTCAACGGCTTCGCGCGCACCACCGAGGCGGCGGTGCACGAGATGAAGCAGCTGGTGATCGGCCGCGATCCTTTCGACATCGAGGCGCTGAGCCTGAGCCTGCTGCGCGACCTGTACTCCGATGGCGGCCAGATCCAGCGCTGCGCGGCGGCGGCCATCGAGATGGCCTGCCTCGACATCAAGGGCAAGGCCCTGGGCGTCCCGGTCTACCAGCTGCTCGGCGGCCAGGTACGCGACCGCATCCGCGCCTATGCCAACGGCTGGTACCGCTGCGACCGCACCCCCGCGGCTTTCGCCGAGGCGGCGCGCGCGACGGTCCGCGACGGCTTCACGGCTTTGAAGTTCGATCCCTTCGGGACGGCGCATCTGAGCCTGAGCAAGGTCGAGGAGAATCTGGCCATCAGCATCATCGCCGCGGTGCGCGCCGCGGTCGGCGACAGGGTCGAGCTGATGATCGAGGGGCACTGCCGCTTCAGCGTCGGCCAGGCGATCTCCATAGGCCACAAGCTCGCAGCGTTCGACATCACCTGGTTCGAGGAGCCCTGCCCGCACCATGCCATCCAGGACACGATCGAGGTCGCCCGGCGCGTGCCGGTACCGGTCTCGAGTGGGGAATCCCTCGCCAGCAAGCAGCGCTTCGCCGAGCTGATCGCGCATGGCGCGATCGCCGTCTACCAGCCCGAGATCATGGTCCTGGGCGGCATGACCCAGGCGCGCCAGGTCTGCGCCATGGTCGAGGCCGCCAATGGCGTGGTCGCGCCACACAATGCCCAGGGGCCGATCTCGACGGTGGCCTGCCTGCATCTGGCCGCGTCGTGCACCAACTACTTGATCCAGGAGTACTTCGACTGCTACAACGTGGCCTGGGAGAAGGATCTGGTCACCTGGCACCCGACCCTCGGCGCCGATGGCTGCCTGGACCTGCCGACCGCACCGGGCCTGGGCTGCGATCTGAACCTCGAGGTCATCGCCGCGCATCCCTACCATGAGGGCAACTACCTGCCGCTCTTCGCCGAGGCCTGGCAGCGCCGCGAGGGCGGGGCTGCGCGCGCCCAGCTCGCCGCGCCGAGCGGGGCGGGATGATCCTCGAGGATCTGCGCGGCCATCGCGCCCTGGTCTCAGGCAGCACCGGCGGCATCGGCTTGGCCGTGGTCCAGGCGCTGCTCGGACAGGGCTGCGCCGTGGTCGGCCTGGATGTCGCAGAGGGCCCGCCATTGGGCGCGGGCTACCAGCATGTCCGCTGCGACCTCGGTGATGCCACTGCGCTGCAGGCGGCCCTGGCCCTGGTCACGGCACACGGCCCCCTCGACCACGTGGTGAATGTGGCCGGCATCGATCCGACCTATGCGCTCAGCGCGGGCGGACGCGCCGAATGGGACCGGGTCCTGGATATCGACCTGCGCGCCTACTACCTGGTGCTGCACCATTGCCTGGAGGCGCTGCGCGCCGGCGCGGGCAAGAGCATCGTCAACGTCTCATCGATCAACTACCAGCTCGGCCTGCCCGGGCGGTCGATCTACTCAGCCGCCAAGGCCGGGATCCTTGGACTGACGCGCGGCCTTTCCCGGGAGCTGGGCCGGGAGGGCATCCGCATCAATACCGTCTCGCCGGGCTGGGTCTTCACCGCGCGGCAGCATCGGGAGCACTTCAGCGGTGCTGCGGCGGCAGCCAATCTCGCCCACCTCGCACGGGTCCAGGCGCTGGAGGTGCACATCCGGCCGGAAGACATCGCCACGCACATCCTCTTCTACCTGTCAGCGGCCAGCCGCGCCTCGACGGGCCATAATTGCGTGGTCGACGGCGGCTGGCTCCTGGAGTGATTCGGCCCTGATCCGCGAATGATCCGCGAATGATCCGCGAATGATCCGCGAATGATCTGCGAATGATCTGCGAATGAAGAGTGTGAGCCGCTCCAGCCGTACTAGCGGCGGGGAATGCGTCCCGACGGGATCCGGGTCTCATGCGCGGGCATGCCAGCCAGGCGCGCGAAGGACGACGCCAGGTCGATGTAGCGATCCCAGTGGTTGGGCTTGACGACGTAGAGCATCGCACCCATCCGGTAGGACTCCTCGATGTCGCTCTGACGGCTGGAGCTGCTCAGGACGATGACCGGGATGCGCTTCCAGACCGGGTCGGCCTCGATCTCCTGGAGAAGCACCAGGCCGTTCTGAATCGGCAGGTTGAGATCCAGCAGGATCAGATCCGGAACCAGCGCGGTAGTGAAGCGGCCACGACGCGCCAGGTAGTCCAGCGCCGTGATCATGTTCGGCACCGAGCTGAAGCTCAGGCGTTCACGATAGGGCTCGAAGGCCATCTGCATGAGGTGCACGTCGAGCTGGTTGTCATCGACGAACAGGATGTGGGGCAGGTCGATGCTCGTGGCTGCGGTCATACCTGTTTGTACCGCGCCGGTGGCATTACAGGACATGCAATCACGCAACACCTTTTACATGACGAACATCTGACCGACGGGCAGGCAGGGCTGCGCTGCGGCTCAGTCCATATGGGCAGCGGCCGCGGCGGGCTTGGCCCGGGATTGCGGCCGGCGCAGGATCAGGACCAGCGGCAGCGCTGCGAGCGTGATGATCGTCATGAGGTAGAAATCATTGGCATAGGAGATGGTCGAGGCCTGACGGGTGACCTCGTTGTTGAGCAGGTCGCGCCCGCCCTGGGAGGCGGTGTCCCACAACTGCGCGACCTTCGGCAGGTGCAGATTGGGATTGAAGGCGTTCACGCTTTCCGAGAGCTCGGCATGGTTGATCTGGGTGTTGCGGGCGAGCAGGAAGATGACCACCGAGATGCCGATGCTCGAGCCGACGTTGCGGATCAGGCTGAATAGCGCGGTGCCCTGGGTACGCAGTTCCGGGGGCAGGGTGGCGAAGGAGATGGTGCTCAGCGGCACGAAGATGAAGCCCAGGCCGAGGCCCTGGATGACGCCGGTCCAGACCAGTGACTGCATCGAGACGTCCGCCGTGTAGGAGGACATCGCATACAACGACCAGGCGGTGAACCCGAGCCCCACGCTGATCAGCCAGCGCGGATCGACCCGGCCGATGAGCTGTCCAACCGCCATCATGGCGGCCATCGTGCCCAGTCCGCGTGGCGAGAGCACCAGCCCGGCGGTCACCACCGGGAAGCCCATCAGGTTCTGCACGAAGGGGGTGATCAGGGCCATGGTCGCCAGCAGCAGGAGCCCGAGGATGAAGATGAACAGAAGCCCGGTGGCGAAATTGCGGTCGCGAAACAGGGCCAGCGAGATGAAGGGCCTGGGGGCGGTCAGCATATGGACGATGAACAAGTAGAGCGCGGTCATGCTGATGACGCCCTCCATGATGATCTCGCCCGAGGAGAACCAGTCGAGCTGCTCGCCGCGGTCGAGCATCATCTGCAGGCAGCCGATGGCGACACTCAGGGTGGTGAAGCCATACCAGTCGAATCCGCTAGAGGCCTGGAGCTTGGTCTCCTTCATGAAGGAGGACAGTCCCATCGCGGTGAGGATGCCGACCGGCACGTTGATGTAGAACACCCAGCGCCAGTTGAAGGCATCGGTCAGGTAGCCGCCGAGGGTGGGTCCGAGGATCGGGCCGACCATCACGCCCACGCCCCACAGCGCCATCGCCGAGCCGTGGCGCTCCTTCGGATAGATGTCGAAGAGCACCGCCTGCGACAGCGGCACGAGCGAGGCGCCGAAGACGCCCTGCAGCAGGCGGAACACCACCATCTGCTCGATCGAGCCGGCCAGGCCGCAGAGCACCGAGGCAATGGTGAAGCCGATCACCGAGGTGATGAACAGGCGCTTGCGGCCGAAATGATCGGCCAGCCAGCCGGTCGGCGGCGTCATGATCGCCGAGGCGACGATGTAGGAGGTCAGGACCCAGTTGACCTGATCGAGGGTCGCCGAAAGAGTGCCTTGCATGTAGGGCAGCGCGACGTTGGCGATGGTCGTGTCCAGCGCCTGCATGATGGTCGCCAGCATCACGCAGACGGTGATGATCCCGCGGTTGTTCGCTGACGAGGTGTCCTCCGCCATGGCTCAGCCGAGGCCGAACCAGCGGCCGACCGAGCGCAGCAGGCCGCCGAGGGAATGGCGGTGCTCGGTGTCGATCTCGACGGTGACGCTCATGCCGGCGCGCAGCATCGGTCCGCCCGGGTCCCCGCCCACGGGGATTGAGATGCGCACCGGGATGCGCTGCACGACCTTGACCCAGTTGCCGCTCGAGTTCTGCGCCGGCAGCAGTGAGAACTGCGCGCCGGTGGCCGGCGAGATGGTCTCGACCCGCCCGGTCCAGGCATGATTGGGATAGGTGTCGACCAGGACGCGCACCGACTGCCCGGCCTGGACGTTGGTCAGGTCGGTCTCCTTGAGATTGGCGTCGACCCACAGCTCATCGGATTCGACCAGCACCATCGCCGGCTGGGCCAGTGTCAGGTACATGCCCGGGCGCAGGCTGTCGACCTGGGTGACGATGCCCGCGGTCTGGGCCACGACCCGGGTGTGGGCAAGGTCGCGGCGCGCACGCTCGAGGCTGGCCTGCGCCTGGCGGTACGGGGGATACTTGTCGAGCTGGACCTCGTAGCTGCCGCCCAGGGAAGCCAGGATGCTGTCTGCCTCCTGGTGCGCCGCCATGCGGCGCTGGATCGCGGCCGAGAGGTTGCGCTGCGCGGCATCGACCTGCGACGGCGTTGCGGCGTTGCTGGCGACCAGCGGCTGCACGCGGTTGTACTCCTTCTGGTAGAAGGTGCTGTCGGCGCCGGCCTGCAGGACCTCGGCGAGCTTCTGCTGGTAGCTGGCACGCATGCTCTGGACATTGTCGGCGACCAGGGCCAGCTGGGCCTCGGCGGCAGCGAGATTGATGCGGTAGGTCTCGTCATCGAGGCGGTAGAGCAGCTGGCCGGCGGCGACCTGCTGGTTGTTGTGCACGCCGACGTCCACCACCGTGCCGGCCACATCGGTGCTGACGGTCAGGAGGTTCTGCCGCACATAGGCGTCATCGGTGGAGACATACCGGCCGCCCAACAGGTACAGGATGAGCGACACCACGACGATCGCGCCTGGAACGCCGAACATCAGGATGCGGCGCTTGGTCGAGGCGGCGGGCTTGGCCGGCGTCGGAGGCGTGGGCGGCGTTGGCGGCTTGGGGGCGTCATTCATGGCGGGTTTCTCGCGTGCCGGGGGCGCAGCTGGGGCGTCGGCGGGAAGGCGGTCGGCGGCGGGTGGCGCGACGCGGCCACTCGGGGGCGGCAGCGGCGGGCGGACGGTGGTGGGCTGGGAGTCGGTCATGGGATGGCACTCGTGAAGGGCACCTGGGTGACGCGGGAGAGGTCCTCGAGGGAACGCACCATGTCCATCTGGGCATGGATGTAGTCCAGGCGGGTGCGCACCCATTCGCTCTCGGCGTCGAGGACCGTGGTCATGTCGGTGACGCCGTGCTTGTACTGCTCCTGGACCTGGTCGAGACGCTGCTGGGCGAGCTGATCGCCCTCCTTGGCGACCGGCACGCGCGCGACCGCCTCCTGGGCGGTGAGCACCGCACGGTTCACCTGCTCGTGGATCTCGTCGACCAGCTGGGCGGTGGCCTCCTGCTGCTCGCCGACCTTGGCGCGTGCGGAATCGACCTGGGCGGCGGTCTCGCCGCTGTCCAAAAGCGGCACCGAGACGCTGACCCCGGCGCCGAAGTAGCCCTTGTTGAGCACCAGCGAATCGGTCGTTGCATAGTAGCCCCCGAACAGGCTGCCGGAGGGGACATAGGCGGACTGCGCCTCATGGACCTCGCCCTGGTCCGCGGCCAGGCGTTCGCGGCTGGCGATCAGATCCTGGCGGCGCTCCATGGCCTGCTGGGTCAGGGACACCTCGTCGAGTGCCGGCACGACCGCGTCGCTCAGCGGCATGAAGGTGAACTGGTTGCTCAACGGCAGGCCCATGATGCGGTCCAGGCGGCTTTGCAGGATCTCGGCGGCATTGGCTTCATGGAGGCGGTCCTGCTCGCGTTCGGAGAGCCGGACCTTGCTGGCCAGCGCATCGGATGGCAGCGCCAGGCCAGCCTTCTGGCGATCCTCGGCGATATGCGCCTCCTCGGTCAGCGACCGCACCGAGGCATCGATCAGGTCGATGCGGCTGCGCGTCTCGATGATGTCGAAGACCGTATTCAGGACCTGGGAGGTGATGTCGCTCTGGGTCTGCTGGGTTTCGGCCCGCGCGGCGGAGAGCGCATGGCTGGCGGTGTCGCGCCGGCCGTTGGCGGCATTGAAGATCGGCACGCTCGCGACCACGTCGCCGGAAGCCACCGACTTGTCGGAGGTGACGAAATCCGCGCCTTCGAAGGCGATGCCGGACTCGTTGTTGCGGGTGGTGAACGAACCATCGGCGACAATCGACGGCATCAGGCTGGCGTTGGCCGACTCGACCTGGGCGACGGCCCCCACGGTGTGCCAGCGCGACTGGGCGATGGTGCGGTTGTGCACGAGGGCGTACTGCACGCATTCCTGCGTCGTCCAGCGGTGGCCGGGCAGGAAGGGCGGCTGGTTCGCGGCGGGAAGCTCATTCGCCGGCTGGGCCTGCGCCTGGCTGTCGGGACCGGGCGCGGTGGCCTGGCTGTCGCCCTCCAGCAGCGAGCGGCTGCTGACGCAGCCGCCGAGCGCCGCCAGGGCGGCGCCCAGCAGCAGGGTTGCTGACAGCGAGGAGAGGGTGGGCACCAGGGGTGGAATCATGCTCATGGGCTCTGCGGCTTGTCGTGAGGGGAGGGAAGAAGGCCGTTGAGGACGACATCCATGACGCCTTGCGCATTGGCCGCCAGGGCGGCCTTGCTGTTCATGTAGGGATGGGTGACCAGCGCCCCATACATCATCATGCCGATGATGGAGATGATGGTGTCGACGTTCATGCGCCGGATCTCCCCGCTGGCCATCAGGCGCAGCAGGCGCTTGCGCCACGGGTCGAGGTACTGCTCGCGGTGCACGAAGTAGGTCGGCTTGCCATGGCCCTTGAGCTCGGCGCGCTCGAGCACGATCAGCTCGATGATCTCAGGATGCCGGTCGAAATAGGTGAAATAGGCGGTTATGCCGCGGCGCAGCAGCTCCACGCCACTCTCGCCGTCCTGCGCGTCGAGGGCCTTGAGGCGGTGCATCTCGTCGAGTCCGCGGGTCAGCGCCTGGCGGAAGAGATGCTCCTTGTTCTTGAAGTAGCGGTAGATGGTGCCCTTGCCGACGCCAATGTCCTGGGCGAGGAGCTCGATGTCGGCGTTCAGATAGCCGTGCTTGGCGAAGAAGTGCGTGGCCGCGGTCAGGATCTCGTCGCGCCGGCGTGCCGGCAGGGTCGGGTCGACGGGACGTCCGCGCTTCGGCTTGGGATGGGTGGTTCGCGGCATATAGCTGACTGACAAGTCCCTTATATATCCGCGCGTGTGGACTCAAGCATTAACGGACGCGCCAGTACTGTAAACCATTTATAACGGACCAATGCGTCGGAGAATGCCCGTTGACGGGCCCTGCCGGGGGCTTTTCCCGGCCGGCGGCTCACGGGCGGTCAGCGTCGCGGCACGCAACATGGGCCTAGTTTCAACCCGAATCCGGGTCCTGGCCCGGTGCGCATCCCCATCCAGCAGTGTCGGAAAATCGTATACACTCCAGCCAGGTCGGGGGATCGCCCCGCCCCACCCCGGCACCTCTTGGAAGGAACTCCCATGAATGCGATCGTCTTGCGCTCGGCGGTCTTCGGACTGATCATCACCGGACTGATCGTCGCCTGGTCGTTCGGCGGCAAGTCCTATGGCGGCGAGGCGGGAGTCTCCCTGCCCAAGCCGGCTCTGGACCTGCCAGCGGGAAAGCCCGGGGTGCTGCAGACCGCTATCCTGGCGGGCGGATGCTTCTGGTGCGAGGAGGGGATCTTCGAGCAGCTCAAGGGCGTCTCGGCGGTGATCGCCGGCTACGCGGGCGGGACGGCCGAGACCGCCACCTACGAGCTCTACACCCAGTCCAACCACGCCGAGGCGGTCAAGATCACCTACGACCCGGCGCTGATCAGCTATGGCGATCTCATCCGGGTGCTGTTCACGGTGGGGGACCCGACCACCAAGGACGGCCAGGAGCCCGACTACGGCCACCAGTACCGCATGGCGGTCTTCTATGAGACCGACGAGCAGAGGAAGGTCGCTGAGGCCTATATCGCGCAGCTGACCGCGGCCAAGGTCTACCACCGGCCGATCGAGGCGACCGTCGAGGACATGCCGCACGGCTTCTTCCCGGCCGAGGACTACCACCAGCACTTCGTCACGCTGCACCCCGACCAGCCGTATGTGTGTGCGGTGTCCCTGCCGAAGATTGCGCGCATCCGCGCCGCCTTCGCCCAGCTGGTCAAGCCCGCCGATCAGACCGCGCCCAACAAGTAGGTTCGCGACACATGGCTGAGGCGCCCTGACGTCGGTCAGGTCTGGCGTCTGGTGCGGGCGGACGGGACCCGGACGGCAGTGTGCCGGCGCGCCGCCGCTGTCTGGAATCCGCAGCGCCCCACGTCATTCCTGCTCCAGCAGGCGTGCGCCTGCGCGCCCATCCGCCACCGAGCCACGTGCTCCCGGTCTTCCAGCGAGTATCGCCTGAATATCCCCCGCAAGCTGTCGTCATCCTCTCCATCCTGGCGCGGCGATGCGCCCTGTCGCGCCCAGGGTTGTGCCATACTCATCCTGGCAATACTTGGCCTGCCGGCGGGTGCGGCGGACGTGCCGGCGCCTGCGAGCGTTCCCGCTGCTGCGTCCGCAACAGCGGCCCCAACGATGGTTGATGAATACGGGGCGCTGGCCGCCTCGCTCGCCGCATCCGGCACGGGCTACCTGGAACATGCCTCCCCGAATCCGCAGGCCTCCGCAGCCTACCGCTGGGTCGACGTGATCGAGGAGACCGCGGCGCGGCGCGTCAGCCGCGTCGGCGCCAGGCCGACCATCATCTCACGGGACATGATGATCAGCTGCACCGCGATGTTCGACGCCTGGGCATGCTATGACAACAAGGCGGTCGGCACGCGCATGGGTGGCAGCCTGCGCCGTCCGCCGGCGGAGCGCACCGTGGCCAACAAGCAGGTGGCGATCGGCTATGCGGTGGCCCGCTGCCTCGAGGACCTCTACCCCGAGGATCGCACCTGGGTCGATGCCAGGATCGCGGCCATGGGCGTCGATCCGCACGACACCACCACCGATGTGCGCAGGCCCGACGGCATCGGTAATGTCGTCGCGGCAGCGCTCTTGTCCTTCCGGCACCATGACGGCTCAAACCAACTGGGCGACGAGGTCGGATCGAACGGCACGCCGTATTCCGACTACACCTTCTACCGGCCGACCCGGTCCGCGGATGAACCGCAGGATCCCGACGCGTGGCGGCCGATCCCCTTCAGCGACGGCAAGGGCGGCACGGTGCGCCCCGGCTTCCTGACGCCGTTCTGGTACCGCGTGATCCCGGCCGGGATGGATCGAGCGGACGAGTTTCGTCCCGGCCCGCCGCCCAAGGCCAATTCCGCGCAGCTCAAGCGCGACGTCGATGAATGCATCGAGGTCAATGCCCACCTGACCCTGACCCAGAAGGCGCTGGTCGAGTTCATGCGCGATGGTCCGCACTCCACCGGGCAGTCGGGACATTGGCTGCTCTTTGCGCAGGACCTGTCGCACCGCGACCACTACGACCTGGACCGGGACACGACGCTCTTCTTCTGCGTCTCCAACGTCGCCTTCGACGCCTTCCTGGCCTGTTGGGACGCCAAGCGCTTCTACGATTCGTCGCGCCCGTACTGGTACGTCCGCTACACCAAGGATGGGCAGATGATCAAGGGCTACGCCGGCCCCGGCCAGGGAGTGAAGACCATTCCCGCATCGCAGTGGCAGCCCTATTCGCCAGCCACCTTCGTGACCCCGCCCTTCCCGGGCTACACCTCCGGGCATGCGACGGTCAGCGCCGCGGCGGCCACGGTCCTCGCGCTGTTTAGCGGCAGCGACCGCATGGAGGTGGTGGCCCGGCGCTGCGCCGGATCCCTGACCGAGCCCGGCGCCACGACCGCCAAGATCCAGTCGGTCGATGGCGTTCCCGCTGCTGACGTGCCGGCCGACTGCACCATCGATCTGAAGCTGCCGACCTTCTCGGGCACGGCCAACCTCGCCGCCTTGTCACGCCTGCTGGGCGGATACCACATCCGCACCGACAACGAGGTCGGATTGGACATGGGCCGCAAGCTCGCCACGTGCTGCTTCAAGCGCTACCAGGCGTATTATCTCGGCACAGCGCCGGTACCGGTGCCGGATCAGGGTCGCTGAGGCACGACGCCGAGGCGCCTGGCCGCACCGCGGTGGGCCCGTGCGGATTCCGCCCCGGCACGCATCGCACGCGCGCCGAGATGCTGCCTACGGCGTGCCGGCGGGAACCGCTGTGGCCGGGGCCGCGGTCGCGGCATGGATCTTGGGGGTCAGCAATTGCTTCATCACCGCATACTCCTCGGTGAAGGCCGGATCATCGGGGAAGCGTTCCGCCGCCATCTTGCCCGCCATCAGGGCCTGCTCGGGCGCATCGTTCAAGGCGGCGCGCCAGGCGATCCAGAAGTACTTGGGCTTGTAGTCGACATCGCTCTTCCAGGCGTCGAGCACCTGGGCGTACCAGGCCGTGTCCAGGAAGCGTGCGCTGTCGCCCAGCCACTGCGCGGCGTCGTCGCGCAGATCCTTGTCGTTCTGGGTCGCGACCCGGGTCAGGATCGCATGCAGCGCCGGCAGGTCATGGGCGATCAGGGCAGCGATCTCGTCACCAAGCAGGGTCTCCTGCTCGAAGCGCGGGCTGGAGAGCCCAAGCGCCTCGGTGGCCTTGTGCGCCTCGTCGAGGCGCATCGCGAGATGCGCGACCTCCTTGGCGTCGATGGTGGTCTGGTCCTTGCGAAACAGCAATGCCATGCGCGTGAACCAGTAGGGCACCGAGGCGCGGATCCAGGGCAGGTCCTTGGCGACCTGCGCCGCGCCGCCGACACGCTTGGTGTGGTCGAGCTTGGGGTCGGTGGCCGGGCTCGCGGCGTCGACCAGCGGGTCGAAGGCGGCCGCGCCCTGGATGGCGCGGTACCAGCTGCCGACTTCCGCATAGCGGTCGAGCACCGAGCTGTTCTCCTCGACGTCATGGAAGGCGATGCCGTCGAACCACTTCTGCGCCTGTGAGATGAGCAGGTTCAGATCCGCATCGCCCGGGATGCGGTCATGGCCCAGGGCGAGCACCAGTGAGGAGATGACGTTGGTGTACTCCTCCATCATGGTGCGCAGGCTGCGCAGCTCCGGCGAGTTGTCCCAGGTGTCGGCGCTGAACTCGTCCGAGGCCAGCCAGCCCGAGACCTTGTCCTCGTACTCGCCCATCGGCTGGCTGAGCACGTCCTTGAGCGTCTTCTCGGCGGTGGTGCGCAGCGCGGCGCCGCCATCGAGGTTGAGGCAGGTCGAGGCCAGCTCGATGCCCAGCTGCAGGTAGGAGGCGCCGAGGCGGTCCTTGAGTTCCGGCAGTTGCACGGTCAGGACGTCGGTGGCCGCGGCCTGCGCCTCCTCCTTCTTGCCGGCGTTGAGCAGGTGGCCGATCAGCTCGACCGACATGTTCAGCTTGTTGATCGCGTTGTCGACGCGCGCCATGGCCTTGCGGTGGTAGTCGGCGGCCAGGTCGTACTGCCCGGTGAAGCTGTACAGCCCCGAGAGCTCGCGGTAGTTGGCGTTGTCGTCATCGCCGCCGGCGATCAGTCCCTTCATGGTGGCGATGCCGCGCTGATAGGTCTCATAGTGCCAGTCGCGCTGCACGTCGATCATGGTCTTGGCGTATTTCGGCTCGCTGAAGATGCGCCAGCTCAATGCCCACTCGCTGCGTGAGACCTCACCCGAGAAGCGCAAGAGCAGCGGCAGCTGGTTGGCGTCGAAGACCATGCCCGGATCGAAGCTCTTGTAGGCCTTCTCCAGGCACTTGGGCAGGACCGGGTCGTTGAACTGCAGCGGCGGCCCGGTCTGCAGGATCGAGACCGTCCACATCGGGCCGGTGTGCTCGGCCCAGGCGCAGGCCGCATGCTCGGGCAGGCCGATGATGATCGGATTGCGGCCCTGGCGGGAAGTCAGCTCCCAGTAGACCTCGGCGATGTCGGCGCAATCGCCATGCATGACGCCGCCGGCGGCGTTGCTGCAGGACTGCCAGACGGTCTGCTGGACATTGCCCTTCTGCTGGCGGTTGCCCATCAGCTCGGGGTGCTTGGCGTCGGGGCTGGGATAGACGTAGCTGAAGAGGTATTCGCCGACCAGGTCGAGGCTCGCCGCATCCGGCAGCATGCCGGCCGCGTCGTTGAGGAAGCGCTCGGCGGAGGCGTGGGTGTGGTCCTGGACCGGGCGCAGCAGGCCCTTCGCGACGGCCAGCCCGCCGACCTCACCGCTCAATCCCGCGATCAGGATGTGCGGCGGGATCGCGTCCGGCACCAGGTCCTGGGAACTGATCGGCACCATCGAGCGCCACAGCTTGGGATCGGCGGAGAAGCCGCCGGCCTCCGACCAGCTCGCCAGCTCGGTCGAGCCGTGCAGGGTCCTGGCCGAGATCACCTTGGCGGCGTCGGTGACCGGATCGGAACCGGCAGGCAGCTCGGCGATGACCAGGAGCTCGGCGATCTCGCCGAGGTACTCCGGATGCACCTCGGGACGCTCGAAGATCACGTGCTTGGGGGTCGAGAATACCCAGCCGCCCTGCTGGAAGGCGTCATTGAGCTGCGCCAGGCGCAGGCCGTCGCCGCTGAACTCCTTGATCGGCTTCATGTCCTCGGCCGCGGCGATGGCCTTCTCGACCGCGCCGGCCAGGGCGGCATTGGGTCCATCCGAGAACCAGGTGTGCAGCCAGCCGTGGCGCACGACGCGGCGCGCGAAGGAGGGGGAGAGCTCATCCGGGGCCTCGTCGCCGTCGGGATGGTCGAGCTTCTTGATCACGTCCTCGAGGGCGGTGCGGCCGATGCCGTCGAGTTTCGAGGTGTCGGCGGCCTTGAGCAGGGCTGCGACCGCGGTGCTGAGCTGGGTGATGTCGGCGCTGCGGTCCGCATCCGGGGTGTCCTTCTTGGTCAGCAGGCCCTCGGCGACGATCATCGCGGTGGGGCTGCGCAGGCTCGGTCCGGTCAGGACGCCCTCATCGAGCTGGAAGTCCTTGATCGGCAGGTTGGCGGACTTGAGGTTGGCCAGCAGGGCCGGCAGCACGGTCAGGACCGAGACGCGGTGGTTCTCGAAGATGCGGCGTGCCGCGCGCAAGGGGCCGGCCGGGGTGTCGAGCAGCGGATCGTGGGTGGTGTCGTCGAGGCCGAGGATCTTCTGGTCGGCCGTCGCGCCAT
>Ga0302314_10008468_pt1 | contig 18281 bp, 13 predicted proteins | sample III_Palsa_N2_3_FD_200533 | JGI IMG/M metagenome (GOLD analysis project Ga0302314, IMG submission 200533) | Peat permafrost microbial communities from Stordalen Mire near Abisko, Sweden - III_Palsa_N2_3 | ecosystem: Environmental > Terrestrial > Soil > Palsa > Peat permafrost | place: Sweden...
AGGTAGGGGTAGAGGTATTATCCTCCACCCCCCCTCCCAAACCGGACAGGCGGATTTCCCGCATCCGGCTTTCGGACCAAGGTTCGTTTCATGCATTTGCCCACGGGAGGTTGCGCGTCGTTTGAGTGAGACGGACCAGACCGAGCACATCGTAGAGATGCTCGTCGGGATAGAGTCCCGTACCTGCCCCCCTCACCTTGTGTTTGTGGCACAACCACTGGCGCAGCCGATACCGTGTATGCGCGTCAACCGTAACGTAAGCGTTGCTGACAGAGCCAAGACAGAAGTAATTGCCCCATCCGCGCAGCAACGCGTTGAGCGCGTTGACGGTTTCGGCCTCTGCTTTCGGTAGACGATGACGCCATGTCAACTGGCTGATTCGCTGGATAATCCCCGATATCTTCTTCCGGCTTGGTCTCGTTCCCAAGAAGGGCCGCCCCGTTTTCGCGGCATAGCATCTTTCGAAGCTATACCCGAGGAACTCGAACCGCTCTTCTGGCACCCGGCACAACCGAGTCTTCTCCTCGTTCACGGTCAGCTTCAGCGTCTTCATGATCCCGCGCATTGCCTCATCGGCCTGCCGGCCGCTGTGGCGACACAGTATTACGAAGTCATCGGCATAGTTGACGATGCATGCTTGGAACTTTTCCGAATAACCGAGGACTTTCCATCCGAGAACGAAACGTCTCATGTACAAGTTGGACAGTAACGGTGAGATAGGCGCCCCTTGCGGGGTGCCTCGCTTGTGGCGGAGCGCCGGATTACTCCGGCGTTTCCCTCCACGCCCGTCGCTCTCCTCCACAGGCATCTGCAACCATTGTTTGAGCAGAGCCAGCATCGCACCATCGCTGATGCGGCGGCCCAAGCATTTGAGCAGCTCTGGGTGCGGAATCGTGTCGAAGTAGCCGCTCAAGTCGGCATCCACGACCTCCCTCATTCCCAGATTAAGCCCCCGATGCACTTCCCGCACCGCATCCAACGCGCTGCGTTCCGGCCGGTAGGCGTACTGTTCAGGTTGCAGATCAGCCTCGAAGATCGGTTCCAATATCAGAACCGCCGCCATTTGGACCAGTCGATCCTGTATGGACGGTATGCCCAACGGTCTCTGCTTTCCGTTGGGTTTCGGGATGTATACCCGACGAACCGCAAGCGGGCGATAGGTCTTCGTCCGCAGCGTCTGCGCCCGTTCTTCCAGCCATTCCAACACGCCGCGCTGTTCGATCTGCTCGAACGTGACTCCGTCCACGCCAGGCGCACCACCGTTGGAGCGGCATCGCCGCCACGCCTTCGCCAGCACATCCTTGCGATGGAGTTTGTCGTACAGCGCGTAGAGCCGGTAGACCGGATCCCCCTTCGCTTTGGCATGCAACGCTGCTTGCAACTCCTGGAGTTTGTCCGGAGGTAATAGGCTCGCGCCAATCTCCGCTCCTTTGCTGCTGCTCACGCTGCCTTGGAACTGAGGCCCCTTTGCTCCGCGGTGATTAACAGCTTCGTCGCTACAACGGGCCCCTCCGCCATCCACGCTCGCCCGGTCCGCCCCTCGCGGAGCTCCGGTTGAGGCCGTAAGGCCCCACGACTGCGGACTTCCCGTGTTCCTCCCAGACCCCTCTGCACGCATGCCGTCACCATTACTCCGGCGGACCCCTCCGGTGCTCTTGTCGCTCATGATGTCCTTGTTCCCCGGAACCAGGGTTTCTTCCCAGAGGATTCCAGCCTTCCCCCAATTTCAACGGGGTCGGCGTCCGCGTTGCCCTTTTCGGAGCTTGCTCGGTGTTCAATCACGTTACGGCCTGCGCACTACCTGACCCCCTGACGGGGCCTTTTCCCCAGAGTGCTCGATCGGCTTTGTTACCTCTGCCGACCCTCCGGGCGGTACCGGGTGGAGCGACCTTTCCCGGGTGATGTTTGTTGTTTTCACTGTGGTCTGGTGGCTTTTCACGGCGCACTGAAATATTGCGGCTAGTCCGCCCGAAGCGCCACTATGGGGTCGACGGCCGTCGCATGCTGCGCGGGCAGCAGGCAGGCCACGCTCGCGACAGCTGCAAGGAGGGCACCCACCGCCGCGTAGGCGACGGGGTCGTGCGACGTGACGCCGAAGAGGAATGAAGAGAGGTAACCCGCCGCTGCGAGCGAGATGGCCGCGCCCAGCGCCAGTCCCAGCGCAGCCAGCCGGGCCCCCTCAAGGAAAACAAGGCGAAGCACGTCGGTGCGCTGCGCCCCCAAGGCAAGGCGCACGCCGAATTCGCGGGTGCGCTGCACCACGGCGTAGGCCATGACGCCATAGAGGCCGATCGAGGCAAGGAGGAGGGCCACGATGCCGAAGATGCCCGCCATCAACGCGGGCGAACGCCGGGCGGACAGGCTGTCGGAAACGCGCGCGTCCATCGACCTGATGTCCGTCAGGGGAAGGTCGGGATCCACATCCCGGAGCACCCTGGCGAGCGTGGCCCCGAGGGTCTCGGGAGGCAGCGTGGTTCGGGCGACGATGTAAAAATTGCGGAAGTAGGCGCCCTCGAAGGTGGCGTAGAGGGCGCCGTGCGGCGCGATACGGCTCGCGAGGCCGTCCTGCTTGATTGTCCCGACGACGCCCACGACGACGAACGGCAGCTCGCCCGGGAAAGGCTTGATTCCACCAAATACCTTTTTCCCTATGGCGTCCCCGTTCGGCCAGTAACGGCGGGCGAAGGTCTCATCGACGACCACGTTATATTCCTTCTTCGCGGGGTCCGTCACATCCAGGAAGCGTCCCTCGATGAGCGGGATTCCCATGGCCTTGAAGTAATCGCCGCCAACCGCGTACAAGTCATGTATCCCGGAAGGATCCTCCCCGGGCTTGGGCGCGTAGCCGGGCACGTTGAAGGCCCCGTTGTCGGCATAGCCGATAACCGGCACCCGAGAGACCATGCCCACCGCGGAGACTCCCGGAATCGCCCGCGCCTTCTCATAGAAGCGCTGAAAGAAACTCATGTACGTCGCATCGTCATGGTAGTGGCTCCAAATGAGGGTGAACTGGCCCGTGATCACCTTCTCCGCGTGAAACCCCGGGGCGACGGCCATGGCGCGCCTCAGGCTGAGGCCGAGGAGGCTGGCCCCGATCAGGAGGACAAAGGCCAGGGCAACCTGCGTCACGATGAAGCCGTGCCTCAGCCGACGCGTGGCGCGGCTGGCGGTGCTCCCCCGCGATTCCGCCTGGAGGGCGCCCGCCAGGCGTCCGTGCAGGTTGAACCCGGCCACCGGGATCCCGACGATGAACCCGGTGAGGGCCGCTCCCGCGAGGGCCACGCAGGCCAGGCGGCCGTTGAAGGCGATCTCCGCCCCGAGCGGCAGCTGGCGCGAACCCAGCGCCGCCAAGAGCTGGATGCCGGCGGCGCCGACAAGAAGGCCGAGGGCTCCCCCGGCCACGGTGAGGAGCACGGATTCCGCCATCACCTCCCGCACGATATGGCTGTTGCTGGCGCCCAAGGCGCGGCGGATGGCCAGCTCGCGCGCCCGGTTGCTGGCGCGGATCAGCATGAGGTTGACGAGGTTCACGCCTCCAATCACGAGGAGGAACAGGGCGCCCCCCTGGAGAAGGAGGAGCGTCGGCCGGATCGAGGCGACATAGTCGGCCTGGAGGGGCGCGACGACCGAGTAGCATCCGGATTGCTCAATAAGCTTTGAGTCCGGGAACTCGGGTGCGGCGGCGGCGTCCTCGGCGGCAATCTGGGCCCTCGCCTCGGCAACGGTCGCCCCGTCCCGCAGGCGCGCCACCATCACCTTCCCGTATTCATGGCGGTGGTAGACGAGCCGCTCATCCTTGTCGGAGGACAGGGGGGTGTAGAGGGGAGCCCGGAGGGAAAGGAAACGGAATCCCGGCGGCAGCACGCCCACAATCTTGCGCGGGAACCCATCGATACGCACCGACTTGCCCAGGATTGCCGGGTCGCCGGCGAACTCGCTCCTCCAGTACTCGTAGCTCAGGACGGCGACATGGTCCGTCTGGTAGGTCATCTCGGCCTCGGTGAAGTCGCGCCCCATCAGGGGATGAATTCCGAGCGTGTCGAAGAACTCCGGCGTGACCCTCCCGGTGTCCTCGATCGTCGTGGCTCCCGGCTCGCCGATGACCGATGTGGCCGGGGCAATTTCCGCCAGCGACTCCAGTGAGGGGAACTTTCCCCTGCGCTCGTAGTAATTCGGGAGCGAGGCACCGTTGATGGTCCCGGGAAGATGGGGATAGGTGTAGTAGATCGTGAGCAGGCGGTCGGCCCTGGGAAACGGCAGCGATCGGATGAGCAGCGCGTCGACCACCGCGAGAATGGCCAGGTTGGCGCCAATGCACAGGGCCAGGGTGGCCAGCGCGGTGAGGGCAAACGCGGGCGAGCCGGCCAGGCGTCGCACGGCGATCCTGAGCGCGGAAACCATGGCCAATGGAGGGGCCAAGGCCGGATGGGTTCAAGTCTGTCTTTACGCGAACGCCGCCCAGGGGCACGCTGCGCGCCGGGCTATCACGTCCCACGCCCCGCCATGCACCTGCCCACGGCCCCAGGACCACGCCTCGCCCTCCTCGCGGTCGCATGGGCCGCGTCGGCCACCGTTTCCCTCTCGGGGTCGTCCAGCCAGGTCACAGTCCTCGACCCCGTCTTTGTGGAGGCCTCCTCCACGACCGGCACACCCTGGCAGTACCTGTCGACGCCGGGATTCGAGATCATCTCGCGCTGTCCCTATACCTTCAACGCCGCCTTCGTGCGTGCGCTGGAAAAGTCCGAGGCCGCACGCCTCGCCCTGCTGCCCGCCCCGTTCTGGGGCGACATCCCTACTCCGATCGAGATCGTCCTCTACGACCGCGCACCGGAGAACCCCGACGGCATTGTCGCCACGAAACCCATAGACCTGTCGTGGTCCCCCGAGGACAGCGCGCTCGTGGGCGCTTCCGGCATGCAGCTCACCCATCCCGTGAGCGTCGGCGACGGCAGCACGTTCATCAATTGCGGCAACTACTGGGACATCGTCAGCAATGGCGGCGACTTCAGCGTCGATGTCGACAGCCAGATACGCCTCTCAATGCGGACGCCGCGGTTCCCCTCCTGGTTCGTGGAGGGCCTCGAGGGCCCGTGCGGCCTGTATTCCAACCGGGTCGTCAAGACGACCGCCACCGGCGACACGCTGATCCTGACCAACGCCCTCTGGACGTCCTCGAGCGAGACGCTGGCGTTGCGGGCCGACTCCATGAAGCGCGCGAAGGAGGGGAGCCCGGTCCCCGCAAGGACGATCATGCCGCTCGACGAGCTGCTCGGAGGCCACATCCCCTCCGGCGAGACGGGCCTCTGGAACGCGCAGGTCGGGCTCTTCGTCCGCTGGGGCCTTTGCCGTTTCCCACACCGCCAGGCCTTCCTGGACTTCGTCCTCCAGGCGACACGGGAGCCCGTGACGGAACCGATGTTCACCAAGGCCCTGGGCCTCTCCTTTGCCGAGGCGGAAAGACAGCTGGCCGACTATCTCCCGGAGGCGGCCAGCACCTCCATCAATATCCACCTCGACATTCCCGCCGCCGATTCCCTCTCCGTCCGCGACGCGTCCCAGCTTGAGGTCGCGCGCATCATCGGCGGATGGGGACGCCTCGAGGGCAGGCCGTCCGGCTCGATTCCCACCGCCTACGAGGACGAGTGCCTCGCCCAGGCCAGCAAGCTCTTCGAGAAATCGCTGGCCCGAGGCCCCACCGAGCCCAACTTCCTGGCATCATTCGGCCTGTATGCCCTGCAGGTGGGCGACCGGGCGCGGGGAACCAAGGCGCTGGAGGACGCCATTGCGGCCGGCGTCATTTGCCCGCGCGCCTATGTCGAGCTGGCGCGGGTTCGCCTTGAGGACGCCCTACCCTACGTTTCGGGAGGCCTGGGCGACCTGACCCCCTCCCAGTACAACGACATCGTCGGGCTGCTGACGGTCGCCCGCCACCAGATGCCGTCGCTAGCCAGCGCCTACTACCTCCTCGAGCGGGTGATGGAGCATGCCCCTACGCGGCCCGAGCGCGCGGAGCTCTTCGCTTTGGACGACGCGATGCGCCTCTTCCCGCAGGATGCGGTCCTCGCGTACCATGTCGCAACGCTCTACCGGCGCCTTGGGTATGACGACGACGCGAGGGCCATCGTGGCGCGGGCCACGGGCTTTGTCGAAACGGAACGCGGGCGGGCGCTCCTCCTGGCCTACCCAGCCCAGACGGGCCGGTAGGCAGGAAGGCGTCGGGAATCCCCTGCGGGGACCCGGAAGTTCAGACTAGATCACATTACGGAACCTCGTAGACCTCGGCCAGGGCGACACCGGTCGTGCCTCCCACTCCGGCGATCTGCGCCGTGTAGGCCCCGGCCGGCAGGTTGACGACGACCGCGCTGTCCGCGCTCCCGGCAGGGAACTGGAAGGTCTGGGCGAGCGTCGTGGCGGCCGAGACCGTGGAGGAGTTGGCCCAACCCGTGTTGGTCGCCACCGTGTTCATGCTGCTGTCGATGAGCGTCAGGACCGGCTGCGCCAGGACACCCGCGACGCTGAACGTCGAGAGCACCGGGCCGTCGGCGCGGACCAGGAGCTGGTCCGTTCCGCTTCCCTTGATGACAAAGCCCGCGATCTCAATGTTGCCGCCCGTGCCGACCTGGGCGCGGGTGGAGATGTTCGAGAGGCGGGTCGCGCCCGTGTACGTGACCTCGTAGACCTCGGCCAGCGCCACACCCGTCGTGCCGCCCACCCCAGAGATCTGGAGCGTGTAGGCCCCGGCGGGGAGCGTCATGAGGAGCGCGCTGTCGGCGCTGCCCGAGGCGAGGGCGAAGGTCTGCGCCTGCACCGCGGCGCTGGCAATGGCCGCCGCGTTCGTGGCGTTGCCCCAGCCCGTGTTGGTCGCGAGCATGGTTCCCGCGCTGTTGAAGACGCTCAGGACCGGCTGCGTCAGCGTGCCCGAGACGCCGAAGGCGTTCAGGGCGGGCCCGTCGGCGCGGATGAGGAGGGTCTCCGAGCCGCTGCCGCTGATCACGAGGCCTGGGATGAGGATGTTGGCGCCCGTCCCGACGACCGCGCGCGTCGAGATGTTGACGAGGCGCGCCGTCGCGCTTCCGGGCACGCTGACCGTGACGGTCGCGGCCGAGCTCGTGGTCGAGCCATTGCCGTCTGTCACGACCACCGTGTAGGAACCGCTGTTGCTCGTCTGCGCATTCGTGATCGTGTACGATGACCCCGTGGCGCCGGAAATCGCCACCCCGTTGAATTCCCACTGGTAGGAGAGGGTCGACGAGCCCGTGGCCGTCACGGAGAGCGTGACATTCGTGCCCACGTTGGCGAACAGGGTCGACGGCTGCGTCTGGATGGAGGGCGCGGCATTGACCGTGCCGAAGCGAAGCTCGCCGTTGCCGGCATCGGCCACGTAGATGTTGTTGCTGGCGTCGAGGGCGATGCCGAACGGCGCGTTGAACTCAGCCGAGGCGCCGGTGCCGTTTGCGAAGCCGGGGATCGGCGGCGTCGCGCCCGGGGCCGTGAACGGGGGCGCCGTGCCCGCCAGGGTCGTGACGACGCCGGCGGAGGTGACGAATCTCACGTCGTTGTTCTTCTGCTCAACGACGTAGAGGTTGTCGTTGGCGTCCACCTGCAGGTCAACGGGCAGGTAGAACTGGGCCGCGGTGCCCGTTCCGTCCTTGCTGCCCGGGTTGCCCACCTGGCCCGCGATGGTCGTGACGGCACCGCCTGGCGTGATCTTGCGGATCGTGTCATTGCCGTAGTCGGCGACAAACACGTTGCCCGCCGCGTCCACCGCAACGCCTGCGGGCAGGCTGAACTGGGCGGCGGCGCCCTGCCCGTCGGAGCTGCCGACCGATCCCGCCGTGCCGGCGAGCGTCGTCACGACCCCGGCGGCGGTGATCTTGCGGATGATGTTGTTCTTCTGCTCGGCGACATAGACGTTGCCGTTCGTGTCAACGCAGAGGCCCACGGGCGTGCTGAACGATGCCGCGCTTCCCGTCCCGTTCGTGCTCCCCGTCGTGCCCGCCGTGCCGGCAAACGTCGTCACGACCCCGGCCTCGGTGATCTTGCGGATCGTGTTGTTGCCGGCATCCGACACGTAGAAGACACTGTTAACCTTGTCGAAGGTGATGCGGAAAGGGGCATTGAACTGGGCCGCGAGGCCCGTGCCGTCGACGGTTCCCACCTGGCCCGGGGTGCCCGCGAACGTGGTCACGACGCCGGACGGCGTGACCTTGCGGATATTGTCATTGTCCTCATCCGCCACGAAGATGTTGCCGCTTGAGTCGACCGCCACGCCCGTCGGGAACCAGAAGCGCGCGGCCGAGCCCGTGCCGTTGGCGTAGCCGCCTCCCGCCGTGCCCGCCAGCGTGGTCACGACGCCGGACGGCGTCGCCTTGCGGATGGTGTTGTTGTCCTCATCCGAGATGTAGAGGTTGCCGCTGCTGTCCGAGACGACATCGTACGGCTCGTCGAACTGCGCCGCCGTGCCCGTCCCGTCCACGAAGCCGTAGAGGCGGCTCCCGCCCAGATACGTCGTCACCACACCGCCCGAGGTGATCTTGCGGATTGTGGAATTGCCCTGGTCGGCGACATAGAGATTCCCGCTGCCGTCGACGCCGATCCCCGAGGGGAAATAGAAGGTCGCCGCGGTGCCGGTGCCGTCCGCGAAGCCCGTGTGGCCGATCGTGCCCGCAACCGTTGTCACGACGCCCGCCTGCGTCACTTCGCGGATGAGCTGATTGTAGGTGTCGGTGACCCAAAGGTTGCCGCTGCTGTCGGCGCGGATGCCGAAGGGATTCTTGAAGCGCCCGGCCGAGCCCGTTCCGTTGGCGCTGCCGGCGCCGCCCGCGAGGCCGGCGATCGTGGTGACCACCCCACCCGGGGCGATCTTGCGGATGGTGTCGTTGATCTGATCCGCGACGAAGACATTCCCGCTGCCGTCAACCGTGACGCCCGTCGGGTCGTTGAACTGGGCTGCAGGCCCCGTCCCGTCGTTGCTGCCAGTGACTCCGGCCGTCCCCGCGATCGTCGTCACGACGCCAGCCGGTGTGATCATGCGGATGATGTCATTGCCCTGGTCGGCGACATAGACGTTGCCGCTTCCGTCGACCGCGACGCCGGCGGGCGTGTTGAAGCGCGCCGCCGCTCCCGTGGCATCGGTGCTTCCCTTCGTGCCCGCCGTTCCCGCGAGCGTCGTCACGACGCCCGACGGCGAGATCTTCCGGATCGTGTTGTTGACCGAATCCGCGGTGTACGCGTTGCCGTTGCTGTCGACGGCGATGCCCGTGGGAAGGTCGAACTGGGCCGCGGGGCCCGTGCCGTCCGCGAATCCGCCGTCCGTGTTGGCTTCACCCGCAAGCGTGGTGATCGTGTAGGGATTTGGGTAGCTACTCTGCGCCCTTGCGACGGATGGGGTCAGCAGGGCCGCTAGGGTAAGCGCACCGGAGCTGAGGACGTGGAGGGCTGCGTTGCGATTCGAACGGGTAGGACTCATGGGATACGGATGTGTTCGGGGACAGACAGGGTCTGCTTACGGACAGGACGTTGGAGGGGATGGCGGAAATCCGCCGGGGCAGTAGTGGCAGTGGCAGAGACTGGCAGGCTCCAGTCGAATGACAGTACTTTGCTCGTGCCGTGCCATGTTTCTCAAGAATAATACAATGCATTGGTGCCGGGAAGATTATGGGGCGGGCTGCATGAGATGGATTTCAGGGCGACATTTCCATTGGGCGCAGGGCGCAAACTCGAGACCCTGCCGCAATAATCATGTGGGTGTAAGTCACCAGTGAAGGATTGAGCCCGACCGATAGTCGACGGACCCAAGCCCGTGAACGAGCCCGAGGATTCCCCACCAACCTGCTTATGGCTATTGGCTTAGAATCAGAACCTGCCCCGGTTCAGCGGCGGGGTGGACGCGCACCGTCCCGCTAATGGTACAGCTATAGAAGCGGGATCCAGTACCTTTGCTTCAGGTCCGTCTGGCCCGGCAGGAGTTCCTCCGACTCGAAATACGCCCCGTTGCGCTGGATCGCCTTCACCGAGCCGATATTGCCCTTGTCGCACGTGACAAGGGCCAGCTCGATCCCGCGCTTCCTCGCGAGCTTGAGCGTCTCGCGCAGGATGAGCGTGGCGTAGCCCCGGCGCCTCGCGGACGGCCGTATGCCGTACCCGATGTGGCCGCCCTCCCTCCGCAGGGCATCGGTCAGCGAATGGCGAAGGTTGGAGACACCCACCACCTGCTCGTCGCCATCCACAAGCCAGAACGTCTCGTGAGGGACGAATCCCCTCGGGAGCCCGGATCCCTCCGCGCACGCCTGCAGCCGGCGCAGGAATGCCCGGAAGTCGTCCGTCGGGAACTTGAGGACAAACGGGACATAGGGCTCCCCTCGCTGGCGGAATTCCTCCACCAGCGAAAGGTAGGACTCCTTCAGGCGCTCGCTCGGGGACTCGAGTTTCATGCCTGGACGGGGATGGCGACCGGCACGCGCCGGCCCTCGAAGGCAAAGAGGGCCGACGCCAGGCCGATGGCCGACGCGATGACCCAGAACTCCGCGGGCCGGGTCGCGAACAGGCCCATGCCGAGGGCCGGGGCGAAGACCTGCGCGATCGTCCACGTGAGCCCGTAGGCTCCCATGTAGCGCCCCCGCATGTTGTGCGGCGACAGGCCTGCAATGTAGGCGGAGGCCACCGGCATCGCGCACATCTCGCCCAGGGTGAAGGTGGAGACGCAGGCCACGAACGCCGGGACCGACTCGGCGAAGGCGCAGAGGCCGAACCCGACGGCCACAGCAAGGTACCCGAAGCCGATGACGGCCATCGGGCGGAAATGCCGGGTCACCGTCGTCAGGGGCAGCTCGAACAGCACCACCATGACGCCGTTCATGGACAGCAGCGCCCCGTAGACTTTCGTCGAGAGGCCCGTGTGGGTGACCACAAGGCTGAAGGTCGAGCTGATCTGCGAGAAGACGACGGCGATGCCGAACGCCCCCAGGAGCACGCGGTGGAGCCTGCGGTCGGCCGCGATGGCCTTTGCCGCCGCCTTCCAGCCTATCCTGTCCTCGGGCCGATGCAGGATCTCAGGCAGCGCCACGAGGGCGAAGACGCCGAAGAGCGCCGACGTCCCGGCGTCGCCGACGAAGAGCCAGAAGAAGCTGTGGCCCGCGATGAAGCCCGCGGTCGCCGGGCCGAACGCAAAGCCCGCGTTGATCGCCATCCGGTACGCGGAGTAGGCCGTGACGCGGTTGGCCGCGGGGACGAGGTCCGCGAGCATGGCGCTGCTCGCCGGCCTGTAGAACTCGCCCGCGAGGCCGGCGAGCCCCGAGAGCCAGAGGATTGCAGGAAAGCTGCGCGCCTGGGAGAGGAGCATCATCGACACGGCGCCCGAGAACATCGAGAGCACGATCGTCTTCCTGCGGCCGATATGGTCCGCGAGGTAGCCGCCGACCACCGTCGCGACGACGTTGCCGAGGCCATATGCGCCTATCGCCATCCCCGCCTGCACGACCGAGTAGCCGCTCTGCGTGAGGTAGATCGCCAGGAATGGCAGGACGAAGCTCCCGAACTTGTTCAGGAACGTCCCGAGGAACAATATCCACGCGGTCGGCGGGAGCGCCCGCAGGTTCGAGAACAATGAGGGGTTCTGTTTCATGAACAAACAAAAACCCTGCTCGCCATCCGGCAAGCAGGGTCAAAATTTTCTCTTTGGTTAGATTAGTTTCGACGTGTTGCTTGCCGCTCAGGCATGGGTGGAGACGACGTAGCCGGAATTACCGCGGCGGATGGCGGCCGCAATAAACCACGACGGAAGTCGCATGGTCATGTTGGCTTTGTTTTGGTCGCTCATCGGCGGACAGAGATGAACAACCGAAACCGCCAATGCAACCGAGAAATGGGCCGGCCGCGCATTTCGTGACGGCGCCGGCCCCGTTTCAAGAGGCTGGCGCCCGGGGCGCCAGCCGCTAGAAAGGCTCCGTCCCATGAGCATCGTCTTCATTCCCTTCCTGCTGATGCTGGTCATCGGGATCTCCCGGTTCTTCATGGGCTCGGTGAGGACCAAGGCGCCCGTCTCCGACGAGCGCGCGGCGTTCCAGAGGCGCATCCGCCTGATAGGAGTCGGGACCCTCGTCGCGGGCATGCTGATCGCCGCGTCCATCTACATGAAGGCGTCGCTCGACGAGCAGGCGGACCCGACGGCCAATACGCCGCAGCGCGAGTTCCAGCACACCTTCGCCCCGGCCGAGACCAAGAAGAGCGACCTGGCGATGGAGAGTATCGCCGGGAAAGAGGGCGTCCTCGGCACCGAGATCACCGAGTGGTTCGAGAGCCTCGGGCACGGCAAGAGGCTCGCCTACACGGTCGCCGTCATTTCCCTGGCCGGGTTCCTCACGTGCCTCTTCATCGCCCATCCCCACCTGGCCGAGGCGAAGCCCGCGGAGAAGGCCTGACCCGGGGACGGGTCTACTTGTCCGGAACGGTCCCGAGGGACTTCACGTCGCCGATGTCGACCTGCCCCTCGGGTATGCGGGCGCGGACGAGCCCATGGGTGTCCTGGCCGAAGTACTTCGAGGCGGTGTGCGCCATGGTCGGCAGTTCCTTCGCGAAGTCGTGCTCGCGCTCCGAAAGGCTGAAGCGCGTCTCCCAGAGCAGCTTGATCTTCTTCTGCCTCCATGCCGTCTGGAAGTCGAATGCCCGCAGGATGACATAGTACCGGTCCATCTCGATGGCGTCGATCACGTCGGAGTGGAGGTTGTCGAGCATCATCGACCGGAAGGTCCTGCCCAGGAAGATCGTGCTGTAGTTGATCCGGTCCGCGAAGATCCGCTCGGAATCAAAGCCCATCAGCTGGGCGTTCCGCTCGTCGATCGCGTCCTTGTAGAGGCCGTTGAGCACCCCGGCGCTTCCCTGCGCGCGGCCCCAGTAGACCATGATCAGGAGGTCGGTGTCGGCGGCCGCCCGCGTGGGCATGTAGTTCTGCTCGGCAAGCGGGATGGACACCGTGCGCGACAGGGACCTGAAGCTCACGTCATCGATCGTCGGGTCGCTCGTCACGCCCACGCCCGGGCCGCCGTTCGTGTCGATGGCCGTGGTGTCCGCGCCCGCCTCGGCGGTGGTCATCAGGCCGCCGTTCCCGAACGCGTAGGTCTCGATGCGATACGTGCCGTCGGCATTCTTCGCGCGCTCGTACCCGGGGTATGTCCTGGACGAAACGGCCGTGAGCTGCTCGCTCCCGGACACGAGGCTGAAGGGGCCGGCATAGGCATGCGCGGCAAAGACCGAGGCCATCACCAGGCAGCCGCTGTGGAGGAGGGCGCGCGTCGTGATCATGATAAGCCAGACGGGGCTGGCGGGCTTAAGTTCCCCTGCTTTGCTGCCCTCCGCGAGGATTTTCCTTCAGCGGATGTCCCGGTCCTTGGTCTCGGGAAGCAGGGACATCCCTATCACAAAGGTCACAGCCGCAACGATTATCGGAAACCAGAGCCCCGCGTAGATGTCGCCGGTAAAGACCACGATGGACGCGGCGATGAGCGGGAGGAAACCCCCGAACCAGCCGTTGCCGATATGGTAGGGCAACGACATCGACGTGTAGCGGATCCTCGTCGGGAACAGCTCCACGAGATAGGCCGCGATGGGCCCGTAGACCAGGGCTACGAGCCCGAGCAGGATCGTGAGGAGGAGGACGACCTCCGGCTTGTTGATCGCCGCGGGATCGGCCTTCTTGGGATAGCCGGCGGGCGCGAGCGCCTTCTCATATGCCTTCTCGTCGAAGCCCGCGACATAGGTCCCATTGACGGTGAGCCCGACCTGGGCATCGGCTTCCTGCAGAGGCGCGAGGGAGAAGGGGATGCCGTGGCTGTTGAGGTAATTGCGCGCCTTGTCGGTGTCGCTGGTCGCCTTCGTCGGAAGGACGATCTTCTTCGCCGCGTCGGACAGCGCCGCGATGGTCAGGCCCACCTTGCCCTCGTATTGCGCCGTCGAGAGCACCACGGGGGACTTCACCATGGCTTCGGCCAGGGCGGGGTTCGCCGCACGGGTCAGCTCCCGGAAAAGCGGCTGGTAGGCCAGCGCGGCGAGGATGAGGCCCAGCATGATGATCTTCTTGCGGCCCACCTTGTCCGACAGCCGGCCGAAGCCGACCATCATCCCCGCCCCGATGACGAGCGAGATCGCGATCAGGATATAGGTCGTCACGTAGTCGACCTTGAGCGTCGTCGTGAGGAAATAGAGCACGTAGAACTGCCCCGTGTACCAGACCACGCCCTGCCCGGCCGTCGCGCCGAACAGCGCCTTCAGGACGATGCTCAGGTTCTTCCACTCGCCGAAGCTCTCCGTCAGCGGGGCCTTGGATCCGTTGCCCTGCGCCTTCATTTCCGCGAAGATCGGGGACTCCTCGAGCTTCATCCGGATGTAGACGGACACGCCGAGCAGGATGAACGAGAGCAGGAAGGGGACGCGCCAGCCCCACGCGGCGAACTGCTCCGGGGTCATCACGCCGCGCAGGATGCCGATGACGACAAGGGCCAGGAAAAGCCCGAGCGTCGCGGTCGTCTGGATCCATCCCGTGTACAGCCCGCGCTTTCCCTGGGGTGCGTGCTCGGCGACGTAGATCGCCGCGCCGCCGTACTCGCCGCCGAGCGCCAGGCCCTGTGCGAGGCGAAGGACGACAAGGATGATCGGGGCCATGAAGCCGATGCTGGCGTACGTGGGCAGCATGCCGACGAGGGCCGTCGACAGGCCCATCACGATGATCGTGATGAGGAAGGTGTACTTGCGCCCCGCCAGGTCGCCGAGGCGCCCGAAGACGAGCGCGCCGAACGGGCGCACGGAGAAGCCCACGCCGAAGAGCGCGAGGCTCGAGAGATAGCCGGCGGTCTCGCTTCCCGCGGGAAAGAAGAGCTTGCCGAAGAACGCGGCGAGGGTGCCGTAGATGTAGAAATCGTACCACTCGAACACGGTGCCGAGCGACGACGCGACGATGACGAGCGAATGCTTCCTATCCAAAGCGGCTGGAGCGGCCATGAGGGGGTGGGGGTGACCGGGGGGGGCTGGCCAACAGAGGCAACGAAACACACCCCCCGGACGCAAGCCCGCGAATGCAACAAAGCCCTCAGGCGGGCGCCAGGAGCGGGGCGGCCTCGCGCTTGAGCTCGCGCATCATGAGCGCCGAGATCGCGTCGGCGGGACGCCGGCCCTTGAAGAGGATCGCGTTCATCTCGGCGAGGATCGGTGCCTCTATGTTCTTCTCGGCGCACAGGCCCGCGAAAGACCGCGTCGTCTCGTAGCCCTCGACGACGGTCCGCCTGCCCAGGAGCAGCTCGGGGATTCCCCTGCCCTCCCCGATCTTCTGGCCGAACTCGCGGTTGCGGCTCCACGTCCCGTGGCACGTGGCGACAAGGTCCCCGAAGCCGCTCAGGCCGTAGAACGTCTCGCGGCGCGCCCCGAGCGTGCCGCCCACCCTGACCATCTCCGCGACGGCGCGCGTCAGGAGCGCCGCGTTCGCGTTGTCGCCCAGGCCGAGTCCCTCGCAGCATCCCGCTGCGATGGCGTAGACATTCTTCAGGCTCCCGCCGAACTCCACGCCCGCCAGGTCCTCGGTCGTGTAGACCCGCAGCGTCGGGCCGCTGATCGCCGCCTGCACCTCGTGGATCGCCGCGTCGTCGCCCTTCGCCGCGAGCACCATCGCCGCCGGAAGCCCGCGGGCCACCTCCGCCGCGTTGGTCGGCCCGGACAGCGCCCCGACCATGATTCCGGGAAGCTCCTGCGAGATGGTCTGGGAGGGCCGCATGTGGCTCCCGAGCTCCAGGCCCTTCGCGAGGCTGATGACGATGCGCGCGGACAGGCCTTCCTTCGCCGCCGCACGGACATTCGCCGAGGTCTGCCGGAGCGTCTGCGCCGGGCAGGCCAGCAGCACGACGTCGGCGTCGGCCAGGCCCTCGGCCAGGTCCGCCGTCACGCGGATGCCCGCGGAAAGCGAGATCCCGGGAAGGTATTCTCGGTTCTCGCGGGCCGACGAGATCGCCTGCGCCTGTTCCGGGCGGCGCGGGACGAGGGCGACGGAACGGGCACCCCTTTCAAGGTGCAGCGCGAACGCCGTGCCCCAGGCCCCGGCTCCGACAACGCAGAACTTCATGGGCCATTCCTACCTCCGGAGCCCCCTGGTTGCTACTCCAAAAACGGGGGAATCCGCTCGTTCGCGATCATCTGCTCGAAGGTCTCGCGGGCGTTCACCTGCTCGAAGGCGCTCCCCTTGACCAGCACCTCGGCCGGGATCGGGCGCGTGTTGTAGCGGCTCGCCATCACGTGGCCGTAGGCCCCGGCGCTCATCAGGGCGACGTACTCGCCCTCGCCCACCTCCTGGATCTGGCGGTCCCTGGCGAAGCAGTCCGTCGACTCGCAGATCGGCCCGACAATGTCGGCGACGAGCGCGCGCCGCGTCGTGTCGCGGCGCAGCGGCACGATCTCGTGGAACGAATCGTACATGGCGGGGCGCACGAGGTCGTTCATCGCGGCGTCCAGGATCAGAAAATTCTTTCCCTGCCCGCGCTTGAGGTACTCGACGCGGGACAGCAGCACGCCGGCGTTGGCCACCATCGAGCGGCCGGGCTCGAGGAGGACCTTGAGGCCGAGCTTCCTGAGCGACGGCAGGAGCGCCGCGCCGTAGGCCTCGGGGGTGAGCGGCTTCGTGGCGGCGGGCTGCGCCTCCCACCAGCTGGCGGGCCCGCTCGCCAGGGCGTCCTTGTAGACGACGCCGATCCCGCCGCCGATCGAGATGTAGGAGATCCCGTAGCGCTCCTTCAGGTCCGCGGCGAAGGGCGCCAGCTTGGCCATCGTCTCCGCAAACGGCCCGATCTCGGTGATCTGCGAGCCGATGTGCGACTGGATTCCCCGAATGGCGATGTGGGGATACTTGGACGCCGCCTCGTAGGCCGCGGGCGCCTGCTTGAACGGGATGCCGAACTTGTTCGCGCTCGTGCCTGTCGTGATCTTCGCGTGGGTGTGGGCGTCGACGTCAGGATTTATACGTATCGCGATCGAGGCCTTCACCCCCAGTTTTCCGGCCACGTGGTTGATCCTCGCGAGCTCCGGCTCGCTCTCCACGTGGAAGGAGTAGATGCCGGCCTCGAGCGCCAGGCGGATCTCCGTCTCGGTCTTTCCGACGCCCGCAAAGACGCTCTCCCTGACGCTCGCCCCCGCGGCGAGGACACGGCGCATCTCGCCCGCGCTCGCGAAGTCAAAGGAGGAGCCAAGATTACCCAAGTGCCTCAATACCGCTAGGTTGGAATTTGCCTTCACGGCGTAGCAGACCCGCACGTCGACGCCCTTCAGGCTCGCGGCCAGGCGCGTGTAATTGCTGGCGATCGTGGCGGCGCTGTAGACGTACGTGGGCGTCCCATAGAGCCTCGCGACCTCGGCTAGGTCCACGGACTCGCAGTGGAGGTTCTGCCCGGCGTACTGGAAATGGTGCATGGTGGCGTGGCTGATAAAAATCCGTGAAAGGCCAAGGGTAGCGCGTTTCCCCTTGAAAAAACGACCTCAAAATACCGATAGTCACCTGCAACACGCGATGATGTCCCTGTTGAAGAACCTCTTCCACCGCCCGGTAATCCGATTCGGATTGTCCCGGGATCCCCGTGGAAAGTTCCGGGACCCCCGGTTCGTGAGCTTCATTTCCGAGAGCAACCGGAAGTCGCTCAACACGGATTTCCAGGACGCGGTGCTTCAGGGCCGCAAGCTGGTGCGCTATGCGCTGCTCGTCGGCCTTGTCTGCGGCGGCGCCTGGATCCTGCTCGAAAGCGCCCACGCGCTTTCGATGTTTTAGGCTTAGGCCGCCTGGCGGACCGCGACTCGCTCTGAGCCGGCGTGGCTGAAGGAGAGGACCTCGCCGCGGACCATGACGGGCTCGATCTTCCGACCGTAGTCGGCCTGGAGCAGGGCGATGACACCGGTGAAGGTGAGGGCAAGGGCCGCCGCGGAGGTGTTCACGGGGATCAGGAGGAGCGACGCCATGACGGCGACGATGGAGAGATTGTTGAGGAGAGTTGTCTTCATGTTAGTGTGGTTAACCTGATAACACGGATGTGTCGTGAAAAGTTACAGGAATCGCGGCTCAGGCCGCGGCGTACAGGGACCTCGTCTCGCGGCTGTAGTCGGAGAGGAAGATGCTGAGGACGCCGGTGACGGTGAGCGCGGTGCAGACGGCCGCAGGGCCGACGGGCAGGATGATGGCCGCCGCAAGGGCGACCAGGAATGCTGCGAGGAGGAAGGATGTGTTCTTCATGTTGCCTAAAGAACACAGGGTGCCCCCGGAA
>Ga0302314_10008469_pt1 | contig 18281 bp, 15 predicted proteins | sample III_Palsa_N2_3_FD_200533 | JGI IMG/M metagenome (GOLD analysis project Ga0302314, IMG submission 200533) | Peat permafrost microbial communities from Stordalen Mire near Abisko, Sweden - III_Palsa_N2_3 | ecosystem: Environmental > Terrestrial > Soil > Palsa > Peat permafrost | place: Sweden...
CGGCCAGGACATCCGGATGAAGCTCCCTGTCAGCTTGTCGGAGGCCGTCCTCGGCGGACCCATCGAAGCACCGACGCCGGCCGGGGCGGTTCGGGTCCGTATCCCGCCGGGTTCGGACAGCGGTTCGGAGTTGAGACTGCGCGGTCGAGGGGCGCCCAAGCACAACGGAACCGCCGCCGGCGATCTCTACGTCACATTGCGCATCGTGATCGGCACGCCGGACGAAGCCCTGAAGATGTTCCTGGAGGATTGGAAGCCAGAGCACCCAGCCAATCCCAGGCAGTCGATGGAGCTGCGGCCATGATCACCGTCGAGGTTCTGCTGGCGCAAATGCCCGATCTGCCCCGACAGGATCTAGAGCGCTGGATTTCGAATGATTGGGTCAGGCCAGACGGACAGGAGGGGGCCTACGCCTTCCAAGCCATCGACGTGGCGCGCGTCCGGCTAATTCTTCAGTTGCGGGACCATCTTGAGGTCAACGAAGCGGCATTGCCCGTCGTCCTGTTGTTGCTGGATCAACTCTACGACTTGCGTCGCCGAATGCGAGAGCCGGGATAATTTGCCGCCGAAAGGTGAGGGCGTCCCCTTTTTGTCTACCGATGCGCTGAAAGTAGGGAGTATCCATGATGACAGTGGCGAATGATGAGCAACTGAACAAATACTGTCTGGGCATTTTACGATGCTGGCCAGCTGCCTCAGCTCTGGCGGCGGGGAGATGACCGAATTGCTGGACTGCCTGGTGATCGGCGGCGGCCCTGCAGGGCTGACGGCGTCGATCTACCTGGGCCGTTTTCGCCGGCGCGTCACGGTCATCGACAAGGGATGGAGTCGCGCGGAATGGATAACGCTCAGCCACAATCTGCCGGGTTTCCCGAACGGGATCTCAGGGCCAGTTCTGCTGGAGGCTATGCGATCGCAGGCGCGGCGCTATGGCGCCAGCCTGCAAAAAGGTGTTGTCGACGCCCTTCATAGAACGGACGACGGGCGGTTCGCCGCCACCATCGACGGCGTGGACCTGCGCGCGGACACCATCTTGCTCGCCACGGGCGTGATCGAGAACAAACCGCCGCTTCCGCACCTCGCCGACGCGGTCAAACGCGGTCTCATCCGGACCTGTCCCATCTGCGACGGCTACGAGGCTATCGGCAAGCGCGCCGCGGTGCTCGGAGCGGGCGAACACGCAGCCGCCGAGACGCTGTTTTTGAGAACCTATTCTGACCGGGTCACGCTCTTGCTTCCGGCCGACCGCGGTGACGCCCTTTCTGAGGCGACGCGACGGGCTCTGGTGTCGGCGGGGGTCATCATTACTCACGTGACCGTTGGCGCGGTTTCGCTCGACGATAATGGCGTGGTGGCGTTGGAGGTCGAGGACGGCAAAACCCATCGCTTCGATCTGGTCTATTCGGCGTTCGGGACGACCTCACAATCCCAACTCGCCAAGGCGTTGGACTCGCGCGCTGACGCTTCAGGGCGCCTCTTCGTCGACGAACACCAGCAGACCTCCGTCAAGGGGCTCTACGCGGCGGGCGATCTGGTCCGCGGCCTCAACCAGATCGCCGTCGCCGATGGCGAAGCGGCGATCGCCGCGACGGCGATACACAACTTTCTGCCAAAGACTTTAGCCTGATCTCCCTAAGCGCCTGCGATAGGTCCAGCGCTTCGCGAACGGGTCCCGGTGAGGAGACGGTAGCCGCTGGGTTCCGCCCCACGCCTCGGGGCCATGAGCGCGGCCAGACCTAGAGCCCCGCCAAGGCCGCTTCGGGTATCGGTGCGGGCCGCCCGCTGGCGGCCAGCGCCGTCGCACGGCTTGGCTCAACTTCGCCAGCCGCGTTGCGGCCCGCAACGCGGCCGAACGCAAAGCATTCTCCGATGTTGCCGCCGCCCTGATAGAGAAACGAATATATGGAGCCGAGCTCTCCAGCCGAGTAGAGCCGCCCGATCGGGTGTCCGTTCGCACCAACGACCTGGGCGCGCTCGTCACGACGAGGGCCGCCTTGCGTATTCACAAAAGCCGGGGTCAGCGCCATCGCGTAGTAGGGCGGGGCGTCCAACGCCGCCAAGGTCTCCGCGCCTCTGGCCCAATCCGCATCCACGCCTGACTTTGCCAGTCCGTTGAAGCGCGCGACGGTGGCTTCCAGCGCCTGAGCGTCAACACCGATCAAAGCCGCCAACTCGCCCAGCGTAGACGCGGTCCGAATCCAGCCCTTCTCGACCTCGCGGAGGTTGTCGTCGCTCCAATCATAGCGGTTCCCGTGACTGATATCCCAATCCGCTGTCGCATGACCGATCCGGCCGGCCTTTCGATAGTCCTCATCGAAGATCATGTGGATCGGCACTGGGAGTGTTTGCTGCATCCACATGCCGTGTCGTTTGACCTTGCCGTGGAAATCGCCCGTCAGGCACGGATCGCCCTCCATGGTGAAGCGGGCGCCGTCGCCGCCTACGAAGATATAGCTTTTGCCGTGAGGCAGGCTCAGCCATTGGGCGACCGGAATCTCGGGCGCCTTGAACGACATTAGTGGTCCGGAGATGTTGTTCATGTGCCAAAGCTCGGCGCCGACCTCGAGCCCCATGCGGATGCCGTCGCCGGTGTTATAGGGGGTGCCGTGGGGATAGATCTCCGGGAGACCCGAAACGTAGTTTCGGACCATCGCTGGGTTGTTCTCAAAGCCCCCGCAGGTCAGCACGACAGCGCGGTTCGCCTTGATAGCGACCCGCCTTGCGGACCGCTCCGCGATGACGCCGACGATTTCGTCGCCGACCTTTACCAAGCTCACGGCCGGCGTTTCGTAGAGGACGCGGATCGCGCGGGCCTCGACGGTTTGTTCGATCAGACGCCAAAGCCGCTCGCCCCCGAGCGGGCCTTCGCCGTTCATGAGAACACGCACGCAATCCGAGCCCGCAAATTCTGGAAATTCAATATAGGGCAAATCGGCCGGCGTCATGCCGAGCTCGGTGAGCCACGCCTTATTGGCGAACATTTCCTCTGCCCAGACCTGAAGCATAGCTGGGGAGATATGATCCATATACGGGCCAGCAAGCGCCAAGAAGTAGGCCTTCGCCTTCTCAATGTCGTTCGGCCAGAAAACGAGGTTCGCCGAGACGCGGCTGTTGCCGCCCTTGTCCCGCTCGGGCGCTTTCTCCAGCAGCAGGACATTTGCGCCAGCGTCACGGGCGGTGATCGCCGCCGTCGCGCCAGCGAACCCATAGCCGATCACCACGACGTCCGCTTCTTCATCCCAGCTCGGCGGCGTTTCCGGCATCTCTAGACCTCGTCAGAGAACAATCGCGGCAGCGACCCGCGGCCAGGGGATTCAGAGCGGAGGGCGGCGCGCCGCGGAAATCGCAAGCCTGGATGTCCGCTCACTCGTCGCTCGAATGACCACGATACCGGGCGCCGACCGCCTGCCGCCAGCGTCGGAAAACACGTACGAAGCTGATCCACGAGTCATCCAGGGCGTTTGCCCCGCTGGCCCCGTCAGCAGAGGGCGACGTCGCAGCGGAGAGGCGGTCCGATGAGGCTTAGCGCCAAGCGCATCTCCGGCCTATAGCCATGGAATCGCACAAAGGACCGGTGATATGCTGCTCTACTCCGAGGACACCTCGCCCTGGTGTGCGGCCGTACGTGCGGCGATCTACGCCAAGGGGCTGGTTATCCCCATGGCCGAGCCGCCGGGCGGCTTCAACTCCGATGAGTATCTTCGAATCAGCGTCACCAAAACCATCCCCTGCTTGATACTGGACGACGGCTCGCCACTGCCGGAGTCAGGCGTGATCATCGCGTATCTCGACGAGAAGTTCCCGACCCGGTCGCTGATGCCGAACGACCCCGAGGGCCGGGCGCGCGTGGCGCTGATCCAACGCCTGGCCGAGAACGGCATCGTTGTTCCGATCGTGCAGTTCTTCCACGACACCAGGGATGGCGTGGCGGACGCCGTCGACCGGGCTAAGGAACGGCTCGTCACCGGCCTGTCCCGACTGGAGCCGTTCGTTGCGGCCGGGGGCTACGCGGCGGGGCCGGCGTTCACCCGCGCCGATTGCGTGCTGGCCCCAGCGGTGTTCGGGGTTGCGGCGTTCAGCGGTATCCTGGGTGACCCGCAGTTGCTGGCAAGGCACGAGAAGCTGTCGGCCTACGCCGGCCGTGCCGCCCAGCACCCGGCCATCGCCAAGGTGCTCGGCGAGTTGCAGCGCGCGATGGCGGCCAACCAAGCGCAGATTCCGCCAGGGGTCAGCGCTCCTCACCCTTAATGCGGGCTTGCGCCTCCAACGCGTCGGAGCTGCCGTTTTGGGTCAAACTTGCCGCAACCTTCCGCCCGAGAGCGGCCCTCGCCAATCCGCCAGCCAGCGTATGGCCGCGATGCGCTTCAAGCAGCTGCTCGTCCGTCAGCTTCATCTCGACGTCGCCGCACCAGCCAGGGATGAGCGGCTATGGCCTCCACTGTATCGCAGCCAGGCCGTCGCTCGACGATGGAGAGGCCGTGCCGACAATGACTTCGGGCCGCAGGAGATGCTGCTAGCGTTCATCAGCAATGCCACCCGTGGCTCCCTAACTCCGTACCGCGGAACAGGAAGCAGAAGCCGCTTTTGGCCCGTCGAACATCGTATCCCTCAACACAGGCGATAATTGCTGAGACGAGCTTCACTCATCTGGCTGCGCCGCGGTCGAATATCCGGCCCGGGCGTCGCCCTATAAGTCCGATTCTGACTGTCCTACGGGTTGATCTAGGCGTACATGCTTATGCGTGCTGACTTCTGGGGCCTGCCGCGACAGAGCTGCCGAATTGCAGCGCTTCGCAGACGCGGCGCCGGACCTTGAACTACGTATTCGTGGCTGGCGGTGCTCGTAGTGGCGATAACCGAACGGGAAGGTCATTCCACGGAGACTCTAGCGCGATGCTCATGAGCATCCTCTGCCGTTCTCAGAAGCCTTACTAGCGCGCGGGCGGCTTCCTCGCCGAGGTCTCTTCCTTTCTCAGCTTGAGCCCTGAGGTCGGCGGCCTACTCCGAGAGCCGGTCACGGTCGGGACCCAATGCCGTCTCGCGGCTTAGGCGCTCAGCTGGGCGGCGCGTTCCCGGAGAGGCCGTTAGTCTTCGCTTTGCGCGGTTTGTCTGAGGGCCAATGAACAGAAGAGGGCTGATCGTGGTCGTGATCGGGGCTGCCGCGGTTGTGGGCGTCGCGGGATGGTGGCTGACGCGCCCGCCCAAACCGGCCACCGAGCTGGTGCTCTATGGCAATGTCGACCTGCGGCAAGTGGAGCTGGCTTTCAACGGCAATGAGCGCGTCGCTGCAGTGCTCGTCAGCGAGGGTGATCGCGTTTCGAGCGGGCAGGTGCTGGCCCGGCTCGACAGCAGCCGGTTGACCCCAGCGGCCGCGCAGGCCGCAGCCCAGGTGGCGGCGCAGAAGCAGGCGGTGGAGAAGCTGCGGCGCGGCAACCGCCCCGAGGAGATCGACCAGGCCCGCGCGAATCTGGACGCCGCCGCCGCTGACGCGAGCGACGCTCGCAGAAAGTACGACCGGCTGGCCGCGCTGGCGCAGAGCTCCTCCGGTCGGGCGCTCAGCGGCCAGGACCTCGACGACGCCCGGTCCGCCGCGCAGATGGCGGCGGCCAGGCTGACCGTCAGCCAGCAGGCCCTGCGCCTCGAGCTGATCGGCCCGCGCCGCGAAGACATCGCTCAGGCTGAGGCAGTGCTTGAGGGTGACCGTTCGCAACTTGCGCTGCTCCAGAGCCAGCTCGGCGATGCCGTGCTCGTCGCGCCGATGGCGGCGACGGTCCGCTCCAGGCTGGTCGAGCCCGGTGATATGGCCTCGCCGCAGAAGCCGGCCTTCTCGTTAGCGATCACCGACCCGAAATGGGTGCGCGCCTACGTCATCGAGACCGACCTCGGCCACGTGCGCCCAGGCATGAAGGCGACGATCATGGTCGATGCCTTCCCACGCCGCGGATTCGCCGGCTGGGTCGGCTTCATCTCGCCGGTCGCAGAGTTCACCCCCAAGACCGTGCAAACGCCGGATTTGCGGACCAGCCTCGTCTACGAGATCCGCGTGTTCGTGAAGGATCCCGGCGACGAACTGCGGCTTGGCATGCCTGCAACAGTGCATCTGCCGTTTGCCACCGCGACAAGCCCGTGACGTCGCCGCCAGCCACAGGTGCGCCGGTTATCGTCGCCAAAAATCTGCACAAGCGCTTTCTTCGCAAGACAAAGGAACCGGTCGAGGCGCTTGACGACGTGTCCTTCAGCGTCGCCAGCGGATGCCTCGCCGCCCTGGTTGGGCCGGATGGGGGCGGCAAGACGACTCTGATCCGGCTGGCCGCCGGCCTGCAGGCCGCCGATGCGGGCGAGCTCACCGTGCTGGGCGTCGACGTCAAGTCGGACCCGCAAGCGGTGCAGGACCGCATCGCCTACATGCCGCAGCGGTTCGGCCTCTATGATGACCTCAGCGTTCAGGAGAACCTCGATCTCTACGCGGACATGCACGGGCTGACCGCGGCCGACCGGCGCGCGAAATATCCGCCTCTGATGGAGATGACGGCGCTGGGTCCGTTCACGCGGCGTCGCGCGGGCCAGCTGTCGGGCGGCATGAAGCAGAAGCTGGGACTGGCCTGCGCCCTGGTGCGATCACCTGAGCTGCTGTTGCTGGACGAGCCCACGGTCGGCGTCGATCCCCTGTCACGACGCGAGCTTTGGGAAATCATTCGCGGCCTCGTGCACGACCAGGGCGTGCCGGTGCTGCTCAGCACCTCCTATCTCGACGAGGCTGAGCGCTGCGACCACGTGGTTGTGCTGCGTCAGGGCAAGGTGCTTGCCCAGGGGCCGCCCAGCGAGGTCAGCGAACTGGCGCAGGGTCACACGTTCCTGGCCAGCCCCCCAGATGGTCAGATCCCGCGAGTGGCGCAGGCCGGATTGCTCGACGATCCCGCGGTGATCGACGCCTCGCCGGAGGCCGGCCGGGTCAGGATCGTGCGAGGCGCAGAACGATCGGACGGCGCGCTGGAGCGGCTGACGCTCGAACCCACGCCGGCGCGGTTCGAGGACGGCTTCATGGTGCTGCTGCAGCGGGCCGCGGCCACGCCCGCGGCGCCGCTGGCCGCGCCGGCGGCGTTGCCGATCGGCGCCGAGGCGGCGCCCAAGGAAGTCGTCGTCGAGGTTCGGAACCTGGTGCGCCGGTTTGGCGCCTTCGTGGCCGTCGATCATGTGACCTTTGACGTGCGCCAAGCCGAGATCTTCGGTCTTCTCGGCCCGAACGGCGCCGGCAAGACCACCACCTTCCGCATGCTGTGCGGTTTGCTGTCGGCCACGAGCGGGTCGCTCACGGTAGCGGGCGCGGATCTGCGTCACGAGGCGGCGCATGCGCGCCAAGCGATCGGCTATGTGGCGCAGAAGTTCTCGCTCTACGGCCAGCTCACGGTCAGCGAGAACCTCGACTTCTTCGCCAGCGCCTATGGGCTGCGGGGCGCGCGCCGACGTGAACGCATTGACTGGGCGATGGCTCAGTTCGAGCTCGGCCCCGTCTCCGGCGTTCTTGGCGGCCAGCTGCCGGGCGGGTTCACCCAGCGCCTGGCCATGGCCGCCGCGCTGCTGCACCAGCCCAAGTTATTGTTCCTCGACGAGGCCACCAGCGGCGCCGATCCGCTCGCCCGGCGCGACTTCTGGCGTCGGATCACCGCCCTGTCGCAGTCGGGCGTGACCGTGATCGTCACCACCCACTTCATGGCCGAGGCCGAATACTGCGATCGGATCGCGATTATGGATTGCGGCAAGGTGCTCGCCCAAGGTGCGCCGGCGGAGATCCGCGCCCGTGGGACCAAGACGCCGGGTCAGCAGTCGACCATGGAGGACGCCTTCATCGCGATCATTGAGGAAGCTCGGGCGGCCTCCAAGCATGAGCAGGCCGCATGACGGCGAACGCGCCGCCCCGCCGGCCGGCGCCGCTTGCCGCCAGGGCGCGGCGAATAGCGGCGTTGATCCGGAAGGAGGGGCGGCAGGTCGTCCGTGATCCCTCGAGCTTCGCCATCGGCGTCGTCCTGCCGGTAATGCTGATCCTGCTGTTCGGGTTTGGCCTGTCGCTCGACGTCAAGAACGTTCCGATCGCCGTGGTGATCGAGTCACCGTCTTCGCAAGCCAGCGAGATCGCCGCCAGCTTTCAGCTCTCGCCTTATTTCGAGGCCCAAATCACCCCGTCGATGGCCGATGCGCAGGCGCTGGTGCGGTCCGACAAGGTTGATGGGATTGTGCTGCTGCGGTCCGATTTCGCGCGCCGTGCGGCTAACGGCGACGCCAGCGTCCAGCTGGTTGTCAACGGCATCGACGGCAATACCGCGCGCATCATCGAGGCGTACGCCGAGGCGGCGATCGCCCAGTCCGGGGCCCGGGCCACAGCGGAAGGACAGGACGCCGTGACCGGCGCCGGCGGCGAAGCGGTCGTGGAAAGTCAGCTCTGGTTCAACAGCGCCAACGACAGCCGCTACTTCCTGGTGCCGGGGCTGATCGTGCTCATCGTAACCCTGATCGGCGCCTTCATGACCTCGATGGTGGTCGCCCGGGAGTGGGAACGCGGCACTTTCGAAGCCCTGTTCGTGACGCCGGTGCGCACTGACGAAATCCTGATCAGCAAGATCGTCCCGTACTTGGTGCTAGGCATGGGCGGACTGCTGCTTTGCATGGCCGCGGCGAGGTTCATGTTCGACGTGCCGTTCCGCGGCTCGTTCGTGACCCTGTTGGGCGTCTCGATGCTTTACCTGCTGGTCTCGGTCGCCACCGGCCTCTTGATCTCTTCGACCCTGAAGAGCCAGTTCCTCGCCAGTCAGGTCACGCTGGTCGCGACCTTCATGCCGGCGCTAATGCTGTCGGGCTTCATCTACGATCTGCGCAGCGTGCCGCTGGCGGTCCGACTGGTGAGCTATCTGGTGCCGGCGCGCTATTACGTCAGCCTGCTGCAGACCATGTTCCTGGCCGGTGATGTGTGGGGCGTCATCCTCCCCAACGCAGCCATCCTGGCCTTGGTCGCCACCGTCATGCTGGCGCTCACCCGCCGCGCGACACGCAAGTCACTGGGCTGAACCGCCATGTTCGCCTCGCTGCTTCGCGTGATGGCTCTGATCCGCAAAGAGCTGCTGGCGGTCCTGAAAGATGCGCGCACCCGTAACATGCTCCTGCTGCAGCCGGTTCTGCAGTGCCTGCTGTTCGGCTACGCCGCGACGCTGGATCTGAACAACGTGCCCTACGCCGCGCTCGATCGCGATCGGAGCACGGCTTCGTCGGCGCTGCTGGCAAAGCTGGACGGCTCCGGCGTTTTCCACCGCGTCGCGAACCTCACCGACGCGGCGGACATGCGGCGTCTGATCGACAGTCAGCGGGTCCTGGTCGTGGTGCAGATCGATCCCGACTTCCAAAGCCAGCTGTCGCGTGGCGAGGCGGCGGCCGTGCAGGTGATCGCCGACGGCCGCAACTCCAACACTGCTGGCGCCGCCGTGGGCTACGTCGGCGTCGCCGTCGACTCGTTCAACGCCGACTGGCGCAGCGATCACGGGCTGCCGCAGCCGCCAATCCGACTTGAACCCCGCGCCTGGTACAGCGCCAACCTAGAGACGCGCTGGAATCTGATCCCGGCGCTGATCGGCACCATCACCCTGATGTCGACCATGATGCTGGCCGCCCTCTCGGTGGCCCGCGAGCGCGAGGAGGGCACCTTCGACCAGTTGCTTGTGACCCCATTCACGCCGGTGGAGATCATGGCCGGCAAGGCCATCCCGGCCATGCTGATCGGCCTGGTTCAGGCGACCAATGCGCTTCTGGTGGCCCAGTTCTGGTTCCGCATCCCGTTCGCCGGGTCATTTTTGACGCTCTACATAGGGCTTATCCTGTTCCTGTTGGCCGCCGTCGGGATCGGCCTCTTCGTCTCCTCGATCGCAGCGACCATGCAGCAGGCGATGCTCTACGCGTTCGTGGCGATCATGCCGTTCGCGCTGCTTTCTGGCCTCACGACACCGATCAGCAGCATGCCGCCGCTGGTCCAGGACTTCACCCTGATCAACCCGCTCCGCTACGCCATCGATCTGGTTCACCGTGTCTACCTGGAGGGCGCCGGCCTGGGCCAGCTTGTCTCCGACCTGTGGCCTATGGCGATCATCGCGACCGTGACCCTCAGCGCGGCGGCGTTGATGTTCCGCAGCCGGCTCGAATGAGGCGGGACTGATGCGCACCCCACGCTACGCAGGCCTGATCCTGGCCCTCGCCGCCACATCCGTCGCGGGCTGCACCGTCGGACCGAATTTCAGGCCGCCGACACCCGATCTGCCAGCCGCATGGAGCGCGAGCGCGCAGACCAGCGCGGGCCAGCCCAGCCAAGTGACCGCCGCGCCGGCCGCCGGCGGCGAGGCGGCGTGGTGGAAGAACTTCAACGACCCAGAGCTCACCTCCTTGGTCGGCCGCGTCGCCGCCGCGAACCTCGATGCCAAGGAAGCCCTGCTCCGCATCGCTGAAGCCCGCGCCCAGCGCGATGTCGCTGCCGCCGACGAGTGGCCCCTGGTGAACGCCAACGCATCGGGGCAGGTCGATCGTCTCAGCGAGACGACGCCCACTGGCGCCCTATTCAGCAAGGTCAGTCAGTTTCCAGGTCTTTCCGGCGTCAGCATCCCCAACCCCTACGATCAGTACCAGGTCGGCTTCGACGCCACGTGGGAGGTCGACTTGTTCGGCCGGGTCCGCCGTTCGGTGGAGGCCGCCAGGGCGGATACCCAGGCCTCGGTGGAGGACAGCCGCGCTGTGCTGATCTCGACGCTGGGCGATGTCGGCCGCGCGTACATCGATCTGCGGGGCGCGCAGGCCAAGCGGCGCGTCGTCGAGGAGAATATCGCCACCGAGCGCGATCTCCTGGGCTTGGCGGGCCAGCGCAGGCTGGCTGGCCTGAACACGGAGATCGATGTCGCCAGGGCCGCGGCGGAGGCGTCAAGCTCCGCGGCGCAAATGCCGCTGCTGGATCGCCAGATCACGGCGGACATCAATCAGCTCAGCAAGCTCATGGACCTGGCGCCGGGGGCGCTGAGGGCCGAGCTGGACGGACCGGGCGCGACGCCCGCCGGCCCGCGGTTCGTGCTGATCGGGCTGCCATCGGAGCTGGCGCGGCGGCGCCCCGACATCCGCGAGGCTGAGGCGCGGCTGCACGCCGCGACCGCACAAGTGGGCGTCGCGGTCGCCGACCTCTATCCGAAGGTTACTCTGAACGCCAACGGCGGCCTGCAGGCCGAGACCGTGTCCCTGCTGTCGGCCTGGGGCAGCCGCTTCCTGGTCGCCGGACCGAGCGTCGAGCTGCCGATCTTCGATGCCGGACGTCGCCGCGCCAATGTGCGGCTGCAGAGTGACCGGGCGGCTGAGGCTGTCCTCGACTATCGCCGGACCGTGCTGGGGGCTTTGCATGAGGTCGATGACGCGTTGGCCGCCTTTGGCGCCGACCAGCGGCGCCAGCAGGCGCTGACCGAGTCGGTCGCCCGCAACCAGGACGCCGTCGACCTGGCGCGGCAGCGCTACACGAGTGGCGTGGCGTCGTTCATCGACGTGCTGGACGCCGAGCGCACCCTCGAGCAGGGCCAGCTGACGCTGACGGACAGCGCGACGAGCGTCTCCGTTGACCTCGTGGCGCTCTACAAGGCGCTTGGCGGCGGGTGGACCACGACGGGGACCTCACGCGCGATCTGGTGATTTTGAGAAACCAAGCCTCACCCCGCTGTTCTTAGATAAACTCGAGCAATCTCCAGACGGCGCCCAACGGTCCGAACAATCCCATGTGTAGGCGATTGGGCACCGGAACAGCTCAGGCTGTTTCGCGCTCAATTTGGTGATGACGCAGCATCCGCCGCCGCGCGTTCGGTGCATCTATCTCGTCGGACCGAGGTATCGCCGCGGGCGTGGTGATGGCGTTCATGCGGTCGGTCTGGCCGGATGTCATCGTCGGCCGCGGCATCGCAGCCATGAATAAGGACGCGGCTTGCGCCGTTGCTTGACGGCCGTGGGTCGCAAAGAATTCGTACAAAACCGGCCCGAGATTGCGACGCGCGTCGAATGTGCGGACACTGACAAATTTTAAACCGAATAATCCCTTATATTTCCGATAATATAGATTATCGCAAATCAGAGTCCGCCGGGCACCAGCGCCACACCAGCAGTTAGAAGGTTACGTCGTCCGGCAGGATATAGTCGTCGCTAACGGTCACGCTTTTCAGGCGCTCGGTCAGTGTGTTGATCTCAACGCTGGTGAATGAAGTCAAGGCACCCGGGTTGGCCGCCATGTCCTTCTCTAGGAAGGCGAGGTAAGCGGACACGACCGGATCGGGCGCTTCAGCCTCGGCGGCGTCGGGTGACTCCTCCACGGACACGAGCGCCTGGCCAGGTCCGATGTGGTGGACGCGCAGCTTCGCCTTCACCCGGAATTCCGGGTGCGAGCTGAAGAACGCCTTGTCCAGGCGCAGCGCGCCGGACCGACCCGTAGTCGTGATCGCCCCTCCAAAACTCGTCGCCGTCCGCGCCATCAAGTCATCCTCTCACGGTACGTAAGATAATACGTATCGAGCTTGTCCCCCATACCTGGACAATTTTGTCCTACCCCGCATACGCCCTTAGGCGTGCTGCCCAATGGCGTCCTGCGCCGGATGATGATTCTTCGGGGGGCATCTCCGTCCAGGCGGCAGGGACACTAGCGTCCAGGGCTGGGAGACAGATATGTCTCGGGGTCAATGACCCACGCGCCTAGGATTCGGGGAGATCATACCCCATAACGACCTCATGAACACCGATGCCACCGAAGAAGTTAGCGAGCCGGCCGCGCCCACTAAGCCGGACTCCGAGAAGGTGCTGCGCCAGAAGTGGCGGACCAGCCTGGATGCCGGCTGGACGGTGATCCCGTCCGCCCTGATCCGCGGCCTGCCGCTTTTGCACATCGGCGCGGGCGAGCTAGCGGTGCTGATAAGCCTGATCGACTACTGGTGGGCGCCCAACGACCCGCCCTGGCCGTCGAAGAAGGCCCTCGCAGAGCGCCTCAACGTGTCTCAGAAAACGATCCAGCGCCACCTAGCCGTCCTGCAGCAGGAAGGTCTGATCGTCAGCGAAGCGCGTCATCGGGCAGGTGGGGGGCAAACGTCGAACCGTTACGATCTGACACCCCTCGTTGCAAAGCTGGAAGGAATCGCGGCTGCCATGAAGAAGGCGGACGCCGAGGCGGCGAAGGTCAAGCGGGCGGCCACTCGGCCCGGCCTGCGGGACAAGACGGCCGTCGGCGGAGCGGCGTGATGGCGAAGAATACCGACGAAAGGAAGACCTTCGCGGTGCGCAACGGCTGGACGCTCCTGCGTCACCCGGCCTTTCGAGAGCCGTTCGGCGCGCTGGTGGCGGAGGTGGTCGCTCTGGAGGCAGCGGACCCCGAGGGATGGACGGCCCATCCCAAAGCCAAGCTGCTGAAGCGAATCCGCGATCTGATTATGGACGAGATTCCGGCCAACCCGGACGATCCCGCCTACCGTCTCGGTCACACCATGGGCAAACAGCACAGCCACTGGCGCCGGGCGAAGTTTCTCGGCCGGTTCCGGCTGTTCTTCCGCTTCGACACCGCCAGCAAGGTCATCATCTACGCCTGGGTCAACGACGAAAACACCCTGCGCAAGGCGGGCTCGAAGACCGACCCCTACGCCACCTTCGAGAAGCGGCTGAGCCGCGGCGATCCGCCCGGCGATTGGACCGAGCTGCGGGCCTCGGTGCCCGACGAGCAGGAATAGGACAAGGACCACTCAGATCGATCCCTTATGACCTTTATCAGCTCCGGCATTCTCATTGGCGGCCAGCGCCTCCACCAGCTCGACTACGTTTTTTCGAATGGTGGCTCTGTGGATACGGCTGGCAAGCGCACTGCACACCACGCCGACCGCGTTCTTCGACGCCGACGGCGACGCGACCGACTCCACTTCTCGCTAGCCCGCATCCAAGGGCGGTCGGAAAGCCGCGTGTTCGCGGGCGCGTAGCCAAGAGTCATTCGAGTGATTTTGGCAGTCTGGCCAATTCTTCGAGGTAGTTGCGATCGCTGGCGTACATCTGGCTGCCAGACCGGCTGTAGAGGGTGAAATTGTAGAATTCGACCTCCTCGCGGGAAACCTCAACGCGCCCCGCTTGATAGCGGGCTGCATCGTTGTGGAAGATCAGCGCGAGGTCAGGTCCGAGCGGGTAGTAGAGCCGAAGGTCAGCATCCTTATGGCTGTTCAGGTTGATCACCGGTTGATCGGACGTTACGAAGGGGAACGACGTCGCGTTTACCAAAAGCGTGATCCGATAGTCCGTCCGCTGTGCGACCAGGCTGGAGGCGACGTTGGTGGCATAGACGAAGCTTTCGATTGGCCAAGTCCGCTCGGGCGTATGCGGGATGAGCCGGGGCAAGGCAGCCATCATGTCCCGCATTCGGGCAGTCCGAAAAAACTGGTGCGCCAGGAAATCGATGAAGGTGTGGGCGGGCTTTTGCTCGGCATAGAAGGCGGCGTCGCCCGCGCGCAACCGGTCCAAAAGCGGCTGCATTCGCCGCTCCAAGCCGCCATGATAGCGCTCGGCGACGGTCTTCTCGATCACGTCGAACTCGCGTTCGAGCGTCGCCGGCTGCACATCGGTTAAGCCGATCCCGGCCAGGTGCCGCCGTATGGCGAAGCTGCGCTGGAAATTCTCAATCCAACCGCGGTTCAGCGCCTGCAGCTCGGGACGCGTGGCGCGGCTGATCACCCCTTCGAGGTAGGCCAGGTCATCTGCATCAAGCTCGTCGATCCTGTAGAAAAAGGTCTCGCCGGCGATGTTGGCGACATTCGAGGAAAAAGCCGTCTTGCTGGGCTCGCGGACGCAATAGATCTGCTCTTCCCTTGCCCAGGCGAGAAGATAGTAGCGCCAAACATAGTGCTGTCGTTTTTGGAGGGTGCTCATGCGACCGGCCTCTATCGGTTCGAGTGACCTAAAGGAGGCGCCTCCACCGGCGCGCCCCCTTAGGGGCCTGCCGGTTAACCTGGCTCATGAAGCCGGGACGGGACCTGATCTTCGATCAGGCTGGCGACACGGTCGCCATGCGAAGCTGAACCCAATATGTCTTTTCGTCAGCCGGGTTCAAGGCCGCGCAGCGGGCGCTAATGGGCAGACCCCGCTATTGAGGCGTCATCGAGCGCGCCGCCGAAATATGATAGAAGGAATTGGAAGCTCGAGTCGGGTTCGGCAAAAGGTCGGACAACCAACTCTCCAAGGAAGTCAGAAAAGCCCGGCACACCAATGAAATAACTGGCCTGATTTCCGATAAGATATATTAGACGCGAAATGGCTGTAGCCGCCATTTAGTAATGTCACCGGCGTGCCAGTTAGAGATGGCACCCTCCCTCATTTAGCCTGGGAGGTCTTCCAAAGGGCATTTCACCTCATGAGCGCTAAAGAGCTACTCTAAAGTCCTCGCCGCCACATGGCCAGCGCGGCATTGAACGTGTAGTGCGAGCCGTCCGCTGGATTGAACGGCCGGTTGTTGCGGGTCATGAACAACGGCTTCCCGTCAATCATCAGGGCGTCGCGCGTATCCTCGCGCAACTGCTTGGCGTCGATCGCCGCTCCGGCTTCAAGCACCGGGTTGCCGTCTTCAATTTCAAACGGAATACGATTTCGGATCTTGTCGAGGTCGGTATCGCCGAGTTCAGCCCTCGCAGCTTCGACGTCCATCGGCGGGGCCACCGCCGCCTCGGTATCGCTGACAAAGTCACACTCCTTCACCAGGATGCGCGCCGCGATCTGGGTGCGGTCTTCGTCAACGCAGAGCACCATGCCGACGTAGGTCCGGCTAGCCGTCGAGGGACGGTTCAGCACGAGGAGCTTGAGCGCTGAATTGCCGATGATATCGCCAATGAAGTAGAGCAAGTCGCCGCGCGGGATGACGATCCCACGCGTGAAACGCTTGTCCGTCGCCTCCGCTTCCATCGCAACATTGACGAAGAATGGCGCGCAAATCAGCTCTGTCGGCGGCACAACGGCCAGGTAGGAGCGCACGACCAACTTCGGGTTGGAGTGGAAGCGGTAACAAAGGAAGTTGAGCTGCGGCGAATTTTTCTTCTTCGAGCCCCCCATCGAGGCGTAGGCGGCGCGCATCGTGTCCTCGCTCACCCCGAGCGTCGCGCCGATCAACCGCGCGAGGAGACCGTTGCGCTGGGCCTCTTCGATGGCCGACTCGGGTTGTAGCGCCGCGCCAGCCGCCGGCTCGGCGCCGCCGGCAGCAGCAGCATCGTTTGCGGTGACGCCGTCACCCTGCGCCGCGCCGCCTAGCTTGCTGGAAAGGAATCCCACGAGATCCTGCAGAAGCGGTTCCCCTCCCCCGCCGACGTAGTCGATGAGGCTATCGGCGAGGACGCCGTACTTGCGCGCCTGATTGATCCGATGCGGGGCAGTCAGATATCTCGGCACGTCTTCACGCGCCGCAAATCCAGCCACCCGGATTGCGTCTCCACCTTCCCGAACGCGCTGGATCGTCTTGAGGGCGACGTCGCAGCGCGAGGCCATCACCGAGTCGGTTGCGCCCATCTGTTCGCGCGCCAAGCTGAGCGCGACTGAGACGACGACCTGGCCGTGCTTCCAGCCGTGCCAAAGTCGATCCTCTGGAGTTTTTTCTACCACGGTCCCCCACGCGCCGGCCGCCCGGCTTATCGGCACGCAAGGATTGAGTCTCCTTGCGAGACACTTCTTATGTGACGTTCTCCTGTCGTGTAAACGGCCGAGTTCTGGCGGGCTTTCTGACCTGCTTTTGGCCAGCCAATCTCATCTATTCCGGCGGATTAGACCAGGCGTCGTCCAAGAACGGTTAGGCACGGTTCGTTATGTCCAAAAATAGACCGTCCCGAGTCTTGGTATTGAATGTCATATTAACTTCAATCGACTGACGGATACTATCCGTCCGTACTCGCTTTTGAATAATTTTTGTCATACGTTAGTTTCAAAAGAGGCTTCTCGGCTGTACGCGACGCGGGGCCCGGGGTTCAAGAGGCGTCATAAGTGCGCAACGGGTGGAGATCGCTTCTAACGACGATGGCCACGATCCTGGTGGCTATCGCCCTGGGGTATTGGCTTGGTCATGCGCCAACCGCGCCGCCGCCGGCGCCGCGCAACCTTCATGAGCGGTGGCGGAGGCTCAAGTCAGCGATGGCCGAGCTTACCGGGGCCATTTTGGACTTTCGTCGCGAGACGATCGTTGAAACCACGGTTCTGCACTGGAACCTCATCTGCACCATCGTCGCGATCGGCTTGGCTATCTCCGAGTTCGTCTGGGCTCCGGCAGTGATCGGGGGCCATGACGTCCTGAAGATCGTCGCGCTCGCCGTCCTGGACCTGATTCTGATGCAGTTGATCATCGACCTGGTTCGGTCGCTGTTCACTCACCGCCAAACATGGTTGGCGCGGACGCTGTGCGATCTCGTCTGCTGGGTCCTTAGCCCGCGGATGCTAAAAGCCGCGTTCATCGCGGCGACGGCGGTGCTAGTTTTGAGCGGACCGTGCCGCTGATGCCGCGCGCAGCCGGCGACGATACCAGCTTAGGCTCCAAAGACCTCCAGCGCCGATCACGGCCGCCGCTATGACATCCCCAACGGGGTAGCCCCGGACGGCCGTTGTCGCGGTGAGCAGAGCGCCGGCCGCGGCGAGCAGCGCGGAACAGACACTCCCAAGCCTGTCGCGTATCGCGCTCGCCCTGATCTTAGCGTCCGGTAATGCAACGGCTGCTTTGTTCATGCTGCCTAACGCCGGATGCATTCCCCGCGGAGGAAGTACACCGAAAAATCGAGTTTCTCAAGACGACAATTGGAAGGCGACGGCTTTCGCTAGCCAATAATCGGACAGATTTTGGCCGCTGCCGATTAGCCAGAACCTACAACAAAGAGCAACTTCTTCAATGAGACTCGGGCCAGGAGTGGGGGGTGCGGTGGCGCCACCCAGGTGCGCCACCGATCAGGTGCCGCATTTGGCGAAGTCGGGTGCGACGCAACTCTCGTCGCGAGGCGAAGGTGCAGTGATCGCGCTTTTCCGCGCAGGCTAGCTCTTACCTTGGCGGTCGCCGGCGGCTCCGCGGGGCCGGCCCCCTTTCGGAATCGCGGTCTGGGGTGTCAGTGTCGTCCACGTCTAGCCGACTCGACCCAAGGCATTCTGCCGTCCCGACGCTTCGTTGAAGCAGGAAGAACAAAAAAGGTCCAGATGAGCTGCGAAAGTCCTTGGTCTGGGACCGCATCGCCTCGGGAGCGAAGCCGGCC